>VOFI01002417.1_pt1 | contig 18841 bp, 22 predicted proteins | sample 5384131 | NCBI WGS metagenome assembly VOFI01 (sample SAMN12384728, study PRJNA508395) | human gut metagenome | isolation source: healthy gut H | host: Homo sapiens
CAAGTTTGCAACAACAAAGATAAAAATCAGAAGGCAACGTAGCGTATTACTATGCCAATTAACATTCTTCCTTAATGGGCCTTTGTTATCAGAGTATCATGCATCTCACAGGTGAACCATCAAGTGATTTTTTGCGTTTACATTGTTGGTAATATCAAGCGGAATTAAGCAAGATTCTACAAAAGTATATGTCAGTCACTCATATGGACAACCTAATAGCGTATAGTTAATAAATTTTAAAAATGAAATGTTTGTAAAACCGACCACATAGAATATTCATACATGACTTTATCAAAGTCATTAGTGATATGTGTGAACTTATTGCCGTGAGAATCCGATTTGTGTTAGAGATTCAAATGCACGATAAGCATGTTACCACATTTATTTGTACCTGGCTCTGATTGGCAGATTGCACCATTGGTGCACAGGTTTTATCTCCGTGAAAGTAATGTCAATGAAACCCATTACTACTATATCGCATTGGGTGCGGCAATCGTAATCAACTTGCGCCAGGTCCTCTTTATTGATTAAAATCGGATTGCCGTTCTTATCCAAAGCACGTACATAATTTATCTCTTTTTTCTGGGGAAGTGCGCTTTCGACCTCCTTCATCGTTTTAATTGCTCCCATAATTATTGAATTTAAATTGAACATTATTTTAATCTTTTCTGAACACCACATCCTGAATCTTCCAGTTCCAGGTCTTGTCATCCTTCTTCCCGCTGTTATGGAAATTCAGGGCTGACTTAATGATATTCTCCTTCAAATCATTTTTCTTGAACTCGACTTCCGCCTTCTGCGGAAATTCCTTTACCTGCGCGGTATCTACTGAGATAATCAGCGCAACCAATAATGTGTCTAACATAATCCTTTTTATTAATATTAATAATCGAATACCAATCTCCTTAATACGCTGCCGACCGCTATGCCGGCAGCATCCGCAAGTATGTCCAGCCAGTCCCATCCCGAACCAACCTTGCAGTTCTTCTTATACATCCAGTCAGCGGCTTCTTTAGTTACACCTGCCGTAACGGCACAGAATTCACCCGCTGTCAGGGTGATGACAAGGCATGCAAGAAAATGCAGCAGCTTGTCGTTGAGTTTTAAAAGCATATCCAACCATTTTTGATTTACCAACCGAGAATTACCCGTCCATATATTATTAAATTTGTCATATATGAAAATAGCCAGCCATCCCCCTGTTATATGAACTTTTTGTCGTTCCCGATGAGGATACCCCAGCGGGCTTATCCGGATAGACGTCACCGTTTGAATGGTTTCTTATAAAATAGATTTGCCCGTCCTCGGCGTCGCTCGGAAGATTCATTGTAATACCTTTGGATACAGCCAATAATGATACTGTCAAAGTGCACCCTTTCCCGAAAAGTCCACGTCGCCTTCCTTTGTCAGCTTACCGCTCCATTGGCTAATTTCAGTGAAGCTTCCATCCTTATTCAAAAGGGTTTTCCGCCGGCAATATTGACACTACCACTTTTTTTAAATCACCTGTAAAAGTCCCGTCCGCACCTTCCAGATGCTTCACCCGCAGATTATCCACGTCGATGAGGTCTGCGTCTATCTTCCTGGCGAGTAAAAGCTGTGTACCCAGTAGCGGGTATTCCTGGATAGATTTCCAGGAAGTAGTGTCCGGGTTCTGGGCCACATCGAAGAACGGGTGCATCTCGCTGTTTCCGGCCACCGGATTCATCCACATGAATACAAACCCCTTCTCCTTATCCAGGAAATATTCCCCATTCTTATACTTGAATGGCAGCGGTTTCCAGCCACCATCAACAGGGAACGGGGACGGGTTCTGCCGCACAATACTGGCCCTCTTCTGAGCAAGAAGGGTCTCGCGGGCACTATCACGGTACGCTTCCACAATCACGGAACCGCATTGCCCCATTTATCAGACGGAAGGTAGTATTCCCATTCGGACGATGCACCGGGGGAATCCGCCGTACCGAGGTCCTTGCCGGCCGACTGGACATGCAGCCGCCAGAATACATCCAGCAGGGCCGCATCAGCCCCGCTGCGGTGCAGGGCTTTCAGCTTCAGCGGCACCATCTGTACATTGTTACAGTCCACAGAGATGGCAGCCGGCTGGCACTCGATGTCAACGTATTCCACCGGGTCAGGCTCACGTACCGCCACAACACTCAAAACCGCCGTTGTCATCATAGCTCAATGGGATTTGTATTCGTTGCTATTACTCTGAATGTCTTGGCGCGTGCTGCATCCGTATAGGTTAGTGCGATGTCCTTGCCCTGGAACTTGTTACTATCTTTGCCAGACAGCGTAAACGGATTGTTTTCGCCATCGAATGTGGCGAAGTCCCAGCTTGCCACCGCCACTTCCTCTCCGGACTGACGTTTATAGGCATACGGAATAAGAGTTCCCGTTTCTCCCGGATATATCTGCCCGTCAGAAGCAAGTCCCTTGACCTTGAATGCCGCCAGTATAGGGTCGCTAAGGTCGAACACGGTAATGAAGCCCTTGGCAATGACCTTCGCATTCTGCACAGCCTCACAGCTTACCACCAGCGAACCGTCAATATCATTCGCGGCAATGTTCTGGGTTCCCTGTGTACCAAGGTTGGCCTCTCCCGATGGCAGTTGCTTCTTCCATTGGAGCGTAATGTTCCCAAATCGTTGATAAGGTCTCCGCCACTGTACAGCGATGCCTTCAACGTCAGCACTTCGGACGGATTGATTATCTGCGTACCCTTGTCTGAAGTGATGAATAACTCATACTGTTTACCCGATGATTCCTGGATAACAACATCCGTCGCAAGCTCGTTGAATGCGACCGTATGCCCGCCAATTTCAACTTCCCCGGAAACAGTTATACGGTCATTGTCATATCCGGAAATGGGTACGAGGTTCTTCATGACGCGAAGTCCGGTCATGGGATAGGACTGCGAGTCCACACTTACATTGTATCCGGTTACGCGTTTGAACATGCCGACAAACTGTTCCGTATTGCACAGCCCGTCCTCCCCGAATGCAAGTTCGGTACCGTTGTACTTGAAAACAAGCCTGGAAGGGATGAGGATGCGCCCGCTGCTCACGTCACGTAACACGACAATGACAATAGGGCGTTTGTCCTCCGCCAACGCTTCAAAGTCCGGCGTATACTTGTCACTTCCCTTTGTCCATGCCTGGATAAGCGGACCATTGTCCACGCGTACATACCCGTTAACAGTCGTTCCGTTACTCACCGCCACGATAGCCAGTGAAGCGGTCACTTGATTCTGGTTCATCGCTGGCCTCCTTTCCTTTTTCCGTCAGTCTTTGCCCCGGCCGGCTGTTCCGGACCGGTCACGCTGCCGTTACCCTCTTCCGACGCCCCGCTGTGTCGCTGTCCGATTCTTCCCTGGCTGAAACTTCCTCTTCGGGTGTCACACTGAAACCGGGGTCTATTTCCTCCGTACCCTGCATCGCTTCCTGCCGTTTATCAATCAACTCCTTTAACTCACGCGCAGAACCAATGATGTCGATGTCAAGAAGAGTACCCACATTTCGCATCTCACTGATAGGAATGTACACCCTGCCATCCGGAAGGGTATTCATTATCCCAAAGAATTTGCCTTCGAGCTTTGCCTTTTCTACAATTACGTACATATTGATTAAATTTTAAAGTTGTTACTCAATTATTCATATACCGGCCCCGTGGCAATGAATACCGTCTTTCCGTCAATCTGTGAGGAGATAACGGCACCTTCCTCATCTCCCATCAGGGACTCACCTGTGAGAAGCCCCACTTCCGCCCACACCTGGAAGATATGTCCTGCCGGGAAACCCTTGTCCGCGGGAATGAACTCCAGCGTCCGCCCGCCGGTTGCCAGCACCTTCTCTGGCTCGCCCGGCTTGGCACTCTGGCCTTTCCAAATGATGCGGAAAAAGGTCATCGTACTCTGTACCGTACTCGCGGCGGTTGTCGAAGATGCGTATTTCATAGGCGCTTGGCTGCTTCATATCATCGGAAAGGGTGAAACCTTTCGTCTGGATAATTTCGCAATTGAGGGAAGCTGCCATCTCCGTCTTTACCTCAATTACCACTTCCAGCCGCCCGTCAGTAGGGGCCTGCGGTCTGTTGCCCGCATATTCACAGGCGCGGCAACGGAAACTTGCACCAGTTACATACTTCGCCTGATACATCAGCTTTCTTGTATATACACCGTTCCCGTCATGGCAGACGATGCCGGGGTCGTCCGGCGTAACCGGGCGGTATGCTCCGTCTTCAAGAATGTCCCAGAAGTATGCGGCGTGTTCATCATCCACCGGCTCAGTGCCCGTATAGAGCTGCGGTTCTATCTCCCTGTCCCAATAGCCGGAACGGTCGGCCAGGCGAAGCGGGTCGGTCACCATCACGGTATCACCCTTCAGGCGCAATGAATACGCCTTGTTGTCATAAAGGTGCGCATAGGACTTCACGCTCCGTTCACAGCGGACCTCGCGGTTCGTACGAGGGTCCGTGAATATCGCGATGCCGAAATACTCCACCGGCTTCTCCGGCGGCGTGTTCTTGCGAATGGTAAGCGCGTATTTGGGCACACCGCCGCTGCCGTTGGAAATGCTGTAATACTCGCCCTCGACGATGCGGTTGGCCGACTTGTCACGGGGTGCGCCCTCGAACCACTCCACCCCCGTGAGTTCCATTTCACCGAATACCGTCTTCTCGTCGAACGCCGATACCTTCGGCACGATGACCAGCGGTGTCAGGGTCCGGTCGGGGCTGTATTCCCGCAGTTCCTTGTCATACGTCTGCACGGGACTGCCCGACAATACTATTATCTCTCCCTGAAGGGAAAGGGGGGCAACGTAAATACGGCCCCACTGCTTGTTACTCTTTAATCCCATATACCTATAAATTCTTATACGATGTCAAATCCTAAATTCTTATCCACTTCCTCCAACCTGCCGTTTACCGGAAAGAACACCCGGCAGGTGAATATCACGGACTTGCTGACAAAACCGAAATCCGAACCGACCCCGTGCTGGTTCCCGTTGTCGATATGGATGGCAAGTCTGTTGCCATCCACGTACTCAGGCGTCCAGAGGTTATCTGCCGGAACATTGCCGCTGTCACGCGGAACCACTCCACTTCGGTAGCATCGTCCGCCATCACATCATCCGTTATGTCAATTGTACCATAGAAAACGCGCCCGGAAATTACCTCATCCACACCGCCTATGACGAATGCCTCCCCGCCTGAAAGGTGAGAGCTGGAGCGAATACCTGCTGTCGCCCTCAAGGAGTCCCCATGAAGGGGAGTTCCATTTCGGTTCGTCGGTTGTCTTGTCCTTCAGACACCCCCACTTGCAGCCAAGGTGGTAGACCGTATGCTGTTCCAGCAGGGTATATTCGCTGCCGGAAGGCTTTGCCAGTTCGTGCTGTACAAAGCGGTAAGGAGCGCCGCTCTGGGCCGTTTCCGGCGACCAGATACCCCGGTCTACCTTGTTGGGAACGACATCGCCGTTGTGGTCGAGTTGGTAGAATTTCTCGGCAATGACCGTCTGTGCCATGACGCCTGTCTCATTCTCGGAAATCGGCAGCTTTTCAAGTGCCTTGGTACGGGGAAATCTGCCGATGCTGATTGAGTAGTTGTAATCCTCCAGTATTGGCTTAAACACGTTAGCCAAAAACATGATGCGCCCCTCACGCGAAGAAATCATCCACGACTGCGCCCGTTCGTTGAAGCCACCTGCTTCAGGCAGCGTACTGTTACCCCTGCGGGTTACGTTGTAACCGGCCAACGGCGGATAGTTCGTGCCTCCAGGCACTTCGCTGTCCGGATAGAGCACGACCGTTATGCTGTTCTCCTGCGCATTGGTGGTAAGAATACGCATCCAACTGGTGTAATACTCGGAACCACCTGTAAGCAGTGTGTTAATGATGGAGAAGCAGACATCGTTGTCCTGGAACTTCATGAAGTCGAAGTCTGTGCGTTTCTCGATGCTCAGACGGTAGGTATTTTCTCCCAAATCCTCCACGGATTTTATCTTACCAATCTCGGTAAAGGAGTAGTCAGACTCCATTCCTTGAATCTGATTGATAATAAGGTCAAGCACTGACAGTGAACCGCGGACTTTCCAACCGTTCAAATTGTCCTCTACCATCAGGAAATATCCCTGCACCCTTGCCGGCAATCAGGCCATCAACAAACTCGCCGAACCAAGCACCACCAAACAGCTTCAAAAGATATTCCGTTGCATCCGGCCGGTCCTTACGCAAAAAGTTCTTCAGTTCTTCGACAATCGCATTAATCCAGTCCTCCAGTTCCGCATCTTTATCTGCAAGTTCAAAGAAATTAGCGGCCACTCTGGAGAAATTCCGCTCCAATTTCAGGCGAACATCCCGCCCGGTATCATTGGCGCCATTCCATGGAACTATATTTTCATATTTATTATCCATACTTATTTCAATTCCAGTTCATGACCGTTAAATTCAAGAAGAAGAGGTTGCCAACATATACCGTACTCCAATGTATCCATATCAATGAAGTTTAGCATATAATCAGCAAAACGATTATGTTCTTTCCGGCTTTGCTTGCGAAGTTGGGCATGTTCCACCCTCACAACACCATTACTCTTCCTGCGCTCATAGCTGTAACTCATGAACGAAAAAGAAAGCACTCGCCACGTTTAGTACATGCCCTCATTTCATTTATAGCCTCGTAAACATTCATGCTGCAAATGTATCAAGTTAGCATCCGTAGAAAAAGGACATCATTACCGGCGCACATTGCTCTCTAACATTTCCACTCTCTTGATACCATCCCGCACTTTTCGTGGATCTACCACCAATTCCTTATCAAGAATAGCCTTCAGCAGTTCATTATTCTTCTGTAACAGCACAACTATTTGCAAACGTTGCTCAGGCGTCAATTCTGAAACAGGACCGGAAAATGACTGTGAAGGCACTCCTGTTTCTTCAGCACTATAGCCACCGCTGTACTTCCCACTTCTGGTACGAACCTGTTCCAATATCTGTGTAGTATTCAACATACGGATTGTACCATTCTTCTGTGCCATATCAAATACATCCAGGAACTGACGGACATGCGGATTAGCAACTCCTTCATGATTTGTCACAAACTCATTCTTGTGTACAGGTATCACACCTGCCACATCATCCGGATTCCCGCTGCGGGTATAACCTTCCACGTATTCATCGGAATAACCGCCCGATTTCAAACCTTTCGCTTCATCACGCTGTTGCTTTGCCACCGCAACTGCGCAGCACCACTGGCTACCGCTGCCGCAGCCGCAGCAGCCCCCAATGCAGGACCGACGAAAGGTATTCCTGCCATGGCCTTATATGCTTCCATGGCCGTAACGGCAGTAGTGGCCGTAACCTGTAATACCGCAGCCGCAAATTGCTTGTCCGCATATTTCTTTTTCACCTGATTGATAGCTTCTTCCTTTTCTTCTTCCAATTTGGTAGTATCCTTACCAGCTTTCTTGGCAGCCTTGATTTGCTTGTCATATTTACGGCTAACTTTACTAATCTCTGCATCCTGAAGGGCATTAATAATTGGCTGGCAGCAGAGGTAGCCTGACCAACTACATCTAATGCAGCTTTAGCCTTATCTATTCGCTGCTGTTCGCGTTCCTCTGCAATCCGGGCTTTTTTCATCCTGATACTCTTCAAACGTTATCAAGTCCGCATCATACATCGCTTTCAAAAGCCTATTCTTTTCCTGAAAAGAAGAAGTATTATCTATATCCTGAAAACCGTTCTTACGCTGTTTTTCTTTATCAGCCTGTTTATCCTCATAATCCATATCCTGCAATTGGGTATCAATACCTGAAGTATCCTCCCCAAATGCAGCCAGCATGTCTCTCCGGTCATTCAGATATTGACGTTCCAACTCTTTCAGCTTCTCCAGATAATCCGCTTCCCGTTTAATATCCCCTGATATATAGGCTTGTTTCAATGCTGCCCGTTGTGCCTGGAACTCTTCATCAATAACAGCCAAATTATCATTCTGCGCATTTTTTCCGGCATCCTTAGCGGCTTGCGTCAACCTATCAGCCTCGGCAATCATCTTATCATAAATCTGCCCTTGAATATCCGAAGCATCTTTGCCGTATGATTCCAACAATGCCTTGTGTTTCAATAAATAGGAAACTTCAATTTTATACAGTTCCTGCTGGTGCTTTTCTTTCGTTATTTTCTCATCCAGCAGTTTCTGTTTTAACAGGTTCCGCTCTTCCTGCATAGCCTCTTTCAGTTTTTCCATACGGGCTTTCAACTCTTTTTTCAGGGTTTCTTCATCCGCTTCTCTCCCATGCCCATTCCCTGTACTGCCCGGAGTAATAACAACTTCCTCCAAAACATTTGCCTTATTCTTGGCAGAGGGCTTGTTTATGAACGGATTCATTTCCGCCTTCACCGCAGTGATACGCTTAGCCGCCTTTTCAACGACTTCAACATAATCCTGAATCTCACCCTGTATCTTTGGGATATCGCTTCTATCCGAATAATATTTCTCAAGGTTCTTGGTAATGGCTTTCGCTGTATTTTTAGCAGTGTTACCGGCAGCAATACTCTTATCCGTAGCTACGACCATTTTTTGAAGGAAATCATCTACCTGTGACTGAGGCAATGTACCAATGAGGGCATTACGGACATCGTTCATCTCATCAATCTTATCCGTCATACTCTCATTCTGAATTTCGTCACTCTTCTCCTGAAGGACTTTCCTCGCCAAATTGCGGTCCATCTCTGTATTAATATCCCGATAGGCCTGCTCTATATCCTTCAGGGACGAATATTCATTAAGCAAATAAGGAAGATACTGCCCATATTTGGTATTTATTTCCTCTATCAACTCTTTCCTGCGCTTTGTACCTTCCCCGGCTGCTTTTAGTCGCATCAGTCAATTTACGTAATTGACTACGTTCCTTTTCGCTTTGCGTCAAAAAAGAATTAACGGCTTTTTCCGCATCTGAAGTGCGGGTCGCAAATTTGTAAATAGCGACCCCGCTCCTAATGCCAGGGAAGCCAATATACCCAAAAGGTTGGCTTTACTGGCCGCATTGCTTTCATCGCAACTGTCGCCCTCTTAATGTTACCGCTCAAAGCATATTTGGCAGCACTCAGCAAAAGGGTTCCTCAGGATGCCCGTGTTGTGATAATATTTTTCTTTTCCTGCAACCACTCCAATGTCTTTGCGACCGTCAAACGTTTCGTCCATTAGTTCTTGCGCTTTAACCGCTGCGGTGTATGCAGTTATTACAGCAATCGACGACAATATGATTCCCTTATACTCCGATAGGATAGAAACAAGCACACCTAACCCCTTTCACCGTCATGCTTCCTGGTCGTAATCATATACTTTCATTACAGGAAGCAGCTTCTCACCTAATTCTACCCGTACATTCTTAAATTTCTCTTTATCCAATCAATCCTGCCTGAACGGTATTATTCTGCACATTATACTCATTGGTAATACTCTCGTTCCCTCACGAAAAGCGCATCATTCGCAGTTTTCTGCTCCCATGTACCTTTCAACGTTTCCAGCCAAAGCACACTAATCACTCCGGCAGCTTCCGCACCGGAAGCTTCATTCCTTCAGTATAGGAGCCATCTTATCCATACCACACGAGTTTACCCAAACTTTCCAGGAAACGAAGAAGCGCTTCATTGACATCTGTGTCAATAAGCGTGGTAAACTCTTCCACGTCCATTTTAGCAAGTTTGGCATACTTCGCCGGTTCCTGGATAGATTTTCAGAATCAACCCTTGTAATGCAGTACTTGCCATTTTCACTACGTAGCATGTTACTGGTCAAGCGCAGAAGCAAAACCCCAACACATCAGTAATCGTCAATTTTGCCTGCTTTACCGCCCATGCGCGCAGTCAGATAGGTTCTGCTGCCGAAGAATCTTTAAAGTACCCATTCAGCACTACCAGTAGCCAGAAAAATATTCTCACGAAGGCGTCCACTTGCATCCCTAAACATCTGTGATAATTTGCTGATATTCCTTTACTGCATCTTCCCCTGTATCCTTCCTAAAGCGACATTAATCTGATCAAGCAAGCATCCAATACACCCTTTTACCGGTGATTCCAACCGCCTGGCATCCTCCCCTGCCAAAGCAGCTTTTCCTGTGGTGTACGGGTATCCATGTGCTTGAACTCCCCATTCAGTTCCGCCACTTCTTCCTTTGTCATCCTGGTATATTTGATAACCTGGCCTCCGCCTCCTGCATTCCGCATACTCATCAACACATTTACGGGCTGTCAACACGACCCTGGTCAACGAAGCTACGGCACTTTGGTTCCAATAGCAGCATACTTGTTAAACCTGTCCGCCACTTTGAAAGGGAAAACGGGTATCACGCGCCTGCACCTCCAGCTCTCTCATACGCTTTTTTTTCAACAGGTAATCCTTGACGCAAAGCCTTCCATGCTTCCAGTTCCGGGAATAGCCTTATCCATTTCCCGTTTGAGTTGAAGCCCTTACGCAGTTCAGCGCAAGACAACGATGTCCGTACTCCTTCTTTACGATATTCAGCCAGGCTTTTATTCAATTCATCCTGCCTTTGCTTGAGTGCCTTATACTCATCAGAGTTTTTCTTTGCCCTCCGCAGAAAGCTTATCCATTTCCGCCCTTACAGCCGCTATCTGTTCTTTTGTTTCCGCAAACTTTGTTTTGGCCCGGAATTATCAATCCGGATTGCCATTCTAAAATCATTTATGCTTATCGCCATACCTATACTACTTTTACCAAGACAAAGGTATCCTGGCGATTAACTATGAAAAAGGACATATAAAAGAGGCTGCTCCATAAAAAAAATCCCGGCTATCCTCACAGACTACCGGGTACTTTACTCAGACAAAAACTATTCATCCAGCCAACGGCCATTGTCCAACCAGACACCACCGTCACGCCATTTGCCATCCGTCAATATCCACCGTGACAACGCTTCCGTATCACTTATGGAAATCGGATAGAACACACCTTCCCAGGCCCTTTCCGTCCGGACGCATCAATCATATATGTACATTCTTTTGCAAACAAACCGTTTATTGTGTATAACAAAAACACCTGTATGTCATAAATATTCGGGTCGTAACAATGGAATGTAAACTTTTCTCTCTTTATATCATAATCCTCTTTATACAGATGCTCTGAAATCACCAGCTCCATTGCTCCCCGCCAGGCTCATCTTCGCATCGTCCATACCTGAATACGAAGTGTGGAATATCAGTCCCTTATTGAGTATGTTGTCCGTATATTTTATTATTCTTGTTATCTTCAATGCCCTGAGAAGAGGTGCTCTCCTCTACATTCTCATCCGAAGCTGTCAAGTCACCGGCACTATCCAAGACCCCTATATCCTCCTTCTCAAAGGAAGTCTGATGTATTCTATCCCTGTGCTGGTATTCGTAACCAACTCATACCGATTTGACTTATTAGCAAAAGAAATCATGTGCCACCCAGGCAGCTATCCCGACCATTTTTTTCTTTCCGCCATCTCCATCAATGCGTCCGGCAATCTCCTTTTTGTAATACTTCACTATCCGCAAATCATATTTCACATTCCTGATACCGATATTCACTTTCTCTCTTCCTCGTCTTCCGTTTCCTCGACGTACTCGTCCTTCGACAGAAGACAAATAGGCTGTCGGCGGAGCTAGCGTAATAATTTGGGAAAGCATTATCCTGACGCTCTTTTCCGGCTATCTATAATAAAAAAAACCATACAGTTTTTTCAACTTCTTCCAAAAACTCCTTCCACAGTCCAGCTGGGAAACATCTTAGTGTATTCCGTTGTCTGCTTGGGCATGGATAATCAACTGGTATTTCCAGGGTGTATCGGTAAACTGGTTCTCTACAATCTGATGAAGCCAAGTGCCTGTATCATCTTCTCCATAATAGTAGCAGCAGGGTATAGGGAATATATAGAGGCTGTCTGCAACCTTCTTTAAAAAAGAGAGTTCCAAAGTAATTTCTGCCTTTTCTCCTGGATTTCGTTCTGTATAAGTCTGAGTTCGAATTGATTAATTGGTGGTTTCTCCGGCCAACACGGAAGTGGAAGATTATATTCCACCTCCGGATAAGCATCTTATCCAGTAGCCTATTCTTACGTCCGGGCAGACGGCATGGGAGCACCACCATATCCAAAGAAGAAACCAGCTTGTCAGAACTGATAAAATAGTTGAGTTCCGAGTTCCTGATGCTATCTGTATGGAACGCTCTTCTCCGTCCATCCCGTAATCACTTAGTACCGTCTAGAAATACACGGTTGTCCGCTATCCAGTAACAGCCCTCCGTTTGGTCTTTACTTCCTTTATGGAGTTAAGCCTATGCAAATGATTATACAACCGGGCATTAACGGCATTGGTTAAAAGCCAGTTCTATATCATAGGTATATTCCCCCATTCTTTGGTAAGAACGGATTTTCACGCTTCACCTGTATCTCAACAGCCGCGGGCAACACTACCGATACCCCATCTATAAATAACTCAGTCATATCAATCTACTGTGTTTCAGGCCAATACTTCCAGCCCATTAAACTCAATTAAAACATATCTGGTCAGCATTCCATCTGCTGACTAACTCGCTATACGAAGTCCATTGCCAGCAATTCTTTTACTAGTTCCATAATTATTGCAACAGCGCATAATGCTGCAACTCTTCCTCATCCATTTCTTCCCCTGCGGAACTTTCTCCAGCAGAAACAATAGTATCTGGTTAGTTCCTTGATGACAATCCATCCACCTTTTCAATTCCGCATCCGAAGAATTACCACAGCAGCCAGATACCCTCCGCATCCTTCAGCTTCTTCTGCAAATGCCCTTCCCGTACTGCCAGTTTAATCCCCCCAATCGGTTTTTCCGACCTGGCATTGACACGCTGCCTGATTTCCAGCAGCATCTCCCTGTATCTTACAATATCAATCATAGCCTATCAAATTATTCTGCTCGGATCAGCCAGCCGGAAGCTGAACTCCTAATTGTTTTCAAAACACTCTTGCGAAATTCCCGTTCAAACTTCTGTTTGGTTATCACAATCGGCAACCACTCATTATTAACAAGAATACCAGCTTCCTGACAATTAAGCAGGTTATGCCACAGCTTATAATCGCTTTGGAAGAATATACGCCCGCTGTTAACCGTATATTCATCCGTAACCTTAACACCGAACTTTCGGTCTACCCCCATACATGGCAGCCATATCACTTTCATTATTTCCGCCATTTTCAGGCCACCGGTAGCAGTCAGTGTCTCTCAGCATAGCGTGTCGGTCTATGACAAACAGCAGGGTAACCGCCTGATACCTCCACTTTGTATTGAAGAATGTCCGGCTTCTCAAACAGAGAGGAAACGACATCCGGACTCGTATCGAACGTATAAACCCCATCATCGTAACTGCCGGCAGCTACGAAACGGTTTTCCTCTGTTCCGTCATCCCAATAGGCTGTCACATTCATCCCTTTCTTTCCGGACGCATCGACCGGGAAACCGCTTACATATTCCTTTGCTCCAGGATACGTCACTTTCCGGTTTACCTCACTCAAACAGCCCGGAGCTTCCGCATCTTTCCGGGTAACCAAACGGCTGAACATGACAAAACAAGTCATATCCTCCACTCCATTGATAAGAAACGTGAAGTCTCCTGCCGCATCTGCCTGGGTCGTATTCTCCCCGGAACACCATACTCCCCCACAAAGCGAGTTCACAGAACTTGCCCAATCCCACGGGTACGCACCTTAAAATCGGCATCCGGGGGAATATTCCTCTTCAAAACAGTCTTCCCGCCATACCTCACGGAAAAGGTTATAGTACTGTCCGTATCAATAATGTACTCACGCATGGTCGCGCAGAACTCCCCTTGGCTTAGGTCTCTGTATCACATTCATAACCGGCAGTATTTATTCCGTTCATCATTTTTAGGAAGCAGGTCATACACCGGAATTATCCCGTCACGTACCCGCTTCATTTCATCCAACCAAACAGCAGCATCGTCCTCCATCCATTCCGCTACCCGTACAATATCATCCGTATCGGCTATCCGGCTGTCCGCCATTCCGTTTTTTGCCATATAGCCGCGTATCACCCCACTGGGAAATATACGGAGCGGAAGACGACGCAAAGCTGCCGCCATAGCAAACAGTGCAACAGCCATACATGCCGCATAATGTACATCACTCTCCGGAACCGCTTTTTCTGCCAGCAGTTCATCCCATCCGTCACCATAGGCACGTTCCACCTTCAACCGCTGAGCTTCACGAATGAACGGTACAAGCACGAGAAACGTGCGCTCGCTCTTCTCTATCGAGAAATACATGTCAAAGGAGTTTCCATTACGAATGATAAGCCGTTGAGTGAGCTTATAGGTATCCGTCTGCATCCATTCCTGAAGCCCGGTTTTGTTCAGATATCGGATGAGCTTATATCCACGGAACGATAATATTCCTCCGATGTAACGCGTCGTCACGGTCAAGCTGCCATTCCCAGGAAGCTTTTCACTGTTATCCGTTGCCATCTTGAACTTACGGCCATCATCTTCATGACTGAGGTCGTTCTTCTCCGTACATCCGAGTGTTGCCATTATGGCAATCGGCCGCTGAACCTTCCTTTACCAGTTCATTATCCTCTCCGTTCTGATAATATTTTTTCAGCCAACTGCATAACCGGTTCAATTAAATCAATACGGTGAGTTCTTCAGTCGCAACTTCTATGTCTCCGGAAATCTTGGAAAAGGAGTTATTGGCATAATAGCTGCCTGTGAGTTCCTGCAGTTCCTTAGCACCATTTTTGTTCTTATTGAATATCATATAACTATTGTTTAAGATTCCTTATCATTTCATCCGCCCGCAGTTTATCGTCCAGCAGCTTCATCATAACCCGTAGCAGTAATGTATCGTCAGTCGCATCCGCATTGCCGAAGATTCCGCTTTCGGCAACTGAATAAAGTACACTGTTCATACCCAGACTTTGAGCGGTTCCCGGCTGTACATCCGAACTTTTTCCTGCTCCGTTCAAATACCGGAGCGAAGCAGAGTTCCAACCCGTCGATGATAAAACCCGGAAAACAAATATTCACAAAAATAAGCGAACCAGGCGTAAACGCCCCATTGCACCCATTCAGGCATATCACGCACCAACCCCATATAACAGGACATATATTGCATACGGAACGGTTCGCGTAGGGATACACCCCTTATCCTTGACCGGTTTCCGGTAGAGAATGGCGCACAATGCACGAAGGTCGGCAGCATCCCGGCCTGCATTGTACTTGTTCATCACGGCCACCGCCTGACGAAATTCCCCCAAAAGTCAGGTCAGACCCATGGCTGGCCGGACCACGAAGATACCGCCACACCGGAAGAAGATTCTCCGTACTGTCATAAGTCAGTTCAACGGCATCTTCTCCAACCTTCCACATCCAACCCAATGTAGCCGCCAATTTATCAACCAACAGCATATCCTCCACTTTCGATTTAAAACGATACCCTCTATTCTTCAGAACATAGGCACACCACTCACGTTTCACATCAAAAAAAGCCACTCCCGGCTGTTTTCATCAGCCTGCTGCGTATCTTGAGCAAGTGAAGCCACTCAACGGCTTCACTTCTTCCCAACAATCCGGAAAATCAATATCCTTCTGTTTCATAATTCCTATACCTGATTAGTCGGTCTGTCGGGGCCGACACGTTATCTTCCTTATTTATCACTTTCCGATAGATACCGAGGAAAATCCCTTTCTTATGCGGGAAGTTTATCCGTATGGCATCATTGATAGCCTCCAGTGCAATTTCTTCCGGTATCTGTGTATCCGCACCGTAGAATATCTTGAGGGCATACAACATCTGGCTTCCGCTGTCACTCTTACCGTCAATAATGATATTAGCCAATGCAGGGGAAAGCCCAAAACCGCTGGTCGTAGAACTATCTGCAATCCGGGAAATCTTCGCCTGTGCCTCGATGTATTTGTCGATATTCATTTCAATCGGTTCTATCTTCCAACTCTGCGTATGTCCTAAATCATCCATGAAATCCACGCAGCTAAAGAACTTACCGGCATTCTTCTTGCCCGCCATGACATCCGCAATAGCTTCAGTCAGTTTCGTCCTTCAATCTTTCCATTTCCTTCTGAATCTTCGCTTCATCCCAATCCTCGTGCATGGTCATAATCAGTTCACGCTTCTGATTCCAGTACTCTTGAGGACTGTGTACCACATAGGCAGCGGCAATCATATTCTCATTCAAATGACGAATGATTTCCGGCAGATTATTCGCATTCTCAAGCCAGGGAACTGAACCATAAAAACAGGAAATGGCATACATGCTCCTACCGAAACTACGCATGCAGTGATATTTGACAGCCGTCTCATATTTGGTCGGGTTCCATTTGTCAAACTTCGGATATTTACGGAAAGTCCGGCTCCGGAAAGATTCAAAATCGCCTGTGAGAAACTCTTTCACGTTTTCCAGCCGCCGGCTGTCATCATCCGGCCAAACCAAACGGGCCTCCCCGCTGTGCAGGGATTCCAGCCGCTGCACCCATGGCCGGCCGATACGCACTCCCTTGCCCATATAGTACTTGGTAAAATGCCCGTTCATGTGCGTATATTCCACCAGATTATTACGAATATATTCCTTATAATCCCAGCTATCCAGCCACTGTTGAATTTCATCATCCTCCAGCCATTCCTGGATACGTTCATTATTCTCAATCCTCACCCGGTAGAGCATCGGCCTGACCGTACAGCAGTCCTGTCTTACGGTCCAGAATGCCAGGTCCCAGGTTATTTTTCTCCAGCAAATCACGGATCGCATTCGGCATGTTATTATCCGGGCCCCAGGGAACTACCCGAACCCCGGCTACCGTCACAGGCTCACCGTCCCAATCCTGCGTCCCTGCATCAAAGAACTGGCTCATGCTCTGACTCCAGTTCATATTAATGGCATATTGCCCGGCAGCAGTATCCACAAAGCTGAAATTACCTATCTTCTTTTTTATATCACTCATAACTATGTATTAATATATATTCTCGTTGTATTCACAAGCAGGGTCCCGCAGTACTTCTTCACAATCTCCACCAGTTCCGGAATATGCTGTTCAATAACAGGATTAAACCAGGGCTTCGGTTCTCTCTTCCACTCATTATCCGTCGTTTTGGTGAGAATGCGCGTACCATTCTCCATATTGTATCCCCTACCGACACCTAAATGTACATACACGCCTTCAGCTTTAAAACCAAACCCGATACTGGTTATCTCCTGCCCGTCCATAGGTGTCTTACCATGAGTGACGATAATTCTGCTTCAATGACTTGGAAAGCTTCTTATCCGTATCAATCCAGCGTGCTACGGATAACCGCAGCGCATCGTCGACCTTTTTCCCCCATGCTTTCACATTCGCATTAAATTCAGCAACCGCCTCTTTATTCTGCTGACGCTCGAACTGCTGCGTATAACCGGCATCTCCCTCGATAACGACATCAAGCGGATAACGGTTACCGAAGAAGTTGCTTTTGCTCCGCCAGCTTCCACGGTTCTGCCCCTGCATCATTCTTTCTGCGTGTGCTCCCATTGCTATACAATTAATCCGATACAAAGGTATCCTGAAGCATTCTTAAGAAAAGGACATAAAAACCAACTATCTTCAAACCGCCGACTCTCAAAAAAAATGTAAAAAAATGTTTCTTCAAATTCTAATAAATATCTATCGAAAATTTGGCCAAACCGCCGTTTGCACCAGTCAAAGAATATTACCGTTATCATCCGTACAGGAAGCTATGTGGCGCATAATATAATCAGCTTCGCTCATGTGCCTCCGGCCAGTACCGACAAGGCATCCTTCCGCGAATAATCCCTATCGTAGCCTTAACCGTATAATGAATATGTTACATTTGACATGCATCTCACATCAATACAGTTGTCCTGAAGGCTACTATTCCAAACTCCGACCACCAATTTCTTCCTCTATCTGTTGGAACAATGCACTCAATCCATCCGATACCGGAGTACCAAACTGATACTCTGCGTATGTATATATTCTTGCTATTCTGTACTGCCTCATTCATTTCACGCCTCCTTCCTTATTGATTGTACAAATAAAGCCATATCTTTTGACAGGGAACGTAATACATTGATATGATGTAACGCTTCTTTTTCAGTAATAATCAGTATTGTTCTTGTGCTTCAAAGAATCATATCAATCAAAAGACTCTGCTTCTTCCCATATATCATCGCCATTTCATCTTCACCCTGAAGTCCTATTTATCAACTGCAAAGTTTTATCGGAAATACTCACGCTATTGGTTTTCATTTTTCACCCGGCATTTCCGGCTTTTTGCCTTATAAACGCACAAGCAGTAACTACAAACAAAGGTGGAAATATAAACCCTGTACAAGCTGAAAGGATGGCGCCGAAATACCAGCGGTCAGAAGAACCGTGTAGTTCGCAGTCTGGGCCAGGCTACGATAGTAACGGCTTTGCAGGTTATTGACTTGCTCATTCAGAGCATTGACACGTTCGGGTATATGTACCCCTGTGGATTGCGGTGCATACAATACACCTGAAGTTGCTTTTTTCATTTTTGGAATGCAATTAAAATGAAACAATATGTAATAAAAAAGACGGGAAGGGAACTTCTCCCAAAATCAGAAAACCTATAAACAAAAAGGAAAGTTCCGCTTTCCCGTTGCATTCCGCAGCGAACGGGCAGTGGGCGCATTAACGCTCACGGGGGTCGGAACTTATATGTTATGGACATAAAAAATGCCAACGGCAAGTTGGCGAATCTCTCTCCCGCCTGTTCAAAATGGAATGCGGTGCAAATGAACATTTTTATTTAATATGGCAAAAGAAA
>VOFI01003941.1_pt1 | contig 18823 bp, 26 predicted proteins | sample 5384131 | NCBI WGS metagenome assembly VOFI01 (sample SAMN12384728, study PRJNA508395) | human gut metagenome | isolation source: healthy gut H | host: Homo sapiens
GTACATCTCAGCCAGATCTTCGATTGCTTTCTGGCGGTACCTTCGGAATGTGCTCACTCAGGCCGAGTTCCAGAATGATATCTTTCCGCTCCTTTCCCCTGATATATAATTCCTGTATGATCGTTGACAGCGGCTTGGGGAGCTGAGACACACAATAGCCCAGACGATATTGGACCCGTTCCAGCCGCTCCAAATCGGTTGAGATGGTCTCAATCTGTTCACGGTTCTGACGCGCAGCCTGATCCTCATAGTTCAAAGCGATATGATAGGTCTTGTCCGAGATATGCCCGCAGACCGGCGCACCGCCGTCTGTATTTCTGGAATAGGCCATTGCCTCCAGCATTTCCTCGGGTGTCACCTGATTGGGGTGGTACCATTCATGGCGCAGCAAGGCGATTTTCTTTTCCCGAAAGGTATACCCTTCCAACAGTTTCACGATTTTGTCCTGCATTTCCTTCATAATTTCCCTCGCTTTCTCCTTTTCCTGCTTCTATCTATTGGGCTTAAAGAAGATCACACTTTTATAAGTGAAAGCAATTTGCTGAAATTATGAGTAGTCTTTCTAAAGATGTAAAAAGGATCGAATCCGCCAAGAAAACAATAGCGTATATTTATATGGGGAAATGTAATAATTTCTTCTTTATTTTTTCAACTTAACGACTGTTTTCTCCATAATTTGACACCGCTAATGCAGCGCAGCACGAAATGTACCGTTTCACCGCAAACTGCTGCTGTCTAAATATATGGTCAAACCACAAAAGGCCCAGTACCCTAGTTCATACAAACTGAGGTACTGGGCCTTCATAAAATCGCAATTCTAGAAATAGCCTTTTCCATTTTACAGAAGGGGGGATGTCCGGCGGACATCCCCTTTTTACGTTATTTTCTCCTCATAAAAACAGGTGCCGGCATAGCTTTGTCTCCCCCATATTTCAAAGCACAAGTCTTTCAGCAGCAGATCGGATCTTGGCCGCGTTCCACCGTCTCGCCCTGAAAGCAATGCCCACAGTATTCCCAGATGCCAGGTACATCGGGGCATCGCTTGAAAGTAGCGTAAGTTGCACGCCACCGGCCGGTTTTCGGGTCCTCCCGATGACTATAGGGGCACCCCATCTGTGCGCATGCACTTGAGAGGAAGGCCGGAGGCAAACAATTTATCGCTTCGTCCACCACCGCTTCTACAACATAGTCTCCAGGCTTTGCAGTCTCATAGCGGAATGTCTCTGAGGTGAATATCTCCGCCTCAGATGGTAATTTATCCAGGCCTCCCTTTATACTTCGCACCGCGCTGGATATTGGCTGCTTTCTTGAAACGCTCCATAATCATTTGATCCCTCCATCTGAAATTGCCCAAAGAATACTCTATCCTATTTTTGCGACAGGTTTCTCTTCAATTGAATTTTGGTTTTTCTTCTCAACGCAAAATATATGCGCCGTCCTTCCTTTTGCACCTCTTTCAATGCCTCAACTCCATCAGGACGACCATCGAAATGATCCCAACTGTACGGGACGCTCCATATTTTTATGGACTCATATTTCTCGGGATGGCTGATCATTAGCTTCGGATTAAATGGCTCAATATGAACTTCTAAGAATATTTCCCGGTCTGTCCCAAACCAGGTAATTTCAGCAATAGTATTCTGGTCGGAGATCGGATCCTGACATCGGCTGTTGATTGCAAGTAATATATCCTCGTCTCTCATCAAATTGTTGCGGTCAATTTGGTAGGTTGTTTCCATACTGTGCCCCCTGGTATCGCATTTGAATATCTTAGTATCTATGTCTTGAGGATTTCTCCATATAGAATCAGGTCATTGTATCAGCTGTTTTTATTATTATGGTCTTTCGCTAAAGTCTGATATCTCCTGAAATTCTATTGATTGGGTTTGCACAAACTCTTTGGGAAACGCAATCTGCTCTGAATCCTGATATTTAGCCACTGTCAGCTCATTTTTGGATATATCCATAGTTGCATATAAAAGATTCCAGCCATCCGGCTCTATTTCCTTCTCCAACATCTGAATGGCAGGTAAATATCTATGAAGCCCATCCACCGTAAACCAGAAGGAAACATTTGCACTGTTTCCGAGGAATTTGCGTGGGAGTTTATCGAATGGGGCCAGCATCTGACGTTCGGTTTCAGCATCAAGACCAATATCGTTCAGCCCATGCAGAAAGCCGACATTCTGCATTTCGCCCATAAAGGCGAGTTCAAAACGGTATAGCTTCATCTGTGTTCCGCCCTCTTTAACCGCACCACATGCTTTGCCGAAGTCCAGGGAAGCTCAGTCTCTACCATAAGTCTACCTCCGTGGCCATGCAGAAGCTGGCATCCGTATAGCCCTGCAATTCCGCAAGACATGTCAAAATGGTCCTGACTGCGATGGTACCGCAGCCGTCCTCCCTGACGTGCCGACTTTCCTCCTGATGCTCCAGAATATCGGAGGCGATCTGGTCCTCCATAGGGAGGATGATGGTTTCCGCGATTTCGCCTTCCCGGCTCATGTGATATGTGATTGAAATATGCTTCATTATCAGTTTCCCTCCATGTAAGCGCAGGGGCTGGCCATAATGGCCCAGCCCCCAATGCAATCTAAGCTCTTTGATTTTTAGGCTGCCTTTTGAAAGTGGATGGCATTCGCCCTCACCTGAAGCTCCTGTGAGAGCAGCTTCAGCGTAGAGAACTCCTCATCCAGCCCATTCAACTCCCGGCGGAGGATCTCCTCATAGTGGCGCTTGCGCTCCTCCAGGCCGCGCACCTTCAAAACCCAGCGTTCCATCACGGCCGGGCTCTGACAGTTGCTCTTGATGAAGTAGTCGCACCGCTCCTGATACTCGGTGATCTCCTTTTTGACCGCATTGTAGAACTCCTCAGCCATCTTGCTGCGCTGTTTTTCGTCGTCAATGATGTAAAAGCTGTTGACGACAAGAGGGGTATTGTTCCGGTTCATGCCCCCCAGAAGCCCGATGAAATCCTCGAAGATATCCACCTTCTCCATGTGACTTCTGGGAACAAAGTACAGGTGTCCGTTGATGCTCAATTTGGTGGCCTCCATTTCCCGCAGGAAGTTTGCACAGATGGTCTCGATCTGCTTGCGGTTGGCGCACCGCTGATAGAGCTCGAACAGCTCCTCCGCCTGACGGCAGCGGGCCTGCACGTCAATATCCGGGTCCATTACGATGTTGGTACAGTAGATCTGCCCATCCTTCCGGTCGCAGGTGATGTTGGCCAGCTTCTCATAGCGGTTGGTCTTCTGGTTCAGCGTCTCCTTCACCAATTCCCGTGAGAGCGCATCCGCCGTGTGCTTGTTGTCCCGGCAATAGACGAGGTAAATGTTTGTCTCGCCGGCAACCGTGACGGGCTTGCGCTCCTTGATGTCCCCGGTGGCGGAGCGGAAGGCGTCAGCCACCGAAAGCCGGGTGCCGCCAGAATAGGAGATACCCATGCTCTCGCACAGCTCGGAGAGCTGCGCCTTTCCACCAGCAGGTTTGACAGGGAAAAGTAGAGGAACTTCCCCAGCATATTCTGGGCGTCTCCCTGGGATGCGGCCACAAAGTCGTTCATATGAAACAGGTTTCCCATAAAGCTGATTGCCCCTTTCAAAGTTGATGATTATGGTTTGTCTGTTAACGGTTATGTGTGCAAAGAGTAGTACGCGTTTTCAGTTCTTCTTCTCTGTGCAGGATGACGCCGCCGCACAGACCCGTTCTTCCTGGCAGATACTCCCGGAAGGTGAAGCTGAACGGATCACAGTCATCGAAAAATCGAACTTCGCCTCCATTCCTCCAGTGAAAATGATCGCGCAAAAAGCGAACTAGCCTCCGGCGCAGCAACGGAACCGCCAGGACATTTTTCAAATTGTTCGGCGCGTCAAAATGTAACCAGGGGTCTGCGAGCCGACCGAAAGACAGAAACGCCCGCTCTTTCGGGCCGTCGGGGGAAATGCTGTCGTGGAGAAAGCGCATCGTTTCACAAAACGGGAGCCGTATCAGCTCTTTCCGTCCGCTTAACGTGCCGTTGTGATCGGAGAGCCATGAGAAGCAGATGTGCAGATCGTTGGTCCCTTGAGCCCTCCGCCAGCGCCCGGTACGCCTCTTTATTGCCGATCCCATGCAGCCTTGCGTACAGCGTGACACTGTTACCGCGGGCGCCGCAGAGGTTGCAGCGGTATTGGTCGGTGCTGGTGTTGAGACTTAAATGGTATTTCCCTGGCCCGTGGTCGCCGCAAAAGGGGCAGGCCGCCTCGACCTCCTCGCGCCGCAGCGTCCGGGCGTCCAGCATCAGCCCGCACCGTCTGGCCGCGTCCACGATCGGAAGTTTCTCATAGGTCATGCCCGTGTGTCAGGCGCCCCATGCGGCTCATGCCGCCTGTGCCTGAGCAGATGCCTGGATGGGCTGGAGCGGTTGGACGGAGAGGGGCGCATGGGGAACAACCCTGGCCATGATGACCTGCCCGGTAGGCTTTACGTTCGACAAATCCTCAATGGATTCCATGTCATCCGCAAATACCGGGTAATTCCGCCCGGTCAGCCGCTTCACCATCTCGGACACCTCCATGCCGGCCCGCAGCCGCTCGGAGTGGGAGAGGCACTTATAGAGGCGGCCCTTCGTGCAGCCCTCCGCCTGGTAGGTAAAACGGAAGGCGTCCTTGCGCTCTCCTGTGCTTTTTACAATGTCGTAGAGGGAAATGGCCACCCGGTTCAGCTTTAGAGGGGCAAAGGTCAGTTCTGTGCGCTTGCTGATGTAGATGATTGCATCTGAGATCTTCTCCCTGAGTTCTGTGATCTGGCTTCTGGTATTTTCGATCTGGGCGTTAAACTCCGCCTCCGTCCATCCAGCCGTAGTCTGATTCGCTTCGATCTTAGCCTCCAGTTCCCGGATCTCCTCCTTGCACTCTTTCAGGCGGTCATAACCCGCCTGTGTCAGATTGCCGTATTCCAGCGCAGAGGTCAGCTCCTGGATCTGTTCCCTTAATGTTTCCAGCTGTTCCTCACCCCGGCGGTCCTCCTCCAGTTCCCGGCGCTGACTCCGTAGGCGTTCCAGTTCCTCCGACCAGGCCCTCAGATCATCCTGCTTGAACTGCACAAAGGTTTCCGCTGCCTGCTGGTCCAGCGCTTTCAGCTCTGCGAATTGAGCCTGCTGCTCTTTGCCCTGTGCAATGAGCGCCTGGACAAATTTCTCTGTCTCAGCGCGGACCTCTTCCAGCGCCGCCTCCGTGATGGGGCGATGGCAGGTAGGGCAGCATACGCCGGGTGCAAAGGACTGGAAGTTGTGCAGCTCCTGCTTATATCGCCGTCCCAACTCACTGACACGGGCCGAGATATCAGCCAAAGGCTGCAAAAATTTTGACTGGTAGGACTCCGCTTGCCGGGCGGCAACTTTTTGGGTCAACTCTGAAATCTGCCCGTCGATCTCGGAAAAACGCTCCGCGCTCCGAAGGTCGCGGGATGTTTCGTCGTATTGTCGGCTCAGCTCCACAAGCTGTCGTTCCATCTCCTTCGGTTCCAGACCGGAAAAGCGTTTCTGCTCTAAATGACCGGCCTCCTCCTGGAGAGACTGGAGCTGTTCATTCAGGGAAGCCGACACCTTGCTGGACTCCCGACCCTGAAGGCAGGTGAGATCCTTCTGCCCGGTGAGATAGATGATCTGTTCCTCCAGCTCACGGATCTGTTCCCGCTTGCTCTTGAGATAGACCTCCGGGGACAGGATCTCCTCGTCCTTCAGACTCTCCTGTACGTGTTCGGAGAGCTGTGAGAGAACCGTCTCATGGGGGATCACCGGCAGATACCGCTCCAGAAGGTTTTTCCCATCGTCCTCCAATACCTCGATAAAATAGAGCGGGTTGAAAATAGAGAGGAACACATCGCGTTCCCCGAACATGTCCGTAAGGTCGGTCTGTCGGATGTCATAGCCGTCATAGGTGATGACCATGCGGCTGTTTTTCCGGAGACGGTACAGCTCATGCGCCGCGCCGTCCTGGTCCACAAACCGCAGCCGGACCGACAGTTCCATCTGCTGTTTCATGGCGTCATTGTAAAGCCGGTCGATGCCGCGCTCCCCGAAAAAGGGAAGGCCGGTGACCGCGAAGGCGACCGCGTCGGCAAGGGTGGATTTGCCCTGGCCATTTCCACCGGTGATGACCGTCGGATTGCCGAAAACAAAGGTGGCCGGCTCCAGGTAGTTCTTAAATCCGGCGAGTGTCAGCTCCGTGATGTAGAATTGCTCTATTTTTTTCACAGCGCGTCTCCCTTCCAAAATTTTCTCAAATATTTATCACAGATTCCTACGCCGCCTGGGGGCTGTTGCGATCCGGTAGTCCTCCAGCACATAGAACACAACGGTGTCCTGCCGGCGGACGGACAGACGCACGCCAGTCAGCAGCGTTCCCACAGTCAGGGCGTGATGCTCGCCGGGGGCGAAGGCGTCCACCTGTTTCCCGTCGGCCGCCTCCAGGCGCACCAGCGTGTTGACCGTATTCATCCCCTTCTGTACCTTGGACGCCGCCACCCGGTACTCATACGTGTTTTGAGAGGGCGCGGACGATGGTGTGCGGGAGCGACTTCCTGCGGCAGAGCTGACCTGCGCCTGTTCAGCCTTTGGCCGTGCTGCCCTTTGGGGCCGCAGATGGTGCGGCCGGCTGCGTGGAACAGGCCGCGCCCGGCTTCTGCTCCGGGACCGGGGTGCTTTGGACAGAGCCCGGTGCGTCGGGGGGCGCTCCGTCTTCCTCCTGCTCCGGGATGTCCTTGGGCACCAGCAGCGCCTCGGTCCCGCCTGCGGGCATGGGCTTCAGGCCCAGCCGGTCAAGCAGCTTGAGGTATGCGTTGTCCAGCTTCTGGCGCTGGTCGTCCCGGATGAACCAGGTCTTCCCTTTCTTCTCAATATCGACCCATACTGTATTCATGTCGTAGAGGACCCGGCCGATGCCCCACTGGTAGGCCGCCCGCTTCATGCTGTCGGAGAGGCCGCCCTTTACAGGCTCGATCTCGGAAAGCTCGGCGCCGTCCCACTTGCAGACCCACTCCTTGCGCTCGGCAAAGTAGATGGCGATGCCGCAGAGCTGGGAGATAATCTCCTTGTCCTCCAGCTTTCGGTAGTCCTCCTTGCCCGGTACCTTGGCAACGAACTTATGCCAGGGCTTGAATCTGTTGTACCAGTTTTCCACGCCCACCACGTCGTCCAGCCGGTACTGAATGGCCCGGTTGGTCACATAAGGGACGGCGATGCCGCGCATCTCCTGGGGATATGCCTTTTGCAGCCTCCATTCCAGGTCGCCCCTGCTGCGAAGGGCTTTGCCAGGGGCCTCCTGGATCTGTTTGGCGGTTCGTTGTTCCATGCCTTACCTCCCAATGATAAAGTCCCCTAGGGTGTCGCCGCGGGGCACCAGAACATCCGTATAGTAATACGCGGGGTCTTTGTCCTTCAGGTGTTCCATCAGCTCGGCATGGCCAAGTCCGAGGCGGTTGTGCTCCCGGTCGTACAGATCATCGTTGTCCGGCAGGCCCAGCACATAGCGGGGAAAGTGCTTCATGCTCAGGATATTTTTGTATCTGGGCAGGACGTTATTGCCCGCACACAGCTTCCGGTCCGGATGAACGTTGGAGAACGGATACTCATACATCGCCGTCTCCGGCCTTGGGGATTCATCCGCTGCAACGCCGATGGAACACTCCGCGATCCGTCCGGTGTTCAGCATGCGGATACCGAACACCAGCCGGGGGAGCGGGAAGTCGGGTACTCCGTATTCAAATAGGTCAGATCGGCCCGCAGCTCCGGGTTCCACAGCACAAAGTACCGCTCCGAGCCGTTCATTGCCACGGAAAGGCAGTGCTCCGGCAGGAAGCCGCTGGAGAAAATCCTTGTTGTTATAACCCTCGTTGAGCGCACAATAGAGGTCAAACGGGTCAATCTGCTGACAGGATATCACCCCATCTTCCTTTTTCTCCTCCACAATGAGCAAACCCCGTTCCGGGGACCACCGGATGCAGGAGTCCCGCGTATAATCTCTGTTTTCTGGCCGAGCCATCAGGCCGCCTCCTTATCACTTTCATTTTGCTGTTCCAGGCACAGCTTCTCCAGGCGCCGGTTTTCCCGGTCGAGATAGCGCAGCAGATCCACCATGGAATTGGCAAAGCCCAGCGTATCGCAGCAGTCCGGAGAGAACCGCAGCTTTACGCAGGTCGATTCGTCCATAGGGGAGAACTGCACTCCTGTCACTGAGTCCGTCACCATGCAGAAATACAGCGCGATGTCCTCCAGGCGTTTCCGAAGGGCAAGCCTGTGCCCATGTGTGGTGTCCAGCCGGCCGGTCAAAGACAGATAGCAGTCTATATTGGGATGAGAGAAGGACATCGTTGTGGCATCCCATTCTTCATCTATATCAAATACCGCTGCGGGGAAAAGCTCCCAGGTGAAGGTATCTGCCAGCTCATACAGCTCATCCATCCCTGCCTCTGTGCAATGGTTGAGTGTTTTCAGAAATTCCTCCCTGGTCTGTACGCCGTGCAGGTATTTCAGTACGCGCAGCACCAGAAGTACATCCTCTTCGTAGTCATCGTAGTCGTACATTGTCCCCCTCCTCAGAAGAATACCTGCTTTTCCAGCGCCGCAGGCTCTATGCCTTGAAGCATCCTGTTAAAGCCCTGCAGCCAGTTCGACTGGTTGATTTTGTACCTGTGCTCATAGTCCTCCGGCGTCACGTGGCTGAGGTCGAACGCATCCCAGTCCAGCTTTGTCAGATCGATGAGCTCGTGGTTCTTCAGCCTGTCGAATACCTCCCGCTGGAGGTAGGCGCTGTGCTCCGCCGGTTCCGACATGGGCTGGCTGGGCGGAAGCTGCTGCAAAAGCCGGAAGAACTGCTCCGGGTCAAATCTCATCATCACACGGCACCTCCGGCGGCTCCAGGCAGACCATGCAGAGGGCATAACGTTCGGGGTGCGCCAGCGTCTGCTGCACTTCCTTCGGTTCAATAGACGCCCGTTTCTGCGCGACATGGTAAACACCGCAGTCGGGAAGAATCTCGCCCTGCTGCATCGCCAGATGCCAGAGGCCGTGAAACATCAGGTCAGGATCGCTGCCATCTATAACGGCCGGACAGACGATGGTACCGTCCTCCTCAAAAAAAATTGATCTGGATTCAAGCGGGACAGCGTGTTCAGCGTATGGTGCATGATCGCGCCAGCCTGCCTGTCCAGCGCCTTACGGTAGAGCTCCCGAAACAGGGGCGGGGCAGCTCGGCCGAGAACCACGCCGAAGGGGGCGTAACCTCCCTGTTGTTCCAGTCGGAGCTGGGGATAGAATTTGGAGAATTTTCTGCCAAGGCCAGACTGAAGCAGGCTGGCCACAGTAGACCATACGGCGCCCTGCGCCGTGCGGTCGTCTGCGGGAAGCTCCTCAGCCGGAACAATGAACGCCAGAGGAAGCGCTGTCATAGCCATATAGCATACCTCGTTTCTTAATATTCTTCTGGAAGTAAACAGGTCGTGGCCGACCGGTCCGCCTCCGTGACGATCAAAAACCGGATTCCGCCGGTTGATGTATAGACAGAGAGCAGAGCCTCGCCGTGGCTAAGTGCATAATCGTTGCTCTGCTGAACTGAATCCGGGACGTCACCCCAGTCGCAATTCAGGTGATGGCAATAGGCGTTTAGAAGCTCTTCTTTTGCCACACATGCTAGCAGGTCTTCGCTCGCGATAAGACGGCCAGGTGAGAACCGTCCGGACGTTTCCGTAAATAACATCATTTCCTCCTCGCTATGCCAGGGATTTAAATCCGTTAGGCGTCAGAACATTGAAGATCATTTTGTTGGCGATTGTCTCGCGGATCTCCGATCCCAGGTGTTTACCTTCAGCGCTGAATTTTTCCTCCGTCTCCGTCCGGATCACTTTGACAATGCGTCCCTTTATGACGTGTGGAAAATTGCACCGGACGAGCCCGTTGATCATACCGGAGCCGCCCACAAGGCCGATCTGCCCGATGGAGAGCGGGAGCGGCGGCCGTTTTACATCGTTGTCCAGTTCGCTGCGGGCCATAAGCTGCTGAAAGCTGTTGGATCGCTTGAGCTGCTGCTCCAGCTCCTTCTGATTGAATCTCTCGCCCATGAAGGTCGTGACCTCCAGGGGGTAAGCTGGAAGCGCATACCGGTGCTCCGGCAGGTCTGAAATGCTGGGGATGGATGCGGGGGAGACCGCGTACTGCTCCAGCCACAGGGTATCCGGCGGCTCCGTCCCTCTCCGCTTCCGAAGGCCCAGGACGGCCACCTGCTTGAACCGCTTGAACTCCCCATCGGTAAAGCGCCAGACAGAGAGAGCCTCAAAATTGTCCATCAGGATACGGCAGATGTCCGGGGTAAGGCGGTAATAGGGGATCACATAGACCAGCAGGCCCCCATAGGTTAGGTGGCCGATGCTCTCAATGAGAAACCGCTTTTCATGCCGGGACTGCCCGCCGCTGCCATTGAGTACGGACAGATAAGGCGGATTCAGAAACAGCAGATGGAACGCCTCACGGCTGATCCGGCTGAAGAAAAAGCTGCCGAAGCCTACACGGTGCAGGCGGGTCTGCGCCTCCCCGGCGCGGCTTTCGTCCAGCTCCACGCCGTAGGCAAAGCAGTTGTTCCCCTCGGCGAGCTGCCGCAGGGCCTTCCCGCAGCCGCAGCAGGGATCAAGGAGGTTGGTGGTAACACCCTCCGGGAACTGAATACCCCGGAGCAGCAGTGCGATATTGTCCGGGTCGGTGGGGTAATACCCCAGCTTGATATTGTTCATAAGCCGTCCGACCACGGCGGCATTGGTGGTACCGCTGACTGGAAGAGAACCAGCAAAACCGCAGAGTGCGTCATAGACCGGCTTATAAGCCGTTGACATCAGATCGAAGTGTGCAAGCCCCGCGTGGAGTTGTCCCGCGGCAGCAGCCAGCTTGTACTCCTCCACCTCCATGAGACAGGGCCGGACGTCGGAGAGCGCTTCCAGCAGATAGCCGCGCACCTCCTGCAGATCAGAATAGGCGTCCCGGGCGGCGGCAAGGCCGGCGCTACGGGCCTTTTCAACCCTGGCCCTCTGCACCACCAGGGACTGCGCCATACGCAGAATCATGTGCTGGCAGTCCTTGAGCCGTTCGGAGGCGTAGAACTGCTGCTCATCCCGCTCCTCAAGCGGCCCGCTCACAGCCGTACCCCTTCCGCAAGGAGGAAAAACACTCCAAGACCTCATTGTAGGAGCACTTTTTCAAATCGTTCAAACTCAGATACCGGCTGTGCCCGCCCTTGTGGTCGTGGGCGTTCCGGATGGTACGGTACAGGACCGGCCCAACCCAGCTGCAGCAGCTTTGAGAGATCTCAATAAAGATGCCGTTGTTTTCCCACATTCCGTAAAGGCAGCATTCACCGGATACGGCGATCCCACCGGCGTTGGATCGGACCGTCACATCATGCAGGCAGAGATCCTTTGCCAAGGCCCGCAGGAAGGTTTTCCCCACGTTCAGGAAGGTTCGCTTGGCCCCATTCGGACCACACTCCCGTTCTCCTCCGATGTAGCTGAGATCCTGACTGAGCAGCGCGGCGAGACGGCGCATATTGAGTTCCTGAGACTTGTTCGACATATTTGCTTCCTCCACATTCTCAATCATTTTATTTCAAACGTTGAGAAGGCCGGGAAGCCTGCTGCTTCCCGGCCTTCCACGCGGGCGGTTCAAGCCGCCGCGCGTTTTTTCGTGGTCGTATTCTGTCCCGCTGAGGCAGCGCCGGTCTCCGCCTGAGAAAGCGGACACCGGCGGCCGGCATACGCCAGCAGACGGAGCGTACCGTCCGGCTGGAGCATCCCCCGGCAGGCTCGGATCTGGAGCACGGCCTTTCCATCTACCGTCAGGACACGCCGCTCCTCGTAGGCAAACTCCCGCATGCGCTCATGCTGCGGGAGGAATGACACGCTGCTCCTGAAAATTAAATACAGGCGCGTTTTCCTCCGGAGTGCCGGGGATGAGACGGAGCGTATAGCCGGATTCCCGGGCCAGCTTGAACAGGCCGATCACGCGGTTGAGCTCTTCATCCGGCTCGTCCTCTGCTTCCGGAGTCTGTCCCGCCTCCGGTTTTGCGTCAGTCGCCAGGATATGCGCCGTATCGGCATTGACCTCCGGTACGGCACCAGACTGGCCGGCGGCCTCCGGTACGGATTCCGCTGGCATATAGTCCGCGTCCATCGGCTCATACCAGCCGTTCCGGGCCGTGAGACCGATCCAGAAGGAACGCAGCGCGGAGAGCAGAAGCGTGGCGAGCATACCGCGTTTTTTGGTTTGAGGTGAATCACCTCGTCAGCCTTCACCTCGTCGGTCTCGCTTATGGCCACGGTCAACTTGCCGGTCTCCACATAGGCCGCGGAGAGGAAACAGGATACCGTTGCGCTGTCCGAAGCGAACAGCTCCGGCGTCTGGACCCGCCTGGCGAGCAGGCGGCGGCAGAAGACAGAGCCGGTCTCCAGCTCGTCCAGGCAGATTACATCCGCAGAGGTGGTGCCGGTGCTGAGCACGCCGCCGCCCGTGATGGTCTTGGCCTTGACGCCGCAGGTGGTCTTCAGGCACCCCTCTACTACAAGATGCTCCGTTTCCAGGGACTCATAGCACACGGTATGTCCTTTGGGAATATAGACGGTTTTCATAGTCCTTACACTCCTGTCAATCAATTTCTGGCCGAGGGCACGGCATTCGGCTGTGTCTTTTCCTTCTGTCGCTCTATTTTCGGTACGTTACGCCACATCTGCATCACTCTTTACCCAGACGGGGAGTACCAGTGCGTGGTCGCTGCGGTTCTCTGCCCCGATCACAATGGGAGACATCCCACCGCTGAACTTCACCGTGACCCATGGTTCACCGGAAAACTGTTTTAAAGCATCCATCATGTAGACCAAATCGAAGCCGACGGTCAAATCCGTCTCTCCCGAAATTGATATGGCGGTCCGGTATTTCTCCCCGGAGGCCAGCGCTGTGAGCGTACCGTTGTGGAAATAGACATACGGCTTAGCCCTCTTGGGAAGGAGACCCTTTAGGTAGGTGAGCTCCCGCAGGAACTCTTTTGAACTGACCGTGAACTGCTCGGCATATCGCTGCGGGATCGCTCCCTGGAAGTTGAATACGGATAATTCACGGTGATGAGAAAACAGATGCGTGCGCCCGTCTGTGACTTGAAGGTAGCGCGCTCCCCAGAGGAAATCCACCCGGGCCTCGCCAAACACCTTCAAGTGGGCCAGAAAGTCCAGCTGGAGGCCGAACTCCCGCGGCGCTGTAAGGCTTTCATCGGTGTCCCATGCCATCCGGCGGCCGTCCAGGGCAAAAATACTGTTGCCGCTGAACTGGATGCAGCTGCCGATTGGCCGGGCATGGGCCGAAGGCTTCTCGGCCGCATATCCGGTGCGCTTGATCCGGTCCATAAGCCGGCCGGCCTGAACAGAAAACAGAGGGGCGCCGTCCTCATTGGGCAGATCGGGGTAGTCCTCTCCGGAACTGGCTTCAAATTCGCAGGTCCGGGCGCCATTTCGCATGGTGAGCCGGGAGCGGGGACGCTTTTTCGTTCTCCAGCACGTCATACTCCATGACCAGTTCTCCGCAGAAGTACCGGCTGGCTTTCTCCGCAACGCAGCTTCGGGAAAAAATGAAGGAAAATTCATCCCCCTGGGCCGGGATTTCTGTGATAAACCATGTCGTCAGGTCTGTGGCGGCCAGGATACACTTGTCCGGGTATGCGTGGACGTAGACCTCGTTCAGGCAGGGAATCCTGGACTTGCGCGGCACCGTACAGGCGTTTGCCAGCGCGTCGGAAAATGGCTTCGCGTCAACGATGGTTTTCATGCTGCCACCCTCTTTGCACTTTCTAAAGTTGTTTGCATTTTTGCCGTCTGTGTGGAAAACTCTGTAACACGGACGCGGCTGCGCCCATGGGTCAGGATGTTGTAGACCATATCCACCATTACGGTAGCCGCCATAATATTGGCCGCCATGCTCTGCGGGTCCGCCTGGGCCGCCTCTGCGCAGCTGATCTCCGAGGGAAAACGGTCCTGCGCCTTCAAAATTTCAGGGGCGATCCCGCCGACGGGCTTAAAGATGGTACGCCCATTCCGCCGCACCCCGCAGACCACCTGGCCGGAGAACTCCTCATTCCCGCTGTCAATATAGACCAGGTCTTGCGACTGGCAGAACGCCTCGTGGCAGAGCCTCCGGGACTTGTTGTTGTCCACACAGCCCAGCAGAAGCACCATTTCCCGCTTGAGCTCATAGAGATAAGGACCTTCCTTGATCTCCCAGATGCCGGGCCGGATCAGACGCATCAGCTCCTCCGTGTCTCCACGAAGGAGGGCACATATTCCGCCTTCATCCCAAACACGGAGGCATACCGCTCAGCTAACACCCTGGCCTTGTTCTGCCCCAGGTCGGCGGGCGCAAAATTCTGTCGGATAAGGTTTTTCGCTTCCACCAGGTCCCCGTCGCAGAGGATAAACCGTGCGGGCCGGTTCAATGCGTGCAGCATCCGGTAGAGGTGGGGGGCGGCGTGCCCGCCGGTCCCGCCAGTTCCCAGCATCACAAGCTTGACGACATCGGTGGGAAACCTCATGGCTCCACCTCCGGGAACTCGGTGTATGGCCGTAAGTGCCGGTAGGTCGTCGGATCGGCTTGGCCTGGCCGCGGTCTTTCCGCCGCTTCACATGCCCGCTCCACTCCTCCGGGAATGGCTGAGTCAGGCCCTCGATAATCGCTCCGGGATCGATCTCCACAAAAGAACCATTGCAGGAGAACCGCGCCCGCAGCTCCGGGAAGAAGCGGTTTACCTGTCCCATAACAAGATAGAGGCCGGTGCCCTGCTCATCCTGGTCATCCTTCGGGGAGAAAAATGCCTCCATCGAATTGTGGCTATGAAGGTCTGCGTAGCGGATGTACCGGGTATCATCGTCATAAGGGCAGTCACGGAGATCCGCCTCGACATCCCCTGTGGATACAACCTGCGGGGGCACATAGGCGAAAAACCGCTGCTCGACCTTATCCCAATAGATAAGCGCCAGTGCCTCGTTCTCCTCGTTTTCCCGCATGAAGGAGCGGAAGAAGGCGGTGATCTGCCCGATCAGCGCCATGGGGATCAGGGGCAAAGCCGGGGTAAACCCGGCCTTGACCACCTGAAACTCAGACGCTTTCTTCGCTGGGGCGATAAATTCCCCCTGTTCCAGCTTGCGCACCTCATAGAGCTTTCCGTCTCCGGAGGGGACGAGACAGATCACTTTGTCCGACTTCCTGGCCTCCTCCAGAGACTCACAGTGGGCTTTGTAAGGAGAGAGAATGCCCTTAGTCTTCATGATAACCTTGGGTCTCACCAAGCAGTCCGGATTCTTGTCCTTGGACTTTTTTCAGGGCGTCCAGGAACTGGCGGGACCGCTCAATGCTCTGCTTCATAGCGGCGATGGTCGTCCCCTTGGGGTCCTTGACTTCCTTTCGGATGCCGCCGTATTCCATTGACCAGGAGACAGTTTTGCCCTCTTCCAAATCCACAAAGTCCTCAGCCTTGCAGATGCGCAACTCCTCAAAAGGTAATCGTGGGATCTTCGATGGGTTCTTTGGCCCCCCTTGTGGCAGAAGATGGGCTTTTTCTCCAGAAGGTTTTGCTGGGCGTTTGCCATTTCCTGCTTGGCAAACGCCGCTTCAATGGGATTGGCGGGTTGTTCAGCCTCCACAGGAGACTGCGTGACAGGCGCCGCGGGGGGCGGCGCGATAGGCGCCGCAGGGGACTGCGCGACAGGCGCCGCAGGGGACTGCGCGACAGGCACCGCAGGGGACTGCGCGACAGGCGCCGCAGGGGGGCTGTGTGACAGGTGCCGCGGGGGGCTGTGTGACAGGTGCCGCAGGGGGCGGCATGACAGGTGCCGCAGGAGGCGGCGTGACAGGCGCCGCAGGAGGCGGCGTGACAGGCGCTGCGGGGACGGCGTGACAGGCGCCGCAGGGGGCGGCGTAACAGATGCCGCGGGAGCAGAGGCCGCTCCTGTGGGGTCAAAGGGATTTCGGTTTGGATCTGCGGTTCCAGTACCAAAGATGGCGCTGATGTCACTGTTCTGCTCACTCATATGGAAAGCTCCTTTCGTATTTGGGGACAAAAAAGACCGCAACCGCCCCAAAAGGCAATTACAGTCATTCATGTCCAGATTCAATTTTCCAGGTCGTAGCTGTCCGGCAGAGGGCAGACTTCACCCTCCTTCCACGCCGTTCCGCCCTAACTTACTCCGCCCTTAATCTTGCTCTGACCTAGAATACGCCTTTATTCTATCAGCCCTTTTCTCTCCTGTATAGGTGGAGTTTTTCCAATCAAAACGAGCTATACACCTAAATTTGACGTTTTTCGGCATAGCCCTTATAATGATGGCTGGACAAAAGCAAAAATAGAGAACACCGTTTCTGTCGGAAGTCTGCGGTGTATCTCGCCGAGCCCCCTCAGACGGGCCTATCCTTGAGGGGGCGCCTATAAAAGCTGTAGAGGTCATTGTTTGCATTTGAGTGAATTTAGCTATAAGCCTTTGGGAGAACACAGCCAGCTATGGGAAAGCATGTATTCTTAATTGATAATGAAATCTCCCGCATTGCACAAATAGAATGCCTCATAGCCGGAACACAGATTACTTTTTCAACGGCTCACAACGAGCGCACCGCATCTCCCATGCTCTACTCCGAGGAGATAGATTTGGTTGCAATGAGTGGGAGTGTTTCAGGGAGTGCCCCGCTTCTGAACAAGCTGCTTGATTTGAAGAACGCAAAGGGAACCCTGTTGCTGCTCTATCCGATCTTGAATAGGGAGGCCCGAACCGAGTTTTACCGCCGTGGCTTTGACATGTGTGTGGCATCCGAGGACCCGGCGGAGTGTGCAGCCGCAATTTCAGTTATGCTGCAGCGCCTGGACATAAGGATGGTCTCCCCAGGTGTTCGAAAAGGTGAAATTGTTTATAAAGGCCTATTTCTGGACCCTTCCAGCCAGGAAGTGAAGCTGTTTGGGAGCCCCATTGAACTCACAACACAGGAGTTTAGAATCCTATATCTGCTGGCCAGTAATCGTGGAAATATTTTTTCCAGAGATCATATTTATGAGGTTCTGTGGAAAGATTCTGCTTACTGTGGAGGAGAGAGCATTTCCAACCATATCTGCTCAATCCGGAAAAAGCTCGGGCTTCCGCCAAGCGATAAAGAATATATTCGGACCATCCACGGTTCCGGGTATGTGTTTGGATTCAAATGAATAATGAAGGAGCCTGTGCTATCAACACGAGTCCCTCATTTTTTATCGGCTTCGTTTTATCTCTTTTCTATTACAATAATTATTGGTTGGAAGTCCAGCATCCGGCTGGGCTTCTTTCCGTCTCATGCCTAAGCTACAATAAGGGGAGCAACTGGTTGACGACTCTTTTCTTGGGCTTCTATGTCCGTCAATAAGACTGTCAGCCATTCCCTTATTGCGGCGTTCGATTTGAGCAGGTTGAGCCATAGAGTTCGTGTCACCCAATAGATTGAATCGGCAATGAGAAAAAGATGGATTCCGGTTGCAATTCACAGATGGGAGGAATACAAATGAACTCTGTTGGCATTGACATTTCCAAAGGCAGAAGCACGGTTGCCGTCATGCGTCCCTTTGGGGAGGTCGTTATCTCGCCCTTTGAAGTCCGTCACACCGACAGTGAACTGAGCGAACTGGCAAGGCAGCTCAAAAGCCTGGACGGTGAGACTCGTGTGGTCATGGAGGCCACAGGAAACTACCATACGCCGGTTGCAAAGCTGCTCCACGACGCAGGACTGTATGTTTCCGTCGTCAATGCAAAGCTGGTGCATGGCTACGGGAACAACGATTTGAGGCGGGTCAAGACCGACAAAAAAGATTCTGTCAAGCTGGCAAATTACGGTCTTGACCGCTGGCTCGCTTTGACGAGATATGTTCCAGAGGAAGATACCCGGCTACTGCTGAAGAACTGCTACCGCCAGTACCGGCAGTATTCCAAGGTACAGACGGTTCTGAAGAACAATCTGATTTCGTTGCTGGATACGGTATTTCCTAATGTAAACCGTTTGTTCAGCAGTCCCGCCCGTGAGGATGGAAGCGAGAAATGGGTGGACTTTGTGGCGGAGTTTTGGCATTGCCGCTGTGTCAGCGAGAAATCTGAAAAGGCATTCGCAAACAAATACCAGCGATGGTGCAGGAAGTATGGATATAACTTCAATGAAGCAAAGGCGCACACGATTCACGCCGAAGCCAGCGGACACATTGGTGTCATGCCAATGTCCGAAACGACCAAGCTGCTCGTGGAACAGGCGGTTGCGCAGCTCAGAGCGACTTCTACCGCGCTTGCGGCTCTCAAACACGAAATGCAAGCATTGACTTCCATGCTTCCGGAATATCCCGTTGTCATGGATATGTTCGGCGTAGGCCCGACTCTGGGGCCGCAGCTCATAGCCGAAATCGGGGATGTGCGCCGCTTTTATTCCAAGAAAGCGCTCGTAGCCTACGCTGGGCTGGATGCTCCGCCAAATGATTCCGGTGATGTGACCGGCAGGCACAAATCCATGAGCAAAATTGGTGCATCGTCTTTACGGCGGACACTCTTTCTTGTTATGAGCGTCTATTTGCAGACCGCACCGCTGGATGAACCCGTCTATCAGTTCATGGACAGGAAACGCGCCGAGGGCAAGCCCTACCGCGTCTACATGATGGCTTCCGCCAATAAGTTTCTACGGATCTACTACGCCACCGTGAAGGCCTATCTGGAGTCGTTGGAACACACCGCCTGATCTTCGCCATAAAGCCATTGGCTGGCCGCCGTT
>VOFI01003648.1_pt1 | contig 18815 bp, 27 predicted proteins | sample 5384131 | NCBI WGS metagenome assembly VOFI01 (sample SAMN12384728, study PRJNA508395) | human gut metagenome | isolation source: healthy gut H | host: Homo sapiens
TCAATCCTTTGAAAAAAATTTTTCCGGTTTTGGGGCTGTGTGGCTCATGGATCGTGCGGGGGCGCGCATACTACATAGAAAAACGAACGGGAGGCGCAGGGTATGGAGTCGATCTGGGGAGAAAACGTGCAAGGGGTTGGCGCGGCCGCCGCTTTACGGCAAAAGCGCAGGCGGACGTGGCCGTGATCGGCGGCGGGATGACGGGCATTCTGACCGCGCTGGAGCTGCAGGAGCGCGGCCTGCAGGTCGTCGTCGCAGAGGCCGGACACGTCGGGGCGGCCAGACGGGCCGCACGACGGCGAAGCTCACCGCACAGCATGGAGCCATTTACGCCGGCTGATCGAGCGGCTCGGCCGGGAAAAAGGCGGCGATGTACGCGCGGGCCAACCGGCGCGGCCGTGGAGCGCCGCTGCGCGCGCATCGAGCTGGAGCACATCGACTGCGATCTGGAGCGCACGGACTCGTGGCTCTACTCCTACGACCGGGAGGACTCCTGCTGCGCGAGGCAGAGGCGGAGCGGGCGCTCGGGCTGGACGCGTCGTTCGAGCCGGACACCCCTCTGCCGCTGCGCGTATGCGGCGGCGTGCGGCTGCGCGGGCAGGCGCAGTTCCATCCGCTGAAGTTCCTGCAGGGCGCTGGCCGACCGGCTGACGATCTACGAGCGCACGCCGGTCGAGCACGTCGAGGGCGGCACGCTGTTCACCCCGCGCGGAACGATCGAGGCCGGGCGCGTGGTATTTGCATCGCATTACCCGTTCGTGAACGTGCCGGGACTGTATTTCGCGCGGATGCATCAGGAACGCTCCTACGCCATCGCACTGGAGAACGCCGTCCTGCCGGAGGGCATGTATTACGGGCTGGAGCCGAACGCATGGTCGCTGCGCAGCTACCGCGGACGGTCATCCTCAGCGGCGCGCGCGCACCGCACCGGCCGGAACGGCGGCGGGCACTACGCCGCCCTGCGCGAGGCGGCGCAGGCGCTGTTCCCCGGCAGCCGCGAGGCGGCGCGCACTGGTCGGCGCAGGACTGCATGACGGCCTCCGGCGTGCCGTATATCGGGCGGTTCTCCGCAAGGGACCCGCAGTGGTATGTGGCGACGGGCTTTCCGCAAATGGGGCATGTCGAATGCCATGGCCGCGGCGGAGCTGCTGACGGCCCTGATCTGCGACGGCAGCCATCCGGATGCCGCGGTCTTTTGACCCCCGGCGATCTGCTGCAGCAGCGGGCCGGGCCGCATTGAGGAGGAGGGCCTGCAGGCCGGCGCGGGCTGGGGCCGGCGCGCGTACTCCACGGGCCGGTCCTGCAGGCGGACGAGCTGGCCGTCGGCGAGGGCGGCCTGGCGGAGCTGGACGGAAAGCAGATGGGCGTGTACCGCGCAACGGAAGAGCTGTATTACGCCGTGGAGCTGCGCTGCCCGCATCTCGGCTGCCGGTTGGAGTGGAACCCGGACGACAAGAGCTGGGACTGCCCGTGCCATGGCTCGCGCTTTGACGTGCAGGGCCGCTGCCTGACGGAGCCCGCGCAGACGGACCTGCCCGCCTGCTGCAGGAGAAGAAGCTGAAGGCAAGCGGAAAATGGATCGTGGAAAGTTGCGCAAGGCTGCCAGCCACGCTTTGTAAGGCGGGAGGGACAGCCCGGCCCGGCGGCGCGCTGCCGATTCGTACCGGCCGCCGTGAAAACGGTAACAGCCGATTGCGTCCTTTGTAGCGGCGTGCCCCTTTTTTACGGTACGCCCTGTACAGGAATATTCAACCGCGTAGAGGGCACTGGTGCACCGCCGCACCACCTGATGTGTCATTCCGAGGAGCGAAGCGACGTGGGAATCTCGCAGTACTTGGCCGGATAATTGGGTACTTCCGGCGAAAAACGTAACTGCTGATTGCTGCCGGGCCTGCGGCCTCCCCGGCAATGACAAATCTGGGGAGTATTGCGCCGCAGAATCTGGCGCAGCACATGCTTTCGCCAGACCGCATGGCGCTCAGGGAGCGTCGCTACAGGCCCCGTCGGGGGCGTTTGCTTTTAACGGCGGCCTGTGTGAATCGGCAGCAGTATGCCGGGGGGTGCTTTCTCCCACTTAATATAGAGTCCCCTCGTTCTCGGCAAACAGCCTGTCATGGACGGCATGGCGGCAGCTCCCGCCGAGCCCGCTGTGCCGGTGCAGGCACCGCCGACGGGCTGAAGAAGTTCAAGGACCTGCTCGACTCCGGCGTGATCACGCGGGAGGAGCTCGACGCAAAGAAGAAGGAGCTTCTGGGGCTGTAAGAAAACACATTGGAGTGCCCTCCGGACGAACCGGAGGGCACTAAGCTTGTCAAAGAAGTCCCTTTGGACTCCTTTGACAAGCTGCTTTTCCAGAATTGCAAAATAGAATTTTGTAGCATTATTTGCAATTCTGCCGCTGCGGCGGGTTATTTGACGCGAAAGGAAACCCTGACGGTTTCCTTTTCACACTTTTCTTCCCTCCGTAACTTTTGGCTTGACAATTCTTTGACAGTCTGAAAAATACAAAAAATCGTAAAAAACCGGTTGTCCAATGGACAACCGGTTTTTTTGGCAGCGGGTGAAGGATTCGAACCCCTCACAAACGGAGTCAGAGTCCGGTGTGCTACCATTACACAAACCCGCTATTTGCCGTGCGTCAAAGCGCATATATAATTATATGCAAAATCGGAAAAAAGTCAAGCCCTGATTTTATGTTTTTTTTCAATTTTTTCTGCGCCGGCAGCGGGGGTGGGGGAATATTGGCCGTTGCAATCGGTCCTGCTATCGGTTATAATAGAACATAAAAATAATGAGGAAAAAATCGCTCGAATTTGGGCAGGAGGATACGCAATGGAACGTTGGACAATGGCCGTGCCGTGTCTGTTTGGCCTTGAGGGCCCTCGTGGGCGACGAGCTGCGGCGAATGGGCATGGAGGATGTCCGGTCGAGGATCGCCGCGTGTTTTTCGGCGGCGCGGCCGAGCTGGCACGCGCGCGAATATCGGGCTGCGCATGGGCGAGCGGGTCATGATCCTGCTGGCGCGCTTCCCGGCGCGGTCGTTTGAGGAGCTGTATCAGGGCGTGAAGGCCATTCCGCTCGAGCGCTTCGTCCCCGCGCGAGGGCGCGTTCCCCGTCAAGGGCTACAGCCTTGATTCTCAGCTGCACTCCGTGCCGGACTGCCAGTCCATCGTCAAAAAAAGCCGCCGTCGACCACCTCGGCGCGTACTACGGCCTGACGTGGCTGCCCGCGACCGGCGAGACCTACCAGCTGCGCTTTTCCATCATGAAGGACCTGTGCGAGGTATTCCTCGATACCTCCGGCGTCAGCCTGCACAAGCGAGGCTACCGCGCCGTGGGCAACGAGGCCCCGCTGCACGAGACCATGGCCGCCGCCATGGTGAATCTGGCCCGCTATCGCGGCCGCGAGTTCTTCTGGGACCCCTTCTGCGGCTCCGGCACCATCGTCATCGAGGCTGCGCTGGCCTCGCTGAATCGCGCGCCGGGCGTCCGCCGCAAATTTTGCGGCGCAGAGCTGGTCCTGCATTCCGGAGGGATCCATCTGACGCAGGCCGCGAGGCCGCGCGCGCGCGGCGGAGTTCCGCGGGGAATACCGCATTCTCGGCACGGACATCGACTCCGGCAGCCTTGCCATCGCCATTGCGAACGCAAAGAAGGCCGGGGTGAGCAAGCCGTGACGAGTTCCGCGAGGCGGACGCCACCCGTGAGCCTGCCGTGCGACCGCGGCGTCATCGTCTGCAACCCGCCCTATGGCGAGCGTATGCTCTCGAGCAGCGCAGCGCGCAGCAGCTCATGCGGCAGTTCGGCCGCCACCTGCGCTTTGCCGACGGGTGAAAGAAAAAGTATATCATCTCCTCCGAGCCGGAATTTGAGCACTACTTCGGCAAGCAGGCCACGAAAAAAAGCGCAAGCTCTACAACGGCCGCCTGCAGTGCAATGTCTATATGTATTTCTGAAAGGGGCGCAGACGCTTGCGGCATGTATTTCTGATCAATCCCGCTGCCGGAAAATATGACCGGACGGGCGAATTTACCCAGACGATCCCGCGCGGCCTGCGAGGGGCTGGACTATGAGATCCTCGTCTCCCGCGCGCCCGGCGACTGCACCCATATCGCGCAGGCCGCCGCTTCCTCCGGCGAGCCAGTCCGGCTGTGCCTGCCTGCGGCGGCGACGGCACGCCCAACGAGGTCGTCAACGGCGCGGCGGGCCACCAACGCCGCCGTGACGCATTTTCCCGGCGGCTCCGGCAACGATTTCATCAAGATCTTCTCCGATCCGGCGGCCTTCCGCCCCTGCCCCGCCTGCTCGACGCCGAGGAGGCCACATTCGACCTCATCCGCTGCAACGGGCAGAATTACGCCGTCAACATCTGCTCCATGGGCTTCGATGCCCGCATCGGAACGGAGATCGGGCGCTATAAGCGCCTGCCGCTCGTCAGCGGGACGGGCGCCTATCTGCTCTCCACGGGCGTGAATTTTATCCGCGGCATCCACGAGCACTATGTCGTCGACGTGGACGGGCAGCATTTTGACGGCAATCAGACGCTGATGTGCATTGCAAACGGCCGGTATTATGGCGGTAGCTTCAACCCGGTGCCCGATGCGGAGCCGGACGACGGCCTGCTCGACGTGCTGCTGGTGCGCGACGTGTCGCGCGCGACGATGCTGCGTGTCATCGGCAAATACAAGGCCGGGCACTATGCCCAGCTTCCGGAGCTCATCCGCCACTTCCGCTGCAGGCGGGTGCACATCCGCTGCGACCGCGAAAGCGAGATCAATCTCGACGGCGAGCTCATGATGTCCCGCGACGTCACGTTTGAAATCGCACCGCAGAGCATCCGGTTTTTCTATCCGCGCGGCCTGACCTATCACGCCGCCGCAGAGCAAGGAGGCGAGCATATTGCAGCAACATGATATCCCGGAGCTGACGCCGGACGAGGAGCTTGATCGCACGCGCGTGCTGCCGGATCCCGTCGATCCGCTCGAGGGCTCGGCGCGCCTGCCGGAGCTGCGCCCAGAGGACGAGCCGGGACCCGAGGACGAGCCGGAGGTCCCCGCAGAAGCCGAAGCGCCGCGGCCGGGTCGTCCGGAAGATCGTCAAGTATTTCCTGTTCCTTGTGTTGGCCGTCGCCATCGTCGCGGCGGGCGGCATCGGCTATCTCACGGTCACGGAATACCGCCCGGCCTATGCCGAGGACGCACAGCGCGGCAACGTCCTGCGCGAGCAAGCTCACGGGCGGCCAGACCGTCCGCCTGCTGACGCTCAATACCGGCTACGGCGGGCTGGACGCCGGGGAGGACTTCTTCATGGACGGCGGCGAGGGCGTCAGGCCGTCCGATGCAGAGACCGTGCGGCAGAATATGCTCGGCATCGAGGACCTCATCCGCGGTGCGGACGCCGACTTCGTGATGCTGGGGAGGTCGACACGGATTCGAAGCGCAGCTACGGCTATGACCAGTGGCGGCAGTATGAATTCGATCTTGAGGACTATGAGAGCCGCTTTGCCCTGAACTATTCCTGTGATTATGTGCCCTATCCCGTCACGGAACCCATCGGCCGCGTGCACTCCGGTGTTGCGACCTACAGCCGCTACGACATCACGGCTGCCACGCGCTACCGCCTGCCGTGCCCGTTCTCGTGGCCGGTGCGCATCGCCAATCTCAAGCGCTGTCTGCTCGTCACCCGCATCCCCATCGACGGCTTGGAGCAGGAGCTCGTGCTCGTGAACCTGCACCTCGAGGCCTATGACGACGGCGAGGGGCAAGGAGGCCCAGACGGCCATGCTCCTGCAGATCCTGCAGGAGGAATATGCCAAGGGCAACTATGTCATCGCGGGCGGCGACTTCAACCAGAGCTTCCCGGACGGCACGGACCGCTATCCCATCGCCTCCGGCGCGGACTGGACGCCCGGCACGCTCGGCGACCTGCCCACGGGCTGGCAGTATGCCTGGGACAGCGCCGCGCCGACCTGCCGCCTGCTGAACCAGCCCTACAGCGCCGGAAGCTCCGGCACACAGTTCTATGTCATCGACGGCTTTATCCTCAGCCCGAATGTCGAGCCGGTCAGCGTCCGCACACAGGATGCCGAGTTCGCGGTGACGGATCACAACCCCGTCGTGCTCGAGGCACGGCTCGTCAGCTGATATCCCGTCATTTCGACGAAAAAGCGGAGAACATGTGAAAACTATTTTGGCTATTTTCATAGTTTGTTCACAATTTCCCGCCGCCGATATGATATCATTTTTGTACAGAGACGGGGTACGCCCCGTTCCGCTCAGGCAGCCGGCGATGCCGCGGAAATATCTGCGGATAAGCCAACGCCGACTGCGTGCTTCATCTGGTTTCCATCTTGTAAGGCCGTGGCCCAAGGAACGGGTCACGGCCCTTTCCATATTTATGGCAGGGATAGCGGACAGCCGTGCCCGGCACAAAATTACCGGCCGGTACAGGTTGACGATAAAATGAAAACGCCCCCGAATTGTCATTGCGAGGAGCGAAGCCCAGATTTGTCATTGCGAGGAGGCCAACGGCCGACGTGGCGCCCTGAGCGCGAAGCGCGAGGAAGTGCCCTTGGGGTGCAATCTCGGGAAGGCAGTTACGTTTTCGCCGGGGCCTTCCTGTTATCCAACTGTGTACTGCGAGATTGCCACGTCGCTTCGCTCCTCGGAATGGCAATTCTGATAGCCTTGCGCCGTCGAATCACCACTGCAATACGCGCAACTGCCGTAGGCGCTCACTGAGCGCCGCTACAGACGCAATCGGATCGTACGTTTTAATCGGCAGCCTGCAAACTGCGAGTGCCTTGATTGAGCACGGCCCCTTTGGGGCCTCGCAATGACATTTACATCAGGGAAGCGCGAGGTGCACCAGCCCCCGCAATGACACGTCAGACAAATCGGCCGCTTAAAGACGTCCCCGACGCTGTTTTCAGCGCCGGGGCATACTTTTCCATATCAGCTTTTCGGCAGCTTGGGCCAGTCGGGCCGAGCCTGCCCCGAAGTTCCACCAGTTTGTCCGCGTCCGGAGGCGTCGCCTTCCGCACCTTCTCGCTGGTCGGACGGCGTTCCGGTCCGTAAGCAGCGCCGCTATAGAACAGACTCACGGCCGTCCAGCCGCCGAACTGCCAGAGGCTGCTTTGGAGATACAGATCCATAAACAGTCTGCGGAACTTGTCCGTCTGTTTTTTAGACAGCTGTACGTCGTAGTCCTCATTGAGGATCCGAACCTGGAGGTCGAATTCCTCGTCCGGCTCCATGAATCCCGTCATGATATCAACGCGCATTCTCCGCAGCACCTTGTCCGCAGCAAGGGCGGCGGACTCGCGCTCCAGCCTCCGCTTTTCCGACTCGCGTTTGGAGATATCGATCTCGAACTCTTTCGCTCTGGGTGCGGTACAGGAGTCCCGACAGCCTTTTTCCCAGAGCGGGCTCTCCATTCAGGTCCAGCATCGGGCCAATGACCTCGCCGTTCCATCTGCGCTGCGTTCCGCCGGCCCGCAGGCCGCCGATAAAGTCCACCATGGCCTTTCCCTGCGGCGTGAGATAGAACCGATCCTCCGCAAAGGACAAGAATATCTCCTGATCCGGCACGAGAAATGACTGGCACCTCTGATTTTCGAGCGTATTGTAAACGTAGAGGAAACGGTAATATCCGTGCATGACCATATCCTTGTTTACGATTGTGATCCAGCGGGCCGCCCCATGGCTCGTCGCTGTAGAGCCCCTCAGCTCGTAGATGGCGTACGGAAGCGATGCATCCCGCTGCGCAACACCGGAAAACGCAACAAAATCCTTTTTGTGGACCCGCAGGCCCTCGTAGTGCTTGAAAATTTGCCATGCATGAGACACCGGCAGAACGCCGTAAAAATTAGACGCGCAGCGGAAGAACGTGTGCAGCAGCTGCAGCTTCTCATCCGAAAGGCCGAGCTCGGCGTATCTCTTTTCCAGTGTCTTCGGCGATAACGGTTTCTGCATGATATGTCCCCCAGTCCGCCCGCCCCGTCCGAAAGCGGGCAGCCGGCGGCAGAATTTGTGCTGTTTTGACCCGATTATACCATACCGCAGATATCTGCGCAATCCGCAAAAAAACAGCAGCCTGCAGAGGTCATCCCGGCCAGCGCAAATTGCAGGCGCTCTCCCTCCCGTTTCCGATTTCTCTTGCATCCGGCCGGATTTTGCTGTATGATAGAAAAAAAGTGGAAAATTCCGGGATTTTTGGTGCATGATCCGCACTTTTTTCCGGCATGATCCGCACATCTATTCCGGAGGGATGCCCCATGATGCGCCTGACGCCCCTGTCGCTTGCCGCGAATACCATTTTTACCTCATCCTCGCAGTGATGTACTGCCGCGTGCTCACGCGCCGCTTTTTCGTGGTAGGCGCTGCTCGGCCTCACGGTCGGCTACCTGCTGTACATTATCCCTGACGAAGTTCATGCGTCCTACGCCGACGCCGAGCGGATGCTCTTCGGCTCGTCACCTTCCCGCTCACACCCATCGTCCTGTTCCGCGACAAGTGGTATAAATCTCTCCTGTGCGCCTTCGCCGGACTGGTCGCCATGGCCGCCTCGGACCTGCTGTCCGGCTCGTGGCTGCTGACGCCGGAGCAGCTCCGGCAGGGCCTGACGTTCCAGCCCATCCCCGTGCAGCTGGCGGTCTACGCCATCTTCCTCTCGACGGACGGCCTTCTGATGTTCCTGTTCACGCTGCTGATGAATCGCTACCAGAACCGCCTGTCCGGCCGCGAATGGGCGCTGTACCTCGCCTTTCCCGCCAGCCAGTATCTGCTGATGTACGGGTGGGTGATCTTCCTGCGCACGGACTTCATCCTGCGCCGCGTGCTGATGCTGCTGCTGGCGCTGGCCATCTGCACGGCGGCCGACGCCCTGCTCTTCACCGCCATCCGCGGCATGGCCCAGCGAAGCGAGCTGAAGGCGCGCAACGACCTGCTCGCCCGCCAGATCGACCGGCAGAACGAGCACTATGCCGCCCTCACGGCGCAGTATGAGAATCTCCGCCGCATCCGCCACGACATTTCCAGCCATCTTTTATACCATGCAGCTCCTGCTGCAGGAGGGGCAGTATGACGAGGCAGCCGCCTATTCCGCCGAGGTCACGGGGCCTGCCGCTTCCGCTCCGATCTCGGCGCGTGCGAGAAACCCCGTTGTCGACGCCTTTCTCTTCTCCCGCACGGAGGAGCTGCGCGCGCAGGGCTATGCCCCTGCAGCTGCAGGTCTGCATCCCCGCGGAGACGGCATCCGCAACGCCGACATGGTCGTCGCCTTCGGAAACCTCCTCGACAACGCCGCCGAGGCCTGCCGCGACGCCGGAGAGAAGCGTCTTTCTCTCTCGGCCCGCATGGATCGCGGCTTCCTGTGTATCGAGGTCCGCAACCCGGCCCCGGCCGCGCCCGCACGGCACAGCCGCCGCATCCCGGAGCTGGAGCGCGGCATCGGCTCGCACATCCTCCGCGCGCTGGCGGAGACCTATGAGGGCAGCTACGCGCTCACGCCGTCCGGCGGCGAATGCACGGCCAGCCTTCTTCTGAAGGGGGCGGCGGCATGATCCCCATTGCGATCTGTGACGACGAGCTCCTGCATGCGCGGCAGACGCAGGCCGCCATCCGGCGCTGTGAGGCGCAGGCGGTCACCCGCTGCTTCGAGACCCCGCTTGCCCTGCTGGCCGCCGTGACGCAGCAGGGCTATGCCCCGCGCGTGGCCGTGCTGGATATCCGCATGGCGGGCATGGACGGCATCGAGCTGGCAAAAAGGCTCAATGCGCTCGTTCCCGGCTGCGCCGTCATTTTTCTGACGGCCTATCTCTCCTATGCGCCGGATGTCTATGAGACGCGCCATGTCTATTTTGTTCTGAAAGTGAGCTGGACCGGCGCATCGGCAGCGCCCTGCGCGCCGCGCTGGCCGAGACGGCCGCGCCTGCCAGAAACCTGCAGCTGGCCACGGCGCACGGCTACCGCAATAGTGCCGGTCACGGACGTGCTCTTTTCCTCGAGCGCATCCTGCGCAAAACGCGCGTGGTGATGACGGACGGCGAGGAGCTGGTCACCGCAGCGCCCGCCGCCCCTGGAAGTCCGTCCCGACGGAGTCTTCCTGCGCTGCCACCAGAGCTACTGGGCGAATTTTTCGCACATCACCGCCATGGAGAAGGACGAGTTCGTCCTGACCGGTGGCCTCCGCGTCCCCATCAGCCGCAGCTACCGCAGCGCCCCGCCCGCAGCGCCTTCTTCGCCAACCTGCGTGGTGAGGAAGGCTAGGTTAGGGAAGCCACCCCTGCGCACCGGCTGACAATTAACGATGTGCACCGATTGCGTCTGCAGCGGCGCTCATTGAGCGCCTTGCAGGCTGGCAGCATGTGCCGCATGGATTCTATGGCGTGAAGCCTCCAGATTTGTCATTGCGAGGAGGCCGAAGGCCGACGTGGCAATCTCACGCAATAGCCTGCGAATTCGCCGAGGCTTTCCCATGATCCAGCCAGGTACTGCGAGATTCCCACGTCGCTTCGCTCCTCGGAATGACAATTCTGATAGCCTTGCGCCGCCGAATCACCACTGCAATTTGCAACTGCCCATGGCGGTCACTACCCGTAAAGGGCACGCCGCATCCGTAAGGCGGCAGAGCCGCCAACGGCTGCGCAGTGACCGCCGCTACAGACGCAATCGGTTTTTACGTTATTATCGGCAGCCTGTGCGAATCGCAAGTGCAGCGCCGGGCATGGCTGTCTCCGCTCTTACAATTCTATCAAAATTTCTAAAGTTATAACTGATAAAAATCTATATTTCGGTTGCTTTTTCACTTACACTCTGATAAAATAAGGCAAGCCACGAAGGGAGGCCTGCCAGATGATCAAGCGAGAATCCTATATGCGCCGCATTCGTCCGTTTATCGGCGGCGAACTGATCAAGGTGATGACCGGCATCCGCCGCTGCGGGAAGTCCGTCATGCTCGAGCTGGTGAAGCAGGAGCTGCTGGATTCCGGCGTCGGTGCGGGAACAATTCATCACGCTGAATTTTGAAGACCTGCGCAATGCGCCGCTGTGCCGCGCAGAGGCCCTGCACGCAGAACTTCTACGTCGCGCGGCAGCGATCCCCGGAAAGGCCTATCTCTTCTTCGATGAGATTCAGGAGGTGCAGGAGTGGGAGAAGTGCGTCAATTCCCTGCGCGTGGCGCTGGACTGCGACATCTATATCACAGGCTCCAACGCAAAGCTCCTCTCCGGCGAGCTTGCGACCCATCTTGGCGGCCGCTATGTTGAGTTTGTCATCTATCCGTTTTCGTTTGCGGAATTTCTGGAGCTGTACCGGACGATCGCGCCGGAGGCCTCTGGGCAGCAGGCCTTTCAGAAATACCTGCTTGCAGGCGGCATGCCCTATCTTGCCAACCTGCGATACGCCGAAGAGCCGTCGCGCCAGTACCTGACGGACGTGTTCAACTCCGTGCAGCTCAAGGACGTCGCCAAGCGCAATATGGTCCGCGATGTCGACCTGCTTGAGCGCATTCTTGCCTACGTCATGGCGAATGTCGGCACGACGTTCTCCGCGTCCTCTCTCTCCCGTTTTCTGAAGAACGAGCAGAGGAATGTCGCGCCGGAGACGATCCTGAACTATCTCAGATACTGCTGCGACGCCTATCTGTTCTATCAGGTCAAGCGGCAGGACCTGCAGGGCAAGCAGGTCCTTTCCACAAATGAGAAGTATTACATTGCAGACCACGGCATCCGCGAGGCGGTGTGCGGCGGCAACCTGCGGGACATCAACCTGATCCTCGAAAATATCGTGTTTCTGGAGCTGCTGCGCCGCGGCTATACCGTAACAGTAGGCAAAACAGGCGAAAAGGAGATCGATTTTGTCTGCGAAAACGCGCCGAGAAGCTCTATATGTGCAGGTGACGTATCTGCTGGCCACAGACGAAACGATCGAGCGCGAGTTCGGCGCATATGCCGCGATCCGGGACAATTTCCCAAAATATGTCGTCTCGCTGGACGAATTTGACCGCAGCCGCGACGGCATCAAGCACCGGAATCTCCGCGATTTCCTGCTGGCGGAAAAATGGGATTAAGCGCCACTGACCGCACATGCCATTGTAGGGGAACGGACAGCCGGGCCCGGCGCGGTACTGCCGACCGGTACAGGCTGACGTTAAAACAGGGGTACGCACCGATTGCGTCTGTAGCGGCGCTCACTGCGCAGCCGTTGGCGGCTTTGCCGCCTTACGGATGCGCAGTGACCTGCCGCTACGGACGCAATTGGTGCATACCATTTTATCGGCAGTGTGTACGAATCGCCGCCCCGACAATTATTGTTTCTCTTGTTTATTCTAAAATCACCGCGCTGCCGGTTCATTTCCGGCAGCGCGGTTCATCTTGTCAAAAAAAGTCCCTTTGGGCTTTTTTCGCCAAGTTGCTTTTCAGAATTGCAAAATAGAATTTTGTTGTATCTTATTTTTGCAATTCTGCCGCTGCGGCGGGTGATGGAACGCGAAAGGAAACCCTGACGGTTTCCTTTCACACTTTCCTTCCCTCCGAAACTTTCGGCTAAGCAGGTTTTTTTAGTCTGTACCGCGCTGCCGGTTCATTTCCGGCAGCGCGGTTTTTCTCACCGATGGATTTGAGGGATTCGGCTGGGCGGAGATGCGGTCGATCTTGCGGATGAGACACAGGCACACGGCCACGGCCAGCAGCAGCGTGGCGGCGAAGGCCAGCGCATAGCTCAGCGGCGTGACGTGGATGTGGAACGAGACGAGGCTGATGCGGATATTCTGCATGATGAACCGGTGCAGCGCCCAGCCCGCCGGCAGGCCGACGAGCGCGCCGCAGAATGTCAGGAGCAGAATTTCGCGGAAGACATAGTTCAGCGTCTCGCGGTGGTAGAAGCCCAGGACCTTCACCGTGGCGATCTCGCGCACGCGCTCCGTGATGCTGATGTTGCAAAGGTTAAAGAGCACGACGAGCGCCAGCGCGCAGGCGCAGACCACGACGAGGCCGACGATGTAGTCCAGGCTCTTCATGGTGTTGTCCACGATGTCCTGCAGGGCCTCGGGAGACCGTACGGACGCGACGCGGGAGTTGGATGCCAGCGCCGCGCCGAGCGCGTAGGCATCGCCGTCCGTGAGGATGTAGGCCGTGCTATATTCGCAGTCTGCGCCGAACAGGTCCCCTGTAGGTCTCCGCCGTCATGTAGGCATAGTGGTAGACATAATTCTCGAACGTCCCGGCGACGGGGAGATCGACGCTCGTCGTGTCGTCCACGGAGACCGGGAGCGTCTCGCCCACGGAGACCCGGTATCCCGCGCCAGCGCAGCGTCGAGCAGCGCGCCCTGCTGCGGCCAGGCGACAGTCCTGCCGTTCTCATGCAGGTCGATGGCCTGCGTGATGGCGGGTCGTCCGTCGCAATGACGTTGACCTTGTTGATGATGCCGCTGGACGTGCGCGCCCTCATAGGCCGCGGGCGTGCACAAAGATGCACTGCGTCATCTCGTCCGCATATTTTTCGCGGAAGGCCTGCTGCTGCGCCTCGTCCATGGGCGAGACGAACGACGGCGATCTGATATGCGACAGGCGGTTCCATACAAACGGGATATACTCGAGCAGGATGCGCTTGCCGGCCTTCAGGGGTCTTCGGGCGCATGAGATTCGCGGGGTTCTCGCGCAGCTCCGCATGGCAGGAAAGCCACGTCACGCCCGCCGAGCAGGCCAGCGCCGCCAGCACGGAGATGATGAGCAGCCAGCCGTCGAACACATAGACGATGGGCGCAAAGTCATATAGCATGGAATAGCCCATCCAGATGAACAGTGGGAAGATCCATGTGCCGAGGGCAAAGCCGAGCGCGCAGCCCAGCAGCGCCGCGCCGCCGGAATAGGACATATATTTCCATGCGATGGTGCTGCCGTCGCTGTAGCCGAGGGCCTTGAGCGTACCGATCTGCGTGCGCTGCTCATCGATCATGCGCGTCATGGTCGTGATGCACACGAGAGCCGCCACGGCGAAGAAGAACAGCGGAAACACCTTCGCGACGCCCGCGACGATGGAGCTGTCGTTCTCAAACGAGACATAGCCCGTGTTCGTGCTGCGGTCACGTACATAGCTCTTCGGGTGCTCAAGCTTGTCGACCTCGACCTGTGCGTCCTCGAGCTGCTGCCTGCCGTCTTTTAAGCTTCGCCTCGGCATCGGCGAACTGCTTTTTCCGCCTCGGCCTTTCCGGCGGCATAGTCGGCCTCGCCCTGCTCAGCTCAGCCTGCGCGGCGTTCACGGCGGCCCAGCCCGCTGCGATCTCGCTTCCGGCTGTTCTCGAGCTGCTTTTGCCGTCCTCGAGCTTCTGCTTGGCCGCATCGAGCTCCGCTTGTTTTTTCATTCAGTGTCTGCATGGCCTCGCTGCGCTTTGCATCCAGCTCCGCCTGCGCCTGCTGCAGCTGCAGATAGCCCTGATAGGCCTCGCTCTGCTCAAACTGGCGCAGCAGCAGATCCGTCGCTTCGATCAGTCCCTGCGTCAGCAGCAGGAGCCTCGCGCTGCCCGGCTCCTGTGAGGCAAGACGCTCGGTGAGCTGGCGGCGCGTGATCTGCAGGGCCTCATACTGCACGAGGATGCCGCTGTCATCGAGCTGCTTCTGCGCGGCGTCGATCTGGGCCTGTGCGGCATCGAGCTGGTCGAGCGCGTCCTGCTTTGCCCCTGCGTGAAGGCGGCAAGGCCTTCGTCATACTCCTTCTGCCCGGCCTCCAGCTCCTTTTCGCCGCCGGCCAGCGGGATTCTGCCTGCGTGAGGCGGGCACGGTTGTATTCCAGCTGCTGCGCGCCGTCGTCGAGCTGCGTGCGGGCGTCAGCAAGCTCCTGCTCGGTCTGCGCGCGCCGCTCTGATATTCCGCAAGGCCGTCGTCATATTCCTTCTGCGCCTTGGAAAGCGCATCGCGCGCCTCGTCGATGATGTCGTCATAGCGCTTCTGCGCGCGCTCCTTCAGCGCGGCGGTCAGCGCGGGGCACGGCGTCACGGCGGCATCGTAGGCATCGGAATAGAGGTCCGTACCCTGCGTGCCATCCAGCAGCAGGTAAATTTCCGTAAAATAGTCCATGGCGAACGCCTCGGGCTGCAGCATCGAAGCCGTTCAGTGTGCCGCCGCCGAGGCTCGTCGTACGCGCTCCGCGCCGAGATACAGCGGTGTTTCCGCAAGGCCGACGATGGTGAAGGCCGTCTGCGTGAACGCATCGTTCACGGACGCAGCCTGCACCGTGAGCGTTTTGCCGAGGTCGGCCTCCGTGAAGCGGTCGGCATCGGCAAGGCACTTCGTCCGCACGCTCCGGCATGCGCCCGGCCGTCAGGCTGGGGCGGTTGACCGCATCGGAGAGCGTCAGAGCCTTGAGCGTCATGCCCCTCGTCTTCAAACTCGGCCGTGAGGTCGACGCTCCCGCGCGCCCTCGGCAGCCCGCACGCCGTCCAGCCCGGCAAAATAATCGGCGTCCTCCTGCGTCAGGCCGAGCGTGCTGACAAGACGGTAGTCAAACAGCTCCGTTTTCTGCACATACTGCGATCCGGTGCGGAGCATGGCAGGCTGCGCGACCTTCAGGCCCGCAAAAAACCGACGCCGAGGGCAACGATGGCGACGATGGCCAGAAACCGCCCGAGTGAATGGCGCAGCTCGCGGCGATTGTTCTTCCGCCAGGCGCTGCCCGTTACCATTCGATCTCCTCCACCGGCGTGACGTGCTCATTCAGGCGGGCATAGGCCACGGTGCCGTTGCGGATGCCGATGACGCGGTCGGCCATGGCAGTAAGCGCGGAGTTATGCGTGATGATGACGACGGTCATACCGTTCTTCCGGCTCTGATCCTGCAGCAGGGCGAGGATCTGCTTTCCCGTGGCATAGTCCCAGCGCGCCGGTCGGCTCGTCGCACAGCAGCAGGCTCGGCTTTTTGCCAGCGCACGGGCGATGGCAACACGCTGCTGCTCACCGCCGGAGAGCTGTGCCGGAAAATTCCTCATGCGTTCGCCGAGGCCGACGTCCGTGAGCACCTGCGGCGCGGGCAGAGTCGCGGACGATCTGCGAGGCAAGCTCCGTTCTCCAGCGCCGTCAGATTCGGGATAAGGTTGTAAAACTGGAACACGAAGCCGATGTCGCGGCGCCGGTAGTCCGCAAGCTGGCGGCGGTCAAAGGCCGAGACCTCGCGGTCGTTCAGAAAGACGCGGCCGCTCGTCAGGGTATCCATGCCGCCGAGGATGTTCAGAAGCGTCGTCTTGCCCGCGCCGGACGGGCCGACGATGACGCAGATCTCGCCTTTTCCGATCGTAAAGCTCGCGTCGTGCAGGGCACGGACCGCGCCCTCACCGGAGCCGTAAATTTTTTCCACATTTTCAAAACGGATGAATGCTTCTCCCATTCCGGGGCCTCCTTCAGGTACATCGCTACTTTATTTATTATAGTATAGCGAATCGTGGGGGACGGATTGCAAGCGCAGCGCACACACGGCGGGCGTAAAATTCACAGAAAATTCAGGAACCGCGCGCCGGGCTTCGGCATAAGCTGGCGCGAAGGGAGGCGAAAGCACGGAGCTGCATGAATGCATCCTCACGCGAAACGACTGCTGCCGCCGCGGCACACCGCTCGTCCCGCGCGGCGTCATGGTGCACTCCACGGGCGCGAACAATCCATATCTGCGCCGCTATGTGCAGCCGGACGACGGCGAAGGTGGGCAAAAACCGCTATGATAATGATTGGAACCGGCCGGGACTTCCGGTGTGCGTCCACGCATTTCTGGGCAAAAAAGGCCGGCGGCGGCATCGCGGTCTATCAGACGCTGCCGTGGGGAGGTGCAGGCCTGGCACTGTGGCCGGTCCGGCAACCGGACGCACCTGGCCTTTGAAATTTGCGAGGACGGACTGGACGACCGGGCCTATTTTACGGCGGTGTACCGCGAAGCCGTCGAGCTGACGGCCTATCTCTGCCGCCGGTTCGGGCTGGACCCGCTGGCAGACGGCGTTGTGCTCGACCACGCGGAGGGCAATCGCCGCGGCATTGCCAGTGCCCACGGCGACGTGGCGCACTGGTTCCCGCGGTTTGGGAAGACCATGGACGATTTTCGGCGGGAGACGGCCGCGCTGCTGCGCAGGCCGGCGGAAAAAAAGGAGGCGGAGGATTTGACACTGCAGGAGCTTGATGCCCGCATCGATGCGCGCATCCGCACCGTTCTGGAGGGAACGGGCAGCAGGGGCGAGCAGCTGGGCGCAGGCGGAGCTGGCCCGCGCCATGGCGCACGGCATCACGGACGGCACGCGCCCCGGCGGCTACGCCACGCGCGAGGAGGCTGCCCCTGATGGCCGAGCGCGTATATTCCGGGGCGCGCATAAAATCCGGTCCCCGGTGGGGAGGTTATTCCCCCACCGGGAAATTTTTATGGAACCTGCAGAGAATTGCGCCGTCTAATAGCCGTATTCCATTTTTGAAAGGAAATCATGAACATGAAAAAACTGACGGCACTGCTCCTTGCCGTCCTGCTTGTTTTCGGCCTTGCCGCCTGCGCAGGCTCCCCGCCGAGTCGAACGCGAAGCCGGGCGACACAATGACGCTGCAGGACATCCTCACCTCCATCACGAAGGACGTCGCCGACCTGCCGGACACTGAGACCACGGCGCTGACGAAGGACAACTTCGAATACTTCGCCTTCACCGCAATGCCCGACGGCGTCGAGGCCATTGCTGCCGACGCGCTCATCAACGCTGTGGCGCACTCCGTCGTGCTCATGCGCGCGCAGGATGCCGAGACGGCCAAGAAGCTCGCCGCCGACGTGGAGGCCAACCTGAACCCGGCCAAGTGGGTATGCGTCGAGGCCGAAAAGACGGCCGTGCTCGTGCACAACTGCACGGTGCTGCTCGTCATGTCCTGGAGCGACGTGACCGTCGCCCTCACCGCCAACTTCAACGCGCTCTGGAGCTGAGATGGTATTCTCCGGCGCGGTATTCCTCTATGCCTTTCTTCCGCTCACGCTCGCGGTCTACGCTCTCGCGCCGCAGCGTGGGCGGAATGCCGTTCTGCTGATCGCAAGCCTGCTGTTCTATGCGTTCGGCGAGCCTGTGTATGTATTCCTGCTGCTGCTTTCGTCCGTTTCGAACTGGGCGCTCAGCCTGTGCATCGAGCGGCGGCGCGGCACGCGGACAGCAAAGCTGGCGCTGGCGGTCTCCGTCCTTCTGAATCTCAGGCTGCTCGGCTTTTTTCAAATACGCCGACTTCTTCCTGACGACGGTGAACGGCCTGTTCGGCCTTTCCTGCCGCTGACAGGCGTGCGCCTGCCGCTTGGCATCAGCTTTTATACGTTCCAGACCATGAGCTACACCATCGACGTCTACCGCGGGCACGTCCGGCCGCAGCGGAACCTCGCGACGTTCGGTTCGTCTGCCTGTTCCCGCAGCTCATCGCCGGGCCGATCGTCCGCTATTCCGATATCGAGGCCGAGCTGCACACGCGGCGCTTCTGCCTCTCGGCGCGGGCGCGCGGCGCTTTACCGTCGGTCTGGGCAAAAAGGTCCTGTTTGCCAATGTGCTGGGCGAGCTGGTGTCCTCCGCCGGGAACGCAACGGTGCTCGGTGCGTGGCTCGGGGCCGTGGGTTATCTGCTGCAGATTTATTTTGACTTTTCGGGCTACAGCGACATGGCCATCGGCCTCGAGGCGGATGTTCGGCTTCACGTGCCCGGAGAATTTCGACTATCCGTATCTTGCCCGCTCCGTGACGGACTTCTGGCGGCGCTGGCATCAGAACGCTCGGGCAGTGGTTCCGGGACTATGTCTATATCCCCCTGGGGGCAGCCGCACGACCCGCGCCAAA
>VOFI01004061.1_pt1 | contig 18815 bp, 20 predicted proteins | sample 5384131 | NCBI WGS metagenome assembly VOFI01 (sample SAMN12384728, study PRJNA508395) | human gut metagenome | isolation source: healthy gut H | host: Homo sapiens
TGCTGCCGGCAGGCATCGTTGCCAAGATTGAGAAGGCTGCTATGCCGGTTCCGCCGGTATTCGACCTGATCGCAAAGACCGGCAAGATTCCGGAGCGCGACATGTACAACACCTTCAACATGGGCGCCGGTCTGGTTCTGGCCGTTGCCGCTGAGGACGCTTCCCGCGCGGTTGCAGCAATTTCCGCAGCAGGCGAGCAGGCTTATGTGATCGGCGAGTGCGTAAACGGCGCTGAAAAGGGCGTAGAACTCGTTTAATGAAATTGAAAATGGAGAATGGAGGATGAGCTTTGCACGATAATTAAATACGGTGCTTCGCACCGTACCGGCGCAGCGCGGACGGAACTCGCGCAAGGATAGCGCCATTCTCAATTATCCATTCTCAATTCTCCATTTCATTTGTTTTTTGGAGAAAAATAAATGACAAAAATTGCAGTTTTGGTTTCGGGCGGCGGCACGAACCTGCAGGCGCTCATTGACGCACAGCAGGCCGGCAAGATCGAAAACGGACAGATTTCGCTCGTTATTTCGTCCAACCCGAATGCGTATGCACTCGAGCGTGCCGCAAAAGCGGCTATTCCCTCCGAGGTGCTGCGCCGCAGGGACTTTTCCGACGCGGAAGAGTACGGCAAGGCGCTTACCGCTCTGCTGGAGAACGCAGACATCGGTCTGATCGTGCTCGCAGGCTTTATGACCGTCCTGCCGGACAGCTTCTGCCGCCATTTTGAAAACCGCATTATCAACGTACATCCCTCGCTCATCCCCTCCTTCTGTGGAGAGGGCTTTACGGTCTGCGCGTGCATGAAGCCGCGCTGGCAAAAGGGGTAAAGGTTACCGGTGCGACCGTACATTTTGTATCCGAAGTGGTAGACGGCGGCGCAATTATCGCGCAGAAGGCCGTTGAAGTAGAGGATGGCGACACACCAGAGACCTTGCAGAAGCGCGTCATGCAGAACGCGGAGTGGATTCTTCTGCCGCAGGCAGTATCCGACTTCTGCGCAGGCAGACTGCGCGTGGACGGCGCTATCGTCCATAAAAACTGAACAGGAGTAACAGCATTATGAGCAAGAATGTTTTTGACATCAGCCAGGAGCTGATGAGCAACGCATATCCCGGCCGCGGCATCATTCTCGGCCGCACCCCGGATAATAAAAAAAAGAATGTTATCGCCTACTTCATCATGGGCCGCTCGGAGAACAGCCGCAACCGCGTGTTCACCGAAACCGAGGACGGTATCCGCACCGAGGCATTTGACCCGTCCAAGATGGTCGATCCCTCGCTGATCATCGGCACGCTGGTCGTTACCAACGGCGACCAGACCGATACCATCGTGGACTATCTCAAGCAGGGCAAGAGCTACTTCGAGGCGCTCCGTACCCGCGAGTTTGAGCCGGACGCGCCCAACTACACCTCCCGCATTTCGGGCGTTGTCAATCCGGACGGCTCCTACAGCCTGTCCATCCTCAAGAACTTCACCTCGGACCGCACCGCCAACAAGCGTTTCTTCTATGAGTACGATAAGCCGGTTGCCGGTCTGGGCCACTTCATTCATACCTACCAGTGCGACGGCGATCCGCTGCCTCCGTTCCGCGGCGAGCCGAAGTGCATCCGTATCGAGCTGCCCATCCGCGAGTTCACCAACCTGCTCTGGAACAGCCTGAACGAGCAGAACAAGGTTTCGCTGTTCGTGCGCTACGTCGATCTGGAGACCGGCGAAGTTGAGCAGGAAATCCGCAACAAGAACGCAGAATAACTGCGACCTGATGAGCAGAAAGGACTATTTATGAAAGAATTAGCCTTAAAGTACGGCTGCAACCCCAACCAGAAGCCGGCCCGCATTTTTATGACCGAGGGCGAGCTTCCGATCGAGGTACTCAACGGCAAGCCGGGTTATATCAACTTCTGTGACGCATTCAACTCTTGGCAGCTCGTCCGTGCGCTGAAAAAGGCGACCGGCCTGCCCGCAGCTGCGTCCTTCAAGCACGTTTCTCCGGCCGGTGCCGCTCTCGGCAAGCCGCTGACCGATATTGAGAAGCAGATGTACTTTGTTGACACCGACAAGGAGCTGTCTCCCATCGCATGTGCGTACATCCGCGCACGCGGCGCGGACCGTCTGTGCTCCTACGGCGACTGGGCGGCTCTGTCCGACACCTGCGACGCAGACACCGCTTCCTACCTCGCACACGAGGTTTCCGACGGCATCATCGCGCCGGACTTCACCGCTGAGGCCCTCGAGATCCTCAAGACCAAGCGCAAGGGCGGCTACAACGTTGTCAAGATCGACCCGAACTATGAGCCGAAGCCGATCGAGCAGCGCGACATTTTCGGCATCCGCTTCGAGCAGGGTTACAACAACTACGAGATCAATGAGAGCCTGCTCACCAACATCGTCACCGAGAACAAGAATCTGCCGGAGAGCGCAAAGCACGACATGATCCTTGCGCTCATCACGCTCAAGTACACGCAGTCCAACTCGGTCTGCTATGTCAAGGACGGCATGACCATCGGTGTCGGCGCGGGTCAGCAGAGCCGCATCCACTGTACGCGCCTCGCGGGCAACAAGGCCGACAACTGGTTCGTTCGTCAGCATCCGAAGGTTCTCGGTCTGCAGTTTGTTGACGGCATCCGCCGCCCGGACCGCGACAACGCGATCGACGTTTACACCTCGGACGAGTATGAGGACGTACTGGCTGAAGGCGTATGGCAGAAGACCTTCAAGGTAAAGCCCGAGGTGCTCACCGCTGAGGAAAAGAAGGCGTGGATTGCAAAGAACACCGGTGTAACCGTCGGCTCGGATGCCTTCTTCCCGTTCGGCGACAACGTAGAGCGCGCACGCAAGTCCGGCGTGGAGTACATTGTACAGCCGGGCGGCTCCATCCGCGATGACAATGTTATCGAAACCGCGAACAAGTACGGCATCACGATGGCGTTCACCGGCATGCGTCTGTTCCATCACTAATGAAACTGCTGAAAGGCTATTATGCCTACTTAGCCGTATCCGGCGGACTGCTGCTCGGTCTGGCCGCGCAGAACAACTGGGCACTGCAGATGCTGGCGTTCGCGCTGGTGTCTGCCGGTGCGCTGTCCGTGCAGAATGCGTCTCGCGCTGGTACATGCGCGCAAGCATTGCCGCGGACGTGACGATGGCGTTCAAGCTCATCCTCGGTCCGGCAGTCATCCCGCCCGGCCTGCTGCGGATTGTGCTGCTGTATGCGGCGCCTCGTGCCGCTGCTGCTCACCGGCTGCATGCTGCTGATGGGCGTCAAAGACCAGATGCACAAGATCGACCGCAGCACCCTGCCCGAATGGGTTTTGCTGGTGGTCTGGAGCGCAGGCTGCATCCTCGTGCTCGTGAGCGCACCCGGCTGGCTGAACGACTATCTGTTCAACACCGTCTGGACACTGGCGAACAGCCTCATCTCCATCGGCGGTGTGGCACTCATCGTTGAAATGTTCCGCGCACAGCGTGTGTATTTACAAACGGAGGAACAATAAATGAAAGTTTTGGTTATCGGCGGCGGCGGCCGTGAGCACGCCATCGTCCATACATTGAAGAAGAGCCCCAAGGTGGACCACATCTGGTGTGCGCCGGGCAACGGCGGCATTGCCGCTGAGGCAGAGTGCGTTGCCATCAAGGCAACCGACATCGACGGCATGGTTGCTTTCGCCAAGGAGCACAAGCCGGATCTCGTTATGGTAGCACCGGACGACCCGCTTGCACTCGGCATGGTAGACGCACTCGAGGCCGCAGGCATCCGTGCCTTCGGTCCGCGCAAGAACGCTGCCATCATCGAGGGCAGCAAGTCCTTTGCGAAGGATTTAATGCAGAAATACAACATCCCGACCGCGGGCTACGCTGTTTTTGAGAACTCCGCAGACGCGATCGAGTACATCAAGAAGAACGGTGCGCCGATTGTTGTCAAGGCGCACGGTCTTGCACTCGGCAAGGGCGTTACTGTTGCTATGACCGAGGAAGAAGCCATCGAGGCAGTCAAGGACGCGATCGACGGCGGTGCATTCGGCGGTGCCGGTGCGCGTGTCGTTATCGAGGAGTTCCTGACCGGTCCGGAGGTTTCCGTGCTCGCCTTCGTAGACGGCAAGCATCTCAAGACCATGCCGTCCGCACAGGATCACAAGCGTGCCTACGACCATGACGAAGGCCCGAACACCGGCGGTATGGGCGCATTCTCGCCGTCCCGCTTCTATACCGACGACATTGCCGCCGAGTGCATGGAGACCATCTTCAAAGCCGACCGTCGCGGCCATGGAGAAGGAAGGCCGTCCGTTCAAGGGCGTGCTGTATTTCGGCCTGATGCTGACCCCGAAGGGCCCGCGCGTTATCGAGTACAACGCTCGTTTCGGCGACCCGGAGACGCAGGCTGTCCTGTCCCGACTGGACACCGACCTGTTCGACATCTTCAATGCCGTTATCGACGAAAAGCTCGAGGATATCGACATCAAGTGGGCGGACAATGCCGCCTGCTGTGTCTGCATGGCGTCCGGCGGCTATCCGAAGGCCTACGAAAAGGGCAAGGAGATCACCGGTCTGGACGATGTGACCGACTCGTTCGTATTCCACGCCGGCACCGCCGTCAAGGACGGCAAGCTGGTAACGAACGGCGGCCGCGTGCTCGGCGTAACGGCTACCGCACCGACCCTTGACGAAGCCATCCAGAAGGCTTATGCCGATGTGAAGAAAATTCACTTCGATAAGGCGCATTACCGCACCGATATCGGCGTAAAGTAAAAAATTGAAAATGTAAAATGGAGAATGGAGAATGGCGGTATCCGGCTGTGCCGGATTATTCAATACGCGCAATGCGCGTTCCGCAATTTTCCATTTTCCATTCTCAATTCTCAATTATTCATGAAAGAGTGAGGAAAAGAAAGAATGAAAATCGAACAGCAAAATCAGATTTTGGGCTGCATGAACGATGTTCTCAACCAGAACGGCTTCCGCGCGGAGATCATGCAGAAGGACGGCGCACCGACCATTCTGCGCTGCGAGGCGATGCGTCAGGGCAAGGTTGCCAAGGACGTTGTGATTGAAGCCTGCTTCATCCCGATGCAGCTGCCCGCAGAGGACATGGGTCTGCTGCAGTTCTTCGTCACTCTGTTTCAGGGTGCACCGGAAAACAACAAGGTGCAGCTCCGCCATGCGTGCGACTACTGCAACAACTTCTGTGCACTCGGCTCGTTCGGCTTCTTTGAGGAGGCCGGTCAGATTTACCTCAAGCACAACACGCTGGTAGACGGCTCTCTCGAGCTCGAGAAAATCATCCCGTTTGTGGCGGACAACATTTCCGAGCTGATCGCGGCAGTCTCCCGCTTCATCGACGGTCTGGCGCAGATTGCCTACGCAGGCATGACGCTCGACGCTGTTATTGAGCAGGATTTGTTCCCGAAGCTCGGCTAATTGCAAACAAGAAAACACCGCAGAGCCTTGCTCTGCTATCGCGGGTTGAAATCACAAAATTATAAATTTATCGTCGAAAAACACCGCAGAGCCTTGCTCTGCGGTGTTTTTTGCCGAGAAAGCGGTTAAGAATCTCTTCACTCTTCTTCCGAATCGGTGCCGATATCCAGAACCTTCTGCGTTTCGCTCTCGCTGAGCTCGGTAACGCCCTTCAGCTTGCGGCGGATAGCGCGCGTGCGCGTACCGACCAGCTTATCCAGTTCACGGCTCGCCTGATCGAGTCGATTCTGCGTCTGCGTCAGGCAGGCTTCAAACTTATCAAACTCGGTCTTGACTGCGCCGAGCACGCTCCAGACCTCACCCGAGCGCTTCTGAATCGCAATCGTGCGGAACGACATCTGCAGACTGTTCAGCAGCGCCGCCATCGTGCTCGGACCTGCCAGATTAACATGATAGTCCCGCTGCAGAATCTCCACCATGCCGCGGCTGACGGCTTCGGCATACAGTCCCTCGAACGGCAGGAACATGATGCCGAACTCGGTCGTATGCGGCGGCGCAAGGTACTTATCGTGAATGTCCTTCGCCTCGGATTTGAGGGTGGCGATCAGCTGCTTGACGCATGCGTCAATCTGCTCGCGCGAGCCTTCCTCATACGCGTCACGGAGCGCCCCGTAGGTGTCTCCCGGGAACTTGGAGTCAATCGGCAGCCAGACAAAGCTGCCGTCCTCAACGGGCAGCTTGACCGCGTACTCGACTACATTGCGGCTGTTCGGCACGGTCGCCACGTTGGTCTCGTACTGCTCGGGCGCGAGAATATCCTCAAGGATCGCACCCAGCTGAATCTCGCCCACGATGCCGCGGGTCTTGACATTGGTGAGCACCTTCTTCAAATCACCGACACCCTGTGCCAGCGTCTGCATCTCACCGAGGCCCTTGTAAACCTGCTCCAAGCGCTCGTTGACCAGCTTAAACGACTCGTTCATGCGCTCAGACAGTGTTTTCTGCAGCTTTTCGTCTACAATCTGGCGCATATCGTCCAGCTTTTTGTTGTTGTCTTCCTGCATGGCACGCAGATTTTTATCCACTGTAACGCGGATGTTTTCCAAATCCTGCCTGGTCTCACCCGTGAAGGTGTGCAGATTTTTATCCACCGTTTCGCGGATAGTTTCCAAATCCTGTTTGGTTTCGCCGGTGAACGTGTGCAGATTCTTGTCCATCGTGCTGCGGATAGTTTCCAGATTCTGTTTTGTCTCACCCGTGAAGGTGTGCAGGTTTTTATCCACGGTTTCGCGGATATTGGTCAGATTCTGCGTTGTTTCCGCCGTAAAAGCCCTGCAGACGCGTCTCAAACCGGCCGAGCGTCTCCAAGGCTCTTGTCCATCGCGGAAAGCTGATTGCTCTGCGCTTCCCGGCCTTCGCGCAGGTTTTGCGTCACGAGCGTGCCGAGCGCAGTAATGGATGCGGTTGGGTCAATCTGCTGCGGAAGCTCCGGCTTTTCCGGCTTGCGGGTCAGCAGAACGATGATCAGTCCCAGCAGGATTACCACCAGAACCAGGGTTATAATGGGTATGTATTGCATAATTTCTCCTTTTACAGCACTTTCAGTTCTTTTGCGATGCGCTGCATCTCCTGATCGGTCTCCGCAATAACATCCGCACACTTCTTCAAATCATCGGACATATGCTCCGGAATCTCCACATCGGATTTATAGCGCAGCTGGTGCTCCAGGCTGGCCCAGAAATCCATCGCCATCGTGCGAATCTGCAGCTCGATGCGTACCGGCTGCGTGCGTTCCGCGAGGAAAATCGGCACCTCGAGGATCAGATGCAGGCTGCGGTAGCCGTTCGGCTTGGGATTGGCAATGTAATCCTTCTTCTCGATCAGCGTCAAGTCGTCCTGCCGCATGAGCATGTCCGCTACCGTGTAAATATCCTCGATAAACGGACAGATTACACGGATACCGCCAATATCGTTCAGATTGTCTATCATGGACTGCAGCGTAATCGGAAATCCGCGCCGCTTGAGCTTGCCGATAATGCTGCGCGGACTTTTGATGCGGCTCTTGATGGCATCAATCGGGCTTGGCTTGCCCGAAATACGCGACTCATCGCTCAGAATATCCAGCTTGGTCTTGATCTCGCGGATGCCGGATTCGTACAGCATCATCATCTGCTGCATTTGCATCGCGGATTCGATCAGCATTTCCTCGTCGTGCTGCGACAGCCGGTCAATCGCGAAAAAAGTCAGCCAGTTCCATAGTTTTTCCCTCCTTGGGTCACTCTCTTCTGCGGTTATTATACCACATTCGGCGATTGGGTACAATCCGCAGACGCCCCCGGCTATCCGGCATCTGCCGATGAAGTGTCCGCTGTGCGGCAAATTTTCGGCAGCGCGTATATTTTCCGCAGCAGCCGACCATACTGTCAGCAACGGAGGTAAAGGGACATGAAGCAATATCAATCCAAACACACCGCGGCGCTCTCTACCCGCGGATTCTACACCATTCTTTCGCTGTGTGCGCTCATCATCGCCGCATCCGCATGGGTGATCTGGGGCAATGCACACCGGCAGAACGCGGTCGAGCCGGACACCGGCATGCCTATCATCGCACCGGCCGACTCGACCGCCGAAGCACCGACCGAACCGGCCACCGTTCCGCAGCAGGAGCAGGAACCCGAGTCAGTGATCGAGGAACAGCCGGTCGCGGCGGCAGAGCCGGAACCGGCGGTGACGGTCAGCGCACCCGTGTATGTGCGGCCGGTGTCCGGCGCCGTGCTGACGCCGTTTTCGGGTGACACGCTGCTGTTCCAGCCGACCATGGGTGACTGGCGTGTTCATGCCGGCACAGACTTCTCTGCCGAAGCCGGCGAAACCGTGCTCGCACTGACCGACGGCACTGTACAGCAGATTGCCGAGGACGGTCTGTACGGCACCTGCGTGACACTGACGCACAATAACGGCCTGACCTCGTCGTACTGCGGCATGGACGATGTACGCGTGCAGGAAGGGCAGGTTGTCTCCGCCGGTGAGGCGCTCGGCGTGTGCGCGGACAGCATTCCCGCAGAATCCGCACTCGGCACCCATGTGCATGTGCAGGTGACGCAAAATGACGCGCCGATTGATGTACTCACGCTGCTCGATGAAGATGAGCCGGAGTAAATTGACACAGACTGTGCGTCCTCTGCTCCTTCACAAATATTTAAGGCAACACCGCACAATTAAAGCGGCGGTGCTTTGCGGAAATTTTGTGTCCTGACTTTGTTGCAGTTTCACGGTAATACATCAAGTATTACCGCAAAACTGTGCCTCGTCAGTACGCAAAATTTACTCGCAAATCACTCTTGTTCAATTATGCGGTATTGCCTCAAGAAATCTTTCATCATTTTGTGCAGGAATCGGCGAAAAAATTGCGGTACAATAATACCGTAAAAAGAAAACTTTCCCGCAGGAGGAACAGGCTGTGAAACAGAATAATTTGACGAAAAGCAGGCTTTGGGCATGGCTGCACCGCCTGATGGGGTTGTGGTTTGGGCCGATTGAGCGAAACAAAAGTCGCATTTAGCCGCACCCGCGGCTGAGGGCAAGAGGGTAGACACCCTACCCTCTTGACTCCCGTTTCCCTTTATTGCTTAGCCCGGCGAAAATCGGAGAGCGGCGACCGCTGCGAAATAGGTGAACGGCAGAGTTTTTTACTACCGTGTCTTTCTCAACATATTCGCAGTGTCTGATACCATACTGCTACACAGGTCGGAGGGTCAACGCAGGCGCGGCACAAGGTGAATTGCCCGAAAGGGCAAGAGAAGGTCCCCTGGGGGATGACAGTGCCGCGCAACCCTTTTGCACGTTGCAACGCACGGCACCTGCGGATTATGCGTTCGATACCATTTATCTTCGCAGATGCCGTCTGTAATAACGCGCTAACGCATTGTGCGGCACTGTCATGCCGCACGCTACGCAGAGTAGCCCGTATGTGTAGCAGTATGGTATCTGACACTGCGAATATGCGGATACATGGCGCGCAAAGCGCGTCCAGGCGAGAAGGAAAAATCCTCTGCCGTTTCGAAGCGGTCACCGCTCTCCGATTTGCGCCAGACTATCTAACAAGGGAAAGGCAGGAGTTCAAAGAGGAAGGAAAACCGCAGGTTGTCCTTCCTTTTTGCCCCCGCGGCGGGCGCCGCGAATCCTCGCGCTCCGCAGAGCGCAACTCCCCCCGCTGGGATTCAGCGAACACCCCCCGCCCGTTAGGGGCGAACACGTTTACGCGGTTCGTACACCCCGCTGGGTCAGTGCAGCGAAAAAAGGCTGCCGCCCGGAAAGGCGCAGCACCAACGTGCCTCGTGTGCCCCAGATAGTCAGTGCAGGAAAAAGAAAAGGACGTACCATGAAAGTACGTCCTTTCCCTTATTCTGCTTCCTGCAGATAATAGCCGATGCCTCGCTCAGAGATCAGCTCGGCCTTCGAGCCGACCGCACGCAACTTGCGGCGCACAAGTGTCAGATAAACCTCGATGTTATTGTAGGTCGCGTCCCTGCCTGCTCCCCAGACCTTCTGGTGCAGCATTTCACGCGGCAACACCTGTCCCGGTTCCCGCAGGAACATCTCTACAAGCTGCAGCTCCTTTCCGGACAGACGGACTTCACCGTCATTGCTCGACAGCACACAGCGGCCGCGGTCGAGCGTCAGGTCACCGGCGGTCAGGATTTCACTCTGCATCATTCTCGGCCGACGTGCCAGTGCATTGACATGCGCCAGAATCTCATCGCTCTGACACGGACGCATGAGTACATTGTCCGCACCCGCATTCAGAATACGGATACGCGCCCGCGCGGTCGTGTGACCTGCCATGACGAGCAACGGTGTCATATCACCGCTTTCTCGCAGAGAGCGCACCGCATCGACGGTCTTCTCATCCAGCTTAGTGGCATTGTACACGATTACATCATATATATTCTCCGAAATATCAAGCGTGTCGCTCTCCGGCTGCTGATCATACAGAATATGTTCATGCTTGAAGGTGGCGAACAGGCGCTCGTCCTGCTCTGCATTGATTAGCAAAATACGCATGAGAACATCTCCTCCTATCGGTGTAACCATTGTGCCGAACTTGTGTGGATTTTTTGTGTATAGCTTATGGATAAATTGTTAAATTGATTCTTTTTCATCAAGCTGCCGTCAAGCGATACGGCAACCCATTTCCAACATTCACGGAATATAAAAGGGAGAAAACAACGTTTTTTCTCCCTTTTTCGCAATTTACAGAACAATAAGCTGCTTGGACGCATCGGTCAGATCAATGCAGCCGTCCTCAATGACGTACAGCATGTCCTCAATACGCACGCCAAACTTGCCCGGCAGATAAATACCCGGCTCTGCGGTGACGATGCTGCCTGCCGGCAGCGGCGCTTCTCCGCGCGGAGAGGCAACCGGAGCCTCGTGGATCTCCAGTCCTACACCATGGCCGAAGCCGTGGCCGAAGGCATCACCGTAGCCTGCCGCCTCGATAATCTTACGGCCTGCCGCGTCAACGTCCCGACCGGTCACACCGGCCTTGCAGGCAGCAATGCCTGCAAGCTGTGCGTTCAGCACCGTGTCGTACACGGTCTGCATCTCGTCGGTGACATGACCGACCGCGACCGTGCGCGTCATATCCGAGCAGTAGCCGTCGTAAATGCAGCCGAAGTCCATCGTCACGAAATCGCCCGCTTCGATGGTCTTTTCACCCGGTACGCCATGCGGCTTGGAGCTGTTTGCACCCGAAACGACGATCGGGTCAAACGACATATTCTCCGCGCCATAGTGCAGCATGAGGTAGGTCAGCCGTGCCGCGATCTCCTTCTCGGTCACGCCAACCTTGATGTCGTTCAGTACCTCCTCGAGCGCCTGCTCCGCGATGCGCTGCGCCGCGACGATCTTCTCAACCTCGTCCTCTTCCTTGCACATGCGCAGCTGCTCCACGCCGTCCTCGAGACGGACAGCTGTCGCGTGCAGCGCCGTGCCCCAGGACATGAACTCCGCATAAGTGAGCGTTTTGTCCTCAAGAGCGACCTTTTTCGCGCCGTCCTCGTCAAGCAGCTCATTAATAAGCGCAGAATAGCTCTGCCCCGCCTTGATCTCGCGCACCTCAAAATCCTTGATGGCCGCATGTGCCGCTTCGACATAACGGAAATCCGTGAAGAATACCGCCTGTTTAGCCGACAGGTACACCGCGCCTGCCGTCGAGTGAAAGCCCGTGGCGTAGCGGCGGCTGATCTCGCTGGTCAGCACCAGCGCGTCATACGGCTGCTCGAGCAGCATGGCACGCAGTTCGTTTCTTTTCATGGTAATCGCCTCTTAAATATTAGCCGATGATGGATTTTACCGCATCCACGGCGAGCAGATAGCTGTGCTTGCCGAAGCCTGCAATGACGCCCGCACACACCGGTCCGATGACCGACTTGTGGCGGAATTCCTCGCGCGCGTGCACGTTGGACATATGTACCTCCACGCAGGGCAGGCGCACAGCCGCAATCGCATCGCGGATGGCGTAGCTGTAGTGCGTGTACGCACCGGCGTTCATAATGATCGCATCGCAGTCCCTCACGAGCCGCGTGAATGCGGTCGATCAGCGCACCCTCGGAGTTGGACTGGAATACCGCGCATTCCATCCCCAGACGTTCGCACTTCTGTACAACCTCCGCATTGATGGATGCCAGCGTGTTCGAACCATAAATGCCCGGTTCGCGCTGACCGGTCAGGTTCAGGTTAGGACCGTGGATCAATAATACCTTTTTCATACGTTTATACCCCTTTGCATAGTTCTACAAAGCGTCTCCGTAGGGCAAATGTCCTACTTTTTTACTTTTCTGTCTGAGCCATAAAGCACTGCTTCATGGCGAGTGCGTCCTCCGCCTGCGTTCCGGCGGATTCGCAGATGAATGTCGGTGCGTAGCCGCGCGCAGCGGTTTCCTCCGCGACCGGCGTGAAATCTGGACCGTATACCGTATCCGCGAACGTCAAATGGCGCACCTCGCCCTTATCGTTATACTCGATATGAGAGAACTGAGCGTGCAGCTTAGCGGTACGCTCGTGACCGATGGTATTTTCCATCAGGTCGAACAGCGCTTTCACTTTCCTCACGGGTGTTCATGTGCCCGCCCGTGCGGCAGTTGAGATGACCGAAGTCGATGCACGGCAGCAGGCGGTCATCGGCAGCCACCAGCTCGCAGACCTCCTCGGCAGTGCCGAGCACGCTCTTTTTGCCCATGGTTTCCAGGCAGACCGCGCAGCCGGTCAGGTGAGCCTCATCCAGCGCACGCAGGATGTTTTTACGTTTTTGTGCGAGTTGCGCATAAGCGCGGTCACGGGTCAGCTTGCCCTGACCGCCGCAGTGCACGACCATGCGTGTTGCGCCAAGCGGCACAGCCAGCCGCGCGGTCTCCAGCACATAACCGACGTTTTTCTCCATGCGCTCGCTCTCCTCGGACGAGAGATTGATGAAATACGGCGCATGAATGCTCATCTGAATGCCGTGCTGCTTGGCTGCCGCACCGATTTTGAGGGCGGTCTCCTCGCCGCAGCGCACGCCGCGTCCGCACTGATACTCAAACGCGGTCAGTCCCATCTGTGCGAGCCATGCAGGCGCATCCTCGCTTTTCTTGAAGCCTGCGGCGGCAAACGACTCCTGAGTTGCCCGCAGGACCGAATTTCGGCTCAGCCATGATGTGCTCTCGCCTCCATTCTGCGCCGTCCGCGCGCGATAAAGCCGCGCTCAAGCTGATAGCGCACATTGATCCAGAAAAACCGGCGGTCGAGCGTTTCGACGTAGCAGGTCAGCGCGCCTGCGCGGTTGCCGCCGAACACGTCGGTGAAAATCTGGTCGCCGATGACGGCAATCTCGCGCATGGACAGGCCAAGCCGGTTTGCCGCCTTACGGAAGCCGCGCGAAAACGGCTTTCCTGCATGGCTGATATAGCCCACACCGAGCGGCTCGCAGAACTTTCCTACCCGCTCGGGATGGTTGTTGGAGAACACCAGTACGGCAATACCGGCGTTTTTCAGCCGGTCAACGAAGGTGTGCAGCGTATCGGGCGGCAGAGCGGCCTTGTGGGATGCCATTGTGCCGTCCAGATCGACCAGCACGCCGTGTACGCCGTGGGCAGTCAGCACCTCCGGCGTAATATCGTAAATCGAATCAAATACATAATCGGGAATCAGTTTGCTCATTCATACACTCCTGTTAATACCCGTATTCTAATTTAGCGTAATGCTACATATAGTGTAATGGAATTTATTCAAAAAGTCCAGAAAAGATAATTTTATCGCAAAGGAGTCGATCCATGATGGTCTATACGAAAAACCTTATTCTGGTATGCACCGGACGCGACACGACGAAAGCCGCTTCGCTCGGCATGCCGGTTTTGCAGCTTTGTCTTGGCATTTCGCAGTCCGGGGCGCTGCAGCGACTCAAGGTGTCCGCGGTGCAGCGGCACTGCCTGCTCGGCGTGACCGACCCGCCACAGGCTATCAACTTCTGCAGCGCCGAGCGCATTGCTGCCGATCTGGTTTTCGAGGCGCGGCGCACGGAAGCGCCCGGCGTATTTGCGGATTTTGAGCACGACACGCCGCTGAACCGCCGCCTGCTGGCCGCATTCGACGAAGCACTGTACGATGCGGATATTCCGCTGTATGTGCCGCTCGAGTGCGGACGCACGCTGTCGCACGCGATACTCACGGTCTCCACCGCGATTTCGGGCGGCAGTCTGACCGAGTACATTTCCTCCCTGCAGGGCATTTACGGTGCTGCGCGGATTGCCGCGTTTCTGCAGCCGGTTTCGCAGGATTTCACCCTGCCGTCACCCACGCCGAACGGCATTTCACTCAGTTCCGCAGCAAGAGCCGCGCTGCTCGCGCAGACCGGCGCACAGCCGTTCTTTTCGCGCGAGCTGTGCGCGAAATACTTCACCTACATGAATGCAGACGGACAGGCACACTTTGTCCTGTACGACGATGATTCCACGCTGGCGGCCAAGCTGGCGCAGCTGGCAGGCTGCGGCGTGCAGAACGTGTTCGCGCTGTTTCCGGATGCGGCAGGGCTGCTGAAGCCGCAGACGTAAGGCAGCACTGCACAATTAAGACTGCGGCGCTTTGCTGAACATTTTGTGCCCTGACTTTATAGCGGACCCTTGCGCAGGCTCCGGTCGCGCTGCCGCTGATTCTGCGGTAATACCGTCAGTGCACAAAATCCACTCACAAATCGCTCTTGTTTAATCATGCAGTATTGCCTTAATCCGTCGTGATATGCGCGGTCGCGGCGCGTGTCAGCTTGATGAGATCCGCCGGTGCACATTCGATCTGGAAGCCAATCTTGCCCGCAGAGACCATCACGGTCGGGACATTGTTCACGCTCTCGTCAAACACGGTCGGGAACGCCTTCTTCATGCCGACCGGCGAGCAGCCGCCGCGTACATAGCCGGTAAGGCCCAACAGTTCCTTGACATGCACCATCTCGACCGACTTTTCGCCTGCCGCCTTGGCTGCTTTTTTCAGGTCAAGCTCCTTTGCGACCGGAATAACGAATACATGAAAGCCGCCCGATTTGCCTCGTGCAACCAGCGTCTTGAATACCTGATCAGGGTTCTGACCGAGCAGTTCCGCAACCGAAACACCGTCTACGGCGTCCTTGCCGTGCGGGTATTCGTGCGGCTTATAGGCGATCTTGTGCTGCTCGAGCACACGCATTACATTTGTTTTATCCGAAGCCATATTGTTCGCTCCTATCTGCAATTTATACAAATATTATAGACTTCACTTGTGCGATATGCAAGGGAATATCGGAATTGAAAATTGAGAATGAAGAATGGAAAATTATCGCGGCGGTTGAATCAATACGTCGTTTGTAAATTCATTTGCACTCGTATACCCGTAGGGGCGAACAGTGTTTGCCCAAGTCATTGTTAAATGGGTGCGGGAACACACTGTGCTCCCCTGCGGGTAGATTGTACAGACATTGGACAACTGCGGTACCCATTTTACCCGCCATTCATTCTCCATCCTCCATTATCCATTCTCAATTCAAAAAGGGAACCGAAATCGGTTCCCTTTTTGCTTACTGCTGCGGGTTTTTCTTATGGAAGTTAAACTTGGGCAGCTTGATTTTCTTAAACAGGCCGGAAAGGCGGGAAGCGACGCTGTCGGTCAGCGAATAGTAAACCGGGGTGATAAACAGCGTTGCGATGGTGGAGATAACCATACCGGTCATCATAACAACACCCATCGGCTTCATCATCTCGGAGCCTTCGCCGCTGGAGCATACCATCGGCACAAGGCCGAGGATAGTGGTCATAGCGGTCATCAGCACCGGACGGACACGGCGCGGACATGCGTTGAGGATAGCCGTATTCTTATCCTCACCGCGCTGACGGCGCTGCAGGGTATAGTCGATCAGCACGATGGACGAGTTGACGACTGTACCGGCCAGAATGATAACACCGAGCAGTGCGACCATGGAAACATGATTTCCGGTCGGCCACAGCAGGATCATCGAGCCAAGCAGACCGATTGGCAGGATCAGCATGATTGCAATCGGCAGCGAGAACGAGTTGAACTGCGTTGCCAGAATGAAATATACCAGCAGGATTGCCACCGCAAGGGCCAGCATCAGCGTACCGGTGGTCTCCGCGATCTGCGAAGCAGCGGTATCGCCTTCGCCGACCTCTACGCCGTCCGGCAGCTCGTACTTGGCAACAATGTCGTCAACGGCTGCCTTAATGGCATTGCTGTCACCGGATTCGCTTTCGCCGGTGATGGTTACGGTCTCCTTCTGGTTCTTGCGCACGATGGACTGCGGGCTGAGCTCGGTGTAGACATCCGCCACCATGGACAGCGGTACGGTGCCGCCGGTCATGGTCGGAATCTGCATGGAGCGCAGTGCGTCCAGACTGGTTGCTACATCCTCGTCACCGGCAACGGTAACGTCGTATTCCTCACCGTTCATGCGGAGCGTGGTTGCGGTCGAGCCGGTCAGCTCACCACGAACCAGACCGCCAATGGTGGCCGCATTCAGACCGAAGCGAGACGCATTCTCGCGGTTGATCTTAACGGCAACACGCGGGGTCTGCTCGCCTGCCGAGGACTCAACATTGATGGCATCCGGCAGGGCGCTGATCTGGTTTGCCAGATCGTCTGCCGTCTCAGCCAGCTGGTCGTAGTCATCGCCGGTCAACTCAACGCTGATGTCCGAATCCGTGGACATCGACATGGTGCTGCTGGTCGAAACCGTCAGTTCACAGCCTGCAATATCCTGCAGGTCATGGCGCAGCTGCTTGGCGATATCCGCTGACGAGCGGTCACGCTGATCGAGATCTACCAGCGAAATGGTAACGCTTGCGCCCGAGGACGAGGACATGATCGAGGTCGAAGAACCGGTCGAGTAGTAGATCTGCTCCAGCTCCGGGATGGTATCAACTGCGATGGCCGCAATGCGGTCCTCGATGGCGGCAGTGTCCTCCATAGTCGAACCGTTCGGCATGGAAACCGTAACACTCACCTCACCCTCATCCATCTCCGGGATGAGCTCCATGCCCGCCTGGCTGACGCTGAGCACGCTGACAATCGGCAGGAATACGGCGACCGTGGTCAGCGTGGAGGCGATAACTGCACCGATGACCTCGCCGGTGCCCTTGGTGCAGGCCTCCAGACGGTCGTAGCCGTCCGCTCGATAGGTAAAGATGTTCTCCAGAACAACGATGGAGTTATCCACGATCATACCTACGCCGAGCGTGATACCGCCGAGCGACATCATGTTCAGCGTAATGCCCAGCACGTTCATAATCAGGAACGTAAACAGGATACAGCACGGCATTGCGATGGTAACAGCCATGGTCGCGCCGAAGTCGCGCAGGAAAAGGAACAGCACGATCGCGGCGAACAGCACGCCCATCCAGATGTTCTGAATAGCGTTATCAACCGTCATGTTGATATAGTCGGATTGATCCATAACGATATTCCACTGCAGGGAATCGTTGCTCTTAAGCAGAGAGTCAAACTCAGCCTTGGCCAGCTCGGCAATCTGCGCCGTATTGGAGCCGGACTGCTTGTTGACCGACAGAATGATACACTCCTCACCGTCAACCTTGGAGATGGCGTCCTGATCCTTCGGCTGCATGGAAACATCCGCAATCTGGCTTAGACGGACCGTGCCGCCTGCCGGAAGCGAGATCAGAGCGTTCTTAACATCATCAATGGACGAATACTCGCCGTCCGTGCGGACAGCCAGCGTCTGCGAACCGTTATCCAGATCGCCGCCCGGAATGGCGATGTTGTCCGCGCCGAGCTGCTGACCGATGGACGAAATGGTCAGGTTATAACCCTTCAGGCGGGAGGCGTCCGTGTGGACTGCGATCTCCTGCTCGTAGCCGCCCGAAATATCAACAGACGCTACGCCGTCCAGACGCTCGAGCGCCGGCTGAATCTCGTCCTCGGCGATGGACTGCAGAGAAGCCAGATCGTTGCCGCGCAGCGCCACCGAAACGACCGGCATGGAGTCAATATCAATCGACATAACGGTCGGGTCGGATGCGTCATCCGGCAGCTGGCTCTTTACCTGTGCAACCTTGTCGCGCAGGTCGGTCATTGCCTGATCCATATCGGTATCATTCGTAAACCGGATGACCAGCATAGCCATATTCTCGGACGAGGTGGACTGGAGCGTATCCAGACCGGACAGACCCGCTACCGCACCCTCGAGTTTTTTGGTTACCTGCTGCTCGATATCCTCCGGACCGGCACCCGGGTAAGTAGCGTAAACAACCGCTGCCGGAACCTCCATGGACGGCATGAGCGCCAGCGGCAGGTTCTGAAGCTGTAAAAACCAAACACAACGACCAGTATGTACAGCAGGATGGTCATTACATGGTGTTTGATAAAGGTTTGTGCGAATTTCATGCGCGCTTAGCCCTCCCCGCCGTCTGCGGCGTCCGAGGTGACGACATGCACGGCTGCACCGTCCGACAGATAGGACTGACCCTTGGTAACAACCCGGTCGCCCGCCTTGAGGCCGGAAACGATCTCGGTCGAATCCTTGGTAACCAGTCCGGTGGTGACGGTAACGCGGGTTGCGGCAGTGCCGTCCGCATTTACGGTGAACACATACTGCTCGTTGTTGTTGCCGGTCAGGATGGACTCGGTCGGCACGGAAATCGTGCTTGCGCGGCGGTCGGTATAGAAGGTGACGGTAGCAAACGCGCCGATCGGCGGCTTGGTGCCGGACGGCAGAGAAACCGAAACGTCATACAGATTGGTCTGTGCATTCGCAGCCGCCGGCAGCGTGCTGACCGTACCGTTCATCGCCTCCTTGGAGACAGCGGAAACCGTGACGCTTGCGGTATCGCCGACCTTGATGCCGGTGAATACCACGCTCGGCT
>VOFI01004303.1_pt1 | contig 18779 bp, 29 predicted proteins | sample 5384131 | NCBI WGS metagenome assembly VOFI01 (sample SAMN12384728, study PRJNA508395) | human gut metagenome | isolation source: healthy gut H | host: Homo sapiens
CTGGATGCTGCGGTATTCCGGCGTCGCCACGGATTGCAGGGTCTTGGCGCTTGCGCCCCAGGTGTTGCCGCCGCGCTCCTCCTGGCCCTCCTTCATCGCCTTGACGATGTTCTCCAGGGTGTAGGCATAGTGGAGCTGCGAGAAGCTGCGGAGATTGCCGGAGGGGGTGTAGGGGTCCTTGCCATTGTAGATGCCCGCCTCGCCCAGCAGGCCGTCCAGCTTCCCGGCAATCCACTCCTCAACGGCGTGGTCATCCACGGCGCTGCGCAGCGCGTCAGAGGTAGCCATCCGGTCAATTTCGCCCTTGGTCGCGCCGCCGTCCTGGTACATATCCCATGCGTGGTGAACGATGTCCTCCAGGGTGAAGATGGAAACGCCGTCCATGGAATTGTCGATGCGGGTCTGCCGTCTTTCGTTGATCTCCGCGTCGGTCCAATGCCTCTTGACGGCCATTCTGCGGAGCATGGGTTCGCCCTGTTCCCGGTAGTAGTCCCGGAGAATGTCGCGGATGACCTCGGCATTCTCGCCCAGGGCGTCCTTCACGCTCTCGCCGGTCTCCAGGTTGGCCTCGATTTCAGCCAGCGTGTTCACGCCCAGGCGGTCAACCACCTTTGCAGGGTGTCGTTGCCGAACTTGTCCCACACCTTGTCCATCTTCACCGGCTCCAGGCTCTTGCCCTGGTCTGCCAGATAGGCCGCCCGCACCGTGTCCGTGGAGGCCAGCTTCTCCGCCAGCTCTGCCGTGCTCCTGGTGCTGGTGTCGTCGATGCCCATAGAGCGCAGGGCGGCGCTGTTCCCGAAGATGCCACCGGCCACGGGAGACATCCCCGGCAAGCCGGTGTAGCTCGTGCTCCACCTGGGATGCCTTTTTGCTGTTCACGGGGTAATCTACTCGCGGAGCTGTCGGTGTCAGGCGTCGCCACCGTACACCTTGTTGGCGCGGAATAGCTGCGTGTCGATGGTGTCCTTGCTGAACACAAGGGAGATGGGGCCGTACTTGGTGTGCCCGTCCCTGGCTTTTACAATGGCGATGGAGGGCATGGGCAGGCCGCCCAGCTTGATGGCAGCCAGGATGCTGTTCTCGTCCTTGTTGTGCAGGGCCAGCAGCTTGTCCGTCTCCTCCACCGGGGTCTTGAGAGAAAAATTTGCTCTTGACTTCCGCCCCGTTCTGGGTTACACTCTCACCCGTAGAGCGAATGCCATCTCCCACCGAGGCCATGTAGCCGTAGGTCTGGAGAAACGCATTTGCTCTTTTTTTCATCGTACAGGGGCAAACTCGTTCCCGCTGTCGATTTGGTTCTTAATCCATTCCGCCGGGTGCTCCAGGCCGTACAGGCTGTTGATGACATTGACAGGCTTGCGGTCCATATCGGTCCCGCGCTCCAGCGCTGCCAGCAGCGTGTAGCCGTCGCCGTCGATGTCGTTCAGAACGATACCGGCCCGGTCTCCGCTCCCAAAGGAGAACAGGGGGAAGCCAGGTTGCTCATAAGGTTTTTCAGAACGCGGCGGGGGGATGTTGTGCTTCTTCTGGGTGGATTTGCGGAAGTCCCCGATGGTCATAGCCAGGGGCAGCGCATCAAAGCCGGACTTCTCCAGCGCCGCAGGGGTCACTCCGAAGTAGAACGCATCGCTGGAGGCCATCTTCCCGTCGTAAAACATCTTGAGCTGCTGGGCCAGCGTCATTTGAGAGGTCCGTTTGATAGAGAATTTTTGTGCCGCCGTCCGTCTGGGCGGCGTTTTTGTTTGCCGTCTGCTCGCTGGTTGCTTTCAGCGCCTCCCTCCCAGAGGCGGGCCGCTTCCTCCAGGGTGTCGATGCTCACGCCGTAGGCGTTGGCGGCGGCCTGGTTCTGCGCGGTCTTGTTGCCCTTGAACAGAGACTTGACCTTGCGGATGAAGTCCCGCACGGCGTCCAGCAGCTTCCGGGCCACGCTGCGGTTTTCCTTTGCCAGGGTCTCAAACCTGGCCGGGTCAACCGTCAGCGCCTCGGTGAAGTCGGCGGCGATCTCGTCCATGGCCTGCTCCGTGGAGAGGTTCACGCCTGCCTCGGCGTAGCGGCTCTTGTACTGCTCCACGATGGAGGCGGTAGAGCCGTCCCGCTCGGTCAGCGCGGACATGGCATAGTCGCGGTACTTCCGGTATGCCTCGGGGCCATCTCCTGCATCCGGTGGGTGATCTCGTGCTTTGCCACCACGGTGCCGGGGTTCTCGGCGTCGTTGGCAATATGAATGATGCCGTTGCTGTACCATCCGTTTGCGCCGCCCCTTGCCGGTGGCCTCTGCCATCTGGATTTTTTGGCCCCCGGCGGCACGGGCCAGGCTGTCGTAGAAGCGCACGGTCTCCTTGGGCAGGCTGGCGGAATGTTCGGACTGCACGAAGCCCGCCTCGTCGCCGTACACCGTGGCGCTCTTTTGACGTGCCCTCCCGCTAGCGCCAGGGAGGCCGCCGCGTCGTTCTGACCGGCGGAGTAGGCCGCGAAGCGCTGCGCCTGGTTGAGCTGCGCGGCATAGCGGCTCTGCACCTTGTCCATGTCGATGCCGGAGATGCCCGCCTCGTAGTAGGAGGCGAAGCCTGCGTAGTAGTCGTCGGCCTGCACGCTGCCGTCATAGCTGGCAGAGAGGGCCTTGGCCCCGTTCTCGCCCAGGCTGGCCGCAGCGTTCCGCACGCGGCGGATGTCATACGCCTGCTGCGCCGCAGGGCGCTGCTGCTCCACCTGCATGGCGGGGGCGCACGGTCTCCTGCGTGGCCGCCTGCCGGGCTTCCGTTGCGGCGGGGGCAGTTTCCCTCGCGTTCGTAGAAACGTCGCTCTGCGTCCTTGCAAGGGTCGCCACGGCGTTCTTGACGGCCTTGCGCTGCTGGGACTTGCTCATGTCCTCGCTGATGTTCAGCCCCCGCCTCCTGTGTCAGCGTGTTGATGGCGGTGGGGTTGCTCAAAATGTCGATGGCGGTGTTGTTGGTCACGCGGCCCTTCTGGGTCACTTCCTCGGCGGCCCGCAGCAGCAGGTCGCCGCTGCCGTCCTCCGCGTCGATGGCCTGCACATTGGCCTGGTACAGCCGCCCGATTTCTGCGTTGGTGAGGGTTTGCCCGGCGTCGAGCTTCTGCTGGAGCTGTACGGCCAGCTTGTAGCTCTGGGTGCTGGGGTCGCTTGCAAGCCCTTCCTGGATGGTTGCCTGCACCACGTCGTCGCCCATCGCCTGGAACTCCGCACCGTGCGCCGTGCGCCGTATTCATTCAGCCCCGCGTTGATGGCGATGCCCGCGCCGGACATCACGCCGCCGGAGACAGCGCCGCCCAGGAAGTCCAGGCCCATGTTCTCCGCCTGGTCCGGACGGCCCGCCAGAACGCCTCCTTCTCGGTCATGCCCTCGGCCTCGTAGGCGTCGATGGAGGTCTGCCACTCGCTCTTGTCCTTGGAAATGAGCACATCGGCCACCAGGTTGATGATGTCGCTGCCCACTTCCTCGCTGCCCTCGGCCAGGGGTGTTTTTTGAGGAAGTAGCCCCATGGCGCTCTTGGTGAGCGCGGTTTTTATCCAGCAGGGCATCCAGGCTGACCTTTCTCGGTGATGATCTCCGCCGCGCCTGCGATGGTGCCCAGGGCGAACGCCTGGTTATCGGACAGGCCCCGGTCCTTTGCGGAGATGGTGGCATCCGCCGCCGCGCCGGTGCCCATGATGGCAAGGGAGAGCGCCTGGTTGCCGCCGGTGATGGCGGTATTCAGCAGGAAGTCGCCCATGCTCATGCCGGTCTGGTAGGCAAAGCTGCCCACGCCGCCCCAGTTGTCCTCCACGATGGTGTTCACCTCGTTGCGGATGGCGCTGTTGATGTAGCTGAACTTGTTGTAGCCTGCGTTCTGGTCGATTTCCCCGTCGGAGAGGTAATCCGCCGCCTGGCCCAGGTAGGAAAGGCCCTTGAGGGGGCTTTCCAGAACGCTGAACGCAGAGGACCCCACCGGGTGCTCCTTGGCGTAGGCGGCCCATTCCTCCTCGGCCTTGCCCGTTGGCGGTAGTTGAGGTCTCCGGTCAGGTAGTCGATGTAGGCGTAGGCGTTCTTGTGCTCTGCGTCGCCGTTGGCGGTGTCCTGGGCGTACAGGTAGTTGAAGGTGGCGATCTCGTCATCCGTCATCTCCCGCCGCTCGCTGTTATCCAGGCCCAGCAGGGACGCGTTGCTCTGGATGTCGGAGAGCATCTGGCGGCTGCGGGCCTCCTCGTTGCGGTTGATGTAGTCGTAGGCGATGTCGTCAAAGCCGCTGTTGGAGGTACCGCTCCATGCGTTGAATTTCTCCTGGCCGTTGGCCGTGCTCTTGTACTGGCTTTTCTCTGCGAAATCGGGTTTTCCGCCAGCGCGGCATATTCCTTGCCCCGCTGGTAGGTGTTGTAGTCGTTCTCGTCCTTGAACTGGGACCAGAAGTCATACTCGCTGTTCAGCCCGCCCCGCAGCTCCTCCAGGTACTTGCTGCCCTGGTCCAGGGTGGAAAGGGACGCCGTTCACGGCATCCTCTCCGTATATCTCCCGGTTGTCCTGGAAGTAGGTGCGGTAGGCGTTGGCCCTGTTCTGCATCACGCTGATGCGGGCGTCGTTGTCATCCCGGTACTTCCCAAAGTCTGCGGCACTCTGGAATTTGCCGTCCCGGCTCTGGTAGTCGCTGCCCAACTGGCTGGAGAGGCCGTTCACGCTCTCCAGCCAGGAATTGAAGCCCTGGGCCTTGTCCGCCTCGTATCTGCCGCTGCCGCCGTAGGCATCCTTGCCGTACTGCTGGTCGATGACGGCCCGGCGTTCTGCGGCTTTGTTCCGCAGAAAGTTGCTCGCCCGCGTTACGGTGCCGTCGTCATTCTTGCCCAGAGGGGTCTTATCGCTGCTCTGGATGCTCTCGGCCTGCTGCCGCGCCGCCGTCCGCTTCTTCAAAAAATCGCTTGCGCTTGCCATAGGGCCGCCTCCTTACTTCTTATTGCCGTTCCACTTGTAGGTGTAGGTGTTGGTCGCGCTGTCGTAGGTCTCGATGACCTTTCCGCTGTTGACGTAGTTCTCCACCTCGTCGTAGGTGAAGCGGCCATGGCCGGGAATATAAATCCAGCTATCCCCGTGCCGGTTGCCGATCTGGGCGTCGCTGCCGCTGTTTCCGCTGCCGCCCTGGTTTTTCATCCAGTCGGCGTAATACCCGGCCAGTTTTCCGGCCTGGGTGGTGTTGTACCCGGCGGACAGCAGCCAGGCGTATGCGTCGCCCTCGCTGCGGATGCCCGCCTTGTACATTCCTGCGTACACGTCCTCGCTGGCGCTTGAGCCGCCTCTCTTGCTTCCGCCGGAGCTGCCGCCTCTGGAGGACCCACCGCCGGAGCGAACGGATGCCTGTGCCTTGTTGTATGCGCTCTTGAGGCCCGCAATCTCCTGGTCCGTGTACCCCAGGGCCTTGTAGCCGGAGAAGTCGCCGCCCGCCGCGAGGGTCTGGGCCTTTGCCATCGCCCGGTTGTACTCCGTCTCGTCCTTGTAGGTCTCCCGGTTGTAGGCGGTCTCGTCCTCGTAGCGCTTGTCCGCGATCTGGTCCCGGCCCACGGAATAGTTCCACTCGTTGTTGTAGCGCTCGTCGCCGATATTGTCCCGATGCACGCCGTAGTCGAAGCTCCGGTCCGTGTTGTACTGGGCCAGGAGGTCGGCGTACTTTGCGTAGTCGCCCTGCTCCAGGGCCACCAGCATTTCCAGGTTTGCCCTCTGGGTGTTGCCCTCGTCCTGGTACATGGGTAGGCAAGCTGTTTCAGCTCCGGGATTTTATCGGCCAGCGCCCCCATGTAGTTGTCATAGGTCTGCTGCGCTGCGCTGCCCGCATAGCTGCTTGCAAAGGCCGCCTGTGCGGGCGCTGACCTGCCCCAGGGTGTCCTGCATCGCCCGCTCGCCGCTGCGCGTGCCAGCTCTCCTTGTACTGCTGATAGGTGGGGTCCTTCTCCGGGTCATAGCTGAACGCCTCCCGGTTAAGGATTTGGCGGGTTAGGTCGTCGATCTGGTTCTGGTAGCGGCTGGTGTAGGTGGGGGCCGCCTCGTAAAGCCGCCGCCTCCGTTTCCTCGTCCGCCGCCGCCCATCTCCAGGGGGGGGATGTAGCGGCTGCCGTCGCTGTCGCCGGAATAGCCGTAGTTGCTGCGGATGCGCTCCACATAGTCGTGGGCGTCTGCCCAGGTCGTTTTGCCTGCCGCCGCTGCCGCCCGGACCTCCGCCGCGCTCCGCAGCTCGTCATTGGAAAAATGCTCCTGGTCATATACGCTGCCGCCGTAGCTGCCCCGGTCGCTGCCGCCGCCGCCCACCGTGTCGGCGCTGGGCGCGGCGGCCTTGCCGGTCTTGCTCCCGGTTTTGATGGCGCTGGTGGCATAGCCGTTCTCGTTATAGCTGATGTTGTAGCCGCCCTTGGAGACGGTCTTGCCCGCCAGGTCTTTGTTCCTGGACATATCGGGTTTTGCCATGTCGGATTACCTCCTCTTTCAGTTGGTTTTCTGCTCCAGCGCCGTCACGCGGGCTGCCAGCTTGTTGTACTCGCTGCCCAGTGTGCTCACGCTCTGCTGCACCCCGGAGAGGGGCGGTTTGCAGGCTGGAGGCCTTGCTGTTCAGCCCCTCCACGCTGGTCTGTATGGCGGTCATGCTCTTTTGAAGCTGCCCCAGCATGAAGTCAGATTTTCTTGCAGGTTTCTGGTGTAGTTGCACAGAGATTTTACGGTCCCGTTCACGTCGTTGCGGTCAAACGAAGGAGGGGAGCCGGGGAGGGTGGTTGCCATGACCTGTCACCCCCTTAATATTCGCTGCCCAGGGCGAACTCCCGGATGATGCTCTTGACCAGGCATCCGCCCTTGCCGGACAGCCGGATGCGGAAGTTGTCGCACCGCACCGGCAGGATGGGGACTTGCAGGGTCTTGGCCCGCTCGTTGTGGGTGGAGAACACCTGCCGGAAGGGGCTTGCCGTCCGTGCTGATCTCCACCTTGAGCCAGGCCCCGGCATCCAGGTCCGCCCGCAGGTACAGCTTGGAATAGCACTTGCGCCCGTGGCTCGTCTCGTCCATCTGGCACAGCGTTGCGCTCCAGTTCACCAGGCCCTCCTCGGAGTAGTCCTGCCCGGTGGTCATCAGCTTGCCCGTGGCCCCGTCCAGGAAGTAGAGCGTCCGTCCAGATAGGCCCAGTCCAGCGCGTGGGTCGCGTCCTCCCGCAGCCAGATGGCCCGCAGCGTATCAAAGACGTACAGCTCCCAGTCGCCCTTCTCCGTCCGCATGGAGATGTAGTAGCGCTCGCCGTCCGTGCCGCCCACCGCGTCGAAGAAGCGCCGGGTCCCGAAGTTCTCCGTCAGCAGCTCCGGGGTCCCGCCGGGTAGGCGTACACGCCGTTGCGGCCCTTGTAGAACAGCGTCTCGTTGATGACGGCCAGGGACTTCTCGCTGCCCTTCTGGATGCCGGGCACCGTGTAGGTGTAGATTTCATACTGCGCCGGATAGCTGCCCAGGACCTTGTGCAGGCAATTCTCTTTCCAGAACAGCACCGTGCTGGAGTAGGCGATGCACCCGGTGAACTCGCCCTCCGTGCCCACGGCCACGGCGTAGCTGTCCGTGGACACGCCGTCGTAGACGTAGAAGTTGGTCGGGTCGCCCAGGGCGCTGGCGTAGATGGTCTTGCCCTCTGCGCCCCAGATGCGGTTATCGCACTCGCAGATGCACGTCAGGTCCGGCACCTTCCGCTCCAGCATCACCGTCCCGGCCTCCACGCCGGTCTTGGTGAAGATGTCCTTGGTGAAGGTCAGCTTCCGCGCCTCCAGGGAGCGGATGATGTGGCTGCCATTGTTCGCGGCGCAGGTCGTACAGCCGGAGATTTCGATTGCGTCTCCGGCCTTGAAAAGCTCGTCGAAGCCTGGGTATTTGTGCAGCGCCGCCGTGTGCAGCAGATAGGTGATCTGGTAGGTCCCGTCGCTCTGCTTTGCGCTGCTCTGTACCACCATGTACTCCTTGGAGCTGTCGCAGTCGTATTGAATGTAATCGCCCGCCTTGAGCTTGTCCGGGGTCCCTGCGGTCCCGCCGCTCATAGTCAGCGCTCCCGTGGTCTTGTTCACGCTGGCGGTGTAGGCGGTGATGGATGTGTCGGCGGCCACGCTGCCCTTGGTCTCTGCGTTTTCCGCCGCCTGGTCGATGTAGCTCTGCTCCGGCACGGTCAGGGCGTTGGCCGTGAAGGTCACGTCGCCGGGGAAGCCGGGGTATTCCGCAGCCAGCATCCCAAACTTCTCCGCCTCCGTGTCGTAGTAGACCTTATCGGGGGAAAATGACGATTTTGGTGTTGATGGTGGCAAACTGCTTTTCGCCCGCAGTCACATGGCCCACCACCTTGCCGTCATAGAAAGTCGGTCCCCGTCCACCACGCACAGCTTCCCCGTGCGTACAGCCCCGTGGGGCTGGTGTAGGTCCCGGCGGTCTTGCGCCCGTCCCGCTGACTGAGGCACGGGAAGCGGGCGGAGGAGAGGCCCCAGCTCTCTGCCAGTTCGCCGTCTCCGGCTCCCTGGCCGTAGTTCAGCCCGGCAAAGGCGATGATTTGCTTGCGGTTCTTGCCGGTCGCCGCCGTCATGTATGGCAGGTTCATCTCGCCCCTCCTCTAAAATAGACCCGTCAGACCCCCGCCGCCGATGGGCAGGTGCCTGCGGTGATACTGTTTCCGCCATTCGTCCAGCGCTGCGTTGTACGCCAGGGGCGGAGTTGTTGTAGTTGTCGGCCTCCCGGTTGTAGAAGTCCACCTTGCTCATAAGGTACAGGTCGTACAGCCCGTCGTAGGGGGCCTCCACCAGCAGGGGCTTGTCCCCGTCCTCCGGGAACGCCTTGGGAAGTCCGGCAGGTCGGTCCAGCCGCACGCCGGACACAGGTTGCTGTCCATCACCCGGTCATAGGTGATCTCCGTCCCGCCGCAGGTGGGGCAGACGGCGACGGGTCCCTTGGCCCCGCGCCCGCTCGTGAGCTGGTGCCGCAGGATGGTCTCCCGGTAGAGCTGTCCGTCCAGCTCCAGCAGCCACGCCGCCTTGGTCTCGTCGTCGATGGCGTCCGGCCCCGCCCGGTTCACCCGTTCGATAACTTCATTGATGCTCGGCATACCGCCGCCTCCTCATAGCCAAATTTGCCGGGCAGCGGCACGCCGCCGCCCGGCTTTTGCTTCTCTTACACCGCGCGGACCCACAGGCCGTTGTTCTTCACATACAGCCCGCCATCGTTGCCCGGCACGCTCTCAACCGTGTAGCATCCATCGCTGTCTTTGCTGTCAGATACAACGATAGAAGATTTAAGATTAAAAGCGGGACGCGGCGCGAAGTAGGCGCGGTACACGTGCTGCGGCCCACGGTGCCGCCGGTGTCGATGCAGTCCGCGTAGTCGTCATTCGAGCGCGGGGGAGCGCAGGCCCCAGTCGACGGCGGTCGCCGTCTCGTCCAGATAGGCGATGCGCTTTGCGTTGTCGGAGAAATAGCTGAACGCCTTTCCCTCCGTCTGCCAGCCGCTCACGCCTCCGTGCAGGGAGACGGCAAAAGGCCCTTGCGGTAGATCGTGTGCAGCGTCGCCACCTGGTTGCCCTCCGCCACCACAATGGGGACGGGGACCAGGCACTCCCGGATTTTCTCGTCCAGTTTCAGCGGCCAGATGCCGTCACAGAAGTTGTCCAGGGTGCAGCCGAAGTAACGGTTTTTTGTAGTAGTTGCTGTCGGATGCGTTCCATGCGATCTCACTGAAAGCATCCTTGCGGATAAGGGTCACGCCCGTGCCGGTGCCGTAGTGGTCATTGTCCAGCTTGATGAACTTGGTGGGCTTGCTGTTTTCCGCCAGCTTCACCAGGCTGCCGTTTGCCAGATTGGAAAGTAACTGTCCCATATCGTTTTGTTCTCCTTTCGTCAGGTCCGGGCCGGGCAGCGGGGATGCCCGCCGCCCGCCTGGCCTCGTCTGCGCGGTCCAGAGCCATCAACAACCTGGACCGCATTTCTCTGCGGGCTGCTTTGTGTCGCCATGTTTGGCGTGTGCCTCCCAGGCGGTAAAGCTCTCCATGATTTTCTCGCGCGATACCTCGCCCGCTGCGTACTGCTTCTCCCACAGCCGGATGCGTCGTTTCATCCGCTTGATGGAGGGTAGCGCAGCTTGCTGACCACCTGGCCCGTCCGGGTCAGATAGGTGTGGAAGCCGCAGAAGTCGATGCCGTTTTGCAAGGGGAAGATGTTGGTCTTGTCGTTCAGCTCCAGGCCCAGCTTGGCAAATTCAAGCCTTGCAAGGCGTAGAGCCTCAACCGCTGTCGCCTTATCCGGGCAGATCACATACCAGTCGTCCATATACATCCCTGCCAGCGGCAGGTGCAGCTTCTCGCCCACATAGTGCATGAAGGAGCTGACGTAGAACACCGCGTAGATGTGGCTCGTCTGGTGTCCCAGGGCCAGGCCCTCGTCCACGGCGTCGATGTATCGCCACATCAGCGCCCGGATGTCCGGGTCGGGAAACCGGGGTTCCAGCGCGGCCTTGAGCCGCTGGTGGTCGATGCTCTGGAAGAAGTGGCGGATGTCGCCCTTGATGACCCAGCCCTCGGCGTAGTCCCATTCCTCCATGGGCCGGTGGGGCAGACCGGCGGCCTTGCGTGCCACCTCGTCCGCGCCCTTCCGCCGCAGGAAATAGGTCCTCATGTGCCGTTTCAGCATCTCCAGCCCGTAGTGGGTCCCCTTGCCGTTCTGGGCCGCGTAGGTGTTCAGCGTGAAGCTCCGGGGCCAGCTCGTCGTAGACGATGTAATCCGTGAGCGCGTGCTGCACCACCTTGTCCCGGAACGTCGGGGCCTGGATAAGCCGCTTCTTGGGTTCGTAGATATAGAACGCGTCCAGCGGGTCCGGCTGGTGCGTCCCTTGCAAAAAGCGATTTTGAGAGTATCAGCAGCTCCTCGATTGCGCTGTACTCAAAGGGTGCCGTACTCTTTTTGCCCCTCTTGCACCGTCTGGCCCGGTGGTAGGCCGTCCATAGGGTGCCAAAGGAGCATAGTTCCTGATAGGTCATATCACACATCCTTGCTTGGTTTTCGGATGGTGGAGCGCAGGTCCGGCATCGCTGATAGCGGCCAGTATCTCCCTCCGCCGGAGGTGTCCGGGGCTTTCCCGGTAGCGAGCCTGGCAGCGTCGGTGCCATGTGTTTATCCCCCGTGTTCATGCCCACGGACGACGGGATATAGCCTCCCTTTGATGATGGGCCTCTGCTTTCGCCGCAAGGGCTACTTGTACACGGTAATTCCATCAGAGCGGGACGCGGCGCGAAGTTGGCGTTGTACACGTTGTTGTTGTTCACGGTGCCGTCGGTGTTGATGTAGTACGCGTTGTTGTCATTCGAGTTCGGGGAGCGCAGGCCCCAGTTGACGGCGCGAACAGGCTATACCCCAATGAAAGGCAGCTATCGCCGCCGAACATCCTCTCTTGCCTGGGCAGCGCGGCTCCGGTCCTTCTCGTACCAGGCGGCGCACATATAGCGCACCGTCATCACCGCCTTGCTCCAGGTCGCGGCCTTTTGGCCGCTCACGCCGGGGTATTGCTTGCTTTCTGCCATCCGCAGTATCTTCCGCTCCAGCTTCTTGCACGCGCAAAGGGCCTCCCGCTGCATCGCCAGCCCGCTCCGCCGGTCTCTCCCGCAGGTCAATGAGGTTTGCGCCCTCAATGCACGAGCAGATGGCCTCTGCACCGTTCATCAGGGCCGTTCCGGTGGTGTAGCGGTATTTGGGGATGACCTTCTCATTGGCGCAGGCGTCTGCCGTGTAAAGCCACATATCAGCCGCCTTGTTGCCCAGCTTGAAGTCATCGGTCTGTCTGTCAGCCATCAGGGGGCAGCCTCGCTTTCGTGCTGCATCCAGCAGCTCGTCGCAGCCCTCTGCCTCCAGCACCAGGGTCCGGTCCCAGCCGGATGGTCACGGTCTCGCCGGGGGGGAGCGCCCGGTCAGCACCAGGCTGTCCTCCCGGCACATCCGGCAGGGCTGCCCAGCTCCGCCAGGAGGTTGGAGATCAGGCAGGAAGCCTCCGCCCAGTCCTTACACGCTGCCCGCCGCATCCATGGCCTCCACGGAACTTTGTCAACCACGGTCTTGTCCGCGCTGGGAGCTTCGTCAACCACGGCCTTGTCCGCGCTGTTGGCCTCCAGGGTCATCTTGAGGGTGGTAAGCTGTTCGTTGAGGCGTGCAAGGGCGCTCTGGGCGCTTTCCTTTCTCGCTCTGCTCGTGGGACAGCTTTGCCTCCAGCTCCGCCACCTGAGCCGTCAGGGCGGCCACGTCGCTGTCCTCGCTGGTGCGGGTCAGTTTCAGCCCGTGGGAGACCACGCGGAAGGGGCCGGTGTAAGTCGCCGTGGTGCTGCCGTCCTCGGCCAGTACCTCAATTGGACCGGCACAGAACGCGGCCAGGGCCCTCGTCGCTGATGCCGCCGGGCAGCTCTGCCACCACGGCCTGGCGGGGGGGACCCCGCCGATGTTCTCCGTCACCACCGTGAAGCCCTTGTCGCTGACGGTGTGATTGCCTGCTTTAATCATGTTCGTGTCCTCCTCTTATCCGATGTTGATGTAAACGTCGCCGTTGGCCCCAGGCTGGAGGCGGGAGCGCCGCTGCCGAAGTAGATGTTGCGGAAGCCCTTGGTGCTGCCGCTGGTGGGCGACACGCCGGACACGCCGCCGGTGAACGCTCCGCCCGTTTTGGGCATTTTCTGGTCTGCATACCTGCAAAAATGTCTGGGCGCTTGCCCGCCCAGGGTCATAGACCGCCTTGGTCATGTCGCCGGGGTTTACAGCGTCCGCGCCCTTGGGGATGCCGAAGTCGAAGATGGGGGGCAGCGTCCGGGCTTCCGGCCCGCCGCTTCACCGTGGCCGCACTTCCGGCGGCCAGCGTGGGTCGTCCCCACCTGGATGTTAGGGGTAGAGCCGTCGGCACCGGCGGTCCCTGTGCGCCGGTCGCGCCGGTCGCGCCCTTGGCCCCCGGTCTCACCCTGGGGTCCCTGGATGCCCTGCTCTCCCTTCGGGCCTTGAGCGCCGGTCGCACCCTGCGGGCCTCTTGCGCCCTGCACGCCCCTGGGGTCCCTGCGGACCCACAACCTTACCCAGATCAATGGTAGGCATAGATGGTTCCTCCTTCCGTCAGATGTTTAGGCATAGATGCCCTGCATCGTTGATGTAATAGTCCGGGGCCTCGTTGCCGGTGTAGGTACACAGCAGATGCCCCTCGTCGGTCACGCTGAAATTGACCATGCCAGCCGTCTGCGGCCCACGCCGTCGATGCCGCGCGGCCCTTGCGGCCCCTGCACACCCTGGGGTCCTTCCGGTCCCGTGGGTCAACCGGGCCAGCAGCGCCTTGAACGCCCTGGGGTCCCTGGATGCCTTGGATGCCCTGGACGCCGCGCTCGCCGGTCAGTCCGCGCTCGCCCTGGATGCCCTGCTTGCCGGTCTTGCCCTGGGGTCCCTCTGCGCCCTGTTCTCCCTGGTCGCCCTTGGAGGCGATAAGCAGCCAGTGGGCACCCTCCACGCCTCCGGCCACGTCCAGCTCCGGGGCCACGCCCTTGCACGCTGCCTTGCAGATGTAGGAGCTGCCCAGCCTGCTCACCTTCTGGAGGGGCAGATAGGTCTTTGCGCTGTCATAGGTTTCCCACACCTTCACGGCCTCCTCGGCCTGCTCCAGCGCCTCGATGGCGTTTCCCACCAGGGTGCTCACCTGGGGTACAATGCCGTCAATCTGGGTCTGGAGCTGCTGCGCCTGGGTGGGCGTCGGCTCTTTCCGGCGTGTTGTAGGCGTCGTTCGGCTTCACCAGCAGATGGTCCGTCACCGTGATGGCAACGACGGCGGTGGGGTTGCTCTCCCGGAAGCCCTCAATGGTAAAGCTGCACCAGCCCTCCAGGGCCAGCGGCTCCGCCGGAATGGCCGTGTCGAAGGTCAGCGGGTCCTTCTTTGCCACCAGGTCCTCCACGCTGTTGTACAGCAGCACCGCCACGGGGTTTTCGCCCAGGGCGTTGCGCCAGATGATGCGCTTGGAGAACGCCTCCCAGTCATCGCTCATAACGATGTGCAGGCCGGTCACATTGGCCTCGCCCTGCACGCCCGCGTTCTTGCTGTCCTTGCGGACAAATTCGCCGGTCACGGTCACATTGATGGTCCCTATCCATAGGGGTCTACCTCCTTTCTGTATGATAAAAGGCGCGGCGGGGCGGAAGGGTCGGTCCCTTCATACCTCGCCGCGCCGTGTCGCAGCCGCTTTAGGGTCTCGCGGTGTGCCTGTTCAGTTAGATGTTGCGGGCCTTGGCCTCGGCAGCGTAGGCGCTGCTCTCGCGCTCAATGAGGTTTGCGGTGGCGTTGTCCTGGGCCATGCTCTGCTCCAGGACCTCCGCCACATAGGCGGGCACCTGCACGGTCTCGCCGCGCTTGATCTGGAAGCTGCGGCCATTGACGGCCACAAAAACGTCATCCTTGTACTTGTCGTTGTCCTTGAACAGACGGATGGGCACAAGGTCGTTCGGCTTGGGCGCGGCGGGGCGGTCTCTTTTGCCGCCTCCAGGGTCTCCTTGGCTTTGGCCTGGGCCTCTGCCACAATGGCAGCAGCTTCCGCCTTGGCCTTGGCGATGATGTCCTCCGCCTCGGCGGCGGGGGTAGTCTGCGTGGTGACCTGCTGCTCATTGGCAGCAGCTTCTTTTCTTGGCAGCCATAGTGTAAATACCTCCTGTTGGTCAGAATGTGGGGCCGCCCGCCGTAAAAGCAGGCGGCCCCGGTGATAGCTGTTGAAGGTGGAGCAGGTCTCGATACGGACCATGTACGCCTCCACCAGGCGCTCGGCCACCTTGGTGGCTTTCCAGCCTGCGGTGGCGCGCTGGTCCAGGGGTCGGCAGTACCGGCAGAGCCGAGCTGCTTCACGATGTGCTGGAGACCGCCGCCGGTGATCTCGGTCACGCCGTAGGCGTCCGCACCAGAATGAGGGTGGAGTACACGTCACGGGCGGATGCCTTGGGGTGACGGTGCCGCTGGAGGTGGTGCCGGTCTCGTAGTCCTTGCCCGCGTGGGTAAAGACCTTGGCCTCGCTGGTCTCCACGAAGCGGACGCCCTCGATGCGTCCGATCTCGCCCTCGTAGATGCCGTCGGGGTCGGAGTAGGTCTTGACGTTCACCCACTTGGGGTCACTCATAAGGTCGTAGGAGCAATCCGGGTGGATGATGCCCGCGTAGTAGCCGTTGATCTTGGGCGCGTTCATCACCTTGAGGTAACGGACAGCGCGGCGCACGGCGTCCACGGTCAGGTAGTGGTTCTCGCTGTCCGGTCTTGCTGCCGCCGCACAGGTTGGCGCGGCTGTCCACCCCTGGCCCTCGGCGTACTGCACGTTGGTGCCACCGTTCAGCACCTCGCGGGTGATGGTGTCCAGGGTGCGGCCCGCCTGGCTGCCCAGCAGCTTGGTGGCCTGCACCAGGTTGTTGTCGATGGCGGAAAGCAGCAGCATATCGGACAGCTCGATGAAGCCGCCGTACTGCGCCACAGTCGCGGTGATGACGCCCATGTTGAGCTTCTGACCTTCGGGGGGTCACACCTTCGGTCAGGGCCGTGGTGGCCTTGGGCAGGGGGGTCATACTTGCGGAACTCGATGGTCTTACCGCCATTCTTTGGGATGGGGTGCTTCTGTCCGAACTGGTCATGGACCAGCAGCGGCTCCGCCATATCAATGAGATAGTCGGAGTAGAAGGTTTTCATCTCGCCGGAAAGGTTGTTCCCGGTGGTTGCGCTGGTCGTCTTGTTGATGACTGCATCAAACAGGTTCAGCGCGACAGGCAGCAGAATGAATTTGGGGATGGTGTTCATGTTAAAATCTCCCTTCTGGGGGAGAGGCTTAAAACTCGATGTGCTCTCCCCGCGCAGCTCTGCGGATGATCCCGCGCGGTCCCTCTTGGACAGCTTGGAAACATCATCCTTCACGATAAATGCACCCTGGGAGGTCGTGCCGTTTTTCCTGGGGCCTTGCGCCCTTGGCGCGGATGCCATCCACCACCTGCTTCTCCGTGGCCTTGGCCTGCATAGCGGCCACGCCCGCCTTGATCTGGTCCATGTGGACCACTTCATAGGCGTGTGGACGGGAACGCCCGCCCGGAGCATGGAGAGGAACTGGGGATTTTTGACCTCCGCGTTGAGGTCGAAGCTGGGGTACAGCCCCTTGACCTGTTCGGCCTCGCCGTACCACTGCTGGAGCTGCTGCTGCGCCCGCTGGTCGTTTTGCCGCTGGCGCTGCTGGCGCAAAAGCGCCTCGTTCTCCCGCTGGAGCTTCTGGAACTGCTTGTACTGCTCAACGGACATCCCCGCCTCCTCCGGCGGCCTCGGACCAGTATGCGTCATCGTTTTCGATGGCCTGGGACAGCTTGCCCATGTCGCCGTCGCCGATCTGGTAGCGCTGCATCAGCATATCAATGACAGGCTGATACTGGCCCACCTGCTGCTCCAGGTTTCTGGTCTCCCGGAAGCGCCGGTCGATGATGCGCTGGGTCTCCTCGGTGTAGATGTCCTTGTACTCACCGTTCAAGGTCCTGGAAAGCCCTGCGTTTGGCCTCCAGAGTATTGGACGTGGTGCTCGCGTCCGGTTTGTTGTCGCCCCGGCGTCGGAGGACTGCTGCTGTCCCTCCGGGTCTCCGCCCTCGCCAGCCTCCGCCGGTTTGGCCTGCTTCCCGAAGATGACATTCTGGTATTCGCCCGATTTTCCCCGCCGGGTGGATGCGGGGGATGCCTGGGTCTCGCCCTGTGTGCCGGGTGCTCCGTCGCCAGAGGCCGCCGCCCCTGCGCCTGCTCCGCCCGCGGCACCGCCGCCGTCGAACAGGTTCAGCCGGATGTCCAGCAAATGCTTGAAGTTCATAGGATTGCCTCCCTTTTTCGTCGCGGGTGTATCGCCCCCGTGCATCGGTCCCTGACTTCACCAGGGCAGCGGCCCGGTCCCCACCGTGACCGCCGCCCCGCATGGTGTGAAGCAGGAGGACAGTATAAGCGTATCAAATGCTTTTCCGCTTTTCGCCCCGAACTCGGAAAAAAATTTTTATTTTTCTTCCCGGCACTCCACCTGGACCTGCTCCGGGTGGGCCTGGGCCACCTGGGCAAGGCCGATGACGGCCATCTCAAAGGCCGCTGCCGTGCCGTCGTCCCCGTTGAAGTCGAGCTGCACATCGCCGCTCTCCATCCGCCAGGTGTAGACCTCCACATAGCGTTCCCGCATGGCGTTGGTCACATATCCGGCCAGGGCGTAAAGGATGCCGGACACCGCCGCGCACGCCTCCACGCTGCCGGTGGCGTGGCCCTGGGCAGAGGATGCAGCGCTGGCCGTCCCGTTCGGCATAAACCTGGGTCATAACACGTCGCCTCCCGTCATTCGTTGCCCATGCTGGGGTGCTGCGCTTTGCCAGCCGCTCCCCGTAGCCGGTCATGGGATGCTGGGCCTCCATGATGCCGCTTGCAAGGCTGTCCCTTCTCGCTGGAGGGCGCGGGGCCTGCCGCCTGGCCTCGCTGGCCGCCGCCGGTAGGCTGCGCCGCTCGCCCGATGCCCATGTCCTTGCCCGTGAGGGTCTGGATGATGAGGGCCATCTGGTCGAGCTGCTGGGACATCTGCTGGCAGATATTGAGAAGGGTCTGGCCGTTCTGCACCTGCTCCTTCACCTTGTCGATGCCCTCAAACTCCATCATTTCCAGAGCACCCAGCGCCTCCTGCGCCCGCTCCGGGTTGAAGAAGCCCAGGCCGTACAGCTCCCGGCCCGCTCGTTCTGTTCCATGCGGGAGAAGGGGTTTTTCTTCTGGGCCTTGATTTTCAGGTCGAAGATGGGCTTGCGGTAGAGGGGGAGGCCGTCGAGGTCTGGCCCACTTCCTGCTCCTTGATGCCCGCGTTGTTCATGTCGATGAACTGGTAGCTGCCAGGCGTCTGGCCCGTGATGCGGAACGAGCGGGTCTCGTCGTAGAACTGCCGGATAAGCTCAATGCACATCGAATTGATTTTGACGTGGGTGCGGTAGCTGGCGGAGATCATGTCCCGGCTGGCCTTGTTGCCCGCCTCCTGGAGGGCGGCGATGGCAGCGGCGGCGGTGACGCCGGACCCGGCGCTGCCGCTGTTCACGTCGCGGTTGGCCGCCGTGTCCCTTCATCTCCTCGATTTTCATTTGCGCCACGGTCACATAGATGTCGTCCAGCGGGTTGGTGACAATCTCCTTGATGCGCCTGTCGTCAAGCTCACCCTGGACGTGGACCAGGGGCTTGCTCCAGTCCAGGAACTCCTCCTCGTTGATGCCCGTGCTGTCGCTGACGAAGAAACGCTTCTTGGTGGTCATCATGCTGTTTTCCAGGATGTTGGAGGACAGCTTGTCGATGTAGAGCTGCGGGTCCTTGCAGATGGCGACGTAGCCGAAGCCCACCGGCGTGCCTTTTTCCGGGAACATCACATCCAGCACGACGGGGTAGAGGCCGTGGTCGTACCAGCCCGTGTCCCGGTAGTTGGGGTCGTTCTCGCTGGCGAACAGCAGGGTCTCGCCCACGAACTTGGCGTAGTGCAGCAGCGTCTTGCCGCTGGCAGAGGTCGTCTTGTAGTACCAGTCCACCACCACGCTTTTGTTGCTGGTGTCGATGGTGTCATCGTAGATATACTGCTTCACATCCACGGCCCCGCCGCTCAAATGGCCCTTTGTGCTCCGTGTACTGCTGCTCCAGCAGGTCCTCGTCCACCAGGTCCACGATGAACAGGTTGCGGGACTTCTGGATGTCGGTCACGCCCGCTCCCAAAAACAGCTTGAGCAGGTCGATCTCCCGGA
>VOFI01002504.1_pt1 | contig 18778 bp, 32 predicted proteins | sample 5384131 | NCBI WGS metagenome assembly VOFI01 (sample SAMN12384728, study PRJNA508395) | human gut metagenome | isolation source: healthy gut H | host: Homo sapiens
TTAGGAACGCTGTTAGCCATCGGCGGTGTTGACTTCCTGAGAACGTCGGCTTCACAGGTATTCCTCTGTAAAAGTTGTTTTTATTCTCCCTCTGCTCCTTGTCAACATTTTGTATCCTCCGGTTTCTGCCAAGTGGGCCATCCTGGCACCGATCTTCGTTCCCATGTTCATGCTCCTTGGCTATCATCCCGGCTTCACCCAGCTGTGCTACCGCATCGGCGACTCCCTTCGTTCAACTGCTGGACTCCCCATGTCCGCATACATCTGGATGATCCTCAGCGTAGCGCAGACCAAATACGTTCCCCAACTTAAAGATCGGTACCCTGATCGCCAATATGATCCCCATGTCCATCGTTGCTTCCAGATCGCATGGATCATCTTCCTGGTGATCTGATGCTTTGGGAATCCCCTTCGGCCCCGGAGTTGGGATCTATCTGCCGGCAGGGCGTTATGTAACTGGTTCCATTCAGCCATTCCCGGCTGAGGCCATATCTTTGCCGCCGTCCATGCGGCCTCCTCCCTTTCAACTCCTCCGCCAGCTCCTGGATCAGCGCATAATGGTCTGCCTTTGCGCTTCTGCCTTTGGTCCCTCCGGCCCGGAATATCCCAGAAGCTCTCCCGCCACAATGGCCATGCCGCTGACGCAGCCACACCTCCCGGAGCCGTCCCAGGCCGCCGCCAAAGGACGAGGCGATCCGTGCCGCCGTCTCCCTTTGGGATCCCCATTTCATCCGCAAAAGCCAGTACCACCGACTGGGCACAGTTATAGGCCTCCAGGAATAACGCTCCTGCCTTCTCTCCATGTGTCATATCGTATTTTTCCTTTCTTTTTTTATTGAATATTTCCCGTTCCTGTGTTAAACTATATTTGTTATGCTCTGGGCCATCGCCAAGCGGTAAGGCACAGGACTTTGACTCCTGCATTCGAGGGTTCGAATCCCGCTGGCCCAGTGTCTGAAACTACAGATTAATAGTTACAAAGTCTAAATGAATAACTGAAGGAGGGATTCTCCTCTCCATCAGAAGTTATTGTTCCTTACCGTGTCTGAGACTTCCATAATGCACCAGGCCAGATCTTGAGGTATAATCACTGAGGTAGGGCAATTGACGTTTCCTCCTTGGGACCCGGCTTTCCGCCGGGAAAACCTCTTAGAAAGTCTGTCTGTCCATTCGGTGGTGATTTATGGTTTGGCTGGTTGGGAAGCCTCAGGCTATACCTGTATAAGCCGCTAGGTTGTGTATCCGCCTTATGGAAATGGATGCCTGCCGGAAAGGATATTTTATCATGCATTACAAAAGATTACTTTCATTGATTGACGGCAGTTCTTCTTACCTCTCTGTCGGCCTCGATGTCGGCGCCGATTTTACATGGATGTCGATTGCTCTCCCCAATGGTTCTTTTATAGGGAAGCCTTTTAAGATCATCCATTCTGATCCCAGGTCCAGAGATCTCGCTGTCACAAAAATAAAGGAAGCGCAAGAGACGTATTCTCTCAAAAGCCGCTGCTTCCTTGAGTCTACCGGGATCTACCATATCCCGCTCCTGTGCTTCCTTCGTGATAAGGGGTTTGACTGCTCCGTCATTAATCCTATCATCACTAAGAATAGCACAAACATCAACATAAGGAAACTGCATAATGATAAATTCGACTCGAAAAAGGCTGCCCTTGTTGGTCTCAACGTTTCTCTTAAGACTTCCATCATCCCAGAGGATTCCATCGTTGATCTGAGAAACCTGGTCCGTGATTACTATTATTTCAAGGATCTCCAGTCTGCTGTCGCTCTCAAACTCACTGCGGAACTGAAAATGTCTTTCCCCGCTTATGCGAAAGTCTTCAGCAAGGTCACCACACAGTCTTCCTTAAAGCTGTTAAGCTCTTATCCTCTTCCTGAGGACATGCTTGAGGCTTCTAAAGACGATATCGTGGAGACCATCCGTAGCACGGCACGTTTTGGCGAAGCTTATGCCCTGCGTAAGTATGACGCCATCATCTCTGCCGCGCAGGATGCCGCTGTTTTCGGCAGGGCTCTTCCTAGCAATGCTGTCCGCATCCGTCTTTATATTGATACTTATCGAGGAATACCAGAAGCATCTGGACGCACTCCTGAAGGCGCTCCATGAGACGGTGGAACGGCTGCAGGATACTTTGATCTACGACCAGATCTGCCTTCTGCAGTCCCTGCGCGGAATCGGTTTCTTAAGCGCAGTCGTCCTGATCGCGGAGATGGGGGATTTTAAACTTTTTCCTTCCCCGAAAAACTTTACGCTTACTTTGGGCTTGACCCTGCCGTCAAACAGTCTGGAAAACTCAATGGCGATAAAGTCCATATGTCCAAACGCGGTTCCAGCCTTGCCAGACGGGTTCTTCACATGGTCGCACTCAATAACGTAAAGGTTGATAAAGGAAGCGGCACACCTGTGAATCCTGTCATTTACGACTACTACACAAGAAAGTGTTCTGGCAAGAAAAAAACCAGTAGCAATGGGCGCTGTCATGCATAAGATCTGCAACATCATCTTTGCCATGCTTCGAGATAACAAACCTTATCATCACTCCGGAAGAGCACTGCCAGCGATTCGCTGCGGAGTATCCAGACAAGATACGGAAAGCCGCATAATCAACACGGTACTCTCAATATTTCGTTCGCGACCAATCCAATATATCGGAATGGTCTGTTGTTGCGAGTGTAACGCTATTTACAATTGCCGGCACAGATTCCTTTAATATCACCCGAACCAGAATTTCACGGTTTGATAAACCAAAAGATCTTGCCATTTCTATCAATTGTGGATTTACCTCCAACATGGCATTTTCCAGTAAACGCGCCACAAACGGAATTCCTCCTACACTTAATGGAAGGATTGCTGCCGCCTCTCCAATCATGGTCCCTAGTATAAAACGGGTAATCGGCGCTAATGTCACAATCAAAAGGACAAATGGAAAGCTCCTAATCGAATTAGCTACTACCGATATCGGTGTATAAATCTTTTTATTAGGATGCAGCCCTTTGCTGGGATGGGTCAGAACCATAAGACACGCCAAACCAAAACCGCAAACCACACAGATAAGCATTGTAACCGCAACAAGACGAAGAGTTACCAAAATAGCGGGGGCAATCAACTGATTGAAATATCGCATCAAACATCCCAAAATTCCGAGTTAAACACTGTCTGCCCCTCCTTTTCTACCGTTTGGCAATAAATCCCCTTCTTGCGGAGCCAGCTTAAACAGGTATCTAATTTTTCTTCTGGCACTCTGATAGAATAATGTATCTGGGCTTCCTTTCCCATACCAAGATGCTGAATATCCATAATATCAAAATCCGTTTCCAGATCCCGGACCATACGGGAAAACACAAACTGATCCTGTTCACAAAACAAAACTGATAGATTTGCGTGATTTTCTCTATTCCCCTGCAATCTGCGCAGCGCCGCTGGAGCCTGCATGAATATCTCCGTTGTTGCTCCATGACAGGCGAGATGTCCATCCTCCAAAATCGCCATATGCGTACAAATATTCCGGATAACCGAAAGCTGATGCGCCACAACAATAATCGTTATTCCCGTCTTTTCATTGATCTCTTTTAAAAGCTTCAGAATAGATTCGGCGGTTCTAGGGTCGAGAGCCGATGTAGCCTCATCGCACAACAACACTTTAGGCTGCATCGTCAATGCTCAACTGGTGGTTTGATTATGCCCCTATGAAAAGGGGCCTGTGCCTGTCAACATTACTGAAATCAAATTCCAAAAAAGGCGGATGCCTCAAGCACTTATACCGGCTGGCCTCTAAAAGAGGCTATCTTCTAGTATCTTCTCTTTTCGATTCTTCTTTTTGTTGCTGAATGTATTCCTTTACCGCATCTTCTGTGATATTGCCTACTGTTGCGACATAATATCCTCTGGCCCAAAAAGCTTTTGACCATCCATTTACACTTTCCGGATATTTATCGTGTATCATTAATGCACTTTTTCCTTTTTTTATGTACCCTACCACATCTGACACTTTTTCGCTTGGTGGAATGCTTAAACACAAATGTACATGATCTGCGCATACTGCACCTTCTACTATTTCTATGTTCCGGTAATCGCACAGTTTTTTTATTATTTCTCTTACATCTGCTTTTAATCTTCCATACATAATTCGTTTTCTATACTTTGGTATAAACACTATATGATACTGGCATTTATACCTTGTATGTGATAAACTACTACTGTCCACGTTGGACCGCCTCCTATTCTCTTTAGTATTGGCTTGAGACACCTTTACTATTGGTCCTCATCCTCCAGATAACAGATGGTAAAATGGGCCTCTCCCTGGCGGTCCAGCTCCATGAGCATATAGGACGGCTTCCTTCCCTCGACGCGGGTAGGAAAGGCTTCCAGGATTCGGGACCACCAGGCCGTCCCGGCAGTATTCCAGATGCGGCTTATGGGTATGGCCGTACATGACGATATCCACCTTCCTTGCCCTGGCTTCATCCTTGATCCCCTCGGTCCCCAGGGATACGCCGTACATATGTCCATGGGTCGGGAGCGCCCGGTATCTCCCGATGGAGATCTCCTTTTCCCGGTCACAGAAGGAAAAGAAATCGTTGTTTCCCCGGACCACATGGATCACGCAGACATCATTATCGACCCACTCTCTGAAATATGACTCACTGCCCTCGGTGTCTCCCAGATGGATCAGCATATCGATGGGCCCGGTCTTTTCCAGCACCCGCCTGAAATTCCCATCTCTCCGGTGCGTATCGCTGACGATCAGAATCCTCATACCGCTCATGACCTCTGCTCCGCAAATTCCTTTTCCAGCAGCTCCTTCATGGCCCGGAGAGCCTTTCCCCGGTGGCTGATGGCGTTTTTCTCTTCCATGGTGATCTCCGCCGACGTTTTCCGTATTCCGGCAGCATTAAGATCGGATCATATCCGAAACCGCCTGCCCCGGCTGGTTCATAGGCGATGCGGCCTTCCATGGTCCCGCGGGTCGTAAGGACCCTGCCGTCCGGCAGCGCCGCCGCAATGACACATACGAACCTGGCGGTCCTTTTTTCCTCCGGAACCTCTGCCAGACGATGGATCAGGTTCCAGTTCTTGATCTCATAGGAGGTCTTTTCTCCCCATATATCTGGCGGAATATACGCCCGGCTCTCCGCCCAGGGCGTCCACCTCAGGCCCGAATCGTCGGCCAGGACAATGCCGCCGGCCTCCTCCCAGACTGCCTTTGCCTTTATGACCGCATTGGCCTCAAAAGGTATCCCCGTCCTCCACAATGTCCGCCTGGACGCCGGCCTCCTTCATGGAGAGGATCTCCGTCCCCAGGCCTTTTAAGATTTCGCGGATCTCCCGCATTTTTCCCCGATTGGAAGTTGCAAATATGATTCTGTGTTCCATAGCTCTCCTGCCTTTACTTTGTTCCATGGCTCCGGTCATGCTCCGTTCCCATACGCCTTCAGACACACGTTGCAGGCCTCCCTTTCCTCTGCCCGCATCCATTGTGTCCCATCGGGACTAATATACCCTTCCCCGTCGGTAATGTCAACATTTCTCCACCGGCCTCCGCCGTTATATTCAATGGCCACCGGCTGCTCCGTTCCCGGTGACCGGATCCACAGCGCCACGGCAAACCGACTTCCTGCCTTTACCTCCACCGGCGCTTCAAAGGGGATCGTATAAAACCCAGCCTCCCAAGCCGGCCGGACGCCAGCAGGGGCATAAGCTCCCCCGCCCAGTCCGGAAAGGACCTCTCCCGGCTCCATGTCCCCGGGAACCACCGCGCCATACAGCGCATACTCCGTATCCGGGACCATGGCATAAAATCCGGCGGCCTCCACGGTTCCTTTTTCTTTTGCCTCATACACGTTGGCGCACCACGCTTCTTCCTTCCCATAGCCCAGCTGGCCGGTCCAGCCGCACAGATCCGTCTGGAAGATACGGCTGTAATTCACCGTACTCTCCACACCGGCATAAGAAATGTTGTGGCGGCCGATCTGGGTATCTTCATAGGAAACATAAAAAAAATCCCTGCTTCCCAAAGCCCTCTCCCCAGCTATTGGCGCAGAGAAAGGCCCCGTCTCCTTCCGGCTGCGGGGAAAAAAAAGCCTCCCTGGGAAAGGAATCATCCCATCCCACGATCACCACATCGTGATTGGCCTCGTGGGCTCCGTCATAAAAATATGCGCTCCGGTCTCTTCCGCCCTGCTCCGGCAGATACAGGGAGCTCTGAACGCCTCCCGTCTCATAAACGGCACGCTTTATGGCGTCATAGTCCCTTTTCTCCCAGAAGCTTCACCGTCTGGACATGGCACACTGGAGAAAGCCCCTCCGGGGAAACATGGTCCCCATGGGATCATCGGCCTCCGCTGCCGGCCCCTGCCAGCTTAAAAGGTAAGCCCAGGAAAGGGAATAATCTCCGCCGGCCGCTGCTGCGAGCCCGGCGCTGTTTTTATGGATCATGTGGTCCGCTGATAACGGGATCCGTTCTTCCTCCTTCATGAAGTCTCCAGGGCCGTTACCGACGCAAACGCCCAGCAGGTGTTCTGGTCCCCCCTGATCCCGGATCCATGGCCCGGCGCCGTCCTCCCGCAGGTCGTACCGGGCCGGAAGGGGAGCGGCTGCCGTTTGCGGCCATGGATCCGCCCAGTCCAAGGGCCGCTGCCCCGGCCAGGACCCCCAGGGCCAGAACCGCCTTCCCGCGTTTCATTCTTCCCACCTCTTTCCTCACAAACCGGAGCCTCTGATCTTTACCCGTTCTGCCTTCCCGGATTTCTGGACGGGGGCTTGGGACCCATGAACTGGTAAAAATACGTTTTCATCATACCATTATAGATCTTACGGTTTTTATCCGCCTTCCGGCCGAAATACCGCTCCGTATCCTCATAGGCTGTGATGATATAGGCGGACCAGGAATCAGGGCCGCAAACCGCTCGCCGATGGTCTTATAAAGCTCCGGCAGGTTCTTCTTATCCTCGATCCGTTCCCCGTAGAGGCGGGTTTGTAATAAGGAAGCCGTATTTCTTCGGATGGCTCAGCTGGCTCACCGGCCTCTGCTGGAAATGGATCAGATGGTCCACTCCGGCTGCCGCCGCATTGGCCCTGGCCGCCCGGACGATCTCCCCGTCGATGTCATAGCCCTGGATATCCACAGAAATATCGTCCTTCACCAGATCATTGGCCTCGTCCATGGCCTCATACCAGCACTTCTTTGGGATCAGGTTCTTCCACTCCTCTGCCAGGAATTCCCGGTTCATGCCCGGAGCCATATTAGCCGCCATCATTGCCGCCTCAATCGGAAATGTACCGCTTCCGCAGAACGGATCCACCAGAATCCGCTCCCGGTTCCACGGTGTCATCATGAGCAGGGCCGCCGCCAGCGTCTCCGTAATGGGGGCTTTACTGGTCAGAGTCCGGTACCCCCCGCTTGTGCAGGGAATCGCCGGAGGTATCCATGGCCACAGTCACCACATCCTTATAAAGGAACACCCTGCAGAGGAGGCTGGCCCCATCCTCGAGGGAACCAGGTGATGCCGTAGGCCCCCTTCATCCGCTCCACCATGGCTTTCTTCATAATTGACTGGATATCCGAGGGGCTGAACAGCTTGCTCTTGATAGAGGACGCCTTCGCAACCCAGAATTTTCCATCCCGGGGGATATACTGCTCCCAGGGATGGCCCGGGTGCCCTGGAACAGCTCTTCAAAGGTTTCCGCCTTAAAGCTCCCTACCTTTAAAAGGATCCGCTCCGTGGTCCGTAAAAAATATATTGGCGCGGCAGACGGCCTCTGCGTCTCCGATAAATGTAACACGGCCATCCTCCACCTGGCTCACCTCATAGCCCAGGTCAGGATCTCCCGCTTCATAACTGCCTCCAGCCCGAAATGGCAGCAGGGGGGCGATCAATTCAAATCTTTCCATTCGGTACCTTCCTAACTGCTCAACTCTGTTGGTTTATACTTTTCTCCATTTTAAGGGCTTTCCTGGCCTCTGTCAAATGCTTTCTGCCCTGCGGCGGGGACGGCCCGGCCACGGCATCACGTCTTTGGGACCGGCAGGGGGTCACCGCGTCCCCCGGGACCGTCTGTCAGATGGGGGCCCCGGTAGCAGGAAAGCCTCCGTAAACATTGACCGCCTGGTATCCGGCCCCCGAAAGGAGCCTGGCCCGCCTGCATCCCCCGGCCGCCGTGGGAACAGTAAACGATCACCGGCCGCTTCCTGGAAATACCCAGAAATTTTTCTGGATCTTCAAAAAAACCAGATTGTTCTGTTATTTTTAAAATCTGCTGCACCGGCAGGTTCACAGCTCCCGCCAGATGTCCCTCCCTGTATTCCTCCGGCTCCGCACATCCGCCAGGGTAAAAGCCCTGCCCTGGTCCAGCAGCGTTTCCAGCCTGTCTGCGGAAATATTCTGAAACATACGCGCCTCCGGCCTGTACCTTCTTATGATCAGTATACGCCCGTCCCGCCGGACATGTTCCATCCCCATAAAAGCCCCTATGGGCTCCGGACAGAAAAAACGGCGGAAGGATCGCTCCCGCCGCCGCTTTTTTCATGACTTTTCAAGCCGTCATGCCATCAGTCGTAATTTTTGCAGTCCTGGCTGCTGTTTCTGCCGGAATTTCTGCTGCTGTTCTGGCTTTTGTTCTGACTGTTATTCTGGCTTCTGTTCTGGCCATTGTTCTGGCTGTTATTCTGGCTGTTATTCTGGCTTCTGTTCTGGCTGTTGTTTCCTGCGTTTTCATTTCTTGTGCTGTCGTCCATATCATAGCTGTTTCTTGACATTTGAAATACCTCCTAATGGGATTCAGTTGACTACACCCATAGTATGGCTCATCCGCATAAAACTATTCGCCGAATGTTCGTTTTAATTTTTTAAGCACTGGCCAAAGGCCGGCACAAGGAACAGATCCGCGCAGATCCAGGCCAGTGGGCTGGCAAAGCAGGCCGGAAGGAAGCCGAACACCGGCACCAGGCAGAAGCCCACAAAGGCCCTGGCGGCCATCTCACAGACCCCAGCCAGAATGGCAAAGGTACTGAATCCCATGCCCTGGATGGCGAACCGCACCACATTCACCAGGGTCAGGGGGAATATAAAACATACTGTTGCAGATCAGAAGGTGGAGATCTGCCGGATCAGCTCCGTTTCCGACGAATCCACGAAAAGCAGGGCCAGATACCGGCCGCAAAAAAACAGCGCCGCAAAGGCCGCCGCCGAATAGGCAAAGCCCATAAGACTGGCCTTCCGCACGCCTTCCCGCACCCGGTCCAGCTTTTTCGCCCCCACGTTCTGGCCGGCCCATGTGGCCATGGTTCCGCCCAGGGCATCAAAGGGCGTACAGAAAACATGCTGATCTTGCTGCCGGTGGATACGGCGGCCACAGCCATGGAGCCCAGGGAATTGACGGCAGCCTGTAAGATCACGCTGCCGATGGCCGTGATGGAATACTGGAGCCCCATGGGGATGCCCATGGCACAGAGCACCGGATCATGTCCCTGTCGGGCTTTTTTTTCGTCTCCCTCCATCCTCGAGGACCGGGAATTTATGGATCATGTATGCCAGGCACAGAACGGCAGAGATCCCCTGGGAGACCACCGTGGCCAGGGCCGGACCGCCTACGCCCATATGGAGCACCGGGATCGTGAAAAAGTCCAGGCCGATGTTTAACACCGAGGACAGAAGAAGGAAATACACCGGCGTCTTACTGTCGCCCAGGCTCCGGATGATCCCGGCCAGGAGATTATACATATAGGTAACGGAATTCCCATGAAGATCACAAATATGTAATCATAAGCCCCCTGGATAATGTCCTCCGGCGTGTTCATCCAGCGGAGGATGTCCATGCAGAGGACGCCCACAACCGCCGTCATCACCACCGCAAACACTGCCGCCAGATATCCGGCGTTGGCCACGAACTTCCGCATTCCCTTGTAGTCTCCGGCTCCGAATTTCTGGGCCACCGGGATGGCAAAGCCTGTGGCCGCACCGATGCAGAAGCCGTTGATCATGAAATTGATGGAGCCGGTGGAGCCCACGGCCGCCAGGGACGTGACCCCCAGGCACTGGCCCACCACCATGGTATCCACCATGTTGTAAAACTGCTGAAATAAAAGCCCCAGAAGCATGGGGAGGGCAAAGCCCAGGATCAGCCCAAACGGCGATCCCGATGTCAGATCCTTTCCGCTTTCTCTGCTCATACGTATCCTCCTCGTCCGTATCGTTCCTCACGTCATTTTTTAAATAATTCCCTATTATAAAACCAGTTTTTTAAATGTACAGACCGGAAAATTGCCAAAATATCCCCCGGTTTCCCCTTCCATTTCGTGAAAAGATATGATAAGATGAGAACAGGACAAACGTCCGGAAAATAATTATGCAGAGTAGATAAATGCGCGTCAAGTGCCATGCCGGACGGGGAGTTGCCGGCGGGACGAAGGGCTTTTGCCCGCGGTGCATCTGTCGCATCCCGCTGCACCAGAAGATAAAGGATCCCATATCTCCTGCTGCGGTCAGAATTCTGCAAAGGAGGTATTTTTTTATGAAGAAACTACTTGCTTTGATTTCTGATTCCTACCATGAATTCAAACACGTAAGCACCATCACCACCTGCGCTATGTTTGGCGCCATGTCCATTGTCTTAAACCAGCTCGCCACCATCCGCGTAACTCCCAATTTAAAGATCGGCTTTGGCGCCCTGCCCAACGAGCTGGTGGATTATCTGTTCGGCCCTGTGGTGGGAAGCCTGTTCGGCGGCGGCATGGACATCATCAAATTCATGCTGAAGCCCGACGGCGGCTTTTTATGCCTGGCTTCACCTTCAACGCCATGCTGGCTGCCTTTATTTACGGTCTCTTCCTTTATAAGAAGCCCCGAGCCTTAAACGTATGCTGGCTGCCAAGCTGGTGGTCGCAGTTCTCTGCAACATCCTCTTAGGCACCCTGTGGCTTTCTATGATCAATGGAAAGGGCTATCTGGCCCTTCTTCCCGCCCGGGCCGTGAAAAACCGATCCAGTGGCCGGTGGACTCCCGATCTTCGTCCTGGTAGCCAAGACCCTGGAGCAGGCCGGCGTATTCCGGCTGGTCCGCCGCCAGCATCAACCATAAAACAGGCTGTGCGGAGCTCTCATGGCCATCCCGGCAGCGCCAGGATCCCGTGAGTCCCGCCACAGCAAAACAGCCCGCAGACACTCACATCTGCGGGCTGTTTCTATATCCTTTTATCCTTTATCCATCTGCCCGGAGGGCTGGGAAATTTTCATTAATCACCGAGGACGTTGACGATCTTCGCCGGATTCCGGTAGGTCCATTCGAAACGCAGATGCCTGTCCTCGTTGGAGGCATGTACCACCTGGCCGTTGCCGATATACAGGGCCACATGGTTGATGCGCTTTCCGCTGGCATAGAATACCAGATCGCCCGGACGGATCTCTGCTGCGCTGATCTCACGGCCCTGGACAGCCTGGGATCTGGAGGAGGGGGAAGCTCCACACCGGCTGAATGGCGCAGTACATAAGAGGTGAATCCGGAGCAGTCTGCTCCTTTATTGGGATTGGTCCCGCCGTATACATAGCGGTTTCACAAACTGAAGACCGTATTCCACAACAGCCTGGCGTCGTTCTGCAGAAACACGGGCTGTGGTCTCCTCCGCAGTCTCCACAGGAACCACCAGGGCTTCCTCGGGGCGTCCTCCAGGGTCTCTTCCTCATCCTCTGCTGCCGGTGTTCAGATAGCCCTCGAATTCTCCGGTGGAGATCTTTGCCCACTGACCGTCTACCATTTCCAGTACGTCGTATGTATCCCCTGGCCTCAGCCTGTCCCACCACCTGGGGACTTTCTGTATCCGGCTCCGAGTACACCTCTGTGTTCTCGTCTTCCACCTGGATCAGCATGGAAGCTCCGGCCTGGTCCTCCGTATCCTTCCGTCCGGCAATGATGATCTCCGGCTCCTGCGGGCCATCCACCGCATGGAGCAGAGGTCTGGGGGCCTCCTGGTCGGCCATGGCCCTTTCCGGCGCTGCCGCTGCCATCAGTGTACAGAAACAAAAAGTCCGGCGGTCTTCAAAATCCTGTTTGTCATATAATCCCCAATCATTACTTTTTTCTTTTTCGTTTTATTACAAATTTGTTAAAACTTGTTACGAAAATGATTATATTTCCAAAACATGTTTTTTGTCAACCAATCTGCCGGACTTAATAATTTTTTAATATTTTCCCGTCTACCTTCTCAGGCTCTTAATAAACCACCACACCAGCAGGAGCATCAGCACCGGTCCGGCAAACCGTACCAGCAGTGCGAAGATGCCCCCCAGGAGCCCGAATACCGCAGAGAATACAACAAAGACTGCCAGCATTAAAGCAGCTTCCAGTACCATTTGCTCAGGTCAAAGTAGTGAACGTGCGAGGAGGTCTCCGACTGGCTTTCATATGTGCTGCCGGCGTCCTCAAAGGCTCCGTATCCGTCTCCCATGGCCTCTCCTGCCGCCTCACTGGAATCGATGATGGTCCTGGCCACGATCCTTGGCTCCCCGATCTCATCCACGATCTCATCCACAGTACGGCCCTTTGCCATCTCCTGGGAAATGTAAGAATTGTAATAATTTAAATTTTCCCGGATCACGGAGGCCGGTACCTCACCAGCCAGCGCTTCCTCCAGTCCTGCTAAAAATTCTTCCCTGCTCATTCAGTTCTCCTTGATGTTTGATTGATTCTGCTTACCCTAATTTTTTCCTTCAGGATACCGCCGCGGTACGCCGCCATCAGCTCCTTCAGTCCTCGATCTTGGCGGCCAGCTCTCTTCCGGTATCTGTATCCGCCACCATGATCCGCTTTTTCATTTTTTCAACGATGGTCACCTTGGGGGTGTTTCTCATGCTTCGGATCAAAGGGCTTGTGCTCCGCCAGGGCCAGATGACGGGAATTGAAGATCAGCGTATAGCCGGCGATCCCTGTCTTTGGCTGGTAGGACTTGGCAAGGCCGCCGTCGATGACGAACAGCTTTTCCGTTGCCCTTTATGGGGCTCTCCCCATCCTTCAGCTTCACCGGCACGTGGCCGTTGATAATGTGGGAGCCCTCCACCGGAAGCCCGAATTCCCTCAGTATTTTATCACAAAATTCCTCTTTTTTGTACTCAGTTTATAGTACGGATTCATATTTTCTTTGGCCGCGGCCTTATCCGCCACAAAATAACCCTCAAAAGGTGGCCATATTATCCCTTGCCGTAGACCGGAGACTTGGGTCCGCACCATAAATACCACATCAGATCCTTATACCATTCCTTGGATGTGTCGTCATCCGGAAGGAAGTAGGCCATCTTCACGGCATCCTCGATATAGTCTAGCATCCGCTTTCCGGAATAGATGATCCCGTTGAATTTAATCTCATCGAAATCACCATTTTTCCTTCATGGGGATACAGCCGTGGTACAGAGGTTGGAGTTGCAGCACTATACGGCCCCATGGGAGTACAAAGCGGATGTGGCGCTGGAGGTTTACGCTGTGCTTAAAGGACATGCACAGATTGTGGATCAGCTCCTCCTCTTCCTTTAGCTTTAAGGGGATCCTTGGGATGGAAGCTTCTTATCCGTCACGGATATTCCTTTCCCTTTGATGGTGACGGTCCTCTTTCTCAAAATTGATCCGGGTCAGATGGATCCATGTTATACGGATGGCGTTTTGATGATCTGGCCTCTACCTTTGGATGCGATCTTGTGCATCGCCAGCCCAGGATCCACTGCATCATAAATATTTTCATCCAGGATCTTCGGCATAAAGTGCTCGCAGGCGTCGTCCCGGTAGAACTCTGGCTGCAAACATGGACAACGGACGCAGGTTGATGCCGTAGCCGTCCTCCAGAAGGTCGAAGCAGTTGTAGCGGATGGCGATCCGCAGGACGTTGCAGATGCAGGCCAGGTTGCCCGTGGCCGCCCCCATCCAGGAAATATCATGGTTGCCCCACTGGATGTCCACATCGTGGAACTTCATCAGCTCTTCCATAATGATATCTGCTCTGGGTCCCCGGTCAAAGATATCGCCGATGATATGGAGATTGTCGATGGTCGGGTTCTGGATCGGGTTGCACAGCGCCTCGATAAACTCCGCGCCCATTTCGCTGTCGATGATGGAGCGGATGATCTCATCGTAGTATACCTTCTTATTTTCATCGCTGTAATCCACATGGATCAGCTCGTCGATGATATAAGCGAACGCCGGCGGCATTTTCTTACGCACCTTGGATCTGGTATATTTGGACGACACCTCTTTACAGATGCATACCAGGCGGTAAATGGTAATCCTCTGCCAGTCCTCTGTAAACCGGTTTTCCCGCTTCGCCGCCCGCAGCCCCTGCCCGGGTAGTAGATCGGGTTCGCCAGGGCGATCTCATCCTCGTCGGAGATCACATAGCCAAAGGTCTCGGAGATCTTTTCCCGGATGATGCCGGACGCGCTCCGAAGGAGATGGACAAAAGGCCTCGTATTCCCCATGCAGGTCACTGAAAAAATATTCCGTTCCCTTGGGAAGGCCGCGGATGGCCATCGGGTTGATGATCTCGCTGGACGCTGCCTGGACATTGGGATATTCCCTGGCCAGCAGCCTAAGGTACGCCAAATCTCTCATATTCAATTCCTCCCACAACACATTTCCGGCAGAGCCCCATTGAAACTTCCCTGTTTTCCTACTTTTCCTCCGCCGGTGATTGCTTTTCCTTCCATTTTATAGTAACATATTCATATTTAAAAGACCAGACCAGAAAGGGGATTTTTTCATGGACCGGGAGCTTCTTTACGTTTTTTGGAACCGGCAATGCGGCGGTGACCAATCTTTATAATACATGCTTTGCCCTTAGGGACAGCGACGAATATTTCATGGTGGATGCCGGCGGGAAACGGGATCTTAAAGATCCTGGACAATATGCAGGTGCCTGTCCACCGGATCCACCACATCTTTGTGACCCATGAGCATACGGACCACATCCTGGGCATCGTATGGATGATCCGGATGATCGCCACCGGGATGTTAAAGGACCAGTACCAGGGCGACGCCTATATCTACTGCCACGAGGACCTGGCGGATACCATCCGCACCCCTGTGCCGCCTGACCATCCAGGAAAAGCATTTCCGTTTTCTGACAGCCGGATCCACCTGGACCCCTTTAAAGGACGGGGATCACCGGCAGATCTTAAGCTATGATGTGACCTTTTTCGATATCCACTCCACCAAGGCCCGGCAGTTTGGCTTCAGCCTCACCTTAAATAATGGGAAAAAGCTGACCTTCCTGGGAGACAGAGCCCTATAACCCTGTATGCGAAAAATATGTACGGGACTGCGACTGGCTGCTCCATGAGGCCTTCTGCCTTTATGTGGAGCGGGATCTGTGGAAGCCCTATGAAAACACCACAGCACCGCAAGGACGCCTGCGAACTGGCCCAGGCCATGCAGATCCCCAATCTGGTGCTGTGGCATACGGAAGACAGCAACGTCGCCGGACGCGAACGGCTGTATAAGAGCGAAGGGAAGAAATATTATGGCGGCAACATCTTTGTGCCGGACGACGAAAGCCCGACGCCCTGTAACGGCAGACGGCTGCTTTTCCTACTCCTGGGCCAGCTCCGCCTTCCAGAGCCCATGGCGGTTACAGTACTCATATACCGCCAGGGGCCGTTCTCCGTCACTCAGACGAAATTCCACCTGGGGCTGGTCTCCGGGCTTTAAGACCCGGAGGCTTCCTCCCCTGGTGGTCTCCAGATATACCCAGGTAATATAATGGTCCTCGTCCATGGGATGGTCGTCTGCTCCACCTTTGCCTGGACCACATTCTTTTTCACCTCCACCACCGGAAGGTGCTTTCCAGGGCCGCGTCCGTGGTGTTGGCGTGAAGCTTGTCATAGGTCCCGCAGCCCGCGTCCTCTTCCCCATAGATCACCAGGGCAATGCCGTGACAGCCGGGACATTGTAAAAATCTGCTCATCTTCGATCCCTCTTTCTTATAGGAACAGACCCGGCTCCAGAAGCCTCCGTTTTGCGGATCCTCTCATATAGTTTCCTCCATCCAGAACGATTTTATCCCCTGTACATGAAAAATCCATCCCACACGCAGGAGAAATTTATTCCCGCGCCGCTTGCAAACTGCCGGAAACCCATGTAAAATATTCGGTGCCGGGCAAAGAAGGTCCCCGGCAGGGAGGTACTGAACATGAAAAAATTTATGCTGCTTCACGGCATCAACCACAACATGTTCGGGAAAAGAAATCCCCGAACAGTATGGGACCGTCACCTTAGATGAGATCAACGAAAACGTACAGAGGCTGGCCCGGGAGCTGGGCGTTTCCGTCACCTGCTTCCAGACCAACGACGAGGGAAAAATGGTGGACAAGATCCACGAGGCCTATACCGAGCATTATGACGGCGTCATGATCAACGCAGGAGCATGGACCCATTACAGCTACGGGATCTCCGACGCCCTGAAATGCTGGAGTGTCCCGCTGATCGAGCTCCACATGTCCAATATACATAAAAGGGAGGAGTTCCGTCACCACTCGGTGATCTCCCCATCGCCACCGGCATCATCGTCGGCCTGGGAGCCGACGTATACACCCTTGGCCTGCGGGCCCTTGCGGACCGCACCCGGGGAACCGGGCAGAAATAACTGGCCGTGCCGCTGCCCGGCGGCAGAATGGAGATTATTATGAATAAACGCGAAATTTCAGAAATAAAGAAACAGTTCAAAAAGACAACAACGCCATCACCCGCATCTGCGGCTGTTACGTGGACGCAGAAAAAATATCAGAACGACTTTGAAAGAGGCCTTTTTTGCTCTCTCAGAGGAAGAGATCTTCAAATATTATGAGATCTTTAAAAAGACCCTTTCCGGGGGGGATCGGAAAATCTCCACAACCTGGAATATTCCATCCGCGACGAGGGCGAAGACAGCGCCCCATGCCCTGCTCATGAAGCTTAGGGAGGAAAAGCTGGCGGACGATGAAACTGTGGATTCCTTCTATGATAAAGTAATTGAGAACTACGACTACGGCGAAAACTATTACATCATCCTGATCCACAGCGCCTACGATGTTCCGGGAAAGGCTTTGGACAATGAAGAGATGTTCGACGCCTCCGAGGAGGTCTATCACCATATCCTCTGCTGCATCTGCCCGGTGAGCTGTCAGAGCCAGGGGCTCTCCTACAATGAGGCCACCAACCTCATCGAAGAACGGCCCAGGGACTGGTGGGTGCAGCCGCCCATGACTGGCTTCCTGTTCCCTGCCTTCAACGACCGTTCCTCCGACATCCACAGCCTCCTGTATTTTTCCAAAAATCCCGAGGAGCTGCACACCGAATTCATCGACGCCTGCCTGGGCGCGCCGTCGCCCATTTCCTTCCGATCCCAGAAGGAGGCGTTCCAGGAGATCCTCTCCGATACCCTGGGGGATTCCTGCGACTACACCATTGTCCGCCAGATCCATGAAAACCTCACCGAGTTGGCGGAGGAGCACAAGGAGGACATGGAGCCCCTGGCCCCGACAAAGCCCCAGGTCCGTGACCTTCTGGAAAAAAAAGCGGTGTGGAGCCGGAGCGGCTGGAGCATTTCGATACCGTTTATAAGGAAGCTGCCGGAGAGGATACGTCCATTCTGGTACCGGCCATCACAGGAACTGGAAAATTTGCCGTGAAAACGCCGGACGTGGACATCAAGGTCAACCCAGACCGGCTGGACCTGGTGGAGACCCGTTTCATTGAGGACGGCGCTGCCTGGTCATTGCCGTGGAAAACAACGTGGAAGTCAACGGAATGCCCGTAAAAATGTGGGAGGAGGCCCAAAACTAGGGCCTCCTCCATATCCCTGGTATTCACCAGATATTCCACCGCCTGGGCCGGGTAGCTTCGCCGCCGTTTCCCCTGTGAGCATCAGGGACGAGGCGCCGTCCAGCACCGCATTATATATATCCAGGACCTCGGCCCCTGCCCGTTCATATGAATCCAGCATCTGGGTCACCACCATAAACGGCTTTCCTGCTCCCGGCATTCTCTGGCCCTCTTCTGGACCCCGGGCAGCTTCCATAAAGGCATGGCGTTTCCCAGATCCCTCTGGCGATCACCACATGATCGTCCAATACGGAAGCAGCTCCTTTATGGACTCCCACTCCCTGCATGTTTCTCGATCTTGGCAAAGACCTGGGTCCTCTTTATTCCCGCAGAACAGAAAATTCCGGGCAGCATCACCCCGGTGATCCCATAGGGAAACGGCTTCCCTTATATTTTTTCCGGTCGCTTTCCGTCAGCGTGGGCATGGGAACAGCTTTCCCCTCAATAGCCAGGCTCTTCCCGGACTTTATGAGGCCGCCCCGGACCACCGGGCCGTGATCCGGCATCCGCCGGCGGACGGTGCGGCTCCGGCTTCTGCCTCCAGCTCCACCTTCCCATCGTCAATGAGGATCCGGTCTCCCCGGACACACATATGCCAGTGCTTCCTCCGGAACCGGAAGGCCTCCATCTCCAAGGACCAGCCAGCTGCCCTCTGCTGCCTGGATCTCCTCCTCCTTAAACCTTCCCAGACGCAGCTCCGGGCCCCGGAGGTCCATGAGGATCTGTACCTGGGAATGAAGCTCCTTCCCGGCCTCCTGCACCATACGGATCCAATGTCCATTTTCCTCCAGATCCCCATGGGACAGATTGAGCCTCACGCCTGTCATCCCGGCTGCCAGCATCTCCTTTAACGTCTGCACACTGCCGCAAGCCGGCCCCAGCGTACCATAATACTCCATACAAAAACCTCCCGGATGTTTTTACTATCATA
>VOFI01004224.1_pt1 | contig 18778 bp, 26 predicted proteins | sample 5384131 | NCBI WGS metagenome assembly VOFI01 (sample SAMN12384728, study PRJNA508395) | human gut metagenome | isolation source: healthy gut H | host: Homo sapiens
GGCCAGAAGCCTGAGCTCTTGCAGAAAAACCGCAACAACAAGATTGTGGGCGGTGGCATTGGATGCGCCTGGGTTCGCGTCGTGTGGCGACGGCGATTGACCTTTCGGCCTGCGGACTCGATCGATCGAGGAGACCGAGACCGAGTTTCGCATCGGTGCCATGTGCACCCTGCGCCAGCTCGAGCGTCATGCTGGGCTCAACGCGCTTGTCAACAATGTCTTTGAGTTCGCCGTCCACGACATCGTGGGCGTGCAGCTGCGCAATACCGCCACGGTGGGCGGCAGCATCTACGGCCGCTTTGGCTTCTCGGACGTGCTCTCCGCCTTCCTCGCGCTCGATTCCGTACGTTGAGCTGACGGGTGCCGGCCGCGTGCCGCTCGCCGAGTTTGTCGACATGGGTTACGTGCGCGACGTGATCGAGCACGTGGTGGTTAAGCAGCACGACTTTACCGCGCAAGCTCGAGGCCGTGCGCAAGGCCGCGACCGACTTCCCTCGCTGAACGTCACCGCCGCCTGGTGGGACGGCTCCTGGCGTGTTACCGTGGGTGCCCGCCCGCTGCGCGCGACCCTGCTGCAGGGCGAGGCATGCGGCCTTACCGCCGAGCAGCCTTCCGAGAACGAGCTTCGCGCCCTGGCCGCATCCGTGCGTGCGCTGAGCTACGGCGCCAACCTGTGGGGCTCGGCCGACTACCGCTGCCGCATCTCGGCCCCGCTCGCCATCCAGGCTGTGCGTCGTGCCGCCGGCATCGAGCTTTCCGCCGCGCTTGCCCACGAGCTCGAGGCCGTGCAGATTCCTAAGTTTGCCACGGACGAGTATTCCTGCCGCCGCGTGCCCGGCGTCGATTCTAGCGAGGTGCACTAATGGCTGCCAAACTCATTGATACCCTTTCCTTTACGCTCAACGGCCGCAAGGTCAAGGTTCAGATTGCCCCCGACACCATGCTCTTTGCGCTGTTGCGCGAGCAGGGCTGCGCGTCGGTGCGCTGCGCCTGCGAGACCACCAACTGCGGTCTGTGCACGGTGTGGCTCGACGGCGACCCGGTGCTGAGCTGCTCGGTTCCCGCCGCCCGTGTTGAGGGCCATACCATCACCACGCTTGAAGGCCGAATCCGAGGCGCTGGCCCGCGCGATGGCTGCCGAAGGCGCCGAGCAGTGCGGTTTTTGCGCCCCCGGCCTTATCATGAACGTGCTGGCGCTTGCCCCGCGCCGCCAAGGAGGACCCGACCTCGTCGCCACGCGCGAGGAGCTCTCGCGCCAGCTCGCCGGCAATCTGTGCCGTTGCAGCGCTACGAGCCAGCTGCGCGCGCCATCGTGCGCTTCCTCAACGAGTCCGGCGTGCAGGTGGGCTTCGAGATGCCAGAGCTGCCCGTCAATAACACGAGCTCCGACGGCGTCTCCTACAAGCAGATTACCCACAAGCAGCCCAAGAAGGACTCGAAGGCCCTGCTCGAGGGGCGTCCCGTCTACACCGGCGACCTGGTGCCCGCCGGCGCCCTGATCGTCAAGCTCAAGCGCAGCCCCTATGCGCGCGCCAAGATCCGCTCCATCGATACGTCGCGCGCCCTGAAGGTGCCTGGCGTGGTGGGCGTCTACACCTACGAGGACGTGCCCAAGCGCCGCTTTACCATCGCCGGCCAGAGCTATCCGCAGCCGAGTCCCTTACGACCGCCTGATTCTCGAGAACCTCGTCCGTTACCAAAACGAAGAGGTGGCGATTGTCGCCGCCGAGACCGAGGAAGCCGCCGACAAAGGCGCTCAAGCTCATTAAGGTCGACTATGAGGTGCTCGAGCCGCTGCTCGACTTTACCAAGGCGCTCGATAACGACATCGTGGTTCACCCCGAGGGCGACGTGACCTTTATGTTCCCGCAGGGCGGCGACGTCCCGCGCAACCTGGTGATGCAGCGGCACGAGCGATTTTGGCAACCTTGACGAGGCCTTCGCCCAGAGCGACATCGTCTTCACTCGCACCTAGCCACCAGCAGGCGCCCAGACCGCGCCCGCGACGAGCCGCGCATCGGCGGCGGCTTTGGCTCCAAGCAGACGGGCTGCTGCGAGATTTTCGTGGCATTCGTTACCCAGCAGACCGGCCGTCCGAGCTACTGCTGCTACACCCGTGAGGAGACCATCACCGCGGGCAACTCGCGCCACCAGATGCAGATGAACGTTAAGCTGGGCGCCATGAACGACGGCACCATCACGGCCATCGATCTGCACACGCTGTCCAATGCCGGCGCGTACGGCGAGCACGCTACCACGACGATTGGCCTTTCGGGCCACAAGAGCCTGCCCATCTACAACCATGTGAAGGCGAGCCGCTTTAGCTGGGACGCCGTCTACACCAATACCAACCGCGGCGGCGCGTATCGCGGTTACGGTGCCACCCAGGGCCAGTTTGCCGTGGAGAGCGCCGTCAACGAGCTCGCCGACATGTTGCACATGGACCCCGCCGACCTGCGCCTTAAGAACATTGTGCGCGAGGGCGAGATCATGCCGCAGTACTACAACGAGAAGCTCAACGCCTGCGCGCTCGACCGCTGCCTGCTGCGCGCGATGGACATGATCGGTTGGCGCGACAAGCCGCTGGCCGTCGACCTGGGCGACCGCGTGCGCGCCCTGGGCTGCGCGCTCACCATGCAGGGGCTCGGGCATCTCCAACGTGGACATCGCCGGCATCGACATGCGCCTTGAGGAGGACGGCTTCTTACCATCGGCACCGGCGCCACCGATAACGGCATGGGCGTCGATACGATCTGGCGCAGATTGCCGCCGAGGAGCTGGGCGTTGAAAGCTCGCTGATCGTCGTGCGCGGCGTGGACACTGACGTGTCGCCGTTCGACGCCGGCTCGTACGCGAGCTCGGGCACGTACGTGACGGGTCTGGCTGCCAAGAACGCCGCGACCGAGCTGCGCGAGAAGATCTGCGCCAAGGCCGCCCAGATGTGGGACGTGGACGCCGCCAACGTGGTCTTCGACGGCCAGTACGTGCGCCTGTCCGACGAGCGTGCCGCCCGCGAGCTCGGCCGCTACCTCACCTGCGCGACTTTGCCAACCCTGTGCGTCAAAGAACATCGCGGGCGGTGACGCGCGCTCACCTCGCATGCGTCTGCCTGCTTGCCCGTTTCGCCCCCGCCGTTTATGGCCGGCATTGCCGAGGTCGAGGTCGACAAGGCCACCGGCAAGGTGACCGTGGTGGACTACGCGGCGGCTGTGGACTGCGGCACCGTCATCAACGAGGCGCTCGCGCGCGTCCAGGCCGAGGGCGGCATTGCCCAAGGTATCGGCCACGTGCTCTACGAGATTGTCGAGCACGATGACCGCGGCCGCCTGCGCACCGGCAACTTTATGAGCTACAAGCTGCCCACGCGCCTGGATATCGGCAGCATTGCGTGGCCTTTGAGCCGAGCTACGAGCCGACGGGCCCGTTTGGCGCCAAGTCGATCGGCGAGGTCGTCATCAACACGCCGCTCGCCGCAGTGCCTCGGCCGTGGCGCACGCCACCGGCCATCAGGTTCGCTCACTGCCCATCACGCCCGAGAAGGCCCTGCTGGGGAGTAGCGGGTCGGCGAACAAGTCGTAATTGGCGGGGCGGGGCAACTCGTCCCGCCTTTTGCACTCGTGGTGAGGTCGTGAGCCTTGTAAAAGGTGTGCGTGCGCTTGCCGTTCGTATCTGCTATCATTCCTAGTCTGTGCGCTCATGCGGGCGTGGCGGAATTGGTAGACGCGCCAGATTTAGGTTCTGGTGGGATTCCCGTGAAGGTTCGAGTCCTTTCGCCCGCACCAACGCATCTGCGTCGGCTTCGGCCGTCGCGACTCTTTGTTGCATAAAGGTACCAGCACCTCAGATAAGCTGGGCAGTATGAGGGAGGAACGTGTTGAACATCACCGCTTCTGACGTCAAGGACGCCAAGCTCACCGCTACGGTCACCATCCCGGCCGCCGACGTCGACGCCGCGATCAAGAAGGCCTTACAAGGACACCGCCAAGAAGTACCGCTTCCCGGGCTTCCGCGCCGGTAAGGCCTCCCCGTCCGGTCATCGACTCCGCTCTTGGCGCCGAGGCTACCCTCGCTCAGGCCACCAACGACCTGATCGCCGCCAACGAGCCCGCCGTCCTCAACGAGCTGGACATCGTCCCCACCAAGAACGGTGACTACAAGGAGCTCGACCTCGCCAAGGATCACGAGGACTACACCTACACCGTCGAGTTCTCCCTGCGTCCCTGCCGCTGAGCTCTCCTCCTTCGACGCCGTCGAGATCGAGATGCCTCCCGCGGAGGTCACCGAGTCCGAGATTAACAACCAGGTCGAGATGCTCCTCAACTACCGTGCCACCTTCGAGGACGTCGAGGGTCGCGCCGTCGAGGCTGATGACTATGTGACCGTCGACCTCAAGGCCGTTGAGAACGCCGACAACTTCGCCGCCGAGGGCCGCATGCTCATCGCCGGTAGCGACAGCAACCCCTAAGGAGTTCAACGAGGCCCTGATCGGCGCTAACGTTGACGACGTCAAGACCGTCACCTGGACCGACGAGGTCGAGGAGGGCGAGGAGGCCGAGACCCACACCGTCGAGGTCACCGTCAAGGGCATCAAGGTCCGCAACACCCCCGAGCTCACCGACGAGCTCGTCAAGTCCGACTTTGGCTTTGACAGCATCGACGCTATGCGCGACGCCATCAAGATCGAGATCGAGCAGGACAAGGCTTCCCGCCTGCCGGCCGAGAAGGGAGAACCGTTGCGTCTCCGCTCTCGCCGAGCGTCTGCAGCTCGACGAGATGGACGCCGACTACGAGCAGTCCGTCTTTGAGGAGCTTGGCCAGAACTTCCTGTCCAACCTCGCTGCCCGCGGCATGACGCTGGACACCTGGCTGCCCGCTTCCGGCCTGACCATGGAGCAGTTCATCGGCGACCTGCACAAGCAGGCCAACGACGTTGCCCGTGAGTCCCTGGCTCTGGACGCCCTCGCCCGCGAGCTCAAGATCGAGGTCACCGAGGATGACATCAACGCCGAGTTCGAGAAGGCCGGCGTCAAGGACGTCGAGGCTTCCAAGGCCGAGTTCATCGCCGATGGCCGCATGCCTGCCGTCCGCGAGTCCATCCGTCGCTCCAAGGCCGTCGACCACCTGGTCGAGAACGCCAAGGTGACCGAGGTCGACGAGACCGCCAAGGACGCCGAGTAATTCTCGCCACCTTGCCCGCGAGCGCATGCGTGTGCCCGTGATGGGGTAAAGTTATACACCGGTTATCCGGTTGCTTCGTACGGTGCCAGCCAATGCATAGCATGCGGGCACCGTACGTTTATCTAGAACCAATTTGGTCCGTAAGAGAGAAATGGAGATGCGTATGATCGCTAAGTTCGATTCCGCCCTCGTGCCATACGTTATCGAGCAGACGCCGCGCGGCGAGCGCAGCTACGATATCTATTCGCGCCTGCTCAACGACCGCATCATCTTTTTGGGCGAGGAGATCAACTCCGTCAGCGCCAACCTGGTCGTTGCCCAGCTGCTGCATCTTGAGAGCCAGGATGCCGAGAAGGATATCTCGCTCTACATCAATTCGCCCGGTGGCGAGGTCTACTCCGGCCTGGCGATTCTGGACACCATGAACTTCATCAAGCCGCAGGTCTCGACCATTTGCGTCGGCATGGCCGCGTCTATGGCCGCCGTGCTGCTTTCGGCCGGCGCCAAGGGCAAGCGCTTCTGCCTGCCGCATTCCAAGGTCATGATTCACCAGCCCAGCGGCGGTGCGCAGGGTCAGCAGACCGAGATTGAGATCGTTGCCGAGGAGATCAAGAAGACTCGCCGCGAGCTCAACCAGATCCTGTCCGACGCCTCTGGCCAGCCGATCGAGAAGGTCCAGGCCGATACCGAGCGCGACAACTACCTGACCGCTGCCGAGGCCCTCGACTACGGCCTGATCGATCGTATCGTCACCTCGCGCGACCTCGCCGCGAAGGACGCCTAGGATGGCAGGTAACATGCAGGACAACTTTGACGAGAACGGCAACCCCATCCGCTGCTCCTTCTGCGGAAAAGAACGGGCCAGGTTCGTCGCCTTGTAAAGGGCCCAACCAACATCTTTATCTGTGACGAGTGCGTCGCCGCCTGTTCCGAGATTCTTGGAGGAGTCGCTGGCTTCGGACTTTATGGACGCTGCCCGCAACGGCAAGCTGCCGGGCTTCCTCAACGATCACGGCCAGGCTGCTGGGCAGCCCGCCGTAGTTAACCCCGAGGCCGAGGGCTTTGAGCGCGAGCACGACCGCCAGTCATCACGCACGTGCCGACGCCGCACGAGATCTATGACGAGCTTTCGGCCTTATGTTATGGGTCAGGAGGACGCCAAGCGCGCCATGTCGGTGGCCGTGTACAACCACTATCGTCGCGTGATCGAGGGCGGCGCCGCGGTGTCTGCCTTTGACGACGGTATGGGCTCGCAGTTCGATGACGATATGGACGAGGTAGAGCTCGCCAAGTCCAATATTTTGCTGCTCGGTCCTACCGGTACCGGCAAGACCCTTGTTGGCCCAGACGCTCGCGCGCATTCTCGAGGTGCCGTTTGCTATCGCCGATGCCACCGCGCTCACCGAGGCCGGCTATGTGGGCGAGGACGTGGAGAACATCCTACTCAAGCTCATTAATGCTGCCGATGGCGACATTGAGCGCGCTCAGGTGGGCATTATCTACGTGGACGAGATTGACAAGATTGCCCGCAAGGCCGAGAACCTCTCCATCACCCGCGATGTTTCGGGCGAGGGCGTTCAGCAGGGCACTGCTTAAGATTCTTGAGGGCACGGTGGCAAGCGTTCCGCCCACCGGCGGCCGCAAGCATCCCCAACAGGAGCTGCTGCAGATCGATACGACCAACATCCTGTTCATCTGCGGCGGTGCCTTTGTGGGCCTGGATAAGATCATCGCCGATCGCGTGGGCAACAAGGGCGTGGGCTTTAACTCCGAGATCGCCGGCCCCACCTCGGTCGACGAGGAACGACCTGCTGCGTCAGGTGCTCCCACAGGACCTCAACGCCTTTGGCATGATCCCCGAGTTTGTGGGACGTACGCCCGTCGTCACCCAGACGCAGGCGCTCGACGAGGACGACCTGGTGTCTATTCTGACCGAGCCCAAGAACGCCGTGGTGCGCCAGTATCGTAAGATGTTCCAGCTCGAGGACGTTGAGCTTGAGTTTGAGGATGCGGCCCTGCACGAGATCGCCCGCATGGCGCTCGCCCGCAAGACCGGCGCCCGCGGCCTGCGTTCCATCTGCGAGGACGTGCTGCAGCAGACGATGTTCGACCTGCCCAGCGAGGAGGGTGTTTCCAAAGGTCATCGTGACCGAAGCCTCCGTAAAGGGCGAAGAGCAGCCCCAACGCATCTACGGCTAAACCAGCCAAAAACGTGCTTGCAAATAGCCTCTGACCATCCGTGGTCGGAGGCTATTTTATATATACGCAATAACCCCAACTACCTGTGTTATTCTGTGTGTTTGTTTAAAGTCTCAGCAAAGTCCATTCAGACTGAAGTAATCGATACCTAAGGCGTTTCCGCCTGCTTGGTTTTCGTAGATTCCGCACGAGCCGAAGAGCACTAAATGTGCTCTTCGTGCGAGCCCAGGACCTGACCGAGCGAAAAAAGCAGGCGGACACGCCGACGGGCAAGGGAGAGATATATGGAAGAAATGCCCAAGAACTACGATCCGTCGACCAACGAGCCGGCGATCCTGCAGAAGTGGCTCGACGGCGGCTACTACAAGCGCCGCGAGGGCGTGGGCGACTGCACCGTCACCATTCCGCCTCCCAACGTGACCGGCAAGCTCCACATGGGCCATGCCACCGACGACTCCATCCAGGACGCCATCGTCCGTATGGCCCGCATGCGCGGCAAGTCCACGCGCTGGGTGCTGGGCACCGATCACGCCGGTATCGCCACACAGACCAAGGTCGACAAGAAGCTCAAGAGCGAGGGCATCAGCCGCCTGGAGATCGGTCGCGACAAGTTTGTCGACGCCTGCTGGGACTGGACCCACGAGTACGGCGGCATCATCGTCGAGCAGATCAAGCGCATGGGCTGCTCCGTCGACTTTGGATAACGAGCGCTTCACCATGGACGAGGACTACGCCCAAGGCCGTGCGCAAGGTCTTCTGTGACTGGTACCATGACGGCCTGATCTATCGCGGCAAGCGCATCGTCAACTGGTGCCCCAACTGCACCACCGCCATCTCGGACGATGAAGCCGAGTACAAGGACGAGAAGGGCCACCTTTGGCACCTGCGTTACCCGTTGACCGAGCCGGTTAACGGCCAGGACTACATCGTCGTCGCCACCACGCGCCCCGAGACCATGCTCGGCGACACGGGCGTCGCCGTCTCCCCCGAAGGACCCCGAGAAGGCCGCCTTCGTGGGCAAGACCGTCAAGCTCCCCATCGTCGACCGCGAGATTCCCATCTTTGAGGATTGGCATGTCGACGCCAACTTTGGCTCTGGCTTTGTCAAGGTCACGCCTGCTCACGACCCCAACGACTACGCCATGGGTCAGGCCCACGACCTGCCGCAGATCAATATCTTCGACGAGCACGCGGTGGTCGTCGAGGGCTATGGCGAGTTCACCGGTATGACCCGTGAGGAGTGCCGCGAGGCCGTCATTAAGTGGTTTGAGGAGCATGATCTGCTCGATCACGTCGAGGACCACGACCACTCCGTCATGCACTGCTACCGTTGCGACGCCGCCCTGGAGCCGTGGCTGTCCGAGCAGTGGTTCGTTGCCGTCGACAAGCTCAAGGGGCCGGCGCTTGACGCCGTCAAATCCGGCAAGGTCACCTTCCACCCCTCGCGCTGGACGCAGACCTACACTACACTGGATGGAGAGAACCTCAAGGATTGGTGCATCAGCCGCCAGCTGTGGTGGGGCCACCGCATTCCCGTGTTCTACTGCGAGGACTGCGGCTGGGAGGACGCCCTTACCGAGGACACCGACGTGTGCCCCAAGTGCGGCGGCCATCACGTGCATCAGGACGAGAACGTGCTGGACACTGGTTCAGCTCGCAGCTGTGGACCTTTGCCACGCAGGGCTGGCCGCAAAAGCCGGAGCTGCTCGAGGGACATCATCCCACGACGGCGCTCGTCACCGCGCGCGACATCATCGCGCTGTGGGTCGCTCGCATGGTTATGAGCTCGCTGTACTTCCTCGACGAGGTGCCGTTCCACGACGTCGTCATCTACCCGACGATCCTTGCCAAGGACGGCAGCCCGCATGTCCAAGTCCAAGGGCAACGGCGTTGACCCCATGGACCTCATTGGCATGTACGGTGCCGACGCCATGCGCTACAACCTGCTGACGCTCTGCACCAACAACCAGGATGTTAAGTTTGACGCGAACATCGACAAATAAGAAGACCAAGAAGCTCATCGACAGCCCGCGCACCGACCAGCCAAAGTCCTTTGTGACCAAGATCTGGAACGCCAGCCGCTTCCTGCTCATGAACATGGAGGGCTACACGCCCGGCGAGCCCGTCGTGGGAGACGCCGGCCGACGCCTGGATGTTCAGTCGCCTGGCCAAGGCCGTCAAGATGGTCACCGAGGGTATTGAGAACTACACCTTTGGCGACATGGCCCGCGGCGTGCAGCAGTTCTTCTGGAACGAGGTCTGCGACTGGTACGTCGAGGTCACCAAGGCCCGCCTGAAGGGCGAGGGCCGTCTGCAGGCTCAGCGCAACCTGATCTTTGTGCTTGATACCTCCATTCGCCTGATGCACCCGCTCATGCCGTTTGTCACCGAGGAGATCTGGGACAACATGCCGGCGAGCGTGCTCGACCTGGATGCCGATGGCAACGTTGACCGCGCCGAGGCGCTCATGATCGCCAAGTGGCCCGAGCCCGCCGACTACGCTAAGTATGTTGACGAGGACGCCGAGCGCGCGTTTGAGCTGTGCCGCACCGTCGTGTCTGCCGCCCGCGCCACGCGTTCGCGTTATCGCTTGAGCCCCAAGGCCGAGCTCGACGTGGTCGTGCGCGCCGGTGCCGAGGATATCGAGAAGCTCGAGAGCCTGCGTTCGACCATTGAGCCGCTGGCCAACACCGCCTCGCTGGTCATGGGCACCGACGTTGAGAAGCCGGCTGCGAGCATTGCCGTGGTCGACAGCGGCGTCGAGGCCTTTGTGGTGCTCGAGGGCAAGGTCGACCTTTCGGCCGAGAAGGCGCGCCTGGAGAAGGAGATTGCCGCGGCCCAAAAGGAGCTCGCCGGCTGCGAGAAGACGCTTGCCAACGAGGGCTTTGTGGCCAAGGCCGCGCCTGCGGTGGTCCAGAAGAAGAGGGACCGTGCAGCTGAGCTCAAGGAGATCCTGGCGGCACTGACTGCTCAAGTTGCTGACTTTTCGTAGGCGTTACTGGGGACGCGGTTTGGGGCATTGCTCGCTGCTGCGAACAGTCCTCGCACGAAGGCCACATTAAGTGGCCTTCGGCTCGTGCGGAACTTGTATCGAGCAAAGCCCCAAACCGCTCCCCACAGCGGTTACGGGGGCGTCCGCTGCCTGCCCGGTAGGGCCACTGGGCTGTGGCCTTGATCCTGCTGCAAAGCGGTGTTTGGCTGATATTTTGAATGGGAGGGGCTCGTTGTTGCTTACGGGCCTCTTTTTATGTTGAGGGGACTTTGGTTATGGCGAAGCGTTCTGGGTTATATTCGGTGCCGTTTGAGGTTCCGGAGTTTTCTTTTGATGAGGCTGTTGCGCTTGCGGCCGATACGGGCAAAATTGCACGTTATTCCACGCCGTTGCTCGAGACTGTTGTCGAGATGCTCGATGAGCTTGGTCGTCCTGACGAGTTTTATGATTGCGTCCAGATCGCCGGAACCAATGGAAAGACATCGACGACGCGGTTCTCGGCTGCCATTTTGCGTGGTGAGGGCCTTAAGACGGCGCTCTTTACGTCGCCTCATCTGGTGCGCTATCCCGAGCGCATGGAGGTTGACGGCAAGGTCGTCTCGGACGAGGTCTTTGCCCACGGTGTCTCCGCGGCGTATGAGGCAGGTCGTCGTCTCAACGCGCGTCGTGAGGCGGCAGGCAAGGAGCTCCGTGCTATTACGCCCGTCGATCTTTTGTCCGTGGCTGGACTGACCATGTTTGCCGAGGCTTGCGTGGACGTGGCCGTACTCGAGGTCGGCATGGGCGGTCGTTGGGACGCCACGAGTGCGACCGATCCCGTCGCCGTTGCCATTACGGGCATCGGACTCGACCATATGAAGGTCCTTGGCGATACGCTTGAGGCCATTGCGGGGAGAAGGCGGCGGTTATCAAGCCCGGACGTCTGGTTGTGCTGGGCGAGGGCACGCATGAGGCGAGTGTTCAACGCGTGATGGATGCTCGTTGTCGCGAGTGCGGCGTCGTGCCGCTCGTGGTGAATCATGTCACGACTAAGGTGCCGGAGCACGTGGGCGATACGGTTGAGTTTAGCTGCACCACGCCGCGTGCGATCTATACGTCGAGCATGGTCAAGCCGGCGTATCAGCCGCAGAATGCTGCGTGCGCGATTATGCTGTGCGAGGGTATCTGGGTCGCGAACTCGATCATGACAAGCTCGATGCGTCGCTTATGGGCTGCCCCACGCCGGGTCGTTTTGATGTGCTGGGAACCGATCCGCTCAAGCTGATTGACGCCTGCCATAACCCTCAGAGCTGCGAGAACTTTGTGAGCGCGCTGGACGAGATCGATCCGTGCGTGGAGAACCGCCCCACGCTGCTGTGTGCCGCGCTGGCCGATAAGGACGTGGCGGGCATCGTCGACGTGCTGGTTCCGGCGTTCCCCCGCGTAGTCGTGACCCAGACCGATTCCGACCGCGCCCTGCCGGCAGAGGCTCGCCGCCCGTTGGTGGACGCCGATAAGCTCGCGGGCGTATACCAGAGAGCGTGCCCGAGGCCCTCGCGGCTTTCAAGGCCGCGGGCGAGCCCTTCGTAGCAGCCGGCACCATCACCCTAGCCGGCGAAGTAGCCGGCCTGCTGCGCTAACCCATCCCCCTCAGCAGTTGCGGTGAAATAGTTCCCCTCTTTTGGGTTCTCAACCAAAAGCAGCCCATCCAGGAACTATTCCACCGCAACTTGAAGTTTGGGGGCTTGGGACCAAAGAGTCCTAGGCGGACTGGGTCGTGGGGGTAGGCGTTGAGAATCTCGACGCCGTTCTCGGTCACCAGGGCTAGGTCCTCGATGCGGACGCCGGTGCGGCCGGGGAGGTAGATGCCCGGTTCGATGGAGAACGTCATGCCCGGCTCGACAACCTGCTCGTTGACGAGTGAAACGTCGCCCGGCTCGTGGTCCTGCAAGCCGATCGAGTGTCCCAGGCGATGCGTAAAAGTACTGCCCATAGCCCGCATCCTCAATCACGTCGCGTGCGGCGCGGTCCAGTCGCACATGCGCACGCCCGGGGCGATGAGCGCCTCGGCGGCCTCGTTGGCGCGGCGCACGATGTCGTGATGCCAGTTTCGTCGACCGCCGTCTCCCCCGTTCCAAGTGCCCGAGTGTGGCTGCGGACAGGCCGAGCTCCGCGGCGGCTTTCTTCTGAGTCACCCGCATCGCCTTGCGCATCTTCGCGAGCTCGGGGCCTTCCGGCGCGGCGCCGTCGGGGTTCGGGTCCATGAGCACGTGGTACACCTCCCGCGCTATGTAGCGCTTCAGGCAGCGGACCGCCTCCCTCCGGGACTTCCCCTCGGAGGTCCGCCTCGCCACGTACCTCCTCGTCCTCTCGTCGTACGCCATGCGCTTGATCGCGATCTCGTAGAGCGCCCAGTTCGCCTGCCGGTTGCCGCCGCGGTTGAGCCTGTGCCGCTCCGTCTTCCCGCTCGACGCGGGGATCGGGGAGGCGCCGCACAGCATCGAGAACGCCGCCTCGCCCTTCAGCCTGCCGGGGTTGTCGCCGGCGGCCACGACCAGGGCGGCGGCGGTCGTCGTGCCGCAGCCCTCGACGCCGAGCAGCGCGGGCGCGTTCGCCTCCAGCAGCGCGCGGATGCGCTCGTCGAGGGACTCGACCTGGCTGCGGGCCTCCTTCCAGACCGCCGCGACGGACCGCAGCGAGGCCAGCACGCTCTCCTCGAGCGCGTCGCCGGCCTTCTCCCGCGCGCGAGCAGCGGCATGAGGTCCTTCGGCCGCTCGCGGCCCCTGAACCGCTCCCTCAGGGCGCCCGGGGCCGTCGTGAGCATCGACTTCGCGCAGGCCACGCAGGACGTGGACGTCGCGACGGCCAGCCTGCGCGCGACGTAGAGCTGGCGCACCGCCTCGACCCAGCCGTCCTGCGACTTCGGCACGGAGCAGCCCCTCCCGGACGCCGCCTTGCGCGCCGCGCGCTCGGCGTCCAGCGGGTCGCTCTTCCCCTCGCCGGGCCTCACCTTGTCCCTCTTGGGCCTGAGCACCTCGACGACGTTGTACCCGAGCTCCACGAGCCTCCTCGTCAGCCCGGCCCCGTACGACGCCGTGCCCTCGACGCCGACGACCATGCAGCTCCCCGGGTCGCCTATCGCCTCCGCCAGCCTGTCGTAGCCCTCGGGGTCGGCCCCGAAGCTCCCGCTCCAGATCTTCCTCCCGAGGCCGTCGAGCAGGCACAGGACATGCACGTCCTTGTGCGTGTCGACGCCCGCGATGACCGTTTCGCCTTCCATTTTCGCTCCCCTCGGTCTGCCGCCTGCTCCGCGCCCGAGCCTCCCAGACATTGCACTGACGGGAGCGCTACAATCCAATTGGCTTGTCCGATTGTCCGCGCTCATGCTCCTATTAGGTCATGGCAGGACTCCGGGACGCGGATGCCGGGGCGAGACAGGTCGGATTTGAGGACGGCCGAAGAGGCGTCAGCAGGTCAGTGGGTCATCGTCCCGGCATTCAGCATCAGGGTAGCGCTGCGACGCGGAAATCGCGCGCCGGAACGGCGCCCGCATAGCTTGGAGGCCCGGTCGCCCCACCGCGCGTACGCCGCCGCAGCTGCGCCAGCCCTCTCCGGACTCGGTCGTTACGTTGTCGGCCAGGTCGTGTGCACAATGGGATGCAGGCACGTTGCCGCAGGCAAAGATGCCGGCACGCCCGTTTGCAGGCTCTGGTCCACCACGGCGCCGCGCGTGCGTCGGGTCAAGCTCAACGCCCGCGGCAACCGAAAGCTCGTTCTCGGGAATCAATCCCACCGAAAGCAGCAGCGTGTCGCACGGAACGATGCGCTCGGTTCCCGGAATGGGCGCCAGATGTTCGTCGACTTGGCTCACCTCGACGGCTTCCACGCGGTCGTGCCCGATCACCCGTGTGACGGTGGTGGACAGGTGCAGCGGAATTCCAAAAGTCGTCCAGGCAGTTCTTGACGTTGCGGCGCAGACCGTTGGCGTACGGCATGAGCTCGTACACGCCCTCGACCGAAATCCCCTCGAGCGTGCAGCGGCGCGCCATGATAAGCCCGATGTCGCCCGAGCCCAAAATGACGGCACGCGAGCCGGGCTTGAGGTTCTCGATATTGATGTATCGCTGCGCCAGGCCGGCCGTAAACAAGCCTGCGGGACGGCTACCGGGAATCTTGATCTCGCTGCGCGTGCGCTCTCGGCACCCCATAGCAAGGACGACCGCGCGTCCGGTGAGCTGCAGCATGCCGGTCAGGGCTCATGAGCGTGACGGTGTGGGCCGCGGCGTCTTCCGTGGACTCGTCCGAATCAATCCCAAGCACCATGCTGCCCAGGAACAGCGCAATGTCGGTCGCGCGCACCTGGTCGATAAAGCGCTGCGCGTACTCGGGACCGGTGAGTTCCTGTTTAAAGTGCGACAGGCCAAAGCCGGGGTGGATGCACTGGCGCAGGATGCCGCCCAGGTGCTGCTCGCGCTCCACGATGGCCACGCGCGCGCGCCGGCCTTATGCGCCGAAAGCGCGGCCGCCATGCCGGCGGGCCCGCCGCCGATAACGACCACGTCGAATGCCTGCGTCGACACCGACGCTACGGCTCCTGCCTCTGCGCGTTCGTCGCGCATATCAAGCGTCGCCATCCTAGCGCACCCCCTTCAGCGGTCCCTCAACCAGCCAAGATCCGGCATCCTCTAACAGCACCTCGCTAGGGTCGCAGCCCAGCTCGCGCGCCAGGATCGCCACCACGCGACTCTGGCAAAAACCGCTTTGGCACCGACCCATGCCGGCACGGCAGCGGCGCTTGACGCCCTCGACCGAAACCGCGCCCGGGCGGCGCCGAATCGCGGCGACAATCTCGGCCTCGGGCACCGTCTCGCAGCGGCAGACGATTTGTCCCCACGCGGGGTCGGACTCGATTAGTTCTTCCTTGCGCGCAAGCGGCGCACGGTCAAAGTCGTCCGGTGCGCGGCGAATCGGATTCCAGTCGGCCCGTTCGCGCAGCTCCACACCAGCCTCGCGCATCACAAGCTCCATGCGTTCGGCAATGGCCGGCGCGCTCGCCACACCCGGCGACTGAATGCCCGCCGCTTGGAAAAGCGAGCACCACGGCCGACTGTCCAATAAAGAAGTCGTTCGTTCCCTGAATGACCGGACGCCCGCCGGCAAATGCGCGCACCACGCGGCGCGTATCCAGATCGGGCACCAGCTTGCGCGCGCCGGTCAGCAGCGCATTCCATCGCTCGCATAGGTCTGCGTGTCGCCCGGCTCGCGCACGGCGGCCGTGGCGGTAATCACGGTGTTGCCGTGCACGGTGCCCGTCACGATAACGCCCTTCGACACCGGCGTCGGCACGGGGTAGAGCGGCATGAGCGTGCGTGGCTCCTTGTCCAGCACCACGATAGTTGCCCTGGCGCCAGATCATCTGGAACTCCTCGGCACCCGCCATATGCGAGATGTCGGCGGCGCCGTTGCCGGCGGCGTTGATCAGGTAGCGGCAGCGCACGTTGCCAGCGGGGGTCGCCAGCGTAAAGTGCGCGCGGTCTTTGCTGTCGGCAGCAGCGTCCTCGTCGTGCGAGCTAGCAACCTCAATCGCTCCACCGGTGCGGAGCGCATAAACGTTACGCCGTTGGCAACCGCGTTCTCCAGCGCGGCGATGGCCACTTCAAACGGGTCAACGTAACCGGTCGAAGGGCACCACAACGCGCACGTTGCATCGGCACTCGCGCGCGGCTCCAGCTCCGCGGATGCGGTCGGGGCCGATAATCGACAGCTCGGGCACGCCGTTGGCCAGGCCATTCTGGCGCAGGCTTCTCCAGGTGTGCGCGGTCTTCGTCGTTAAACCCCAGCTTTCCCACCATCGACCCGGTGCGGCGGAACAAAAAATCCCAGCTCCTCCACGGGCCACGTGCCATATAGCTCGCAGCCGCGGGCGTTGACCTGTGCCTTTACGGTTCCCGGAGCCGGATCGTAGCCGGCGTGAGCAGGCCGCCGTTGGCCTTCGACGCCCAGCGCGATGTCGTTGGTCGCCTCGACCACCGCAAATGGAAAGGTCAAATCTCGCGAGCTGTCGCGCGATGGCGCATCCCGTGATGCCCGCGCCGACAATCGCGATATCAAACGTTTCTGTCACAGTGCCTCCCAGACCGAGTTTGACAGGCCGTCAATAAAAGACTATCCTACGGTCTACGCATACCCCCAGCGCGGCGGCAATGCGGCGGCGAACAGCCCCGCAACACCAGCACGAGGGGAGACCCGGTCGGGCGGCGATGCTCGTCTGCAGACAACTACGGCAACCGTTCGTCTCGATCTGTAAACATTTAGACGAGGATTTGGGTTCCAGATGTTACAGATCGAGACGTTAGTCTGGCGGGTCATCTCGCTCTGTAACATCTAGACCCGGATTCCGCCCACCTGTTACAGATTGAGATGTTTGTGTCCGCGCCAGCCCCGCCCCTAGCCGTGGTCCCATATAAACAAACCCCGTGGTAAACTTGACCGGACTGTTAATATCCCGAAAGGTACCAAACGTAATGTCCAAGTACATCTCCGAGCTCATGTCGCCGCAGCTTATGGGCGTCGTCTATGCCTTCGTTGGCTTTATCATCGCCCTGTATGTGCTGTCGGTCGTCTATGTGTTCATCGACGCTCGCCGCCGCGGCGCCAGCGCCTACGTGGCATGGGGCATCATCGCCCTCATCCCGTTTGTGGGCCTCATCGCCTATCTGGTCCTGCGTCCGCATTCCTACGCGGCCGATCGCGAGGAGCAGGAGCTGGACATGGCCCTGCGCGAGCGCCAGCTTGCCCAGTACGGCACCTGCCCGCAGTGCGGCGCGCCCATCGAGAAGGACTTTTGTTGTGCCCGGTGTGCGATACCCAGGTTCGCAACGTGTGCCCCAGCTGCCATCGCCCGCTCGATGCGCACTGGAAGGTCTGCCCCTACTGCCGAACTCGCATCCAGTAACGCATCCATCGCCGGGCCGGTCGCAAGGCGCCGCGCGCGCCCCGCCCCACACGATGAAGCATGCGTAGAAAATCGCCCGCCGTGCCATTAAGGTGCGCGGGCGCTTGTATACCAAGGCAACCTGCCTATAATGATGCAAGTTAAAACGCCGAGCGCATCACGCACTTGCATCAGGCATCCGAGAGGAGAAAACATACCCATGAAGGCACTCTACAATGACGGTTCGGTGGCCGAGCTCCCGCAGGACGAGGTCACGCACGTCATCCGCCACTCTGCCGCGCACATCATGGCGCAGGCCATCAAGCGCTTGTACCCCGAGGCCGACTTTGCCTACGGCCCCGCGACCGACAACGGCTTCTACTACGACGTCGACTTGCCCGAGGGCGTCAAGATCAGCGAGGACGATTTCCCCGCGATCGAGGCCGAGATGAAAAAGATCGTCAAGGAGAACCTCAAGTTCTCCGTGTACGAGAAGCCCCGCGCCGAGGCCATCGCCCTTATGCAGGAGCGCGGCGAAAAAGTACAAGGTCGAGCACATCGGCGACCTGGACGACGACGCCCGTATCACCTTCTACCAGCAGGGCGACTACATCGACATGTGCGTCGGCCCCCACATCTTTGCTACACCAAGGCCCTCAAGGCCTTTAAGCTCACTGGCGTCTCGGGCGCCTACTGGAAGGGCGACAAGGACAACAAGATGCTCACCCGCATCAATGGCGTTGCCGTTTGCCACCAAGGAAGAGCTCGACGAGCACATGCACATGCTGGAGGAGGCCAAGAAGCGCGATCATCGCAAGATCGGTCGCGAAATGGACCTCTTTATGATGCGTGACGAGGCCCCCGGCTTCCCGTTCTTCCTGCCCAACGGCATGATCCTTAAGAACACGCTGCTGGACTACTGGCGCGAGATCCAACAAGGCCGGCTACGTGGAGATCTCCACGCCGCTCATCATGAACAAGCAGCTGTGGAAGACCAGTGGCCACTGGGACCACTACAAGGACAACATGTACTCCACCGTCATCGACGACGAAGAGTACTGCATTAAGCCCATGAACTGCCCGGGCGGCGTGCTGGTGTACGCCTCCAAGCCGCACTCTTACCGCGAGCTGCCCATCCGCGCCGGCGAGATTGGCCTGGTGCACCGCCACGAGCTGCGTGGCGCCCTGCACGGCCTGTTCCGCGTGCGCTGCTTTAACAGGACGACGCCCACCTGTTTGTGCGTCCCGACCAGCTGACCGACGAGATCGTGGGCGTGGTCAACCTCATCACTCCGTGTATCAGAAGTTTGGCTTTAAGTACCACGTTGAGCTTTCCACCCGCCCCGAGGACTCCATGGGCTCGGACGAGGACTGGGCGCGTGCTGAGGAGAGGCCTGCGCACCGCTCTGGAGCAGTTGCACATGGACTACGAGGTCAACGAGGGCGACGGCGCCTTTACGGCCCCAAGATCGACTTCCATCTGGAGGACTCGCTCG
>VOFI01002548.1_pt1 | contig 18728 bp, 39 predicted proteins | sample 5384131 | NCBI WGS metagenome assembly VOFI01 (sample SAMN12384728, study PRJNA508395) | human gut metagenome | isolation source: healthy gut H | host: Homo sapiens
ACAGAACATCTGAGAGGATGCATGAAAGTTCGTAACCTTGGACGTAAGTCACTGGAAGAAGTTCTTTAAGCTTTGATGAATTAGGATTAAGCTTAAAAGCAAAGGAGAAGAGTAAACACTGAATACTTATAGGAATGTGAGCCGTAAGGTGATACATTCGTTAAGCATTAAGTGAAATAGATGTTATCTGCTGGTAAGACCGTAAGAGCACAGCAAACATTTGGCCTAGTAAGCCCGAAGAGTATAACCAAGTGTTAAATATGGAGGAAATTTAAAATGGCAAAGTATAGAAAACTTAAAAGAACATCAAGCCAGAGAAAAGCTTTAAGAAACAGGTAACAGCACTTCTGAACAACGGAAAAATGTTACAACAGAAGCTAAGGCTAAAGAGATCCGTAAGATTGCTGAAGGGACTTATCGCTATGGCTGTAAAGAGAAAGACAATTTCGAAACAGTTACTGTAAAGCTAAAGTTGCTCGTAAAGATTTTCGAACGGAAAGAGAGTAAAAAAGAAGTTGTAGACGGAAAGAAGAAAACAGTTTACGACGAAGTTTAAGACAATCAAGAAAGATGCTCCTTCAGACTTCACGCTCGCCGAGATGCTGAAAGTTTTCTATCCTGTAACAGAGGTTCTACAGCTGTAGGCTGGAAGAAAGAAAAACACAAAAAGAAGTTGATCTTGTTGCTAAAATTATTCGACGAGATCGCGCAAAATACGCAGATGTAAAGGTGGATACATAAAGAATCGTTAAGATTGGTCAGCGTAAAGGTGATGCGGCTATGGAAGTTCTTATCGAGCTTGTATAAGTTGCAGATAGATTGATAATCTGAATGAAAGACATAATAAAAGAGCTGGTACACTAAGAAATTAGTATGCCAGCTCTTTTTATATCAGAATATGGATGACTCTTACCTTTATAGATGGTGAGAAACAAACCAGTATCAGTGGTGGGGACAATCCACCATCAGATATAGCCTCACAGCAAGAATGCCAAGGCATTCTTAAATAAATTTATGTAACATATTATTTAAGACTTAAGCACTGTGTAGATGAGACACTGGCAATCATAGAAGCTTCTGCTGAATATGATTGCCGTATTATGTGGCTCATCGAAGCGAATAGTGCTTGGAGCATAAGTGTAAGGTGCCCGCTTAATAAATTATTTTGTGTGTATTCCGTTTGGTTATATCATCATCTGTTTTATATCTTAAAACCTACGCTGTAATCTTCTCAACTTTAACCGTACATACTTTGTACTCTGGTGTACTTGAGATGGAATCCAGTGCATCGCTTGTCAGCCAGTTTGCACCACCTTCGATATAGTGGAAAGGCATCCAGCATTCACCAGGATTTGTCTTGTAGGATACGGTAGCTTTTTTTGCCTGAAAATCGTTCAATGTCTTTGTGCATCTTCTGTGTTTAACTCGATAAAGGACTCGCCGGCAATCTGATTGATTCCTTCTGTCTTATCAGTCATAGCACATGCATTGTAATGATAGAGAATACGTCCTGTCATCATGATCAGAGGATATTCCTCATCTGGAAGCTCCATAGAAGGTGTGTATGCAGACTGGTCTGAAATATCCAAGACCTCTTGCAAATTTTCCTACGTGCATAATTGGTGTTCCAGGGTGATCTTTTTTTGATGTACATGGCCACTGAAGACCCTGTCCGTTTACTTCTTCGCTGTCCAGTCTTTCATGGCTGATACCGGCAAATGAAGGAGTTACAGATGCAATTTCATCCATAATCTGTGCAGGTGTCAGATGAGGCTGTGGATAGCCCATACGACGCATGATCTCAGTGAAGATCCAAGTATCAGGCTTTGTATCACCTTCAATCTCTACGGCCTTTTCTGACGCGCTGTACACGTCTCTCAGTATTAGAGAAGGTTCCTTCTTTTCAGCATAAGAACGTCCCGGAAGAATAACATCAGCAAGTTTTGCAGTCTCAGTCATGAACAGCTCATCAATTGCGAAGAAGTCCAGTGACTCAAGAGATTTTATTACGTGATGTGTATTCCGGATCTGTTCTGACCGGATCCTCTCCGAAGATAAACAATCCTTTAATATCTCCACTGATCATCTTAGGGAAGCAGTCTGTAGCTTTTTGTACCAATATTCGGATTCAGCTTCGTATCCCATGCTTTTTCGAATTTCTCAAGAACTCCCGGTTTGTCGATGTTCTGATATCCGCTGAACTGGTTCGGGAAGCACCCATATCGCAGGCTCCTGTACATTGTTCTGACCACGGATTGGGTTAACACCACATCCAGGTTTTCCAAGTTTACCAACCATCATAGCCATGTTAGACATGGACATAACACCTTCTGTACCAGTATGATGCTCTGTAACACCAAGACAGTACATAATTGGCGCACGATCAGCTTTTGCGTAAATACGTGGCTTCTCTCAACATTTATCTGCATCGATCTGACAGATCTCTGCTACTTTTTCAGGTGTATAATCTTTGACCATTTCTTTCATAGCTTCGAAGTTCTCTGTACGGTCTTCGATGAATTTGTGGTCGATTAAGTCTTCTTCAATGAAGATATGCATCATACCATTTGCAAACGCCACGTTTGTACCTGGTTTTAATTTCAAATGGATATCAGCATCTTTACACAGGTCGATATCGTGGGTCAACTACGATGAGTTTAGCACCGCGCTGTACGGCCCTGACGAACCTGCATTCCGATAACCGGATGTGCATGTTCCGGGTTAGATCCTACAAGGAGGATAGCATCAGATTCATGAGTAATATCATAAATAGTATTTGTCATAGCTCCTGAGCCAAGTGTGGTTGCCAATCCGGCAACAGTAGGAGCATGTCAAACGCGCGCGCAGTTATCGGTATTGTTGCTCTTAAACGCTGTTCTTACCATTTTTCTGAAGCATGTAAATGTCTTCGTTGGCAGAACGCAGCAGGCAAATCCGGCCAGCGCCTCACCCCATATTGATTTCTGATTTCAGTAAATTTGGAAGCTACGATAATTTAAAGCCTCATCCCAGGGCTCGCGCTCAAATTCACCGGTCTCTTTCTTTTTGATCAGCGGATAACGGATTCTTGCATCCGGATGTCTACGAAATCAGAAAGGAACCACTGCGGCCTTTGACACAGACCATGATTGGTTGGAAGGGCCGTCTGCACCTCTACGTCTACGATTTTGTTGTCTTTTACGTACAGATCCATCAGGTGACCTGTAGCACAGTGCGGACAGGTTGTGCGGACTTTCTTAACTTCCCATTCACGATAATTTTTTCTTCTCTTAATCGTAAGGGCACCGGTCGGACATGCCTGAGCACAGTTACCGCACAAGACTCGCAGCGCGTGTTCTCCCAGCCTTCGCCGAACGGTGCGTTGCTTTTACCGGTACACGTGCACCGTTTCTCTCCGGCATGTCTTCCCGGCAAGTGCTGTACGCAACGCTGGCACTAAATACATTTGAGCCGGGTCATAGGACAGGAAATGGATGAGCGTCCTTTGGCTCATGCTGGCACATCTCCGTGTGATGATTTAAAGTTTGGCACATCAATACCATATTCGCGTGCCATATTTGAAGCTCACAGGCACCATTTTAATACATTTAAAACAGTTTGTTTTATGCTTGCCATCAAAGCAGATTAAAGTGTTCTTTCTGGATTCGATAACAGCTGGGCTGTCTGTTGTAACCATTCATGCCCTGTTTACTTTTTGTGTTGCAGGCAGTTACAAGTTTATTCATGCCTTCTACTTCGACACAGATACGACAGGAACCAATTTCATTAATTTTTTCAGGAAGCAAAGTGTAGGAATATGGATTCCATGCTCCCTTGCAGCGCTTAAGATTGACTGACCTTCTTTTTGCTTCAATCTGTACGCCATCGATTGTCAGATTAATCATAAGTCTCTACCTCCTACCATAGCTCCACATCCGAAGTGGTCACAACGCAGACAGCGGCATGCTTCCTGCATAGCTTCTTCATGTGTTAAGAGCTCTTCTACATGTTCGAAATCTTTCTTGCGGATATTTGCCGGGCGCTCACCAATCTCTGTACGTCCCATAAGATCACGCATATTTTCTTTTTTGGTTCCGGTACAACAGCTTCACAAGTAAGTGTGTGATGGTAACCAAGATATTCATCAATATTGTATTGCGACTACTTTTTCCGGCGACGATTGCACGAATTACAGTAGATGGACCAGTTGCACAGTCTCCGCCGGTGAATACACCAGGGATTTCTTTTACTTCTGTATCAAGTCCGGCCTGAAGGATATTCCATTTTTGCAGGATACCAAACTCTTCAAATGGAGCGGATACAATATCCTGTCCAACTGCGATCATAATAACATCTGCTTTGAATTCCTGTTTTTCTTTAAGGATCCTTTGGTGCGGTCTGGATCCGCAGACCAAGCACTAATCATCTGTGGTTGTGTGATCAGAGGATTTCATAAAGTTTTACCATTTTCATCTGTAATCTCGACCGGGCCTGCAGTGTTACAAGTGCGATTCCTTCCATAACTGCGGATTCAATCTCGGATTCCAGGGCAGTCATGTCTTTCTGACGGCGACGGTAAATGATGGATACTTCTTCTGCGTTGCATCTGACAGCACTTCTTGCACAGTCCATAGCAACGTTACCACCACCGATAACGACAACATTTTTTTGCCAGTGTAATCAGGAAGATTTCCATTTCCAATCTGATCCAGAATATCTACACAGATACAACATTTCCGGCGTCAGCACCTTCAATACGAAGTGTCTTACCTGTCTGAGCACCAATTCAACAAAATTGCATCATGTTTCTCGTAAATATCTTTGACAGGGAATATCTTTTCCGATTGTTGTGTTGTATGTAACATGGATATCACCGCTATTTTAAAAATACGCACGGATATCTTCATCAGACGATCTTTCGGAAAACGGTAATTTGGAATTCCCATAACGGAGCATTCCGCCAAGTTTGTCATGCGTTTCATATACTTCAATCTTATGTCCCATAAAGTATGCCAGTCAGGTCCTGCAGACCACCACCAATTACACCGATGGATTTTCCTGTAGAAGGATTCGGTTTTGGTGTAGCAACTTTGTCGACTGGCATCATATCAACGGCATATTTTTTCAGTGCACGGATGTTGATCGGTGACTCCAGCATCTTTCTTCTGCGGCGCTCCTCACAAGGATGCTCACAGACCATAGCACAGGCTGTCGGGAACGGATTGTCTTTACGGATCAGATTAATTGCTCCGGCGTAATCCTCTTCACCAACTAATGCGATATATCCCGGAATATTTACATGTGCAGGACATAAGGAGATACACCTTCTGTCCGATGGATTCCAGACATTTTTTATTTTCAATGTGGCTCTTATATTCGTCTGCAAACAGGTCTAATCACAAAAGACCTCATCAGCGGCATTCAACCGATGGCACAGTCACCAGATGAACGGATCATCGTAGCCATCATACGGATGTTATCAAAGTTTTTCTGTTGCACGGCCATCTAACACTTTCTGCATCAGACGCGCTACAAGTGGAAGACCGTCGCAACACGGAACACATTTTCCACAAGTCTGGTTTGCTGACCATTACGCAAGATAGAGATTCCGCATATAGTGACTGACAGCTTTCCAGGAGGATAAACTTGTCCGGTGAGAGAAAATGTCGCGATTTCATTCATTTCGCCGGGCACCTGGATTTGATCAGTTAAAGATATAATTTGCTCATGAATTTTCCTTCTAAATTCAATTGTAAAGATTTTAGCCGTCTTTTAAGTAAACGAACCAGTAGGCAAAGACTCCACCAAAATCGCTCCAGCCGATAATGTTCCCCAACGTTACCGGAAGAAGATTTCTTTTATAGTAACATAGCCCCCATGTAAGGCCAGATATTGTGTCAAGTGCCGTGGCGTGAGTTGCCAAGATAGGCCGCATTTTAGCAAAATGCTTTTCTCACTGGCAAAGAATATAGTACATATTGGCTACGCCATGCTAAAACGAACATCATGATTGGAAACGAACAATCCGATGATCTTGGAAGACACCTGCTTGGCGACAAAACAATCCATACAGCGATACATACAAGGAAATTACATGCAATTCCGCGAAGAAATGCATCGCCAAAGGGAGAGTGATACCTTACCAGCGACAAGTGCTGATCATAGAGCGACAAGACCGTTGTTAAAAAGACCGGCCTGATGGCTGAATACACAGATTGCGGCAAGAACCAATTCCACCGACCATATTGCCAAGGTATACAACTACCCAGTTCTTCAGCATTCCGCCAAGAGGTAATTTCTTTTTTGCAGAGCGGAATAACCAGGAAGACAATTACCGCATGAACAGTTCACTTCCAGCGAGAGTACCATAGTCAGTCCCCGGGAAGATGCATGCCCAAGAAACTTGCCTACAGATGCCAGCGGAATAGATAAGCGGTACGAGTAGAAGCAACGCCTCAAATGCGATAAAGATTCCGGCCCAGTTATTCCAAGAAATTCGAACATCTTGGCGACCGGAGGTTTACCTTCCCCCTTTCCGATAGCAATGTAATTGTTAGCAATTTCTTTTGGTGAATTCATAACAAATTCCTCCCTTCCCCTAAAATTTTATTTCTAATATATGATGCCGGCAAAAAGTGACGTAAGAACACCGTTTGCCTGATATCATAATATAGACTTCAAGAAAGCTTGTCGCCCGTTATGAAAGAGGTTTACTTCCGGCAGGAATGACGGCCAAAAGCAGATCACAATCGCTCATGGAAGAAACAGAACCATTGTGCTGGTTGCTATGGGGTGAAATATAACATACCATTTTTGAAATCTGAATGACCTTTAAAATTCTAGTCACAGGACTTGATTTTTTTAAAATCAACCCCAAGATAAGCAGTTGCCTTTGTGAAAATGTGATGTCAGATCTTCCTGAGAGTTTTTCATAAAATGGAAAGCCGACACACAACAGACCCTGTTGCGTTAAAGACTCCGGATTACCGGATAAGCCCAGAATGACTTTTTCCGTCTTTAAATGCATTGCACCGCCCGGTTTGAATTTTTAACCGGTGGAAGAGAAGGTCGCCCCCCAATACGACGTATCACTTCCGGCATATAGTCGAAATCACCGGCAGATACACCGCCTGTCGTGATTACGACATCATTGGTCTTGAGGGCTTCAAGTACGGCCCGACACAGGGAATCCAGATCATCACTGACCGTGTTAAGGTAGTTGGCAGTCATATGATGCTTTTGAATGTAACCGCCTAAAAAGATATGGATTCGTGTTATAAATCTTACCGTATTCTAAAGGAGAACCCGTATTCAAAAAAGTTCGCTTCCGGTACTGATAAGCCCGATGGAGAGCTTTTTATAGACCCCTAATTTCAGCAATCCCCTGTCCGGCACAGTGCCAGTCAGAAGCGGTAAGTATTTTGCCTTTGGAACAAGCAAAGTTCCGGCCGCAATATCTTCTGTGGAATGATGTTTGCGGAGGTAACGGGCGCCGTTAATGTAACTTCAGTGAAGTGCGCTCATGGAACCGGTGCGCCGGTCATGATCCGTGCGACTTTTCCTTCTGTGATTGGATAGGGTTGGAACACTTCCGGCAGGGAATTACCTCGGTAACATCTAAAGTCACAGGATGTTCCGGTGAAGCGCTGTGTCAGCCTGACAGAAGTGCATATCCATCATATGCGCTTTTGGCAAAGAAGGCACCGGAATTTTAGCTGTAATATCTTCTGCAAGAATTCGTTCAAAAGCATCTTGTAGTAAAAATGTGTTCTATCGGCTGAGTTTCTGGTTTTGCCAGATTCAGGGGAGACAGTCAGATGCTTCTTTTTAAAGTCTGAATGTTCATATGTATATTTTCCTTATATAAATGTATCGATTATTTATAAATGTTTTAAATCTCCGTTATGATAATGCTGTAATATACAGTCAGCGATAGCTTCGATATTATCCCGACAATAAACGGGTGTATCTTGTATCAACTGTTCGGTTGAAAAATCAGCAAGTGATGTAGGAGATACAATTAGAAGCAGAAGCGAGTAAGCTGTTATTTTGTTCATCACTTCCAGTCAATAATATAAGCTTTGGATAATCGCTCCATTTGAAGCCTTCTAAAAAAAAGAACAAGATCAGCATCACCGACAAGCCCCGCAATTGCAGATTCCTGTAAAGGTTCCCGTTTTACAACGGAATATTTATCGTTATCATAGACGATGGAAGCACTCACGCCCGCCTGCCAAAACCGATAACTGTCTGTTCCTGGGAGAATCAGGTTCGAAAGAATGTCCGTCATGTTTGACTGTGGCGACCTTAAGTCCCCGGTGGATCAGCTCTGGGATCAATCGTTCCATTAAAGTGGTTTTTCGAGTTTTTTAAATCCACAGAAATGGCCAGGCAGCTTTTTTGCAGTCAGCTTTTGGTATTCCTCTGGTGTATTGATATTCTGTAGTTGCGTTGTGAATCTTCTTCTACGTGATAAAAAAATGAACCTTTGTTGTTCAAAGCATCCATGATCCGAAGATTTTCCATTATCTAAGCACCTCTTTAGTACAGGGGTGCGCTTTTTTGCGATAAATGCCACACAGGGGGTGGATCCGTTCATCTGCCGTGACACAGATAAGTGCATCAGTATCAGAATGTTCCATGACTTCCTGAAGGTGATGTGCCAGTGTCCCGGAAAAAAGAGGAACGTCACAGGGAAGAACGAGCAGCGCATCCGACTCGCAGACAGATAAGGCACTGTAAAGTCCGCTCATAGGACCGCAATCTGAATATCGGTCATCAATCATTGAATAAAAAGGGATTTCCGGATGCCGGGCGACATCATCGACTGAAAACCAGAATCTCAGGAAAATCGCGTAGTTCAAAAAATCAGTTTGTCGAGAAATGTTGTTCCATTAAGTCTCAGAGAGGATTTGATATCCCATCCGACGGCTTTTTTCCTCCTGCCAGTATCAGGCCTGTGTTCATTTGTATCACCTCGTGTTGTATTTATCTATAAAAACAAGCGCGCTTATAGGCGTTTCTTTCGGTTAATTATATAGCATTTAAATTTAAAACCACAAGGAAAGATATATGTTTCACAGGATTGATAAAATTGGGACGGGTTTTAAATGAAACTAACTAAATTATGATTTAGAAAATATAAGGACGTTTATATAAAAAAAAAACTGTGAAAAGACGTTGTTTATTGATAAAAAAATAAGATTAGGACTCACCTTTAGATAAAAAGTGTTTACAAATTTTATCCAAATGTTACAATATGACCGTTACTTATTCTAAAAACAATCGGTAGAGAGGGAAGGAATAAAAAATATGAGTAGATTAACGATCGATACTTCCTCAGCAGGGCAGACCTTGTTATAGCCTACAAGGGATCTTGAGCGCAGAATCGAATCAAGCCCACCGGGATTATGTCCAGTAGACTTGTCTCGGCGCATTTTGAAAAGTGCCATGCTCCAGACTTGTGGAAATGTGTACCTTGCAAGTCGGTCTTGGTCAGTTGAATCACCTGATCAGAAAGGTACTGAACAACAACGCAACAATGGAGACACACTTGATACTATGGAGCAGACAGCAAAGTTATTATGGAGTCTGCCGACTGTGCGATTGGATATGAAGCAGCGCATATGGTATATGGGCGGGACTGATCGGATATCGCGATGATTATATTGAGCATATCAAGAACGGACGTTGTACATGTACATATAGTCAGCCGGTTCCGTGTGTATCCTTATGTCCTGCACATGTTGATATTCCGGGATATGTAGCGTTAGTTGGGGAAGGACGCTATGCAGATGCAATCCGTCTGATCCGCAAGGATAATCCATTCCCGACAACATGCGGCTTTATCTGTGAGCATCCATGTGAGGCAAGATGCCGTCGTAACATGATTGATGATTCTATTAATATCCGTGGCCTGAAACGAGTGGCAGCAGACTTTGCAGGGGAAGTAGAGCCGCACAAAATGTGCACCAGGCACAGGTAAGAAAAATTGCTGTATTAGGAGGAGGCCCGGGAGGACTCAGTGCAGCTTATTATCTGCAGCCTTATGGGACATCAGACAACGGTATATGAGATGCTTCCAAAGCTTGGAGGTATGCTCCGCTATGGTATTCCGAACTACAGACTTCCGAAAGAGCGTCTGGACGAGGATATCAATGCAATCTTAAAGACAGGAGTAGAAGTAAAATACGGTCTTAAGATCGGTGAAGATATTACAATCCAACAGCTTCGCAGTGAGTACGATGCTGTTCTGATTACAATTGAGCAAGTACAGATAAGAAACTTGGACTGGAAGGCGAAGATGCAGACGGAGTCATCTCAGCAGTACAGTTCTTAAGAGATGTAGGAAAAGACGAAGCACTTGACCTGACTGGAAAAAGAAGTCGCAGTTGTCGGTGGTGCTAATGTATCTATGGATGCAGTCCGTACAGCCAAAAGACTGGCTAAGAAAGTCAGCATTGTATATAGAAGAAGAGTTGCAGATATGACAGCTCTTCCGGCAGAGATTGAAGGAGCAATTGCAGAGGGAATTGAAGTACAGACTCTGAAGGCCCCGGCATCTTTTTGGATATTGATGAAAATCATCACATTAAAGGAATGTATGTTACACCGCAGATGATCAGTGAGATCAAAGGCGGACGCAAGCGTAAAAGCAACAGGAGAGCCAGATCAGTATATTCCATGTGATATCCTTGTTGTGGCAATTGGTCAGAATATTGAGACAGATCATTTCGCAGAAGCAGGAATTCCGGTAGAGCGTGGTAAGATCGTGACAACTGCAGGAGGAGATTTCCTGGATATGCCAGGTGTATTTGCAGGAGGAGACTGCAAGTGGTCCGGCTACTGTGATCAAAGCGATTGCGGGAAGAAAAGTTGTAGTCGCCAACATTGATGAATATCTTGGATATCATCATGAGATTTCCTGTGATGTAGAGATTCCGGAAAGCAAGCCTTCATGACAGAGTACCTTGCGGACGTGCAGAACTTGGGCAGAGCGCGAGGCATGTGAGAGAGTCTGTGATTTTGAAGGAGTGGAGAACTGCATGACCGAAAAAAGAAGCAAAACAGGAAGCCTGTCGCTGTCTGCGCCGCGATCATTTCGGATATGGAATATTTAAAAGAGGCAGAGAAAAATTATGGTAAATCTTACAATAGATGGAAGACAGATTTCAGTAGAAGAGAATACCACAATTATGGAAGCCGCCAGATCCGTTGGTATTCAGATTCCGAGTCTTTGTTATCTCAAAGGCATCAATGAAATAGGCGCCTGTCGCGTGTGTGTGGTAGAGCTGGAAGGAAAGGACAGACTGATCACCGCCTGCAATAATATTTGCGAGGAAGGTATGGTCATTTATACAAATAGTCCGAAAGTCAGAAAGGACAGACGTACAACAGTAGAACTGATTCTTTCTGAGCACGACTGTCAGTGTGTAACTTGTATGAGAAGTAAGAACTGCAGTCTTCAGAAAATTGCAAATGATCTGGATATTTTAGAACTTCCATTTCATCAGTATCTGGAACACCAGCCATGGGATAAAACATTTCCGCTGATTCATGTGATTCTGCAAATGTATCAAATGTATGCGTTGCGTGCAGGTGTGTGACAAGGTTCAGGGGCTTGGTGTCTGGGATGTAGAAGGAACCGGTTATCACACAACAGTTAATGTGTCAGGTCATAATTCTATCCGAGAGGCAGATTGTGCACTTTGTGGTCAGTGCATTACACATTGTCCTGTCGGAGCACTTCGCGAGAGAAGTGATACGAATGAAGTATGGAAAGCAATTGAAGATCCGGATAAGATCGTGGTTGCTCAGGTAGCACCTGCTGTCCGCGCAAAGCATGGGGAGAGGAACTCGACTGGCACCGGAAGATGCAACAGTTGGAAAAAATCATAGATGCCCCTCAAGAGAATGGGAATAAACTATGTATTTGATACAACATTTTCTGCGGATCTTACGATTATGGAAGAGGGAAATGAATTCGTAAAGAGATTTACAAGTGGTGAATTAAAAAGACCGCCCGATGTTCACTTCCTGCTGTCCGGGATGGGTGCGCTTTATTAAGAGTCAGTTCCCACATCTGGTAAAATATCTGTCTTCCGCAAAATCACCACAGCAGATGTTCGGTGCAGTTATGAAGACATATTTTGCAGAGAAGCTGGGCGTAAGTCCGGAGAAGATCTATACTGTATCTGTTATGCCATGTGTGGCTAAGAAGGCAGAGCGTGAGATGGATCTTTATTATGAAGAATATGCAGGACATGATATTGATGCAGTTATCACCACACGTGAGCTGATCCGAATGATCCGTTCTGCACATATCAGCCCACAGACACTGGTAGATGTTGAGAGTGACCGCCCGATGGCATGAGGGAACCGGAGCCGGAGTCATCTTCGGTGCAAACCGGTGGAGTTATGGAGGCAAGACTCGGTCTGCTTACTATATCATCAAAGGTGAGAACTGCCGGCAGAGGCATTTACAGCAGTCAGAAGCCGGGGATTCAATGAAAATGACGGCGTTCAGGAAGCAAATTTCCAGATTAATGATATTACAGTGAGAACTGCAGTAGTCAGCGGACTTGGAAATACAAGAGAATTGATTCGCAAGATTGAATCCGGTGAAGTGCACTATGACTTCGTAGAAGTTATGGCATGTCCGGGAGGATGCGCCGGTGGTGGCGGACAGCCGGATCCACGACGGCGAAGAGCGCGCATTTGAACGTGGAAAGAACCTGTATTATCTGATCGCAATGTGCGAACCTTAGATTCTCTCATGAGAATCCAGATGTCATTCAGATGTACAAAGAGTACTTTGAGGCACCGATGTCTCACAAAGCTCACATGCTTCTGCATACTGAGCATAAGAAAAATATGTAGAAAAAATGCATAAGAAAAATGCATAAGAAAGATAGGCAGTCTGTGTGTATCATAGTTGGGGGCTTTTTGCACCCGACATCATAAAGAAAATGATGGATAAGAGAAGGGGCGTGTGAAAAAACGGAAGTTTTTTCATGCGCCCTTTTGCATAATTGTATTCAAGAATGCCTCGGCATTCTTGCCGCGAGGTGCGCGTCATGCAATTGCATGACATACTTCTACTGCGCACCTCCGCAAGTCTACAAATGAGAACAGGTTGTTTTTACATAAGCTTAGAAATTATAATAAAGAGGTAGTTAGAAAACTTGAAATACTCTTGACATTATGCGTCCTTTGAGTATAATCAGAATTAAGAGATTTCATAATATGAAAATAGGTTTCACATAATGAAACTGAAAAAGAAGAAAGGAGAAGAAGATCATGAATGAAGTATTAGAGAAGATTCAGAAAATTGGTATTGTACCAGTCGTTGTATTAAATGATGCAAAAGGACGCAGAGCCACTTGCAAAAGCTCTTTGCAATGGAGGACTTCCATGTGCAGAGGTGACATTCCGCACAGAAGCAGCAGAAGAGTCAATCCGTCTCATGTCTGAGCAAATATCCAGAGATGCTTGTTGGAGCCGGAACAGTTCTGACAACAGAGCAGGTAGACCGTGCTGTAGCGAAAGAGGAGCAAAATTTATCGTAAGCCCGGGACTGAATCCTAAGATTGTAAAATACTGTGTAGAGAAGAATATTCCGATCACACAGGAATCTGCACTCCAAGCGAGGCTGAGCAGGCAATCGAGAATGGTCTTGAAGTTGTAAAATTCTTCCCGGCAGAACCGGCAGGCGGACTGAAGATGATCAAAGCTATGGCGGCTCCATACACAGGACTGAAATTCATGCCTACAGGTGGAATCAATGCGACAAATGTAAAAGAATATCTTGCATATGACAAGATTCTTGCATGTGGCGGAAGCTGGATGGTAAAAGGAAGTCTTGTAGAGGCTGGAGAGTTCGACAAGATTGAGGCAATGACAAAAGAAGCTGTAGAGATTGTAAAAAGAAGTAAGAGGCTAGTCTTATGAAAGAAAAAAGCATTTGATCTGCTGACATTAGGAGAGATTCTGCTTCGTCTGTCCCCACCGGACAATGAGCGTATCGTACGTGGAGAGACATTTCAGAAGCAGGTTGGCGGCTGCAGAACTTAACGTAGCTTCCGGCGTATCTCTTCTTGGCCTGAGATCCGGTATCATATCAAGAATTCCGGACAGTAGTATCGGGATGTTCGCAAAGAATAAGATCCGGTTCTGTGGAGTCAGTGATGATTATCTGGTATACGATACAGGAAAAGATGCAAGATTGGGCGTGTATTACTACGAGAACGGAGCATACCCGAGAAACCGGGCGTGGTCTATGACAGACAGCATTCGTCCATGACCAGAATTGACATCGATGAATTTGATGACAGTATATATGAATCGACCAGATGCTTTCATACCTCCGGAATTACTCTGGCGCTCAGTGAAGAGTGTCGGAAGACCGGAGTAGAGATGATTAAGAGATTTAAAGAAAAAGGCGCACTCATTTCATTTGACGTGAATTTCCGCCTGAATCTCTGGTCAGGAGAAGAAGCAAGAAAATGTATTGAAGGAATTCTTCCTTATGTAACATTTTTCTTCTGCTCGAAGACACTGCAAGACTGACATTTGGAAAAGAAGGCAATGTAAAAGAGATCATGGAAAGCTTTTGGCTGAATATCCAATCTCCGTCATCGCATCCACCCAGCGTACTGTATTAAGTCCAAAGATACATAACTTTTACTTCTGTAATTTACGACGCAAAAGCGAAGAAATTCTATGAAGAGAAACCATACGAGAATATCGAAGTTGTAGATCGTATCGGAAGCGGAGATGCTTATTGTTCCGGAGTGCTGTATGGACTTTTGAGAGAAGGCGGAGGGTGTGCAAGTGCTCTTCGCTATGGAAATGCCAGCAGTGCGGACCAAGAATACTATCCAGGTGATATGCCGTCATTGGATCGTGAGGAGATAGAGAATATTATCCATGATCACGAGACAGTCGGATATCATAGTGAGATGAATCGGTAAAATTGAATATATAAACTGTAAGAGAATGTGCTAAATCAGGTACATTCTCTTTTTTGGATATTATGTGTAAAGTTGAATCATAATCTCCATCTTTGCAGTTTCCTACTTAGCCTGAATGATTTTCTATAGTTCTTTGCGTCGTCTATTCACAGCTCTTTCCGTTAACTCGCTTGCTTAAGGCAAGCTCGGCCAGAACTTCAAGAGCTGGACTATACTCGCAACTATAACGAAAATCAATCAATGCTAAGTAGAAAATCTGTAGCATGGAGATTGGACTCCCCACTGAGACAAATTTGCTATTACTTACCACCTGAAGAGGTGGGAGTCTTCTCGACTGAGATAAATTAAATACTGATCTCCCGGCGTAAGCCGCCCTGCTTCAAGCAGTTTATTATTTGGCATTTATTGGAAAACTACAGGATATGAAAAAAGCAGTTCACGGGACATAAGGCATGGAATAATTTTCGTGATAGATGCGAGCATAGCTTGAACTTTCGGAGCATTGTTTGAGCCTGTTCATCAGGCGAGTTTGCGTAGAAAGTTCAAAAAAGCGGCGCAAAGCATCTATAGGAAATTATTCCGTTTTATGTCCGTGAACTGCTTTATATAATAATATTTCCAACAAATGACAAAAATAAACAATGATGTTAAAAAATATCATTTATATATTGACAAATAATTAACGATAATTTATACTACCAAATGTAAAGAATAAAAGACGTCTAATCAAGCAAACTATAATCCATACTTTTTATTTACAGGAGGGAATCCAGATGGCTAAGAAGAAAGATGTTGTACCGGTATTTGTTGACAATGTGGAAGCGTTGGAAGCGAAGATGCAGGCGATGCGCGAGGCGCAGAAAATCTTTGCCACCTATACACAGGAGCAGGTTGACAAGATTTTTTATGCGGCAAAGAGTGGCGACGAACAAAATGCGTATTCCACTTGCAAAGCAGGCAGTTGAGGAAACCGGACGCGGTATTGTTGAGGATAAAGTAATCAAAAATCACTATGCGAGCAGAGTATATTTACAATGCATACAAAGACACAAAGACTTGTGGTGTGATTAAGGAAGATAAAGCATTCGGAATTAAGAAAATCGCCAGAGCCGATCGGTCTTGTGGCGAAATAGTTATTCCGACAACGAACCCGACTTCAACAGCAATCTTTAAGACATTGATCTGTCTGAAGACGAGAAATGCAATTATCATCAGTCCGCATCCGGCAGCAAAAGCTTCTACAATTGCAGCAGCAAAGGTTGTTCTGGACGCAAAGCAGTGAAAGCCGGAGCACCGGAAGGAATCATTGGCTGGATCGATGCACCGTCACTGGAACTGACCAATATGGTCATGAAAGAATCTGACATCATCCTTGCAACGGTGGTCCGGGAATGGTAAAGGCAGCCTTTATTCTTCCGGAAACCAGCACTTGGAGTTGGCGCCGGAAATACACCGGTTATTATCGACGACACAGCAGATATTAAACTTGCAGTTAACTCCATCATTCATTCCAAGACATTTGACAACGGTATGATTTGTGCTTCCGAGCAGTCCGTAACGGTTCTGGACAGCATTTACGATGAAGTAAAGAAAGAATTTGCATACAGAGGCTGCTACTTCCTGAAAAAAGGAGAAGAGCTTGATAAGGTTCGTAAGACGATTTATTATAAATGGAGCATTGAATAACAAGATTCCTGGAAAATCTGCATATGAGATTGCAAAACTTGCAGGTGTGGAAGTTCCGGAAAATACAAAGATTCTGATCGGTGAAGTAGAATCCAGACATTTCTGAAGAATTTGCACACGAAAATTATCACCGGTACTTGGAATGTATCGTGCGAAGACATTTGACGAAGCCCTTGAAAAAGCAAACCAGAGCGCCTTAGCAGATGGAGGATATGGACACACAGCTTCTCTTTATGTACATCCTGCTGAGACAGAGAAAATTGCAAAAACATGCTGAAGCTCGCGAAGACATGTCGAATCCTGATCAATACACCGTCTTCTCACGGAGGAATCGGAGATCTCTACAACTTTAAACTGGCACCGTCACTGACACTTGGTCGCGGTTCCGGGGAGGAAACTCCGTATCTGAAAATGTAGGTGTAAAAACACCTGATCAATATTAAAACAGTTGCAGAGAGGAGAGAAAATATGCTTTGTTTCCGGACTCGGATAAGGTATACTTTAAGAAAGGCCGCATGCCGGTAGCGCTTGATGAACTTGGAAATGTACTGCATAAAAAAAAAGCATTTATCGTAAACAGACAGCTTCTTATATAAGAATGGTTACGTAGCTCCAATCGAGCAGAAACTGGATGAGCTTGGAATCCAGCACACATGTTTCTTTTCGAGGTAGCACCGGATCCGACACTTCAGTGTGCTGAAAAAAGGTGTGGATCAGATGCGTGCATTTGAGCCGGATACGATCATTGCTTTTGGCGGTGGATCTGCCATGGACGCAAAGAAAGATTATGTGGGTAATGTATGAGCATCCGGAAGCTGACTTTGAGGATATGGCCATGGACTTCATGGATATCCGCAAGCGTGTATTCACTTTCCCGAAAATGGGCGAGAAAGCTTACTTTGTAGCAATCCCGACTTCTTCCGGAACAGGTTCCTGAGGGTGACACCATTTGCCATTATTACAGATGCCGAGACAGGCGTAAAATGGCCAATTGCAGATTATGAGCTTCTTCCGAACATGGCAATTGTAGATGTAGATAACATGATGACTCAGCCAAAAGACTGACCAGTGCATCTGGTATCGATGTTATGACGCATGCCATTGAGGCGTATGTATCGATTATGGCGTCTGATTACACAGACGGACTTGCTCTCAAGGCAGCAAAAGCAGTATTTGAGTATCTGCCGAGAGCATACGACAATGGTGCAAATGATCCGGAGGCCAGAGAAGATGGCCAACGCCTCCTGTCTGGCAGGAATGGCATTTGCCAATGCCTTCCTTGACTGAACCATTCCATGGCACATAAACTTGGTGCATTCCACCACCTGCCACACGGAGTTGCAAATGCAGTGATCCTGACAGAAGTTATGAGATATAATCTTTGCAAAAGTACGACAAAAAAATGGGAACATTTTCACAGTATCAGTATCCACATGCACTGGCAAGATACGCTGAAATCAGTACTTTGTAGGTCGCCGGGGAAAAGACGATGCAGAAGTATTTGAAAACTTTATCGCAAAACTGGAAGAGCTGAAAGAAAAAATCGGTATTAAGAAGTCCATTCACGAGTACGGCATTGATGAAATATTTCATGGACACACTGGACGACATGGTGGAGCAGGCATTTAACGATCAGTGTACAGCAAACAAACCCAAGATATCCACTCATGAAAGAAATCAAAGAGTTATACTTAAAGTGCTGGTAAGGAGGTAAATGTGATGAAACTTACGAATCCGGAATTAATTGTGAAACGTTCTTATAAGGAAGTCTACAAGGACGGGGATAAGATTGTAAAAATATTTGAAAAAAGATCACCCGAAGTCAGCTGTTTTTTTAATGAGGCGCTGAATACAGTTCGAGTCGAGGAGGCGGGACTGGATATTCCAAAGCTTGATGAGGTCACACAGATCGATGAAAAATGGGCACTTGTTATTGAGTGTCAGGCAGGCGAGACTTTGGAAACAGTCATGGAAAAGGATCCGGATAATCTGGAAAATATATGGCAGAGTTCGTAGATCTTCAGCTTCAGATCCACGCAAAGACGGCTCCGATGCTTACGAAACTGAAAGACAAACTGGCAAAACAGATCA
>VOFI01002593.1_pt1 | contig 18720 bp, 32 predicted proteins | sample 5384131 | NCBI WGS metagenome assembly VOFI01 (sample SAMN12384728, study PRJNA508395) | human gut metagenome | isolation source: healthy gut H | host: Homo sapiens
CAATTGTACTTCGTTCAGTTACGTATTGCTGATTAAGGGAAGACTCTATCACCTTACCGATTTAGATGTAGAATTGCGCTTGCCCATTTAAGCGACGAAGGACATGAAATGTTCCGCTTTACGGTAAGCCAAAGCAGTGCTCCAACGCCTCCGAAAGGGTTTGCCTATGTGGGGACGGTGGAATAGCAAATAAAAATAATGACAGAGAAGGAGATTTAAGAGGGTGGAAACCATGAAAGCGTTGCAAAGAAAGTCAACCAGAGCGTTTATGCCGGATCAGGCAGTTGCAGAACCAGAGCTGGATGCGATTCTGCGGCCAGGTGCGCGGCCTGTAGGAGCCGGCGCGGTATTCGTCACTTGCCTGACAGTCGTCCAGAACCCTGAAACTCTCGGTAAAATCAGTGGGAGGCCGTCCAAAGGGGTGGCACCCATATGGACCGCGACGTTCTGTACGGTGCGCCTGTCGCTGGTATCGTCTTCGGAACCGAAGTTTCCCAATATCAGTGGCGTGGGCTGTTATGGAATATGTAGGCGCCACAGTTGAAGCGTAGATAACATCTATCTCAGGGAGCACGGTTGGCAATGATCCTGTAAACATGCCGGGCGCAAAAAGAACCCGGAATTCGAGGGATTTACTCCGATTTCAGGTGCGGCCTCGGATGTCTGCGGCAAGCAGTGCGACTGAAAACTGGAATTACGCTCGCTATGCGCCGTGACCGCGGCTTTTTGCCGCTTCGCATATGGAGATACAGGAAATGGCATGAGGAACTGGGATGAGTTATGCGACACATTCCGTCACACACCCAAGGAGAGGTCAAAGTGGTACGCCGGGGTTTCTCAGTGAAAACGCATTGCCCATAATAACTGAGCGGTTTCCATAGATGCTTCCGACCTGTCAGAAGGTAAATTTGTTTCGGGCTCTGTTTCATCACGGCGCCGCCTGAATGCGCGTATGGAACCTTTCGGCTATGGAGTAACCGGGGCATTCTGCTTCAGCGGTGGCCGTCAGATATCCTCACCCCGGTGCAGAAGAAAACTGGGAAGGCGTGATCCTTGCTGGCTGAAGCCGCGCGGGTTGGCCGCCCAGGCCGATCTCTGCGGCGTATCGTCATCGCTGCTCCGGAAAATGGTGGGCAGTTCACGGGCGCTTCATGCGCAGGTGAGAGTTAGTCTGACCAGAATTTGTGATTCGTTTACTTAATGGGACCGAGGGATGATACTTCGACAGCGGCATATTTCATGGATATGTTCGAAGATATGTTATCAATTTGGAAAGAGAGTAAGACTGCAAAACCTCAGGACGATCCTGAGGTTTTGTTTTATCTATCGCGGCAAAATGCCCATTCGCGGCCACATAACGCCGCCCCTCCTCAAACCGCTATAATAAAACCATCAAATAACAGAGCAGCCGGTATCTTAAAGCTGAGAGCAGGTCTTTCACCAGCTTAGTGGACGTGGTACAATAGCGGTGGAATATCACAGTACCCAGCGGCAGGTTCTCATTTCCGGGAACGGCGGTATATGTACGAACTGTCGCAGAAAAAGAAAAGGGGCGGCCATGGAGAAAGCGACATGTCATAGCGCCGGTCTGTTTACACTCTGCCTGCAGCACATGTGACGAAGCTGGCTTCCACCATACTGAAGATCCCGGATGCGGATATCAAGGAATAAAATGACAATCTGAAAGAAGAGAGACGGAAGAAAAGATGGGCGGCTATTGGACCGTGGCCATTTCGGCGTAGACAGCCGTGACGGAAACCCAGAGCAGGGGAACCAACGCTGATACACAGATGGTCCTGACTGTAAAACAGGACAACGGAGAAATCCGGCTGATCGGTTTTTACCGGGATACCAACGCTGATGAGCAACGTGGCGAGGCAATACAGAAAGATTAACTCCAGCCTTCTAACGCGAGGGCGGACCGGAGCAGGCAGTCACGGCACTGAATGAGGAATCTGGTTAGATATCATGGACTACGTATCATTTTCCTGGTCGGCGGCGGCAGATGCAGTCAACCTTCTGGGCGGGATCCGACATGGATATTACAAAGGCGAATATGCCTACATCAACTGGTTTAGGAACCGTGGACATTGCCGGAATCCTTCGGTCCATTAACCACGACCCTGGACCCATTGACTGGAGCAGGTCAGGCGGTGGCTGCATTTGCGCCTGATGGACACGGATAATACGGACGGAGAGGCAGAGAAGGTGATGGAGGCGGTTCTGGAAAAACTGAAAACCGCGGATTTGGCCACGATCAAGCCGTCTGCTTGAGACGGTCTTTGCCACTAATTACAAACATAACCACGCGGCGGACGTCTCTCTCTCTCTGGGAAAGAACGCCGGGAAGTACCATATATGGTAAAAACGGAGGGATTCCCACAGGGTATGGAACGGCCACCATTGGAAAACTGGGCCACTGTGTGATTTCCCAATACACTGGAGACCAATGTGGCCGGGCTTCATAAATTCCTGTATGAGGATAAGGATTACCAGATATCGGACCGGGTGAGGAGAAATCGGCAGGGAAATTGTGAAACAGGCAGTGGGAGGTAGGGTGATGATACAGTTGGTACGAGGATAGCGGTTTTGTGATGACGAGCCCGCATTTGCGGAGCGGGTAAAAATACTGATTGAAGCGGAATGCCGCGGACTGGGCGTTTCGGCGGAGGTTTCCTCTACAGACGGTGGTATGCTGGCATACGATATCGGAGAAAAAGGTATTTTGACATGCTTTTCTCGATATTGAAGAGATGCCGGGGAGCTTTCCGGCATGGAGCTGGCGGATCTCATCAAAGATTCACTGCCACAGGCACTCGTTTCCTTTATAACCTCCCATACAAAGTATGCGGTCAAGTCTTTTGAGCTCTCCATCTTCCGCTATATACCGAAGGCGGAGGTGGAAAACTGCTTATCCATGGCGGTTTCGGATGGGATCCGGCTGCTTTCCTGGAAGGTGAAGGAGTGTTACGTGGTGGAAACACCGCGCCAGATCATGAAGGTGGCGATGAGCGACATTCTCTATATCTATAAAAAACAGAAATACTCTTGGTCTGGAGGACAGGGAGATTGGTACGGAAGGCGCTGGGACAGGTGAAAGGGAACTGGACAGGGAGGAGTTCCCTGACGATCGAGAGGGGCTATGTGATCAACTTGTACCATGTCAATGGAAAATGGAAGGCACATCTGTGGTTCTTGACAATAAAACCGTGCTCCCGGTGGAGGCAGAGATCATGCCAAAGAAAAGAGACCATTACCGGTTTCTTCCGGAGGCATCTATGAATACCATATTTCAGCTTTGTGAACTTGCGAGCCTATTTTTTGGAGGCATTGATCTGCTATTTTTTATTCAGCTGTTTTTCCCTGAAAAGGCTAAAGGGAAGATCAGCTTTTTTCTGCTGTCCGGCGTCTTTGCTGGTGACTGTTTTTCATTGCGGATTCCCTGCATGTTTTCCGTTTCTCGTTACCTGTGGTTTGTCTTTTATATCTGTATGACGACGGTGCTTATCTTCCATGTGGGTAATGTTTATGCCGTTTCCCTGGTGAGCTTCTATATTCTGTGTGTCTATATTATTGATTTCTTCTGTATTTCGGTGATGGGGGTATTTTTGAAGAACCAGCAGTTCGCACAGATGGTCATCGCACAGCTGTCGCAGTGGCGTCTGGTGTATCAGGCTGCGGACAAGCTGCTTTGCTGACCGGAGCGTATTTTCTGGCGAGGCATTTCGCCGGAGCTGGCCTATAATCCCCGGAATGATGTTCTGACCTCGGGGCTGGGGCTGTGCGGCGTCGGATTTCTGTCATGGCTCACGATTCAGGAGACGAGCCTTCATGCGCTGTTCGGATGGAGCATGTGCATTATCTTGCTGTTTCTCATCTATTTCCTTCTGTTATTTTACTCGAAGGGCCATTAGGAGAGCAGAAGCAGCGCCTCGCCCTGGAAATGAAGGAGCAGATGATCGACAGGGAGTACGATTTGATGGTGCGGCGGCAGCAGGGAGCAGGAAGAACTGTCCCATGACATGAAAAAATTTGCTTGTGCTTTCTTCCATGATCGGAGAGGGAAAATGACAGAGGCGGAAACGTATCTGGAGCGAATGGGAGAGCCTCTGCGCCAGCTGGAGATGATGGTGTGGACGGGCAATCCGGTGCTGGATAGTGCTGTTGAACAATGCCAGAAACAGCGCGGCAAAAGAAAAAAATCCGTTTTACCATTCAGGCGGATGCGCTGACGCTGGGAGATATGGAAGACCGGGAGACGTGCAGCCTGTTTTCCAATCTTCTGGACAACGCCGTGGAGGCAGCAGACCAAGGGTGGAGGAGGGGATCGCTGGATTACCGTTAAAATGCGAAGGCGGGAGACATGGTATTCATCGAGCTGTCAATTCCATGACCGGCGCGCCTTCCGTCAAGATAACCGCCTGGTTACGACGAAACGGGCAGGGAACCGGCCATGGGCTGGGACTTAAGAGCGCAGCGCGTGGTGGGGAAAAGTACGAGGGGCGGCAGTCTGGTCTGCGAATACGGGGATGACGTTTTTACGGTGTTGGTAAGCTTTTTAGGTGGTTTCCAGAACTTCCATAATCCGGCCGTCTTCCCAGGAGGCACCGTGGCCGCCGGTTTAATGGAGGGCTTGTGTTTTCCGTGAAAATCACTGCCGCAGGTGATGAGCAGACGATTTTTCACTGCGACATTCACATAGTGAGCAGAGGTTTCCTCATTGTGATACGAGGAGAATGCTTCTATTCCGTCAACCTCCCGAAAAAGGATGCTGTTCAGCAGTTCTGTCTCACTGAGGTCCAGGTTCTGACCGGGATGGGCCAGTATGGCGATGCCTCCGGCGTCATGGATCAGCGATACCGCATCAGCCAGGGATATATAGCGGACAGGCACACGTAAGCGGGTTTTCCTTCTGAGAAGAAATCCCAATAAAACCGCACATTTGGCATGTCGCTTTTTTGCTCCGCCGGACAGATAGGGGCGGAGCAGTTCATATTGTCCAGCTTCTTTTTGAGAGGAGAATATCCGCGATCAATTCGCCTGGAACGACGCCGTCTGCTGGAGGCCGCCAGGACCTCCCCCCGTCTACCGGTATGCCGGTTGCGCTCTGGAATAAGCGATTTTTCTCTGGCCGCCATTTTTTCCTGATCCAGAATTTCCTGCTCGATCTGTGCAAATTCTTTGCGGGTATGATCGAAGCCGTATCCGAGAAGATGGAAATTCCGGCCTTTATGGGTGCAGTCCAGCTCCACTCCGGAGAGGACGAGAAGACCGGGGCGGGACAGGCCGAAAGGGTGGACTGGCCGCCGTGACGTGCGGACCGAGTTGTGGTCTGTAACTGCGATCAACTCCATGCCCTGTGCCCTGGACATTTGCAACGATTTCCTGCGGTGTGTATCTCTCCGTCGTCACTGGCGGCTGAATGGATGTGTAAATCAAGCTTTGACATGGTTGGAGTATTCCTGGTTCTGGGGGAAGGTTAAAAAGTTTAATGTTTCTACGATGAACCGCCTGCGGAAATAAAAGTAAGTAAACTGCAGGAGAGAATTCCTGCGGTTGAAATCAGGTAGAGCACCCGGATACCGGTAAATGCGGCGGAACCGGCCACTGCGGATCAATCGCAGCAGAACCGGCGCTGCGGTGCGGGCATCGATCATGCCTTTGACTGCGCCTCCGGTCAGAGGGCCGAGGATGGAGCCGAGGCCGATGGCTGCCGTATAAAAATTATCATAGACAATCCGGTTATCCTCGGCATCAGATTCATATCTCCGGTTAAATACGGATATCACAAAACCGGCATTTGCGGCCGAGGATATGAGAAATGCAGCCGGAATGAAAATGAACCAGTTCTGAGCGGAGGCAAAGGACATGAAACAGGGTTTCACCGGCAAAAAGAACCATATGGACATTTTTAAAAGTGAATTCATGGCCGCAGCGGTCGCTTAACCTTCCCCAGAAACTGAGCAGAACGATCTGCGGCAGAGAGATGATCATGTATAAGTCCGGTCACGATCTGATAGGGAGCGCCAGATATTTCATCATGTAAACCATGGTATAGCTGTCGGAAATGGTAAGCAGCAGATAAAAAGATAAAGATGTAAGCCACAAAGCCTGTAAAAGCATCGGTTTTTGAGAGGCAGTCCGGCGATGTCCCGGAAGCGGCAGCCTCTGCTGGAGGACTGGTACGGTTCCCCGTCGGTGTTCCTGCCAGAGAATCACTTCAAGATTCCCATTAGGGCCGCAGCGGCAAACAGGATGGCGAAACCGATGTATTTTCCTCCCATGAGATCCATAAAACGGCCGCCAGCCAGCGACAGAACCACTGTGACCGTGAGCGTCAGCGTCTGTCTTAAGGAAATGTACCGTCCGCTCTTTTTTCTTCGATAAACCAAGCATCCACTGGTTAAGCACCACCGTCGTCTGTGCCTGAAGTGAAGGCAGCGACGACGGTGGGAACAAACACGTAAAGCCTGCATCCTGGCTGGAAACAAGAACCGGTATGGTGACGATAAAAAGTGTTGCCAGGCGGGAGAGGATCGTAGAGTGCTACCGTCACTTTTGCGGCTGGTAATCGCTCCAGAAATGCCGGAATATGAGGATCAGCACACCGCAGATATTGACGATTACACTTAAATAACTGACCAGAATGTCACCGGCTCCCATAAGAATCGCGAGGCAAGAAAACGCCGCTGGTCAGATACGTGAACGCTGTGCCGAATCCGGCCTGAATGAAAAAGCAGGTCGGGGACCACTTCTGCCAGGCAGACCCGGTCCTGCGGGCCGGGGTTCATGGCTGCTCCTTTATAAACTGAACGTCTTCAAAGATTTTCCCGGCTGTTAAGTACGCCATGCCGTCGTGGTAGATAGTCGTGCCGAGATCGGCCGAATACAGAATCTCCGCGGACATGTGTCTCGGAAGAAGAGCGGAAAATCAAACCGTTACTTCGATGGGGCGATACAGTCCGTTGCGCAGGTCGGACCGCCCAGGACGACATACTGGGGATTTAAAATGCCGCAGATCCAGCCGATGATCCGGATCATCAGATTGGTGTAATCTTTGTCATCACTGCTTCCATCAGCCACTCGTCAGAATCCGGCCATCACTCCATGGGAACCAGTCCCAGCTCCCCCGGCAAAATTGAAAGCCGCGGACGACCCGCCCGCCGACGATGAAACCGGCGCTTTTTTTCAGGTGGAGATACGCCATATTCGTGAGATCCGGGGCCTCGCGGGAAATTCCCTGGCATAGCAGCGGCCGAAGCCGATGGCTGGCATTTAAGTCATTCTCCATAACAATGGGAATGTGATACCGCCCGGCGAGGCGGTCTCCTAAGTCATGGCGACATAATTCGTCGCTGCTGCCGCTCCCTTTCCAGAAACGAACCGTCTTCGACGATGCCCGGAACGCCGATTCCGATGGACTTGATATCCTTTCGCGCCATAGAGTTCATCGAGGTATGCGGGATGGCTGGCTCGTAGTCGTCGCCCGTAAACTCCAGTCTGCAAGTCTCTAAAATCTCCCACAGATTCAACAAACGCCCGTGCATCTCACTGCCGAGATGCAGATCGCTGCGCCGTAGTACTTATCCGGCTTAAAGCGGTAGCCGTTCCGCCGCTTTCGTCCACCGCTGGATTCGTCGTGTCCAATGCTTTCGATTTCCCCGTTTTCCATCATCTCGGCCAGGGAGAGCGGACCGTCGTAGAGCTTGATCTGTGTCTCACCGGCGATTTCCGCCCCAGTGCCTCTGCGTTTGATTACTCTGCGGATCTGTGGGAATTCGCCTGCCCGTGGTCTGGCGGTTAATGTGTCCATAAAACGCCCCTCCCTTGTCACTTTTTGTTGGAAACTTTTTATAAGTTTTTGAAAAATCAGAAATGTCAATGACAGAATGACAAATCCTTCGGTTACCATTCAAGTTTCCGCCCGGCGTTCCGGTGCGTGGGAGAGCGGCGACAGAAGGGCGTTTCGCCTGTTTAAAAGCGGGAAAAGAGGCGGATCGCGCAAACTACGGCGAACCTGAAGGACTTCACCTCCGTGGTCTGGCGCCAGATTTACCACCCTTTCCCGTCTTTCTGTATCCACCTAAAGAACACTCAAATATAAATGGCGGAAGGATTTGTTTCTTTGTTGGAAATCTTTTGAAAATGCAATACTTTCGATTTACTTCAGCCAGGCTGTAACATTTACGTCTTTTTGTAAAATGATAGCGTCAGGAACAGGGCCTAATTCGCAGTTCTATAATGCTTCTTTCGATGCCCCTTTCAATGCCTCGTTCAATCCCCAATTGCTCTCTGTTCCAGTTTGTCAGCAAAAACTGTTACACAAATCACTATCCCTCCTTATATTTTCAATTTGCTCTTATGACTAAAAACCTCGTATTTTCTCTGTTGAGGCTCGGTTCTGAGCCATATGGTTTCCTCAGGTGAAAGCTGATGGATAATTAAAGCTGAACTTTGAACAGCAGTTTGGATTATTTTTTCTAATCTCACTGCCATATGTCTCCCTTAAAACTTAATCAGCTTACCCGGATACTGATTGACAACCAGCGTTATGGTGATCTCGGAAGGCAGGATTTTCACTTTTCAATCGAACGAAACTTCCAGGATTCTTATATTCTACGATATTATACCGGCTGAAAAAAACTTTCGATTTTTCTACGGACTCCTTGATGATTAAGTATCAATCTGAAGAGGTTTTCTGTCAGATTAAACTCCCTCATGAAACTGCTCTCAGCCTCCAATTCAATCCGCCGCCAAATGCCGGATACCATTGTAACGGTTTGTGGTTCTCCTGCATTCATAGGCATTTCCTCCCTTCTGCATTTTTTTTGAGTTTTTGGCGCAAGATTACAACCTGGCCAGCGCCAGGGGTGAACACATATACTTGACCGGTTATCTGGAAGTTTCCCCTCCGGTTCTTTGTCAGGAGATTGACAGAATATGAATACAGATATTAGTAGTATAACATAAATTTTTTGGTAATGTCATGTCATAAAAATGGGAGGGGCTGATATTTTTCTAAATTTCAATCACTTTCCCCCTTGGAAAGTCTCGACTCTTCCGCCGCAAAAATGCGACGAGGTGGCTGCCAACGGACTGCTCCAGCGAGGTAATCCCCCTCCGGTTTCCTTTCCTGTCTGAAGCATGTCGAGGAATTCTTCCAGCATGCGGTTGTCGCCGCCGGCGTGGCCGCTGAAATCCTCGGCCAGCTGGGAGATGTCGATAATCTGACGCGGTTTTCCAAAGAGACCGATCGCGATGGTGTTTTTGTACATGTCGCCGGTGAGATCGCCTTTGGTGCCCATGATCTTGCAGTATCGGGAAGCGCCGTCGCTGGTAGAAGCCGCTCATGGTGAAGTTTATGGTGCTTCCGTCGGTGTTTTCGATGTTGGTCACCTGATGGTCCACCACGTTGTTGTCACAGTGGTAGACACAGCGGCCGTACGGGCCTGTCTTTATGGCATCATAGATCGTCTCCGGAGTCGGCTGGAGGCCAATACATCCACCGGCCATTCGGTGTGGCCGCAGGCAATGCCGGTCTTTTCGTTTGTAACGTAGATTTTTTCTGCGTCGAAGGGGCAGGAGTCCTTTGCGGCACAGCCGTCGAGGCAGCGATGCGCAGCGCCTTCCGGGGGCACAGGATTCTCTTGAATAAATAGGTGCTGCCCATGGACGTAACGCGGGCAGCGTCTGTCCGCCAGCCATAAGTAGAGGTCGAAATCGTGGCACGTCTTCTGAAGGCACATGGGACTGGTCGTCTCGCTGTTTCTCCAGTTTCCGCGGACAAAGCTGTGTGCCTGATGCCAGTAGCCCACGTTCTCGATGGCCTGGATGGTGACGACGTCACCGATGATGCCGGAAGCAATCAGTTCCTTCATCTTCGAGAAAAATGGCGTATAGCTGAGCACGTGACAGACAACGATTTTCCGGTCGTATTTTTTCGACGCTTCCAGGAGCTGACGGCACTCAGTGGGATCGGGGGGAGATGGGTTTTTCCATCAAAATGTGGTATCCTCTTTCCAGAGCGGTAAGCGCCTGGGAGACGTGATCGCGGTCCTGGGTGCAGATAAAGACGGCATCGGCCATCTTGGGCTGGGCCAGCAGCTCCTCCGCCTGGCAAAGCAGCGCTCCTCTGGAATGTGGGTACGTCTCGGCGGTCTCCCCGAAGAGCGCCGGGATCGATATCCGCGGCTGCGGTAATCTCCATTTTGTCCGGGTGAAGCGAGGCAAATGGCGCATAGGTGATTCTTCCCCGGCTTCCAAGGCCGACGATGGCTACGGTTGTTTTCATGTGAATTCCTCCTGTTTTATGATAAATTGTTTGTATGAATACGCATGGTTACGGTGGTACGGCGGCTTCCCGGTTCTGACTCGATGGTGAGCTCCGACGACTTTTCAAAATAGAGCTTGATCCGCTTGTAGAGATTGGCCAGCCCGTAGCTTTTGGAGACGGAGCCTACCGGATTCGTATTTTTAAAGGATTCCTGGATCCGCTCCATGGTCTCCTGATCGATGCCGGGGCCGTTGTCGGTGACAGATATGACACAGCCGTCGCCGCTTTCCGCAATGCGTACGACGATGTGAACCGGCGACGGGTGGTTTCTACCGCGTATTTCATAGAATTTTCCACCAACGGGTGAATAAACAGCTTGGGAATCTGTATGGAGCGCACCTCCGGCTCCACCTGGTATTCCCAGGTCAGACGGTCCCCGAACCGGAACTTCTCCACCTGCAAGTACTGTTCCACAAAGGTCAGCTCCTGATCAATGGTGATGCGGTCGCTCCCCCTTTAAAATGTACTGAAACAGCTTGGCCATGGCCATGAGAATTCCGGCGTTGTCCATGTCATTTTTCTGGATCAGGCTCAGTAGACCGATTCAGGGCATTGATGATGAAATGAGGGTTGACCTGGGACTGAAGCGCGGTGATTTCCGCCTTGGTCCGCAAAAGTTCTTTTTTCAAATACCTGCTCGATCAAACGATTATTCTTTTCCACCAGAGCATTGTAATGGATGTTCAGTTCGTTGATGTCGGAATTGGAGTAATGCCGGTCGTTGGCCTGCAGCTTTCCATCGGCAATCACCATGGACTTTCTCATGTCGGACAGCGGTTTTGAATCATACGTGCAATGAAGAGGCTGCAGATCAAGGAATACGCCGGTCCCGATGAGAAAGCCATAGATCACGATGCCGCTCATCAGGAGATATCATTGGAGGTCAGTTCCTTCGGAATATAGATGGAAAATGTCCAGCCGGATACGGCGAAGTGGAATCGGCCAGCTGGTAATTCCGTTCGAAGGAATCCGGATTCATGTCCTTTAAGGTCTTCCCATAGGAGACGCGGGCGCCGGCGCAGTCGGTCAGCTCCAGCGTGCAGTCGCCCAGCGCGTTTAAATCCTGGGCGATGGAGTCCATCAAATCCGGCTTCAAATGAACCACGACGTATCCGCCGTGTTCAAAGGCGTAGTCCGCCAGGAGAATCCCGCTTGACCGCCATGATGGTATGGCCCCCTCCGGACTCCGATTCGGACAGCAGCCATACGGCCTTTCCGTTGTATTCGTCGGCCATGGCGAGGGCAGTCTCGGGATAGTGGCGAGAGCGGCCCCTTGGTGTAAGGATAGATCTGGGCTCTTTTTACTGTAGAGTTCGATGGATTCTAAGTTGTCCGCGTAATTGATCGTATTCATGGTCTTTAACCGGAGAGTGGAAAAACTCTCCGAGGAAAATGACGCATTCTGATTATAGTCGTTTAAAATGGTCTGAACCGCCAGGTCGTTGCAGAGACGCTGAAGAGATGAATCCATCTCGGTCAGCGAGGAGTTAAAACGCTCCTGAGCCTGCTTGACTGTGATTTCTATATATTTGGAAGACTGCTGAAGGATGTAGCCGGACATATTTTTTATATAAGTAACCGCCGATGCAGAGAAAGGCGATGGCCACCACCAGCATGGAGGAGATGAAGATCTGCCCCGATGTGGTGTTTCCCAATAATTTCAGTTTCTGTTTCATGGCACCTCCGGTTGCGTATGGACCATCGTATGTTTGTGTTACAGCATCATCATACCAAATTCATATGGTAAAATCAAAAGATATGCATCAAGAAAGAAAAAATAGTGGAATTTTACAAAAAAATAGTGTGGTTTCTTTCTTTGTTGTCTATTATATACTAAATGTATCTTATAAGGAGGGATTTACAGATGAAAAAAAGATTAAGCAGCAATCGTCTGTGCAGCCCGCGCTGGGGTTACAGCACTCACTGGCTGTGCATCAGGAAAGCAGGAGACTACGGCAGCAGGTACGGAGACGACCGCAGCGGCGGCCACGGAGAAGGCGGCAGGCGAAGAGGAGAGTAAGGCGGAGAGCGACCGGGGAAACAGCGGCCAGCCAGGAAGCCGCGGAGATTACATGTATTGGGATACGGTCGGCAGCGTGTCGGACCGTGAGGCCAAGCTGGCCATGATCGGGCGGTTCGAAGCACAGAACCCGGGAATCAAGGTAAAATATGAGGGGAATGGAAGGCGAGGCCTACAAGACTAAAGATTAAGACTGTGGTAGCGCCAACAATCTGCCGGATATCTTCGGATACTGGGTGGGAGAGCAGTTTAAGACGCTTGTAAACTCCGGAAATGTGGAAGATTTGTCTTCCGTTTTTGAGGAGGACACGGCATTTCGCGATACCTTTGTGCCGGGCAGCTTAGACGCGGTATCCTATGACGGCAAGGTCTACGGCGCCGACCTCCATTACCTGTATGGCAGTCTGGTACAACAAGGCCATCTTCGAGGAGAACGGGTGGAAGTTCCGAAGACATATGAGGACTTAAGGGCGTGATCAACACACTGTCCGATAAGGGCGTGACACCGATCATCGTGGGAGCCAAGGACCGCTGGCCGCTTCTCGGCTGGTATTCCTACCTGGCACAGAGAATCGGCGGTGTCGATCTGTACAATGAGGTGTGCTCCGGAGATAAAATTTCACGGAAGACGCATATGTACAGGCTGGCGAGGGGAAATCAAGGCTCTGGCGAAAAAGGGCTTTATCAATGGCTGCATGTCCGTAGACGCCACGACGGCGGAAGCCTTGTTCGCGGCGGCAGGCAAGGGCGCAATCTTAATTACCGGTTCCTGGTCGATTCCGACCTTTACGGAAGACCCGGGCGCGCAAAGGATTTCTCCTATTTCCCATTCCCTGTGGCAGAGGGCGGAAAGAGGACGAGGCCGGCTACTTATACGGCGGCGTTGCCATACGCCTGGCAATCAGCAGGTCAACGAAAGAACAAAGACGCGGTTGTGAAGTTCTTAAAAGTACATGATGAGTGAGGAAGAGCAGACCACCTTAAGTGTAGAGCGCACAGGAACCTTCTCGACTGTGAAGGTATCCCCGAAGGAAGAGAACATGGATCCTCTGGCATACCAGTTCAGCCAGTACGTATCCGACGGTGTGGAAGGCTTCATTCCGTATACGGATCAGGCCCTGCCTCGGAACAGGCGGAGAACTTATTAAACGCTTTAACCGCTATCGTTGCGGAAGACAACGCCGACGTTAAAGGCGGGCTTGCAAAAGATCAAATAGATTTCACTAATTGAAAGTACAACATTGGGGCCGCGCACGGGAACACCTCGAATACGCGGCCCCGAAAGGAATAGGTGCAGAGTATGAAAAAATACATCCTGCGGTGCGGTGCCTCTTCATATTGCCTGCGGTCCTGTGGTTTTTGCGGCGGTGATCGTACCGGTCCTGATGGCGGTCTATTACAGCTTCTTCAGCTGGGACGGGGTGACTGCCAAGGTGTTTATCCGCTTCGATAATTACAGGGAACTGTTTAAGGATCCGGTCGTCTGAAGTCCCTTACCAATTCCCTGAAGATGGTATTCTGGTGCGTTCTGCTTCAGCTGCCCATCGGCATGGCGTTTTCCGTCATTCTTTTTAACCGGAAGCTGAAGGGACGGGGATTTTTCGGACCGTGTACTTCCTTCCGGTGGTGCTGTCCTCCTCCATGATCGGTATCTTATGGGGACAGATCTACGATCCCAACTTCCGGACTGTTAAACGGTCTTCTGGAGGCGGTGGGATTAAAACAGCTGCAGCAGATCTGGCTGGGGACATGAAGCTGGCGCTGGGCTGTATCATTGCGGTGGTGGTCTGGCAGTTTATCGGCAATTATATTCTGATCTACTATACGGCCCTGCATAATATTTCCGGATGTGCTGGAGTCGGCCAGGCTGGATGGAGCCGGTGTCCTAAAAGCTGTTCCGTTATATTGAACTGCCTCTGATGTGGCCGGTGATCCGTCTGACCCTGATACTGGCCACGGTCAACTCCTTAAAAATACTTCGACTTAGTCTACATCATGTCAAACGGAGGACCTAACCATGCCAGCGAGGTTCTGGCTTCCCTACGTGGTAAAACGCGTTCAATTCCATGAGAATCGGCTATGCGAACACGGTGGCAGTGCTTCTGCTGGTGCTGGGAATCTTCTTTATTGTTCTTTATAACAAAATACTGGCTCCGTCATCGGCCAGCGATTAAATATCACCGAAGGAGGTTTCCCTAATGAAAAAAAGCAGTATATCACCAGGCAAATGGATTCTGTACCTCATTCTGGCAATTCAGGCAGTCACCACGTACCCGCTGATCTGGATGATCGTGTCCTCTTTAAAGGACAACGTATCCTTTTTGCAGATCCGTGGTCCATACCCAAGAATCCCCAGTTTGTCAATTACGTGACGGCCTGGAAAGAAGGAATCAGGACTATATGATAAACAGCATTGTGATCACCATCGCAACGCTTTTTATCGTCATTATTCTAAGCTGTGCGTTCTCCTTCATGGTCGCCCGTTTTTCCGTTTAAGGGGGGCCGGACTTCTGGTTGGAATGTTTTTTTGCGGGCATGATGATTCCGGTTCACTGTACTCTCGTTCCTCTATACAGTATGATGAACGGACTGGGATGGCTGGACAGCTTATGGGCCCTGCTCTTTCCCTATGTGGCGTCAGGACTGCCGCTGGCCATCTTCTGACTTACGGCCACTACCAGCAGATTCCCATGGAACTGGAGGAGGCGGCGAGAATGGATGGATGCGGTGTCATCCGGATGTTCCTCTACATCTTTCTTCCGCTGGCGAAGCCGGTGATTTCCACCATCGGGATCCTGACGGCGATCAGCGTGTGGAACGAATTTATATTTGCCAATATCATCATCTCTGACCCGCTGAAGAAGACGCTGCCGGTAGGACTTCTGGCGTTAAAGGGAACGTACAATACGAACTACGCTGCGGTCAGTGCGGCGTTGACTATTTCCGCGATACCGATTATCATAGTCTATATCCTGATGTCAGGGAAAGATTCAGGCTGGTATGGTCTCAGGCGCGGTGAAGAGCTGAAGTGGGGGGAATACGATGGAAAATTATATTGTTAATCGGTTTTACCCGGATTTCATCCGATCCATCCATCATTCGGGTGGGAGCGTACTATATGGCCGTATCCACGTTTGAGTGGTTTCGGGTGTCTGTATCTACCATTCCACAGATTTACAGAACTGGGAGCTGGCGGCCAGACCTCTGGACCGTGTCTCCCAGCTGGATATGAAGGGCAATGATGCCTCCGGCGGAAAGTGTTTGCCCCCTGCCTTTCCTATGACAACGGCGTGTTCTACCTGGTTTACACCAATGTGAGGACACACTGGTGACTTTATGGACTGCCCAATTATCTGGTAACGGCCGCGGATATCGGGGAGAGTGGTGGAACGCGTCTATCTGCACAGCCTGGGCTTTGATCCGTCGCTGTTTCACGATGATGACGGGGAGAAAATGGGTGGTCAGCATTGTGAGGCATTACCGGAAGATGCGCGTTCAGAAGATCGCCCTGCAGAATACGACCCTTTTTTAAAAGAAAATGACAGGGCCTTGACGGAGATATTCGGGGCAGCGGGCTGACGGCTCCGGAAGGGACCTCACCTCTACCGGAAGGGAAATGGCTGTTTTACTATATCATGACTGCGGAAGGCGGGACGGAATACGGCCACGCGGTTCACCATGGGCCGGTCGGAGAAGATCAGGCGGTCCCCAACGGGCTGTCGCCTTATAATCCGGTTTTGACGTCGCGGAATGATCTGACACTTCCCTTACAGAAGGCCACGCTGATCTGGTGGAGGCACCGGATGGGGTGGTATATGGTGCATTTATGCGGCCGGCCGCTGCCGCCGTTTCGCCGGTGTATTCTCGGGGAGAGACGGCTGTCCAGCGGCATGAGATGGACAGAGGGACGGATGGCTCTGCCTTGCAGACGGGGAAGGAACCGCGTGTACGCGTTCCGGTATCGTGGCCGGTGGAACGAAAAACTGGAGGAGGAGATCCGGTATTTGTTTCAGGGGACCATTTAAGCCCGGATTTCTTTTCACTCACGAGTGCCCCTGGGGGAGGCTTTATCACTCACAGAACGTCCGGGCTGGCTGACGGGAAGAAGGATTCGCCCAATTCAGGTTTGAACAGAGCCTGATTGCGCGGGGAACAGGAGGACTTCGCGATTTCAGCTTTGAGACCGAACTGGATTTTGAACCATCCTCGGAGCGGCAGATGGCGGGAATTCTGTATTTTTTATGACGAGTGTGATTTTTTACTACCTTTCGTGTGACCTGCGGACAGAGGCGGACAGAAGATCCTCGATGTGATGCGGATGAACCGGGGAAAGACGGAGTATGTGCCTGACTGCGGTATGCGGTGCCGGAGGGCATCCGGCTCCGGCTGGTGGTGCGCCCGGACGGAGGCTTCCCTGCTTTTTCCCCAGCCTGGAGGAGGGGGTGGCAGCAGGCGGGAAATACGCTGGATGCCTCGCTGCTTTCTGACGAGTATCCGGAGGAAGGGGCTTACACGGGGCCATGGTTGGCCTGGGATGCCATGACATGGCGTACCGCAGCGCCAGGGCGTATTTCAAGTATGCAGTGTACCGCAGAGAAGGGACCGGAATGGAACAGACTGATAAAGACGGACGGAGGGAAACCATGGAACGGACCTATACACTAATGCTGGTGGAGGATAGGCGGAATATTCTGTATGGCATGAAGAATGCCATCCTCTGCCATAATGCCCCAGGTTTCTGATATTCCTGACCGCTGAAAATGGCCGGGAGGCGCTGGAGCTTCTGGAGGAACGGGTTCGGATATCATCATTACGGATATCCGCATGCCGGAGGTAGACGGTACCGAGATGGTCCGGATTCGTGAACAGGGGTATGAGATGCCTGTGATCATCTGACGGCTCTGACGGACTTTGCCATTGCCAGGGATTTGATCCATTACCAGATTCAGAATTACATCGTGAAGGCCATTTTCGATTGAGGAGATCTTAAAAGGAGACGGAGGTGGCCATCGAAGAACTGAAGAAGCGCAGCCAGATGAAGATGGCGCAGAAGACCGTGAAGGAGTTTCCGGAACTGGTGGAAACTCCGCCCTCCAGCGAAAACCAGCTGATATCCCAGGCCGTGGAATACATAAGCAGCCACTTGGATGGCGCAGCCTCTTTAAATGACATTTCCGGGGCGCTCCATGTGAGCAAGGCGTATCTGTCCACGCTGTTTAAGCGGGAGATGAATACGACCGTGACGGATTTTGTGACGAAGCAGCGGATGAAGGAGGCGAAAAAAGCTTCTTCTGGAGACCGATATGCTGGTATCAGAGATCTATTTAAAGGTAGGCTATCAGGCGATAAGTACTTTATCAAAGGTGTTTAAGGAGATGGAGGGGGTGACACCTCTGGCCTACCGGAAACGGTGGAAATGAAAATCACTATCAGATTTGCCTCATTTTTCACGGATGAAGCTGGAAGATTGTAAAAAAAATAACAAAAGAAATGAAATGGATTATTGACTATTTCGATTATTTGTAATAAAGTAAGTATTAGCCTATGGCATGTAACTTACAAGGTATAGGTAATATCAAATAAACTATTTGGTTACTATACAATAATACAGAAAAAAGAGAGGTTGAATAAAATGGCAGAAATCGATTTAAGTCAGTATGGTATCAACGGAACAACAGAAATCGTCTACAACCCTTCATTTGAAACATTATTTGAAGAAGAGACGAAACCAGAACTGGAAGGCTATGAAAAAAGGTCAGGTAAGCGAACTTGGTGCTGTTAATGTTATGACAGGTATTTACACAGGACGTTCCCCTAAAGATAAGTACATTGTCATGGATGAGAATTCGAAGGACACTGTATGGTGGACTTCTGATGAGTATAAGAATGATAATCATCCGGCAAGCCAGGAAGCCGGGAGTTGACACAAACATTCTTGATCCTCGTGACACATATGCAGACGCTTCTGAATGGGATGAAAAGGCAAAAGATCTTGCAGGAAGATTTATTAAAAACTTTGCAAAATATGAGAGCAACGAGGCAGGAAAAGCTCTTGTTTCAGCTGGTCCGCAGTTATAAGAACAGTTTTTCGTTAATCAAAAGAAAATCATATTCAGCAGAGAATATGATGATTGTCGATATAAGAAATGTGAAAAAGAAATCGCTGAAGTTTTATACTTCAGCGATTTCTTTGTATAGAGATGAGACAAAGTCTGGATTTTCAAAGACTTCTTCTTTCATAAATTGGATTTACTTGATAATATATAAAAAGAAGATATAATTATATCAATAAAATGATATAATAAAATGTCTGTATTTTTTCTTTTTAGGTGAATTTTTTTCGGCAAACGCTTCTTCATCAGTCTCG
>VOFI01004000.1_pt1 | contig 18703 bp, 34 predicted proteins | sample 5384131 | NCBI WGS metagenome assembly VOFI01 (sample SAMN12384728, study PRJNA508395) | human gut metagenome | isolation source: healthy gut H | host: Homo sapiens
TTACGTATTGCTCAACGATTCACGGAGATGACCACCGCCCGGGATCTGGCCTGTGCAAAAATATATTTCACATTTTCTCACTGGAGCGGGACCTGGCGGTCTACAGATACGTTTGAGTGACCATTGTGGAGATCGGGGCGTAATTCCGGCTGGCCGGACTGCCGCCTTCCGCGCTGGCGAGACAGAACGGAGACCATGGGCCTGACTTCATCTATCTGTGAAAAGCCGTTTTCGTGAACGGTTTCTGGAGGATATCGAAGCCGGGCAGTCAGAGAGGCGGCATTCCCTCATCGCCGTCAGCGAGGGTGCCGGGATGAAGACGACGGAAGTACGTAACGGAGATCCGAAGGACAGCCGGACCGATGTCTTCGGCCATAGGGATAATGCCGGGACGGGAAAGGTTCTGAGGAGACGTCAGTGGCAGGAGATTGGCTGCAAGGTGCGTTCCATCGAGCTGAATCTGATGCAGCGATGCGCCTCCCAGGCGGCCAGCAGTACGGACCTTCTGGAGTCGCGGCTGCTGGGAGCCATGGCGGTTCAGTGTATCCTTCAGGGAAAAAATGGCCATATGGCCGTTGTTAAACGGTGAAGAATCACCCTTACCGTGTCGCCTACACGTCTGTACCCGTAAAGTCTTGTGGCAAATAAAGAGAAGACGGTTCCGCTGGAGTGGATCAATGAGCAGGGAAATGATATTGAACAGCCGCTCATGGATTTACTTGCAGCCATTGATTGGGGGAGGTTCCGCTTTAGTCTTAGCAATGGGCTTCCTGTGTATTTTAAGATTGGTGCGGTGAGCCGTGTGGATGGAAAATGTCGGAAACGCTTTGTAAAAGCGAAAGTAAGAAAAGTAAAGACAGCAAAAAACTAAAAAGAGCAGTGAAAGGTTCCTGGCCTGACAAATTTTTTTGTTTGTTGGGGCAGGGCCTTTTTGATTGGTGATATTCTTTGTGTTTTTGTAAGAGGTTTGAAGTACTGCAGAGATAAGATTTGATACAGAAAATGATATAAAATGATATAAAAAAACATAAACGATATAATAAATGTTGACTTTGATATATGACAATGCTATATTGTATTTAAATGAAACAGCTGCTGTACAGAAATATACCATCTATTTGGAACATTTTACCATGAGAGAAGGGGGAGGTATTTTGAATTACATAAAAAATGATGAAAGAAGAAGGAACAGGCACGGATTTGGAAATCAGAATGTTATGGGAAGAGTCTTTACTGCACCGCCGGTTTTTCTGTTTTTTTTATTCACCTTTATTCCGATTATTATGGCGGTGGTGATCAGCTTTACCGACTACGATATTTGAACGCGCCCCAGTTTGTGGGGCTGTACAATTACAGGAAGATGATAAAGGATGAATTTTTCTGGATTGCCCTCAAGAACACGTGCGTATATACGCTTTGTATGTGCCGGGCGGCCTGCTCCTCTCTCTGGGAGCAGCCCTGTACTTAAATGTAAACCGGAAGTTCGTGAGTGCCCTCTTCCGAACGCTGTTTTATCTGCCGGTGCTTTCGTCAACAGTCGCTACGGCAACGCTGTGGTTCTGGATCCTGAATCCTCAGCTGGGCCTGTTGAACGGAGTTCTGGAGTTTGTTTGGCATTTCGGGGCCTGCCTGGCTCTACGACAGCCGGTGGGCTATGCTGGCCGTGGTTATGATGAGTCTTCTGGGCGGGATTCGGGACAAATATGATGATCTTCTTATCCGGTTTGAAGGGGTATCCCCAGTTCCTCTGTATGAGGCCGCCAGAGTAGAAGGCGCCAACCGGTGGCAGATTTTACGCATATCACATGGCCGTCCATCTCCCCAAGACCACGTTTCTGGTGACGACGATGCTGATTATCTCCAGCTTTCAGGTGTTTGACCAGGCGTTTATCCTGACGAGGAGGCCCCTGGCAATGCCACGATCACACTGGTCTATTACATTTATAACAATGGCTTCAAAATCTGAACATGGGCTACGCCTCCAGCATTTCCATGGTCCTGTTTCTGATTATCCTGGTGTTTTCCGTATTGAATACCAGGCTGAACAATGCTGATATTTAAGAGAGGAGGAAGAAGATGAAAAGCCGTGAAGTGAAAAAGACGTACAAAAGAGTATTTTATGGTATACGGGAGCGGTCCTGATATCTCTTGCCACCGTATATCCGTTCCTGTGGATGGTATCCACATCGTTTAAAGCCGGAGGCGGAGATTTACCCAACTCCCTGTCCCTGCTGTCCTCGAAGTTTACACTGGCCAATTATGCGAAGGTGTTCAGAACCATGCCGTTTGCCAGGTATTTTATGAATTCCTTTATCCTGGCGGCCAGCGGTGTGGCGACAAACTTATTCTTCGGTGCGCTGGCGGGATACGGGTTTGCAAAGCTTAAATTTCAGGGAAGAAAGGTGTCGTTTTTGATCCTGCTGTCGTCGATGATGATCCCGGCGGTCGCCACCATGATTCCCCAGTTCCTTGTCTTAAAATTCTTCCCTCTGGTGGGAGGCAACAACTTATTCGGACAGGGCGGAAACGGTTTATCAACAGCTACTTTGCCATCATCATTCCGGGCGCGGTAGGGGCATTGCATTTTTTTATGAAGCAGTTCTTCGAGACGCTGCCGGACGAGCTGGCCGAGGCTGCCAGAGTCGATGGCTGCGGGAGAGTTTAAGATATTTACGAAGATTTACTTTCCGCTGATCAAGCCTGCGGCTATTACGCTGGCGATCATGACATTCCAGTCGGGCTGGAACAGCTTTATGTGGCCCTCTCATCGTGCTGAACTCCGATAAGATGAAGACGGTTCAGGTGGGGCTGGCCACGTTTCAGTACCAGTATGACACCCAAGTACGGCCCGCTGATGGCAGGCACGGTGATCGCCACCCTGCCTATGGTCCTGCTGTTCTTATTTGCACAGAAATACTACGTGGAAGGAATTGCCTTTCAGCGGAGGAAAATAAATAATATTCAAACAAGAAAAAGGAGAAAACAAATATGAAAAGTTAATGGCGGCCGTTCTGACGCCACGGTAGCAACAGGTCTGCTGGCCGGATGCAGCACGGGCAGCAATGGCGGAAATGGTGAGAAGGGCTCTGAGGCGGCTGGAAAGCAGGAAGTGACCATGTGGGGCTCCATGAGCGGCGACGCAGTGGAATACATCAACCAGATGACTGAAATTACAACAATTCCCAGGAGAAGTACTACGTGACATACGCGGTACAGGACAGCATGGAGGAGAAGTTAGTCACCGCCATCGCCGGAGGACGTGCCGGACATCGTCATGTGGGACCGTTTTACCACGGCCACATACGCCGCAAAGGGAGCGTTTATGCCGCTGGATGACTACATAGCAGGCGACAAGGTGGATATGGACCAGTTTTACCAGCCCACAGTCGAAGAAATGAAAGGAAACGACGGCAAACAGTATGGCGTTCCCCTGACGGTGGATACGAGAATCTCTTCTATAATAAAGACCTTTTAAAGGAAGCCGGAGTGAATCCGGAGGAAATCAGTACGTCGGATGCCTTAAAGAGCCGCAGCGGCACTTACAAAGAGAGATGCAGGCGGAAAGCTGGAACAGTCCGGTTTTTCCCTGTCGGATCTCGGGGCTTTTCAATAACTGGATTCTCCAGGCGGGCGGAAAAGATGGTGGATGATACGGTGACGCCACCGGTTACCGCATTCAATTCTGAGGCGGGACTGGCTGTGCTGAATACTGATGAACTGCTGAATCAGGAGGGTCTATGAGCTGGGCTTCGAGGATGGCTTCGGAGGAAACGGCTTTAAAAGGCAGAGCAAAGGTAGCCATCTGCTTCAACGGGCCGTGGGCGCTCAAATCCTTAGATGAGTGGACGGTGTACTGGAACAGTGAGGGGCCCGGAGGAGTGCAGTCCTGCATCATGGGCGGATTCGGCCTGGTAATTCCGAGCAAGGCAAAGAATCCGACGCTGCCTGGGACTTCATCAAATGGTGGACGACATAGCCGGAAAACGGTGTGGAATTTGCGAAAGCTCAGTGCCAATCTTCCAGCCAATAAAAACGCGGCGGCAGACGATTACTTCATGAACGACGAGATTTTTATCCGTATTTTCAGGACCATGCTGTATGCTACGACGAGAATGCCGGTTCGGGATACTCCGAGGTGGAAGGTCTGGCACTTCGGCCTGCAGCTGGATCTGTTTGTGGGCGGAACGCTCTCCGCAGAGGAGGCTCTGGCCACGGCTCAGAAACAGGGCGATAAGATTTTGGCGGAAGCAGCTTCCAAATAACGCTTCCTGCGAGAATAAAAGGAGACAGAACGATGGCAAACTTGAACGATGCATTAAACCTGGCCCAGGAAGCGCTGGAGCGCTGTTACTGGGATGAAGCAGTATTATGAGCACCATTTTCCGAGAAAAGAAGGGAGGAAGCCTTTGTATACTGTGGCATGCCCATACGGTGGACGCCCTGCTGGACGGATACCTGCGCACCGGGGATGGCGTCTACATGGAACGGATCAGGAAGGAGCTGACCGGCACCTGGAACGCCAATCACCAGACCTTTCTCCACAACTGGTATGATGATATGGAGTGGATTGCCCTTGCGCTTCTACGTCTCTGGGATGTGACGGAAAACGACGCATGCAGAGACCAGGTATTTACGATCTGGGAAGACGTGAAGACGGCCTGGAATGACCACATGGGCGGCGGACTGGCCTGGCAGAAAAAGCAGCTGGATTATAAAAATACGCCGGCAAACGCACCGGCTGCGATCCTGGCATTCCGTTTATACCAGAGATTTGGAAGGCCAGAGGATTTGGAGTGGGGCGAGCGGATCTTTCAGTGGAACTTACGCCATCTGGTGGATCCTGACAATGGATTTGTCTGGGACGGGATCAACCGGCTGGGCGACGGAAAAGTAGACTATGAGTGGGAGTTTACGTACTGTCAGGGCGTATTTATGCAGGCAGCTCTGGAGTACTACCATATTACAAAGGATGAGGCATATTACGAGATGGCGCTTGCCACCTTTCGGGAGGCGAAACGGAGGCTGGCCGACAGCCACGGCGGTTTAATCCCATATGAGGGACCGGATGACTGCGGGCTGTTCCGGGGAATTTTCTTCTGTTACTGCCGTGAGCTCTATGGGGGGAGAAGAAAATGAGCCCGAGATCCGGGAGATGATTCACTTCCACGCGGATACTGTGGCGAGCCGGGGAATGAACCGGGAGGGGGCTGATCGGCGGCAGCTGGGGATAAGCCGGAGACAGGCACTGTGGATCTGGCCCAGCATCTGAGCAGGAATCATGGTGATGGAGATGGCGGCAAGGTGCTGACCAGGGAACGGGGAGCCGTTTGACTCCTGTAAGGACACATGGTATTATATAAATGATATATCATTTATATAATACCATGCAGTCTGGATGAAACGATAGAAAACGGCGGGGCTGAAAGAGAAGGAAGGGAGCTTTCTTCTCCTTGGCCCGTCTGCGCACAGGTTGTGTGAAGAATGGAGGAAGTCATGAAGGGAAAGCCATTATATGAAAAGAATTTATCTGGAGATATTAAATGACATACGGTCAGGGAAGTATGAGACCGGTGTGCGGCTCCCTTCTGAGAAAGAACTTTGTGTGGAATCTATAATGTGAGCAGGATAACAGGAAAAGGCGATGGATATGCTGGCGGAGCGGAACATTATCATCCGGATGCCGGGGAAGGGATCGTTTGTCAATGACTCCTGGGAGCAGGCGGCAGAGTCGCTTCCGCAGGAGACAAAGACGGATTCTCCGGTGATCGGTGTGATCATGGACGGTTTGGCGGCAGCTACGGGTATAAAGCTGATTCTGGGAATTGAGAAGACCTGCAGGGAACTGGGATATTACATGGTGCTTCACTGTACCAATGGCAGCAGGGAAGAGGAGAGCCGGGCAGTGGACCGGATGCTTTCCCTGGGCGCACAGGGAATCATCATCATGTGTGTGCACGGAGAGAATTTTAACTCGACTGTGCTGAAACTGGCGGTGGAGGAGTACCCCATCGTACTTTTTTAGACCGGAGGCTGAAAGGCGTTCCGGTATCGTACGTGGGGACGGACAACCAGAAAGCGGCCAGGGAACTGACGGACTGGCTCTGGACCAGGGCCACCGGAATATCTGCTTTGCGTCCCACTGCGGGTGGACACCCCTACGATCGCAGACCGTCATCTGGGCTTTCTGGACAGCCATTTAGAACACGGTCTGACCACGAATGAGTCCATGTGGCTGACGGATTTAAAGGCGACGCTGCCGTCCCACCGCACGGAGGAATCGCTCCGCGAGGACTATGATAAGGTGAAGGCATTTATCGGAAGCCATCCGGATATCACGGCATTTTTCGCGGTGGAATACGATATTGCCAGAATCATCCGGAGTTCTCTCGTGCAGCTGGGCGTGGAGGAGAAGTATACGATTGTATGCTTCGACGGCTATGACAATATAACCGGGGAAGAGGAATTTACCCATATCAGCCAGGACGAGATCGCCATGGGACAGACGAGTGTATCCCTTGTGAGAGATCAGTTAAATGGCAGCCGGAATATCGAGCCGGTGCTGATTCCGTATAAGATTATTCCTGCGAGCAGTTAGTACAGCGTTGCGTAATGCTGTACCAGGAATTTGACTGAGACAGTTTAGCAGCCACTAAGATGGGTGTAAGAAAATTTTCAAGAGCACTCACAGGCTGAATGGAGGGAAAAATGATAGAGAGACCGGAAATACTGACAGAGACAGCTGACGAGCTGGAAAATTACTTATAAGAAAGCGTACCCGCCGCTGGCGCCAGTTTGTGAAACCATGTTTTTAAATACCATTGATACGACAGTAAAAGAAGCTGGGGAAGAGGGAGTATTTCGTAATCACCGGAGATATCGAGGCCATGTGGCCCGCGACTCCTCTTTCAGGTGATGCACTACGTGCCGTTTGCAGCAAAGGACGAGAAGCTGCGGGCAATTCTGCGTGGCATTATAGGAAAACAGGCGAGTCAGATTTTGACGGACCCGTATGCCAACGCGTTTAACGAGGTTCCGGACGGCAGAGGCCACCAGGATAAAACGCAGTTAAACGACTGGGTATGGGAGCGGAAATACGAGCTGGATTCCCTCTGTGCGCCCCTTTTATCTGGCACATGCCTACTGGAAGGAGACTGGCTGCGCCGATATCTTTACAGAAGAATTTGAGCGGATGATGGCCGTACTCTTAACGGTGGTAAAAACCGAGCAGGACCATGATAATTATCCTATACCTTTGAGCGGTCCGACTGCCGGAGACCGACACCCTTCCGTGCGGCGGACTGGGGAATCCGGTGGGACGTACGGGAATGTCCTGGTCTGGCTTTCGCCCATCCGATGACTGCTGCACGTATGGCTATCTGATTCCTTCCAATATGATGGCAGTGGTTGCGCTGGGGTATGGGGAGGAGATTCTCCGGAAGGTATTAAAGAACATTTCCCTGGCAGAGGAATGTGCGAAGACGAGGAAGCAGATCCAGGAGGGAATTGAAGCGTTTGGAATGGTGGTTATCCGCGCTGCGGGAAGATGTACGCCTACGAGACAGACGGACTGGGCCATTATAATTTGATGGATGACGCCAACTCTCCCAGCCTTTTAGCCATGCCGTACTTAAATTACTGCGGCTGTGAGGATGAATTTTTATGTCAATACGAGAAAATTCATACTGTCCGGGATAACCCGTTTTACTATCGCGGGCGCCTGTGCGGATGGTGTGGGAAGCCCCCCATACGCCGGAGGATTACATATGGCATATTGCCATCGTCATGCGCGCTGACCTCGGCTGACCGGGAGGAGATACTGGCCTGCCTGGAGCAGCTGGCCGGAACGCACGCGGGGCTGAACTTTATGCATGAGAGGCTTCCACAAAGATGATCCCCAGTTTACCCGCTCCTGGTTTGCCTGGGCCAAGCAGCCTGTTTTCCGCGTTGATGCTGAAACTGAAGGAAGAAGAAGAGTTTTTCGCGTTTGAGAGAAAATAGGATCGAAATATCGAAACAGAGTTAGTTCGTAAATGAATTGACACGCAGTTTCCCCAGAGAATCTTCTGGTAAAGGACGAAAGCCTTTGCGGTGTGATTGATTTCGGCATTATGGGGACAGGCGATCCCGCCTGTGATTACGCAATGGCCTGGACGTTTTTTTTGACAGCCGCAGCAGAAAGCGTTTTTTGCAGGGACTGCACAGCGATACGATTGACAGAGCGAGAGGATGGGCGCTGTGGAAGGCGCTTATCACCTTGAATGCAATTTTAGAGGAATAGATTCGCGGATGTTTTTATGAGGAGAGACCGGGACAAAGGCGGAGGCAGACCGGAATTTTGCGGCGAAGGCGTACAGATTTCAGCAATGGCTGGGAACGAAATCTGTGCGCTTTTTTCTGATTGACGCGGCGGCTTGTGCAGAGTGTGTGCAGGGAGATCGTTAAAACTGTTTGACACTATTTATGGAGGGGAAAGAGATGGGATTATCAGTTGGAGAGGAAACGAGATTCGGAATGAATCACGCGGCCGGGGCCGAAGGAGAGACGGAAAAATGTTATCTGGTTCATCAGCGACCAGCACAGGGGCAGGCGATGGGAATTCACGGTGATCCCAATGTGTCAACGCCCCAGCATGGACTGGCTGGCCCGCACCGGCTGTGACTTTGAAATGGCGTATTCCGGCATGCCGCTGTGCAGCCCGTTTCGGGGTTCCATGCTGACAAGCGCTATCCGCACCACTGTGTGCCGGGCCATGAATATCCGCTGGATCGAAGCTGCCGACGGTTGCCAGTGTATTCCGGGAACATGGTTACGAGACTCTTTACCTGGGAAAATGGCATCTGGATGGATTTCACGAGAGCGAGGGGCAGGGCGGCATTCCATCTCATCGAAAGAGCGGAGGCGGTTTTGAAAGTGGCTGGGATATGAGAATAACAACAGTCCATGGGATTCCTATGTACACGGAGACATGGGGGATGGGGGGCGAGGTGATGAAGAAGCTGGAGGGCTATGAGACCGACGCCCTTACGGCTCTTTTGCTCCAATATCTGGACGAAGACAGGGAACGGCCATTTTTGCAGTGATCTCGGTTCAGCCGCCCCACGATCCATTTATTGCGCCGCCTGAATTTATGGGAGGCAGGAGCAGAGGAAGCGTTAATTCAGGCAGAATGTACCGTCGCTGCAAAAAGGTCAGGGACCGGGCGGCCGAAGATCTGGCCGGGTACTATGGAATGATTGAAAATGTGGACTGGAATCTGGGACGGGTGATCCGCAAGCTTCGTGACAGGAAGCTGTTGGAACAGACACATGTCATGTACTTCAGCGATCACGGAGACATGATGGGATCCCACGGACAGTTCCGAAAGATGACGCCTTACGAGGAAGCGGTGAGAATTCCGTTTTTGATTGGTGGAGAGATTCCGATGGATTACGGTACAAGGGGGCTGCAAGGCGGTGAAGCGGGTGATGATAAACCATGTGGATATCGCCCCCGACCACGCTGGGATTGTGCGGCATTGAGAAGCCAGACTGGATGGAGGGCTTTGATTACTCCTTCTGCCGGTTAAACCGGAGCGAAACACGACGATATTCCGGATTCCGTATATCTCCAGTCGGTGGCGCCCAACAGGGGGGGACCGTGGATCAGCCGTGGCGTGGAATCGTGACATGGGCTGGAAGTATGTGAGATTTCACGGAATGCCGTGGCTTCTGTACCACCTAACGGAAGATCCGCTGGAAGAGTGAACCTGGCACACAACGGGGAATTTCGGGAAAAACGTCTGGAGCTGGAGGCACGGCTCCGGGAGTGGGAGGAAAAGACCGAGGGATTTCGAGAGCTCCCGCATTGTAAAGAGGGAAAAGTATGATATACTTTGGAGACAATTAAGAGACTGTTATAAGGGGGGACTGCGGACGCGGATTCCGCAGCATATACGGATGAAAAAAAATATATTGGAAACAGGGCTTTTATCGGATGATACTTGCGATCGCGGTGCCGGATCATGGTTCAGAACGGCATCACGAACTTTGTGGGGCTTCTGGATAATATTATGGTCGGAATGGTGGGGAACGGAGCAGATGTCCGGCGTGGCCATCGATGAATCAGCTGATGTTTGTGTTTAATATCAGCATTTCGGGGCGATTTCCGGCGCGGGTATTTTCAGCGCGCAGTTTTATGGCAGTGGAAATCATGAGGGCGTGCGCCATACGTTCCGCTTTTTAAGCTTATCTTCAGCGTCCTGATTATCATCGTCGGCGGGCCTTCTGTTTCTGGTATGGGGAGAAGGTTTTATATCCATGTATCTTCACGGTGAAGAGAATGCGGCGGGGCTGGCTCTGGCGCTGGATCAGGGCCATAAGTACATGCTGGTTATGATTCTGGGGATGATTCCGTTTGGCGTCGAGCAGGTTTTACACCAGCACCTTGAGGAGTGCGGTGAGACGGTTATCCCCATGAAAGCGGGAATCGTGGCCGTTCTTGTGAATCTCGTCTTAAACTATATCCTTATTTTTGGAAAGCTCGGCGCACCGGTGCTGGGCGTATGTAGCGCGCGGCGGTAGCTACCCGTGATTTATCGAGGCAGGGATTGTCATTCGGTGGACGCACTGCCATAAAAAAGAATCCATTTATCACAGGGGCGTATCGCAGCCTGTACATACCACCGGAAGTCTGGTGAGGCAGATCGTTATCAAGGGGATGCCCCTGATGGTCAACGGGTTCTGTGGGCCGGCGGCATGGCGACGTTAATGCAGTGTTACTCTGTGCGCGGACTGGCGGCAGTGGCGGGAATCAATATTTCCTCCACCATCGGAAATGTATTCAATGTGGTGTATCTCGCCTTAGGCAACTCGGTGGCCATCATCATCGGCCAGCTGCTGGGGGCAGGAAAGATGGACGAAGCACGGGATACGGATACGAAGCTGATTGCATTTTCCGTGTGTCTCTGCCTTGGAATCGGCGCTGTGCTGGCGCTCTGGCCCCTCTGTTCCCGATGATTTACAATACGACGGATGAAGTGAAGGCGCTGGCGACGGCATTTATCCGGGTGATTGCGCTGTATATGCCGATGGGGGCATTTCTGCACGCGTCGTATTTTACCCTGCGTTCCGGCAGGAAGACGATTGTGACCTTTGTCTTTGACAGCGTGTTCATGTGGGTGGTCAGCATTCCGTGCGCCTACGTGCTGAGCCGCTACACGGCGGTGCCGATCGTTCCCCTCTATTTCGCATGCCAGATGATCGAGATTATTAAATGCGTGATCGGGTATGTGCTGGTGAAAAAGGGGATATGGCTGCAGAATATTGTGGAGGCGTAGAGCGCGTCTAAATTGCTTTCCGTCAGCTGCGCTCCAGGCTGAGGAGGCAGAAACGGCGTGCCGGACACGGTGCCCGGGTCAGGAGGTCAGGATGAAAGAGGAGGGTGCGGTAGCTTTAATCGGAAGCGGCAGGCCGGAAGTGAAGGTGTGCGATATCATAAATGGAATACCGAAGGTGAAACGGGTGGAAAAGGGGGAGTATATTGAGTTCCGTCTGAGGTATTCCCTGTTTCACAGAGAGATCAAGCGGTATGATAAGGGAGACTTTTGAGGAAATAAAAGAGGCGGTAGCGGTAGAGGCTATTGCAGAGCAAGTAATGCAGCTGGACGGTTTTCTGTCATTGGGACGGAGGGCGTTTGGCTGTTTTTTCTTGACACGTGTGTGGGGAGGGGGAGATAAAATAAAAGGGGTTGACATAGTAAATAGTTATATGTTATAAATAACATAGATAAAGGTAACATAGATGAAAGATAACATACAAATGGGATGATATATAAAGAGATGACATATAAAGAATGACATATGGGAGCATTGATGGGTGAACCCAACAATACCCGTCCCCCAACCCCAACGATAAGCGGCTAAAATGCCGAAAGACCGTTTCATCATCACAAAGGAGGCTTTACCATGGTAACAATCGATTACACAATTTTAGGAATGCTGAGCTGGAAGCCGATGACTGGGCTAGACATGAAGCGAATGATGCAGGATTCGCCGGTCATGTACTGGTCGGGAATAACAATCAGATCTATAAAGCATTGGTACAGCTTCTTGATATGGGCTATGTTACAAACGAGCTACAGTACCAGGAAAGCGCGCCCAACAAGAAGGTTTATTCGATCACGGACAGTGGGAAGGCGGCCCTGGAAGCATGGATTCTGGAGACAGAGCCGGAAATTCCGGAGTTTAAGAAGGCGTTTCTGATTCAGATTTCCTGGGCCGGACTGATGGAAAAAAAAGATTGACCAACTGCTTGCCCGGTATGAGGAACAGGTCAGAGAGCAGATTGCAATGCGGCAGGAGGAGAAGCGGCGTCAGAAATTTTTTTCCAAAACCGGTCTGAGCAGGAGCACTATGTATGGGACCAGATCTATGATAATCTCTGCCAGTCCTATGAGGGCTGAACTTCAATGGACTGTCCAGTTCCGCGAAGGACTGAAGGCATTGAAATGACGACTGAAAAATGCGTGAAAATGAAGTAATGAGGAAAATACCAGGCCCCATCAGTTGTTTGTCGGGAGTCAACCGTTATGTATCAAGTAGTTATCGGACAGTCGCTTCCGAAATAATTAATTACCTGGTAATAGATCTCTGCATTTAATGAACAAACAAGTAATGAATCACCACAATAAATCAAAAGAAAGGTAGAAATATGGTATGCAGACAGAAATTATAATCATGAATCAGGCAAAAGCCGCGGTTATTTACAGCGAGGAATGCATTCTCAAGGACGTACAGTCGGCGCTGGACTTCATTATGAGTATCAAATATGAGACTGATTGTGAAAGATTGCGCTGAATAAGAAGGCGATCGCAGAAGAATTTTTCATTCTCAGCACAGGGCTGGCAGGCGAAATCTTGCAGAAGTTTATAAATTATGGGATAAAGTTCGCGGTCTACGGTGATTTTTTCCAGATATACAAAGCAAGCCCCTGAAGGATTTCATCTACGAGAGTAATCATGGAACGGATGTGTTCTTTACCAGTGACCGGGAAGAGGCGGTAAAAAGGCTTACCGAAATACGGTAAGCCCGGAGAAGCCCGGTCTATCGGAGTGCCTTGCCGGAACGCCTGCAACAACCGCATGATCCGGAATATCCCCGGATGACAACGGCGCCGGCCCCCACTATGGTTTCGGTCCCTACCCTGATATCGTCGATGATCGTACATCCGATCCCTAAATATGCTTTTCGGCCGATCTCTGTGTGCCCTGCCATGGCGGCTCTGGGACAGATATTGACAAAGTCTCCGATCACACAGTCGTGTTCGATGACAGCTCCGGTATTTACAATGCATCCGATGCCAACAGAAGCGTTTGTATTAATGACGGCTCCGGCCAGCACGGTACAGCCTTCCGAGAGTACGGCGGAGGGACTGATCACCGCTGTGGGGTGGAGGAGGATGCCGGGTGAAGCCCTAAAGAAGCCAGCTTCGCAAGCTTTGCCTCGCGAAGGTCATTGCTGCCGGTTGCGACGATCACTTCATTATAAGCGCTGAGAATATCAAAGAGATTCTCGTCTGTTTCCTCATAGATTTTGTGGCCGGGTATCTGCCGGGTTTCCTTTTCACGGATCGTTAAAATCAATCACGTCATATCGTTTCATTGCCAGAGCGCATTCTGCTGTTACCGTTCCCTGGTCTCCGGCTCCCCAAATCAATAATCTCTTCATTCCAAATCCCCCTTTGACGTCTGCCAGACAGCAGGAATACAGTTCTTAAGCGTCTGCGCAAATCTGGATTCACACTCTTTGCACCTGGTATCGGCCCAGGGGCTTATTCAAAATAACCATCTGTCCTATGTAGGTTATCGTTTGATTTTAGCAGTGATGGTAATAGATTTATACCTCATAATAGATTTACTATCTGAGTATATTTTACCATAAATAAAAAGTAAAAAGCAAACAAATGTTTGACAATCGGCCGCTGTCTCTCTGAATTACTTTTGGAATGGACCGGGGCATGGTCTGTGATCGATCGGATTTCAGGCTTGCAGCAGCCTGAAGATGGGATTTGTGGTCTGCAGCAAGGATCGGGATGTTTTTGTGCACGGTATGTGACGGTAAAATTTTAAGGATAATTGCAAGAATACCTCAAACTCAAACAAAACTGAAACAAAACTATGCTATAATAAGAAAAAAGTCGGAAAAAGGAGGATGAAGATGCGTCATCCTGTACCAGTGGATTGGGGACGGAAGCCAGAGAATCAGGGGAAAATTATAACGCGTCCGACAGCAGGTCCCTGCACATTACAGGGGGCGGCGGGCGCTTTTTGCATGCTGCTGGGGCTGGGGAAATATCTCCGGCGCGCTGTCGCTTTCGGTGTTTGCCTGCATGAACGGCTGTTATACCCTGGGTATGACGGCAGCAAGGTACTCGCGCCCTGGCAGGAACTGTGCGGTCTAAGGAACGGAAGAATCAGTATTTTATTACCGTCTTGCCCGGCGCCGCCATGGTTGCCGCCAGCCTGTTGTATGTTGCATATTCCCTTTGGACAATCCGCCATCCGAAAACAGTCAATTATGGAAAATCACGGCTATCACCATTGCAACGATCACCTTTACGGAGATCGGTGTCAATGTGGGGCGTAATAAAATACCGGAAGTACCATTCCCCTCTGCTTCACGCGCTGAAGATTATCAGCCTGGGGACTTCGCTGATCTCGCTGGTGCTGACCCAGTCAGCGATTCTTGCATTTGCAGACGAAGCGCAGGATCCGTCGGTCAATGGTTTCTGGGAACGGTAACCGGAATCTGTGCGGCCCTGCTTGGTGTTTATATGATCCGGCGTATTAACCGGATTGAGGCTGAGGACCTGTATAGAGAGGACTCTATAAGGAAAAAACTTAATAATATGAAGGGAGACGATCTTTTATGATTCACATACTGGTGGCAGATGATGATGAGAAACTGACACAAGTATCTGCAGTTACCTTTGAATAACTGCGGTTATGAGGCGAAAGGAGTGCTGTCTGCGGAAGAGTGCCTATGACGAGATGTACAGCAGTCTTTATGATCTGATTATTTCTGATATCATGATGCCTGGAACGGACGGCTTTGCATTTGCCGAAACGATTCGCAGGCTGAATAAAAAATCCCAATTCTGTTTGTCAGTGCCAGAGACGATCTGTCCTTTAAACAGAGGGGGTTCGATCTGGGGATCGACGATTATATGGTCAAACCTCTGGACTTAAGCGAACTGCTGATGCGGGTGCGGGCGCTGCTCCGCAGGGCTAATATCGAGGCCAGCCGCAGACTGACGGTGGGAAGTCTGGTTCTGGACGCCGATGCCATGGAGATCACACAGGGCGAACAGGAGATTCCGGTGACCACGCGGGAGTTTAACATCATGTTCAAACTGCTGTCGTACCCCCAATCATACATTTTCCCGCTCCCAGCTGATGGATGAGTTCTGGGGCGTGGACAGCGATACCAGTCTGCGGGCCGTGGATGTCTATATCACGAAGCTGCGGGACAAATTTTCCGCCTGCAATGAGTTTGAGATCAGGACGATCCGGGGGCTGGGGTATAAGGCGGTGCTGTTATGACGATAAACAATGGTACGGAGGATGCACGGGTCACCCGCCGTTATTTCTTTTTTCCCGCCTATGTTGCCCTGGTGTTTCTGCTGGCGGTTCTAATGATGCTGCCGACGATCTTCTACGGCGGCGCCCATCTCATACTGGAAGAATCTGGTCCCTATATAAAATGGTATTTTCTGTATTGTATTGTTCTTGCGGCTCTCGTATCCGGTGGGCTGGCCCTGCGGAAGTATCTGAATTTTGACCGCCCGATAAAGAAGCTGAGCGCCGCGGCCAGACAGGTGGCGGAGGGGGATTTTTCCGTCTACATTCCCAAACGCCATACATCCAATGATATGGACTATATTGACGCGTTGTTTGTGGACTTTAATAAGATGGTGGAGGAACTGGGTTCCATCGAGACACTGAAAAATGATTTTGCGGCCAACGTTTCTCATGAATTGAAGACGCCTTTGGCGGCCATCCAGAACTATGCGCAGCTTCTTGGCACCACGGGCTGACGCCGATACAGCAGGAGTATACAGACCGGATTCTGTCGAGTACACAGCGCCTCACGTCGCTGATCTACAACATTCTGAAGCTGAACAAGCTGGAAAGCCAGAAAATACAGCCGAAGCCGGAGCCATACGATCTCTGCCGCCAACTCAGCGACTGTGCTATCGGCTTCGAGGCTATCTGGGGAGCAGAAAAACATTAATTTTGAAGCGGACATGGAGGACCGTGCCGTAATCGAAGCAGATGAAGAGCTTATGGAGCTGGTATGGAACAACCTGCTGTCCAATGCCTTTAAGTTTACAAAAGCGGGGGGAACGGTGAGCCTGCACCAGTTTTCTGAGAGCGCATCATCACAGAGGTGGGGGATACCGGATGCGGTATGACGCCGGAGATGATGAAGCATATGTTTGACAAATTTTATCAGGGGGATACGTCCCATTCCACAGAGGGAAACGGCCTTGGCCTGGCCCTGGTGCTGCGCGTCCTGGAGATGAGCGGCGGGACGATTACCGTGAACAGCACAGAGGGGAAGGGCACCGTCTTTACGGTCTCGCTGCCCCGCACAGCACTGGCACAGAAGGAGGAATCACAGACATCATGACAAGAATCAGAAAAGACGGCGCGGAATACGTGGGATATGAATACAAAGGGAAAAGTCTGTCCCGGCCTCATTTGCATCGCTGTATCTGGACAGTTATCCCTGTTTCGGATGGGAGGAAGATCAAACGGTGTGAGCCGTAAAAGAATGGAAACCGCGGGCCGTGCAGTTCTGCGCTTCCGGAGAGACAGAAAAATCTGCAACAGGGCGGAGCTGACCCGTCTGCAGAGGAACTTTGACAGCTGTGTCGCTGAGATCGACGCTCTGGAGCAGTCAAACGCTCGGGCGCTGTCGCCAAGGAGCCCTTGTTACCGGAATCATGGGAACCGCTTTATGGCCGGTTCGGTGTTCGCTGTTACGGCTGAACCGCCGATGGTGGTTCTCTGTATTTTACTGGCGGTCCCCGGTTTTACCGGATGGATTCTTCCATACTTTTTATACCGGGCGCTGCTGAGGAAAAAGTCGGCAAAGGTATCGCCATTAATAGAAGACAAGTATGAAGAGATTTACGAAATTTGTGAAAAGGGCAGTGACCTTTTGATTTGAAATGAGCGGCAGCTTCTCCTGTAAAAGTAAATGATTACGTGAGAAGCTGCCGCTTTTTAATATTACAGAAACAAAAATCAAACAAGAAAGAAATACAGAGGGGCTATACTCTATATCCCATTGAGAAAGGCGGTGAATGATAATACACAGAAAGACAGGGCCTGTGAGTAAGAGCGATGACAGGCTGACTCTCATGCTGCTGTTTTATATTGCGGCTGTCTGCGGTTGGCTGTGGGAAGTACTGGTATACTGGGGGCAATAAGTGGATTTGCTGGTTCGCTGACGGAACTTTTAGTTTTTACCGGGGTGTTCTGCATGGGCCATGGGCGCCGATCTATGGCACAGGCGGTATCCTGCTGGTTTTGCTTTTTACCGGGCAGTACAGGGAGAAAGGGATATTTTTTATTGCCGCCATGGCGGTTTGTACGGTGGTGGAATATGGAACCTCGTGGATTCTGGAAGTATTCTTCCACGCCAGGTGGTGGGATTATTCCGGGCAGTTTTTTAAATCTGCACGGAAGGATCTGTTTCGTCAGCATTGTGGGCTTTTCCCCTGATTGGACTGTGGGCGGTACAGGCCGTCGTGCCTGTCTGCGCCGGATGGAGTTCAAAAAGCTGACGTATGAGACCAGAAAAGGCTCTGTCTGTTGGTATCATTGCTGTTCTTTCTGGATGTAATTGTTTCTGTTTATAAACTCAGCATTTCATAATGAAAATGCACTGCTCATAACGGGTGTCATGGGAGATGTAGTTGCGTTAAGAGATACTGTATTTCGGAATCGGCGTATTGCCGGTCGGATCGTGAAAGGAGATTAAGATGGCTGAATATCGTTTAAAAACCTGGTAAAGTCGGGGGAAAAAGTAATAGGTGCTTTATGAGAAGGTGGAGAAGAAATTTACGGATGCATTTCTGGAGGAGGATGCGGTTTCCGATTCAGGATACCGCTTGAAGACAGGAAAACAGGAGAGTCGGTCAAAGGAGCGTACAAGAAAAATCGAGGATGGCGTGGTGGGAGCGTATAAAAAGGTGGAAGATGCCTTTGTCGATGCGTTTCTGGAACGATGTGATGAGGAGGAGAGCGGGAGGTGGACAAATGAATAAGATAGCGGTTGGTATGGTGATAACAGCCGGCGCCGCGGTTATGGCGGTTGTGGCTGCGGCTGCGGTCCTTCGCAGAAAAGGCAGTACGACACTGCATAAACTCCTGTGATGAAGCAGATATGTATTTTACTTACAAAAGTATTCCGACTGGATTTCCAGTCTGGTTTACCACATCGGAGGACAGGGGTATACCCACAGTTCGATTGCGCTGGGAGGCCAGCCGACACAGTTTTACAGCTTTTACTACCGTGGCTTTGCCGTGGAAACAACGGAAAAACACAGGCGTCGGGGAGTCCGGTGCAGCCGCCTCTATCGCCTGAATGTTTCGGATACCGTCTATGAACGAATCGAGGAGAGAATCCGGTATTTTTCTCGAAAACAGGGAGAACTA
>VOFI01000329.1_pt1 | contig 18682 bp, 30 predicted proteins | sample 5384131 | NCBI WGS metagenome assembly VOFI01 (sample SAMN12384728, study PRJNA508395) | human gut metagenome | isolation source: healthy gut H | host: Homo sapiens
GAGTGTGCACTGGGCATGCCCCCTGCGCCCCACAGGCGTTCCGGGATAAATTTGCCAAGGATAATCAGGTTCAGAATCACTTTGGTGAACTGTGCCAGCAGCGAGCTGATGACCGCCGTTACCAGCACATAATTCCAGCTCAGCGCTTCGCGCAAAAGCGTCATCATGGTAGTTTTCTCCTCACACCGGGCCAAACAGGCGGGTTCCCGGCAAAGCTGCCGGGCAGTGGGCCGCACCGCCTGCCCTGCTGTAATATGTTACTTGCTGCGGGTCAGCAGCTCCACTGCCATCTCGCGCAAAAAGTCTGCTTCGGGCCAAGATCCGCCAGGGCAGTCAGGGCAGCATCATTATGCTGCTTTGCCAGGCTGCGGGCACCTTCCAGCCCATACAGGGTGATAAAGGTCGTTTTGTCGTTTTCGGCATCGCTGCCAACAGGCTTGCCCAGTTCTTCCGTCGTGGCGGTCACATCCAAAATATCATCCACGATCTGGAACACCAGCCCCAGCTCCGCGGCATAATGCTGCAGGGCAGTGCGCAGGGGCATCGTCCGCCTGAGCGGCATCGCAGCCAAAGGTCCACACCGGCAATAATCAATGCGCCGGTCTTGTGGGCATGCAGTTCCAGCAGCTCGCTTTCGCTGGCGTGCACGGTTTCGTAATGCTTATCCAGTTCCTGGCCATACAACATACCGCGTGCCCCGGCTGCTTTGGCCAGGTGGGCCGCCGCCTGCACCCGGCTTTGGGGGTGGGTCGGCGCGTTGGCAACAGCTTCAAAGGCTGCTGTAACCAGGGCATCCGCCGCCAGCAGGGCGGTTGCTTCGCCATATTGCTTATGGCAGCTCAGGCGGCCGCGGCGGTAATCATCATTATCCATGCAGGGCATGTCATCGTGAATCAGGGAATAGCAGTGCAGCATTTCCAGCGCCGCGGCATAGTCGGCTGCAGCTGCGGTATCGCCGCCCGCCAACTGGCAGGCAGCCAGCACCAGCACGGCGCGCACACGCTTGCCGCCGCCCAGCAGGCTGTAACGCGCTGCCTGGCTGATTTGGGCTTTTACCGGCAGATAAACATCGCACAGTTCGTTCAGGCGCTGCTCCGCCTGCTGCACAAAGGCTTTATACTGCTGTTGATAACGTTCCTGTTCCATGGGGAAAAGCCTCCTTTATCCTGCGGGTTCACTCATCCGCGCCGGGCTGTGCCAGCGATGCGTCGATCTCTTCGATCTGTAATTTTGCCTTGTCCAGCGCCGTGTTGCAGTACTGGATCAGCTGGGCAGCTTCGGCATACAGTTTAACGGATTGGTCCAGCGTTGTGGTTTCATCCTGCATTTTTGCCAAAAGCTCCTGCAGGCGCTGGAGCCCTTCTTCAAAGGTTTTCGGTGCTCTCATCGGTTTGCTCCTTTTCAGGGTTCCCCTGAGTGGGTGCCACGGCATCCACCGTACACTGTGCGGCTGCATTGCTGCCGATAACAGTGATCTTCTGCCCCGGCTTCAGATGTTCTGTTGTCAGGCAGCGGCCGCGGGCATCCGCGACCATGGTATAGCCGCGTGCAAGGACTGCATATGGATTCAGTGACGCTGCCACCGCAGCAGCGGTGTGCAGCCCCTGGGTACAGGCAGCTGCTTTTTTTTGGGCTGCAACGGCCTGTATCTGTGCTGTCGTTTGCCGCAAAAGCTGCGCACGGGCGTCAATTCCTGTTTTTTCGTTCTGCATGGCTGCAGCCGGGGAAATGATGTTGAATTTATTATAGCACATTTCCAGGCGGGACTGTATATTTTTTTGAATATTTTGTTGTAAAATGAATATTTCGTGCCGCACCTGTGCCTGATCCGGCACGCAGAGTTCCGCCGCTGCGGAAGGCGTAGGAGCACGCAGGTCAGCCACATAATCCAGAATTGTGGTATCAATTTCATGCCCGACCGCAGAAACGACTGGCTTTTTACAGGCATAGGCTGCGCGGGCAATGCGCTCACTGTTGAACACCCACAAATCCTCTTTGCTACCGCCGCCGCGGGTGATTAAAATTATATCCGGGCGCGGGTCTGCATCCAGGCGGCGGATGCCATCCACAATGCTCTTTTCCGCTTCCAGCCCCCCTGCACACTGACGGGGGCCAGCAGCAGTTTGACCATCGGCCACCGCCGCGTGATGATGTGGATCACATCCTGCAATGCCGCACCGGTTTTGGATGTGACCAGCCCGATACACTGCGGCATAGGCGGCAGCGGGCGTTTGTGGTCAGCATCAAACAGGCCTTCGGCAGAAAGCTTTTTTTCTTCAGCGCATCAAAGGCCATCTGGGCCGCACCGGCACCAAGGGGCGCATATAATCGCAATACAGCTGGAATGCGCCGTCCCGCTCATACAGCGTTGCCCGGCCATACGCCAGCACCAGCATGCCGTTTTCCGGCGCAAAGCCCAACAGACGCGCTTTATCTCGGAACATCACACAGTCTTGATGGCGGCGTTTTCATCTTTCAGGGTAAAAAGTAGCAGTGGCCGCTTTTGTAATGGCGCGTAAAGTTGGAAACCTCGCCGCAGACGATGAGGTTATTCAGTGGTTCGCACTGCTCCAGCACCTGTTTAGCCAGCAGGTTCAGGGTGGTTACATTGATGTATTCGGCCATGCATTGATCTCCCTTGCCGCCAGGATGGACACGCCGATGGCATTATCGCTGGCAAACTTGCCGGGCACAAAATAGGCGTACTGCATCCGTTTTGTGATATAATCCCGCACGATCTCGCTGCTCATCACGCCGCCTGCAAAACACCACGGGCAGACCGGGGTTCCGCTCCAGGGCAGCAGCGGCCATGCGGCGCAGGGTTTCTGCCACGCAGAGCAGGCAGTACTTACTGACATATTCCGGGCTTTTTGCCTTCTGCCAGCAGCTTTTCGCACTGGTTCTGCAAGCCGGAAAGGCTGCAGGTTGTGCCGCGCACGCTGACTTTAGGTTTGATGTTCTCGGTGCAGGTTGCCGCGAGCTGGCTGACATAGATGCCCGCCGGGAACGCATAGCCCAGCCGCACGCCAAGGCGGTCCACTGCCTGGCCCGCGTACAGGTCGCTGCTGGTGCCAATGCAGGTAATGCTGTCCGGCCCCTTGCAGTGCAAAAGGTCAGTGGTTCCGCCGGACACATGGAACACCAGCTCTTCTTTGCCGAGCAGATCTGCCCCGCTGGCCGCAAAAAGGGCCGCGGAGATATGCCCCTGCTGGTGGGTCGTTTGAACCAGCGGAATGCCTTTGGCCGCGCAGAACACTGTGGCCGCACTGACGCCCGCCAAAAAGCATGGCATATAGGAGCCATCCACCGGGCGGGGCCTGGCGGATACGCCGACAGCTTCGATCTGCGTCAGGTTCACCTTTTTGCCCAGTTCTGCCAGCATTTCCGGCAGGGCGGCGGTATGGTGGAACAGCGCATCACTCTGGCGCAGGCCCAGTTGACCCTCCCGCACGGGCAGGAAGCGTTTGCAATCGCAAACAACCTCTCCGGCGTTTGTGTCAAACACGGCCAGAGAGGTTGCGTAATTGCTTTGTATCGATGCCCAGCGTTCTCATTCTTCGGCGGGCTTATCCTGCGCCCGTGCCACGGTGCCAAGCAGGCCGTTGACGAACTGATAGTCCTTGTCAGAGCCATACTTTTTGACCAGTTCAACGGCTTCGTTGATGGCAACGCTGGTCTTTTTTCTTCGCCGTACATCATTTCAGCCAGGGCCACGCGCAGGGCTACCAGGCTGACACGCGGAACGCGGGCAATGGTCCAGCCTTTGAGGTTTGCACGGATCACATCATCAATTTCTTCCGAATGGGCTACCATATCGCGCAGAATGCGCAGGGAAAACTCATCCAGCGGATGCTCGTGGCTTTCGGGCTGGTTCAGCAGCACCGGCTGCGGATCATCGGGTGGAAGGTTGCGGAAAAAGCCGCAAGAAAAGCATTTTCGCGTGCTTCGCGGCGGGTAAGATTCTGTTCCATTGTCACTATTCCCATCTTTCAATTATTTATGCTGGTCTGCGGCAGGCTCTTCCAGCCCGGCAACGATCACATCCACACGGGAAACCGTAATGCCGGTCATATTTTGGATGGTCTGTTTGACGTTTTCCTGCACTTTGGCGCAGACAGGCATAATTTTGCTGCCGTACTTGGCAATTACATGCACCTGCACCACAGCAACGCCATCGCTTAAATCCACCGTAACAGGCTTTTTGCAGGCTGGCTTTTGCTCAGCAACCCGCGCACGCTCTGCATGCTGCCGGAAGAAACATCGGCCACGCCATCAATTTCCAGTGCGGCCAGTTTGGCGATCTTGGCTACGACCTCATTGGAGATCTGCAGGCTGCCATCAATGCTGTTGCGTACATCCATAGCTCTATCCTCCCGCTGCCGGGTAAGCCGGCAGAATTGAATGGTTGTGATATTTGTTAATAGCTTACCACAATTTTGTACTGTTTGCAAGCAGTGTACCGTGGCTAACAGCCCGCCCGCAAAATAAAATCCAGCGGAGCCAGGGCGAGGGATCGAACACGAAATATTCCCTGCATAAAAAATGCACCTGCCCGGCAGCAAAAAGCCAGAGCAATACCGCATAATTCTAAGTGCCGATACGGCGAAGCGAGGCGCGGCTGCTGCTAAGCCAAAAGCGCAGATAATACTGGATGTATTATCGAGCATTTTGGCAACGCAGATGCCGTGCCGCAGCCGCCGGAGCGGTGCTTAGCCGTCAGGCGGGAATTGTGCGGTGTTGCCCCAGAGCAAATGGCCGAAAACAACCGTTCCGCTCTGGCTTTCTGATTTTGATGATTGGCTGTGTTTATCTTTTTGCGGCCATCTTATCCGTTTTGCAGCGCAGCAAAAACGCCTTATCATAAACCATACTGCCGGCAGTTTTTATTTCTGTTCATCAGTTTCTTCCGGCGCGTTTTCCAGTTCCTGGTGGCGTTTTTTATACTCCGAAATTGCCGCTTGCATCAGCGTAAAGGTGAACACGACCGTAATAACGCCGGTCACACCGGCAACAGCCAGGCTATGGGTCGCAAACATCATGACCACTGCGGAAAGCACACCACCGACCAGGGCTGCCCACAATGCTGGTACTAAGGCTGGCCTTGATGTGGCGGTCCCAAATGCCATTGCGCAGGCATTCTTCCAGCGTGTAAAGGCACGCGGCCATAAACACGATCCATTCCCCCTGCCATCTGGCTGATGTCCGCCTGCATCATAAGCTGGAATATCATAACGGCAAACAGGCCCCACCACATCAGCCAGAAGCCGCGGCTTTCAATTTTTGCGCAGGGTCTGTTCCTGCATTTCGTCCAGCTGGTTCTTTTTGCTGAAAATATTTTGTTTCATTTATGGTTCCTCCCAGAACAGTTCGTCCAATGTTTTTGCCAAGTGCCTTGCAGATCGCGCGGCACAGGTTGATGGTGGGGTTATACTCCCCTTTTTCAATCGCGTTGATGGTCTGGCGCGAAACGCCGACGGCTTCGGCCAAAGCGGCCTGTGTCATATCCTTTTCGGCACGGGCAGCTTTCAGTTTCAGGTTTTTGGGCATATGGCTCCCCCTTTTCTTGCATCCTTTTGTGGCAGCCCCTTGCTTTGCTGCTGTGATTGCAGTATAGCATGTGCCTTACATTATGTCAACTATATATTACATTTTGTCATCTTGTAAATTGCCGCTTCTTGCCTTTCCCGGGTGGCTATGCTATCATGGTACCAGTGCTATTTTATTATGATTAAGGGGCTACCCATGAAATACGGATTTTTGCGCACAGCAGCCGTCAGCCCTGCGCTGCATGTTGCTGACTGTGCCTACAATACGCAGCAGATCATTGCCGCCATGCGCGCACAGGCTGTTGCCGGAACCAAACTTCTCTGCCTGCCGGAGTTTACCCTGACCGGCTATACCTGCAGCGATCTGTTTTTGCAGGAAACACTGTGCCGCGGCGCCGAGGATGGGCTGATCCAGATTCTCGATGCCAGCAAAGAGCTGGACTTGGTGGCGTTGGTTGGCCTGCCGGTGCGCCATAACGGCAAGCTGTACAACTGTGCAGCGGTTGTTTGCAAGGGGCAACTGTTGGGCCTTGTACCCAAAACCTACCTGCCCAATTACGGCGAGTTTTACGAGCGCCGCCATTTTGTGCCGGGCCCAAAAGATGCGTTTGAAATCACCTTTGCCGGGCAGCGCACTCCGTTTGGCACCAACCTGCTGTTTGCCTGCCGCGAGATGCCGGAGTTTGTGCTCGGGGTGGAAATCTGTGAGGACCTTTGGGCCCCTGTACCCCCCAGCTGTAGCCATGCGCTGGCCGGGGCAACGGTGGTTGCAAACCTTTCTGCCAGCGATGAAACGGTAGGCAAAGCTGCCTACCGCCGGGAGCTGGTGGCTGGGCAGAGCGCCCGCCTGCTGTGCGGTTATGTGTATGCTGACGCCGGGCACGGTGAAAGCACCACCGATATGACCTTTGCCGCCCACAATCTGATTGCGGAAAACGGTACACTGCTGTGCGAGGCCGAGCCTTTCGCCAACGGTACCGCCGCAACCGAGCTGGACCTTGGCCGCATGGTGCAGGAGCGTATCCGCAACACGACCTTTGTGCCGGATGCCGCCGGATACACGACCATCAGCTTTGATTTGGAAGTGGCAGAAGCACCGCTGACGCGGTTTGTTTCCCCCACGCCATTTGTGCCGCAGAATGATGCTGCTCGCGCCGAGCGCTGCGAGCTGATTTTGCGCATCCAGGCTGAGGGCCTTGCCAAGCGTATGGAGCACACCCACGCCAAGTGCGCTGTTGTGGGTATTTCCGGCGGGTTGATTCCTGCCTGGCTTTGCTGGTTGCCGTGCGCGCCTGCAAGGTGCTGGGCCGTGACCCCAAGGACATTATTGCCATTACCATGCCCTGCTTTGGAACTACCAAGCGCACCCGCTCCAACGCGGAGATTCTGTGCGAAGCACTGGGCGTCAGCTTTACCGAAATCAACATTACCAACACGGTGGAAAGCCACTTTGCCGATATCGGCCAAGACCCGCACACCTATGATGTAACCTTTGAAAACTGCCAGGCCCGTGTGCGCACGCTGGAATTGATGGATTACGCCAACAAGAACGGCGGCTTTGTGATCGGCACCGGAGATTTGAGTGAGCTGGCCCTGGGCTGGGGCCACCTACAACGGCGACCACATGAGCATGTACGGCGTCAACACCGGCGTGCCGAAAACGCTGGTGCGCCATATTGTGCAGTACGTGGCCGACACCTGCGGCCAGCCGGTGCTGCGTGATGTGCTGGTGGATATTCTGGATACCCCAGTCAGCCCGGAGCTGCTGCCCTCCGCCGCGGATGGCACCATTGCCCAGCAGACCGAAAAGCTGGTTGGGCCGTATGAGCTGCATGATTTTTACCTGTATTATGTGCTGCGCTTTGGGTTTGGCCCCGCCAAGATTTATCACCTGGCGTTGGCCGCATTTGCCGGGCGGTATGAGCCGGAAGTGCTGCTGGCCTGGTTGCGCAACTTCTACCGCCGGTTCTTTGCCCAGCAGTTCAAGCGCAGCTGCCTGCCGGATGGACCGAAGGTCGGTTCCGTCACCCTCAGCCCCCGCGCCGACTGGCGTATGCCCAGCGATGCCTGTAACGCTTTGTGGCTGAAAGAATTGGATGAGATCGAGGCAAAATAAACTTGCTGTTCTATCTCTGATTTCCATTATTTTCAATTCTTATCGCTTCACGGAGTTATAAAATAGCAAAAGCTCCCCTGCCTGGTTACCGTACAGCCGGTAAAACAGGCAGGGAGCATTTTGTTTGTTATTTTATGCCGCTTGGAATGACCACCGAACGGCGGTCATCCGGCGCATCAGGTGCCGTAATGGGAAAGGAACTGTTTGGTGCGTTCCTCGTGCGGGTGTTCGATCACCTGATGGGCAGGGCCTTCCTCGACCACCACGCCGCCATCCATAAACAGGATGCGGTCTGCCACATCGCGCGCAAAAAGACATTTCGTGCGTGACAATGATCATGGTAGTTTTCTGGTCGGCCAGATCGCGCAGAACGCGCAGAACTTCGCCGGTCAGCTCCGGGTCAAGGGCGCTGGTTGGTTCATCAAAGCAAAGGATATCCGGTTCCAGCGCCAGGGCGCGGGCAATAGCCACACGCTGTTGCTGGCCGCCGGAAAGCTGGTGCGGGTAATGGTTTTCCCTGCTCCGAAAGGCCCATCTGTGCCAGAAGGGTGCGGGCTTTTTCTTCCAGTTCCGCATGAATCGCTTTGCGGTTGGCTTTATACTCTGGTTTTTCTTTTACCAGCAGCTCCCCGGCCAGGGTAATGTTCTGCAAAGCCGTATACTGCGGGAAAAGATTGAAGTTCTGGAACACAAGGCCGAAATGCAGGCGCTTTTTGCGCACTTCACTTTCACGGTGGGTGGCCGGGTCAGCGGCATCCCACAGGGTTTTGCCGTCCACACGGATCACACCGGTATCCGGCGTTTCCAAAAAGTTCAGGCAGCGCAGCAACGTTGTTTTGCCGGAGCCGGAAGAGCCGATGATGGCCAATGCTTCGCCTTTTTCCAGGTTGAGAGAGATGTTTTGCAGCACATGGGTACTGCCAAAGTTTTTGCTGATGCCGGTAACTTCCAAAAGTGCCATATGTACGTCCCCCTTACCGGAAATAGCTGAGCTTTTTTCCAGCCAGTTGAACAGCAGGGTCATTGCCCCGACAAACACCAGGAAGAAAAGCGCGGTGGAGAACAGCGGCCAGATCAAGCCCTTGGCGCTGTATTCCTTTGCCATCATGATGATTTCCTTGTTGGCGATCACATTGGCAAGGGAGGTATCTTTGATCAAGGTCATGACCTCATTGCCCATGGGGGCCAGGATGCGCTTGATGACCTGCAGCAGCGTTACCTTGAAGAAAATCTGGCTCTTGGTCATGCCGAGCACCTGCCCGGCTTCCGTCTGGCCAACGGGAACAGACTCAATACCGCCGCGGTAAATTTCGGAAAAATAGCAGGCGTAATTGATGACAAACGCCACCACCGCCGCCAGCAGGCGGCCATTGGTGCTGGAACCCCAGGGACTGGCAAAAGCCCATCAGACCGGGGCCAAGGTAGATAACGATGATTTGCAGCATCAACGGCGTGCCACGGATAATCCACACAAAGGTTTTGACCACGCCCCGCAGCGGTGTGAACCGGCTCATGGAGCCAAGTGACACCAAAAGGCCAAGCGGCAGGGCAAACAACAGCGTCAGCCCAAAAAGCTGACAGTTCATTAGGAAGGCGCTGGTCAGGCGGCTCCAAATCACACCCGCTTCCCCCATGATCAGTCTGCCAGGGTCAGGCCGTATTTGTCGGCCAGGGTCTGCATGGTACCGTCCGCTTTCAGTTCATCGAAAGCGGTATCCACAGCGGCGGCGACATCGCTGCCCTTGCGGAAAGCAGCACCGTATTCTTCCACATTCAGCTCGTCCTTGATGACAAGGTTTGCATAGTCGGTGCCTTCGCCGATCATAGCGCTAGCCAGGGTCAGGTCCAGAACAGCGGCGTCAGCGGTGCCGGCAGCAACTTCCATCAGGCAGTCGGTCTGCACGCTCTTGGCAACAAAGTCTGCCTGCTGCAGGCCCTCGTCCTCTTCAATGGTAGTTTCGCCAGCAGATCCGGACTCAGCCACAACGGTCTTACCGGCAAGGTCTGCGGTGGAGGTGTAATCGGCGTCAGCCTTCATCACAACCACCTGTGCATTCTTGACGTAAGGCTTGGTGCAGGCCATATTGGCCTCGCGGTCATCGGTCAGGGTCAGGCCGTTCCAGATGCAGTCAATGCTCTTGGTAGCCAGCTCGGTCTCTTTGGTATCCCAGTTGATCTCGACAAAATCCGGCTCCAAGCCCAGCTTTTCACACACAGCTGTTGCCAGTTCGGTATCAAAACCGGTAAAGGTACCGCTTTCATCGGTGTAGTTCATCGGCTCATACACGGTGTAGCCGATGGTCATTTTGCCCTTGTTCTGCAGGTAGGCCAAGTCGCTGTCTGCAGCGGCGCTGTCAGCGGTGGATGCTACCGTGCTTTCGGCAGAGCTTTCCGAGATGCTTGCAGCTGCACTGCTGCTGGAGCCGCAGGCCGCAAGGCTGAGGGCAAACATGCCCGCCACAGCAAAAAGAAATCAACTTTTTCATAACATTTCCTCCCTTATCTATACCAGTGCTGAGCAAGTTCTCCGCACCATTCCTGCAGTGCTGCACATTTGCACTGCACGCCAACCTTGCGCTTTAGTGCACCGAAGAAGTTGACTATTAGTTTATAATACCCTCTTTTGCTATTTTTTGCAATACTTATTCATGATTCCTGCATAAAAAGGCAAAGCCGGCAGGGTTTGACTGCGGTTATGCAGCGCTTCCCCTGCCGGTCATGGTTTATCTTACCTCCACAACGGTGATATCCTGCGCGCTCAGGCCCTTGCACTTGCCTAAAACGGCATCCCGGATGCGGGTCACTTCATCCGCGGTCAGGGCGTCGTTTTCTGTCATAACGGTGATATCCGCGCGTCCCTCCCCAATGCTGACAACACAGTCCGCAAAGCCTTTGGATTTAATCAGGCTTTCAATGCTAGATTCCACCGTGATGCTGCTGATCTGGTTTTGCAGCTTTTTGGGTAATGCTGTCTTTTTCGCTTTCGCTCAAATCCGCACTTTTCAGTGTCTTTTTGATAGCGTCCAGTGCCTCGTCCCGCGCTTTGGAGCGGTTCAGGCGTGCCTGTTCAAAAAATTCCGTACCGGAATCCTTGCTGACGCTGACAAGCTGGGCTTCGCCGTAATTTTTGCCTGCCTGCCCGCCCGATTCCATTTCTTCCGCTGCATCCGCCTGGGCGGCGGTCTGAGGTTCACTTTCCAGCGGATCAAACACTGCCTGGGCGGTCATGGGTTCCACCGCCGCGTTTGTTTCCGGCGCCGGGCGGCAGTCTGTACCGTGTCCTCGTCAGCTTCCGCCGAAGTCTGCACAACGGCTTCCGGCGTTCCCGCCTGCGGGGTACGCCCGGCGAACGACCAGTTCAAAAACGCTGCACCGCCCAACGCCAGGGTAAGCGCCGCCAATGTGGCATACCGTTTGGTTGCTCTGCCTTCCATATCGTTAGCCCTCCCTATGATTGCATTTTGTTTACGGTAATATGGCTGGCCCCCACGCCGGTCAGGGCGCTGACCAGTTCTGTGATGCGGCGCTGGGTCCCGGCATTACCCCCGCCCTGGCAAAGCACGGCCACGCCGCGCACCTGCGGTGCCTGAACCGACTGCACCACCGGCTGTGCACCGGCCAGCAGATGGGTGCGCTGGCTGGCGGCGCTGCTGCGGGTGTCCTCGCTGGTTTCTCTGTCCGGGTATCCGCTGCATAGGTGGTTTCCTCCCCGCAGTCCAGCGTTACCATAACAACGGTTTCGCCTGCACCGTCCATGGCACGGATCAGGGCGGCAAGGCGGGTTTCCAGCTGCTGTTCATACTCCGCTGCCGTCTGGCTCTGCTGGCTGCTCTGCGCGGCATTTTGTGTACTTTGCCCGGCTGGCAGCCATTCCGACATACAGAGCAGCAGCATGCCCGCCAGGCCGGATACCAGCAAGAGATTGATACGCTTTTTATCATCCTTCCACGCCGCCTGCAGCCAGGCGATACTCTGTTTTGCGGTCATTGGGTGTTCTCCAGCGTATAGGGCAGGTCCCCCGCAAAATTTTGCAGCAGGGTTTCCGCCTGTTCCCGGTCCGCCGGGTAAACCAGCCGCACATGCACGCCGCCCGCCTGCGGCTGCACAACGGATTCGATGCCGCTTTGCCGCAAAAGCTTTTGCAGTGCTGCGGCGGATTCCTGCATGGCAAGCTCTGCGCCGTAAGTGGTATAGTCCTCGCCGGGGGCGCTCTGGCTGGCAAAGTTTTGGAGCTGCGCGTCAAAGTTTTGCCAGTTCAGGCCGGATACCGCATGGAGGACCGATGTTATAATATACAGCGTAAGCACCGCATTTATGACTGGCTTGAACCCATTTTGCGGCCAGAATGTCCGCACCAGCCCAGCCAGGGCGGACAAGATGCAGCAAACCAGTGCCGCGTGGCACAGCGTATCCATAAGTCAGCCCCCATTCCCGCCAAGCAGCAGCAACAGCGTGGATAGAATTACCAGAAAGAAATATAGTACCAAGATAGCCCCGCACAGCCGCGTCCCCTGGCCAAATAGGGTACAGATCTGCTTGCTGCGCTTTTGCCCCAGTCCCGCCGCCAGAATGCCCATGCCGGAAAACACCAGCCAGTACAGCCCGCACTGCGCCAGCACCGGGGCAAATGCTGCCCCCAGGGCTGCCACCGCCGCCAACGCCAATGAGCCTTTGAGCAGTCCGATTGCGGCGGAAGCACTGCCAGAGCCGCCGCAGCGGCATCCCCCACGACGGGCACGGCAGCACTCAGCACGCTTTTGCCGATTTTTTAAGGCTGCGCGGTCAGTCCCGGCGGCCAACACATTTTTGCAGCCCCAGCACAAAAGGTAAACAGCATACCGCACAGTTTGAGCGCAAAGGTAAAACAGCGGGCAAACAGGTTTGCGGCATCGGCAATGCCACTATCCCCCCAAAGGGCCGCAGAAACGGAAAAGCAGAAATAGATTTGCAGCAGCGGCAGCAGTAAGTTTTGCAGCACTTCCGCCAGAAAGGCCGCCATGGCATAAAACATCGTGCTGTACACGGCAGCTCCGGCGGTTTGGCCCGCCAGCAGTGCTACCCCGGCAAACACCGGCACAAAACCGGATACATACAACTGGCTGGTGTTGGCTGCCTGGGCAACCTGCTGCACGAGAGATGTCATTTGATTCAGCGCAATGGTGCCAAAGCCGAGCACAGCCACAAGGTCCACACAGTCCCGCCAGGCACCACCGTCCGCCAGCAGCCCCACACAGCTGGAAAGCAGCAAAAACAGCACCGCGCGCCGGACCAGTTGCAGCGGGCGCCCCAGGCGTTTTTCAGCCAACCAGCCAGCGTTTGCAGCAGCTCCTGCAAGGTAATGTGAACGAGCTTGTCCGGCGTCAGTTCGCTTTGCTGCAAAATCTGCTGCACTCCAGCGGGCAGTTCTGCCGCGGCGGCTGGCAGCGGGAAGGCTATCACGATAAAAAAGGACAAAAACGAGGCCAGCAAGCTTTGCAGCAGAGGCAATGCCTGCATCATAGCCAAAATGCGGCCCACGAATTCCATACAGAACGGCGGCGGCAGCAAGGCCGGCTTCGCGGCAAAGGTCCGCCGCCAGCTGGGCCACAAAAGCGATGGCCAGCACCTGCAGCAGAATGCTGAACGAATCGCCGCCAGCCTGCCCGGCCAGCTGCTGCAGCCGGGCCAGCAGTGGGCGCAATTGCTGCACCGCGAACCACAGCAGCCCCGCCGCGCCGCACAAAGAAAGCAGGAACGCAAAGCCGGGCTGGTCCTTTTTTAAGCAGAGCACCAGTACGCAGACGACAATGGCAAGGGCGGCCCGCTTTTAAGATAAGCATCGTTATCCATGACCAATCACAAATCAAACAGCGCTTTGATCAGCACAAACAAAGCGCTGATTTGGCGCACCAGCATGCTAAGTACCACGATCAAGCCCGCAAGGGTGGTCATCATAGCCTGATCCTCCCGCCCAGAGCGGGTGAGCAGCTGGTTGAGCACCGCAACAATAATGCCGGTGGCCGCAATTTTGAATACAAGATCAATGTTCATGATGGTTCCCCTATAAAAAGCCGGCCGCGCTTTCGCCTTTTCAGTAATCCCCTGCTTCACCCCGCGGGCCAGAGCAGAATAGGCCGCCAGCAGCCCGCCGCAAAGTCCCAGTTTAGGGGCAAGCACAGCGGCCTGCTGGGCGGCGGCATACTGGCCTTGGGCGGTGCGGTGGCACAGGGCGGCCAGCGTGCGCATGGTCTGCGGGGCCTGCTGCCTGCTGCACAGGGCAATGGTGTGCAGCCCGGCATGCAGCTCCGCTCCGCAGGTTTTAGCAAGCGGCGGGGGGTAGGCGTAATTCCGCAAAGGATGCAGCATTCGGTGGGCAGTAGGCGGCAAACGCCGGGTGTTCCGCCGCAGCGGCCAGCAGCTCCGCACTGGGCAGGGCGAAAAAGGCAAGCTGGTCCGCCAGATAAGTAAGCAAACGCTCAAAGCCGCACACCGCCCGCCACTGTGCCCACAGCCGCTGGCAGTACGCCTGGCCGGCGGCAAAGCCTGTACACACCAGCAGCACAGCCCCCAGCAAACGGCAGTACAGCATCATGCCAGGGTGCGGACCTTCACTGCATGGCCGGGGTTCACGCGGCCATCCAGCAGTACCAGGGTTTCAAAGGCCCCCATCGCCAGCAGGCGGGCAGTGGGCGGTTTGCGGTTCAGCGCTTCCAGGGTATCGCAATGGACACTTGCCACAAACACCACGCCGCAGGCCAGGCCCGCTTCCACGGCCTGGAGGTCCACCTGGGTGCCCAGCTCATCACACACGATGACCTGAGGGTTCATGCAGCGCAGCGCCATCTGGATGGCCTGCGCTTTGGTGCAGCGGGTGTAGACATCGCAGTGTACGGTGTGCCCCGCCGTCAGCAGCTCGCCGCGCTCGTCCGCCACGCAGAAAATGCGGCGGGCGGTATCCAGATAGCGGATGATGCTGCGCAGGAAAGTTGTTTTGCCGCTGCCCGGCGTACCTACGACCAAAATCCCGCCATTCAAGGCATCCAACGTGCGGCGAAGCTGGGGCGGCAGGACACAGGGCACCTGGCGCGCAACGCGGAGATTGAGAGATGTGATATCGGCAAAGCCCGCCGGGCCACACACACCCGCCACCCCCACGCGGCTGCCGCCGGGCAGGGTGAAATAGCCCTGTTTCAGCTCGTCCTCATAGGCATAGGCGGAGTCCCGGCAGAGGGCGGCAAAGCAGCTGCGCAGCATGCGCGGGCCGATGGCAAGGGCGGTTTGTGCTGCAGGCAGCAGCTGCTGCGCCGGCTGCCAGGCCCCGCCCACCGTAAACTGCACCGCCTGCCCGGCGCGCAGGCGGATTTCCTGCACGCGGGCGGCGCGTTCCGGCGGCATGGCTTTGAGCTCGGTGCGCAGCGGTTCCGGCAAGAACTGGATCACGGAATAATACTCGTCCATTTGGGGTATCACCTCCACACCCCACTGTATTCCGGGCAGCGGAGCAGTAGAACCAGCCGCGGCAAATTGTATGCAGCGGGCAGATTTCCACTGTGGCACAGTAGATTTTCCCGGTGGTTCCTGCTATACTGGAAGCAAAGTAAACGCTGCGTTGAATGTTGCCCAAAGGAGGGTATCTTTATGGATAAGTTCAGAACGGTTGCGCCCATCATCCTGATGCTTCTTACCGCACTGGTTGTGTTCTATGCGAATGTCAGCCTTTCCGGCAGCGGGTTTGGCGGTGCTATTTTGTTTGCCATGATCGCGGGCTTTGCCTGCGTGATCTATGTACTGGATAACCGCGAGCGATAACGCAAAGCAAAGGAGCTGCATGGGTATGACCCGCCGGGAATTGATTTATGATATTGAGCGTTACTGCCCGTTCAATGAGCAGGAAGAAAAGGACAAAGCCCTGATTTTGAATTGGATCAAAACAAATGATAACGCATTCAGCCGCGAAAACGCCGTGGCACATGACGGCATCCGCCTGGGTGGTAAACAAGGACCGCAGCAAGGTGTTGATGGTATACCACAACATTTACCACTCCTGGTCCTGGCTGGGCGGGCACGCGGATGGCGAAACCGACCTGTTGGCTGTTGCCATTCGCGAGGTAAAAGAGGAAGCAGGAATCCGGCACGTACAGCCGGTTTCCAAAGAGATTTTCTCGCTGGAGTCACTTACCGTGGATGGGCATGTGAAGCGTGGATGCTATGTTTCCAGCCATCTGCATCTGAATGTAACTTATCTGCTGGAAGCCGACTCTGAGGAAGCGGTTGCCATTAAGGCGGACGAAAACAGCGGTGTGGCCTGGTTTACGCCGGAAGAAGCACTGGTAAAATCCACCGAGCCGTGGTTCGTGGAGCATGTGTACGCAAAGCTGCTGGAAAAGATGAAAACGATTTAGGGCAATACCGCATAATTCTAAGTGCCGATACGGCGAGCGAGGTGCGGCAGCTGCTAAGCCAAAAGCGCAGATAATACTTTGTGTATTATCGAGTATTTTGGCAACGCAGATGCCGTGCCGCAGCCGCCGGAGCGGTGCTTAAGCCGTAAGGCGGGAATTGTGCGGTATTGCCTTAGAGGTTTCACAAGATTCCACTATTAAAAGATGCAAAAAGGAGCAGCCAGATTAACCGGCTGCTCCTTTTTATTTTTGTCTGTTTTTACGGTACCGCAAGATTTCAGTTTTCACAAATCATGCCGTAGCCATAGCGGTCATCCCCAAAATCGCGTTTATTGACCAGCTTTACGCCAAAATAGTGGGCATCAGGATGGGAAAACTGCCCGAAAATGGTTGGACAACACTGTAAAACCGTGTCTAAAAATTGGTTGGCAAAATCGCCAATTTTCGGCGATACAACAAAAAAAAGACTGTGACATCTTTTTCATCACAGTCTTATGGAGGTGACGGGCAGATTTGAACTGCCGAATGAGGGTTTTGCAGACCCTTGCCTTACCACTTGGCCACGTCACCATAATAAGCAAAAAGCCGGCGTAAACCGGTTCCTTGCTGTTTGTCTGGAGCGGCCGACGAGTCTCGAACTCGCTACCTCCACCTTGGCAAGGTGGCGCTCTACCAGATGAGCTACGGCCGCATACTGCAGTTTCTTTACCCTGAAACTGCAAAACAGGTGGTGCCTCCGATCGGAATCGAACCAATGACACGGGGATTTTCAGTCCCCTGCTCTACCGACTGAGCTACAGAGGCATAATGGCGACCCGGATCAGGCTCGAACTGACGACCTCTAGCGTGACAGGCTAGCGTTCTAACCAACTGAACTACCGGGCCACAGAGGAAAGAGCCAACCTGATTCGCCTGCAAAGCCTGCACAAGGTGCAAACCAGCTGCCTGAAACCAAATCTCCGAAATGGAGCGGCCGACGAGGCTCGAACTCGCTACCTCCACCTTGGCAAGGTGGCGCTCTACCAGATGAGCTACGGCCGCATGGTGGAGAGTTTGGTTTTGTCGCGCTCTCTCCGGGCGACGAATGCTATTATATGGCATTCGATGTAAAAAGTCAAGCTTTTTTTTCGCCTATTTTTTCAAAAAGTCATACGTTTACTGCTTTTCTACGGTGTCCGGCCAGTTTTTCAGCAGGTCATTCAGGTCTACTTTGTACTGTTTGCCGCAAAACTGGCAGTTGACCTCGGCAATGGGGTCTTCATCGCGCAGTTTTTCCACCTCTTTTTTGCCAAGGCTGCGGATGGTGCGCTCCACGCGGTCCAGGCTGCAATCACAGCAATAGTCAATGCGGGTGGAATCCAGCAGTTCGGGGTTAAAGCCGTCCAGCGCCATATTCAGGATATCGGGAATACTTTTACCCTGCTGCAGCAGGGTGGTAATGCCGGGCATTGCGCCGATATTCTTTTCCCGGCGGGTGATCTCATCCTCGGTTGCGCCGGGCATGAGCTGCACGATAAAACCGCCCGCGCACTGCACCGTCAGATCCGGGTTGACCAGAACGCCCAGCGCGCAGACCGTTGGTGTCTGCTCACTGATGGCAAAATAGCTGGTGATATCCTCGGCAATCTCACCGGAAACCAGCGGCACCTGGCCGATATAGGGTTCCCGCATACCAAGGTCGCGGATCACATCCAGCGTGCCATCTTACCCACGGCAGCGCCGACGTTCAGGTGGCCGTCCGCGCGCGGGGGCAGCTCCACGATGGAGTTTTCGACATAGCCTTTTACATCGCCCGCGCCGTTGGAAACGGCCAGAATACAAGGCCCGCCGGGCCACCGCCCTTGATCTGTACGGTGACAGAATCAGAATCCGATTTGAGCATCTGGCCCATCATGGCAACACCGGTCAGCAGGCGGCCCAGGGCTGCGGTGGTAACGGCACTGGTTTTGTGCAGCTGCTCCATTCGGCGCACAATGGCGGTGGAATCAATGCCATAGAACAGGATGCCGCCGTTTTCCGAAATGCCGCGCAGCAGGTTGCTGCTGTTTTCATTTTTTGTTTCACACATAGAATCAATGACCTCCCGAAGCAGGGGTGCGGCGGTTAGGCCGGGGTGCCGTCTGCTTCCTGTGTATACTGCTTGACTGCCGTGATGATCCAGCGCTGGCTGTCCGGCCGGACAGGGCCAAAGCTTTCGCCATCGGCAATTTTGACCGGGTCAAAGCCGTATCTGGTTAGCAGCGCTTTGACGGTATCAAGCGGGTAGCTGTATTCCGAGAAAGATTCATGGAAGTCTTCCCCGGTATCTTTATAGTGGATATCAATGCTGAGGTCCACGCGACCTGTCTGTGGGTCATAGCGGTTGCTCCAGCGGCAGGCGGCGTCATCCTCATCAAAATCAAAAGTCTGGCCGGAAAGCACTTTTTCATGCTTATAGGGTGTGTTCAGGTCAAACACAAAAACGCCGTCTTTTTCCATAAAGAACGCGGCTTTTGCGATGGCCTTTTCAAAGTTTTCCAGCGGACCGATGTGGTTATAGGTATCGAAAGTGGAAACCGCGGCGCGGATGGTTCCGTACAGGTCCAGCTGCAAAAGGTCCTGGCACAGCAGCATGGGGTTGGTCAGCGGCAGGCCAAGGG
>VOFI01000507.1_pt1 | contig 18681 bp, 29 predicted proteins | sample 5384131 | NCBI WGS metagenome assembly VOFI01 (sample SAMN12384728, study PRJNA508395) | human gut metagenome | isolation source: healthy gut H | host: Homo sapiens
TGGTGGGGGTGGCCCCCAGCAGCCAGACCAGCTCATCGATCCAGACGAAGCAGACGGACATGAGCAGCAGCCCCAGCACCAGTCCCAGAATGACGGCGCTGGATGCGTACTGGTCCGCCCGCTCTTTCCATCCCTTCCCCAGCAGCCGGGAGGTGATGCTCCCCGCCCCCATCCCCACGGTGAAGCCCACCGCCTGGATGATCGCCATGAGGGAAAAGACGATGCTCACCGCTCCGGAGGCGCTGGTGGCTCCATCCCCGCGCCGATGTGGGAGACAAAATAGGTGTCCGCCATGTTGTAGATGGAGGTCACCAGCATGCTTATGATGGTGGGCACCGCCAGCCTGCCGATCAGTCCCGGGATGGGGGCCTCCAGCATCTGTTTCCGCTGTTCTTCCGGACTTTCCCGCTTCACTTTTTTCTCCTTTCCGCCTTTCCCGGCTTCTCTCCCTGCCTTCCTCTCTCCGCCGCCCGCCAGCGGTAAAAAGCGCCCCATCCCTCCGGTCTCTTCCGGGGGGATGGGGCGTCGTTCCTCTTAAAACGGCAGTCCGAGCCCGCCGGTCAGTTTCTGCATGGTGGAAGCCGCATCGTTTTCCGCAGCCCGCAGCGCCTCGTTGACGGCGGCCACGATCATGTCCTGGAGCATCTCCACGTCGTCGGGGTCCACGGCCTCCGGGTCGATGACCAGAGCCTTCAGCTCATGCTTGCCATTGACGGTGGCGGACACCACCCCGCCGCCGGCCGCGGCCTGGTACTCCTTCTCCTGGAGCTCCTGCTGCATGCGCATCATATCCTGCTGCATCTTCTGGGCCTGCTTGAGCATGTTGGCGTTCATTCCCATGCCGCCCATGCCGCCGCGGCCTCCAAAGCCCTTTGCCATATCCATCCCTCCTTATTCCGATATAACCATATCACTTGATGATGATATTGTCAAACTGTTCCCCAAACTCCAGCAGGGCGTCCAGGGCGTCCCGCTGTCCAGCTTCCGGGGACTGCCCCGTGCCCAGGTCCTCCGGAGAGGGCTTCCCGATTTGGAAGGCTACTCTGGCCTGCCCGCCGAACCGCTGCCCGGCGGCCTGTGCCAGCACCTCCGTGATGTTGGGCTTGTTGAGCATCGCCTTGGTGAATGCACTGTCCACCCACAGGGTCAGCACCCCGTTTTTCCAGGTCCCCACCGTCTTTTCCGGGTTCACCAGATAGGGCCCCGCGGGGGGCAGCTTTCGCTTGGCCTCCGCCGCGAAGGCGGGCCAGAAGGAGCTCTCGCCCCCAGCGACGGCCGGCTGGGCAGGCGGGACCGCCGCAGGCCGTCTCTCCGGCTCTTCCAGGGTCCGCTCCTCCTCCGGTTCCTCCGGCAGGGGCGGACGCTCCTCCGTCCAGGGAGGAGCCTCCACGGGCGCCGGCTGAGGCCGGGCGGGCTGCTGCGCCGCCCCGCCGTCCCCCCGCCGAACCGGCCGTCTGCGGAGCCGGGACGCCGGAGGCCAACTGCTCCTCCAGCCGGGCGATGCGGGCGGACAGTCCGGCCGCCGAGTCGTCCAGCGTCTCGTCGCACAGGCGGATGAGGCACAGCTCCGCGTCCGTCCGCCGGCTGCTGCTGCGGGGCAGCAGCGCGGCAGTGTCCTGAAGGCGGTTGAGCATCTGGAGCAGGCGGGGCGCGGTGAGCAGCTCTCCCAGGCCGCGCATGGTGGTCTCGTCATATCCACCGGTCAGCAGGGCACTGCCGCCTCTGGGGGCCGTCTTTCTCATCAGCAGATCCCGGGCCAGGGAGGACAGCTCCCCCAGCACCGCCCCCCACGTCCTTTCCCCCGGCGTACAGCCGGGACAGGGTCTCAGGGCGGCGGCCTCCTGCCCCGCCACATACCCAGGCGCTGGGCGATCTGTCCGGGCAGGATGCGTTTGAACGCGAACTGCTGACACCGGGAGCGGATGGTAGCCGGCACCTTGTGCAGCTCCGTGGTGGCCAGGATAAACATCAGGTGGGCCGGCGGTTCCTCCAAAATCTTCAGCAGGGCGTTGAAGGCGGGGGTGGAGAGCATATGGACCTCGTCCACGATGTACACGCGCTTGCGGACGGCGGCAGGCGTGTAAGCCGCCTCGTCCCGGAGGGCACGGATCTGGTCCACGCCGTTGTTGGAGGCGGCGTCCAGCTCCAACACATCCAGGATGGAGCCGTTTTCAATGCCCTGGCAGGCGGGGCACCGGTTGCACGGGTTGCCATTCATCGGATTCTGGCAGTTCACCGCCCGGGCCAGGATTTTGGCACAGGTGGTCTTGCCGGTGCCCCGGGTGCCAGTGAACAGATAGGCGTGGGAGAGCCGGTCCCCCGCCACCTGCTGCTTGAGGGTGTCGGTAATGTGGCTCTGCCCCACCACGTCGTCAAAAGTGCGGGGCCTCCATTTGCGGTACAGGGCCTGATACACGATATCACCTCAAATCCTTTTCTCTGCCCATCCGGGCAAAAATACTCGGGATGCAGACTTCGGCAAGGCCGCACACCGGCCTTTGAAGCGTGAGATATGCCCGTTACCTGGACAGCCGGCTCAAGAACAGTGACCCCACGGCACACGGAGCGGACCGCTTAGTGCTGCTCGGTTCCCCGCCTGACACGGTTCACGGGACCCCGTTGCGCGGGACCGGCCTATCATTACTGCTTATTCAGGTCAGACGACACATCGCACGTCCGGGGACCGGGATTCATCCCTGCTTTAGCGGGTTGCAGGTACAGGGCACCGCTATCTCCCCCGACTAGTGCGGCCTTGCCCCACACCGAGGTCTGGAACAAAGCTGGGATATATTATACTGCATCCGGCAGAATTTATCAACAGGATTTTTCACGGCCTTTTCCCATCGGAGGGAGCGCCCCAGCTCTCGCGCAAAAAGGCGCCCCCGGGCCGTCGGTCCGGGGGCGCCCGCCCTCATTGGATGTGCACATGGTCGTTGATATGCTTCATGCAGTAGCAGTAGTAGCCGTTGCATTTGGAACAGTAGCGGAACTCCATGTTGGGGTCGTCCGCGTCGGTGATGCCGCACACGGCGCATTTGTGGAGATAGCCCTTCCGGTTCTGGACTTCCTTCTGAGCCTTTTTTGAAGTTGATGGTCTGAGGATCGACCCGGTGAGCAGCCCGGCTGCTCCCCCGGCGGAGGATGGCCATCAGATCGTCCCAGAAGAAGATGAAGTAGTTCAGGATGGCCACAATGGGGACCATTCCCTGGACCCAGTTGCCGTTCATAAAGTAATGACCAATATCAAAGGCAAAGAGGGCCGCATCCACCCAGGCCAGCCACTTCACTTTCAGGGCAGGATCCGTAGAGCAGCACCCGCATATCCGGGTACAGGGTGGCGAAGGCAAAAAACATGGACATGTTCACGTAGTACATGCTGGCAGTCTCCAGGAAGGCACCAGAGATCCAGTAAGTCACCATCCCGGTGAAAATGTTCAGCAGGACGCCCACCCCGTAAAAACACGGTGAACCGGGTAGACCCCCACTGGTTTTCCAGAGCGTTTCCGATGTAGTAGTAGAACAGGGTGGTCAAGGCAAACCACAGGATGAAACCGCCGCTGGTGGGGACGAAGATAAAGGTGAGCAGCCGCCACACCTGCCCCTCCATGATCAGGGCCGGGTAGAACCGCAGCATAGCGGAGAAGTAGCCGTTGCTGAACATATCCATCAGATAGACCGCTACATTGGCGATGACGATGTACTTCATCAGACCTGGGATGCCGAGCCGGGGATGCTTGTAGCAGAAGCGGTCCAGCCAGCGGGAAATCGCGCCCATACAGGAGCCTCCTAACATTTGTGTCAAATCGTTTTTCATTGTACCCCGGTTTTCGGGAATTGTCCATGACAAATCTGTAAATTATTTGTCTTTGTCTCCCATGGGCCGGAAAGTTTTCTCATTCAGCATTGAATTTGTCTCCGAAACATTGTAAAGTAAAGAAAGAAATTTTTTAGTTTCGCCCACGAAAGGATGGTCTTTATGGAGAATTTCAGCCAGAGCGCCCCTGTCAACATGGCCCCGACCGGCATCGCCACCTTTGCCAAATGTCCCATCTGCCCTGACATCCGCCAGATCCAGGCTGACATCGCTGTCATCGGCGCCCCCTGCGATATGGCTATCCAGGGCCGCCCCGGCGCCCGGCTGGGCCCCGGGGCATACGTACCCAGTCCACCCGCTTTCGCTTCAGTCCCCAGGGTTCCTATGATCCAGAACGGGACGACTACTACCTGAGCACCGAGAAGTGGTCGGTGATGGACTGCGGCGACATCGACTATGTCCCCGGCGATCTGGAGCAGACCTTCGGCAACATCGAGGCCGCGGTGCGCCTGCTCCGCAGCCGGGGCTGCCTGCCTGTGGTGCTGGGGGCGACCACTCCATCTCCATCCCGGTCGCCCGGGGGCTGGACCAGTCCGGCCCCTTCCATGTGATCCAGCTGGACGCCCACCTGGACTGGACCGATCAGCTGGGCGGGAACCGGCTCTTCAACGGCCATCCCATGCGCTACATGTCCCAGCTGCCCTATGTGGACCGGATGGCTCACCTGGGCATCCACGGCATCGGCAGCAGCAAGCGCTCCGACTTCCAGGACGCCCGGGCCTATGGGGCAACGATCCTCTCCGCCCGCCAGATACGGGACATGGGAGCCCAGAAGGTTCTGGAACAGCTGCCCCAGGGCGGGCTACTATGTCACCATCGACATCGACGCTTTCGACTACTCCATCGCCGGCGGCACCGGCTCCCCCATGCTGGGCGGCCTGCTCTATGACGAGGCGGTGGACCTGCTGGAGGGCATCGCCCAGCTGGGCGAGGTCATCTGCGTGGATCTGGTGGAGGTCTCGCCCCCTTATGACGACGCGGCGGGCACCACCTGCTATCTGGCCGCCCGGATCCTGGCCGACTTCCTGGGCTTCATCACCAAGGAGCGGGAGCGCAGGGGAGAACGCTGATCCCCATCCCCATCAAATCAAAGGAGCAAATGATATGAGCATCGTGAAAGACCTGTCTCTGTCCCCTTCCGGCCTGCAGAAGATCCAGTGGGTGCGTGATTTTATGCCCGCCCTCAGCGGCATTGAGGAGCGCTTCCGCCGTGAAAAGCCCTTTGCCGGGCTGACCATCGCCGTCTCCGTCCATTTGGAGGCCAAGACCGCCAATCTGGGTTTGGTCCTTCGGGGGGGGCGCACAGGTGTATCTCACCGGTTGCAACCCCTCTCTCCACCCAGGACGATGTGGCCGCCGCCATGGCGGAACTGGGGGTAGAGACCTTCGGCATCCACGGGGTGGATATACAGGGCTATGAGGATCTGCTGATCGAAAGCCTGAAGTGCCGCCCCCACCTGATCGTAGACGATGGCGGCGACCTGATCTCCCCTGCTGGGGGGCGGTGCGCTCCCTACGGGGACCGGCTCCTGGGCGGCTGTGAGGAGACCACCACCGGCATCCACCGACTCTACGCCCGCCAGCGGGCCGGCATTCTCCCCTGCCCCATGATGGCGGTGAATGATGCCAAGGCCAAGCACTACTACGACAACAAGTACGGCACCGGCCAGTCCTCCTGGGACGCCATTATGCACACCACCAACCTGATGGTAGCGGGCAAGACCGTGGTAGTGGCGGGCTACGGCTGGTGCGGCAAGGGCATCGCCATGCGGGCCAAAGGCATGGGGGCCGATGTGATCGTCACCGAGGTGGACCCCTTCAAGGCTCTGGAGGCCACCATGGAGAACTTCCGGGTGATGCCCATGGACGAGGCCGCCACGATACGGCGATATCTTTGTCACCGCCACCGGCTGCAAGGACGTGATCGTGGAGCGCCACTTCCGGATGATGAAGCACAACGCCTGCTGTGCAACTCCGGCCACTTTGACTGCGAGGTAGACGTGGCCGCTCTGGGCCGCTGGCGGAGGAGCGCTTCCCCCGCCGGGCAGGCATCGAGGGCTTCCGCCTGCCCGACGGCCGCGTTCTCAACGTGCTGGCGGAGGGGCGGCTGGTCAACCTGGCCGCCGGAAACGGCCACCCGGCGGAGATCATGGATATGTCCTTCGCCGTCCAGGCCCTTTCCCTGGAGTGGATGGCCAGGCATGCCAGAATGCTGGAGAAGAAGGTCTACAACGTCCCCGAAGAGATCGACGACCAGATCGGCCGGGTGAAGCTGGCCGCCATGGGGCTTTCCATCGATACGCTTACCCAGGAGCAGAAGGATTATCTGGCGGGCTGGGAGGCCTGAACCGGGGCCGGCTGCATCAGCGGGCAGGCTCTCCTGTGGGAGAGCTACCAGCAGACACATCTTATCGACTGTAAAAAAAGGAGAGCTGTATGAACGACTTTCAGTACTATACCCCCACTAAGGTGGTATTCGGCAGGGGCACCGAGGAGCAGGCGGGCCAGCTGGTGAAGGAGCAGGGCGGGACCAGGGCGCTGGTCCATTTCGGCGGCCGCAGCGCCAGGGAGAGCGGCCTTCTGGACCGGGTGCTGGCCAGTCTGGACCGGGCCGGCGTGGCCCACGTGGAGCTGGGCGGCGTGGTCCCTAACCCCCGGCTGTCCAAGGTACGGGAGGGATGGAGCTGTGCTGCCGGGAGGGTGTGGACTTCCTGCTGGCCGTGGGGGGCGGAAGCGTCATTGACTCCGCCAAGGCCATCGCCCTGGGGCTGGCCTACGAGGGGGACGTGTGGGACCTGTTCTCCGGCCAGCCTGCCCAGGACTGCCTCCCGGTGGGGACTGTGCTCACCATCGCCGCCGCCGGCAGTGAGATGAGCAACTCCAGCGTCATCACCAACGAGGACGGCTGGAAAAGCGGGGGTTGAACACCGACCTGTGCCGCCCCCGCTTTGCCGTGATGGACCCGGAGCTCACCTTCACCCTCCCCGCCTATCAGACTGCCTCCGGCTGCGTGGACATCATCTACCACACCATGGAGCGCTACTTCTCCGGCCCTGAGACGGTGGAGCCCACCGACTCTATGGCGGAGGGGCTGATGCGCTCCATGCTGGAGCTCTCCCGCCGGGTGGTCCGGGACCCCCGGGACTATGATGCCCGTGCCGGCATCATGTGGGCGGGGAGCCTGTCCCATAACAGCCTCACCGGCTGCGGCCGGGGCGGCTGCGGCCGCATCGGGGACTGGGCCAGCCACCAGCTGGAGCACGAGCTGAGCGGCATGTTCGACGTCACCCACGGGGCCGGTCTGGCCGCCGTCTGGGGGCCTGGTCCCGGTATGTCATGGACGCGGCCCCTGAGCGGTTCGCCCCGCTTCGCCCGGGCGGTGATGGGGTGGATACTCCCGGCTCCGACGAGGAGACCGCGCTGGCCGGCATCCGGGCCTTTGAGCACTTCCTCCGCTCCATCGGCATGCCCACCACCGTGGGGCAGCTGGGCATCACGCTGGACGAGCAGGCCATCGAAAAGCTGGCCTGGATGTGTACCTTTGAGGGCAGGCGCACCATTGGCTCCTTTAAGGTGCTGGGCCTGGAGGAGATCAAGGATATCTACCGGGCGGCCCGATAAGCTGTTCATGAAAAACGCCGTGGCGTATCGTTTCCGATACGCCACGGTGTTTTTATTGAGTGGATGAAATCAGACTCCCCCGGCGGCTTCCAGCGGTCCGCAGGTCATGTTTCAGGTCTCTCCGCTGTTCTCGTCCTCCCCCTCCTCCTTTGACGGATATCCGATCTTCAGCGTCATGCCGTCGTGCCAGATCCCGCGCTGCGGGTGATGGGCAGCTTCTGCCCCTCGCTGAAGCCGATGGTCTCCCCGTCCCGGAGGGTGACATCCTGCTCCAGCACATAGGAGGCGATGTCCAGCACAAACCCCCGCAGGTCCCGGGCTCCGCCCGGGTGTCCAGCACCTCCAGCTCGTCCTTGCCGAAGGCGCGCAGCCCCTCGGTGTAGGCGCACAGGCCTCCCTCCCGGCGGTACAGCCCCGGCCACACCAAATTCAGCAGGGGAAGGCTCCCGTCCTCCATCATCTGGGCCGCCTCCAGATAGAACTCCGGCTGGTACACGGTGCCGTTGGCGTAGATGCCCAGCACGCCGTCCTGTCCACAGGCAGCGCACACCAGCTTCACCTGGAGGCGGGCGGCCTGCCCCCATCTCCGTCCCGTGCCATGGTGGACACCAGGATCTGCCCCCGGTGCCGGCGTGTGGTCTCCTCCGCCTCGCTCCACAGGTAGTTGCGGCCCGCATTCTGCTCCGCCTCCCCTTTGGGCACAGGGGAAGGGGGTAGAGGCTCACCGCCGTCAGAAAGCCCTCCGCCTCAAAGACCAGGGTGCTTCCCCCTCCCCGCTGTCCTTCTCCTCCGTCATGCAGGGGATGCCCCCAGTCGTCCCGCAGGGTCCGCTTAAATTCCTCCGCGTCCCACTCCGGCTGCTCCAGCAGCACGAAGGCCAGGAAGGTCCCCCCTCAGGCTGCGCCAGAGCGGGCTGGTCCTCGCACAGGGCAAAGTCGGGGGCGAAGCGGACCATCTGCTGCTCCTCCCCCCGCTGGTAGAACAGGCACAGCCGGCGGTCCATCTGGATGGTGAACCGCTCCAGGGCCAGTCCCCCAGTCCCCAGCCCTGCCCGGGCGGAGAGGAAGGTCAGACCCCGGCGGTCCAGCTCCGGCAGGCGCCGGACCAGCTCCCGCACCCACTCGGCCGGCACCTTGGACAGGGCGGCCTCGTTCCCGAAGAACCGCCCCTCCACCGTGCTCCCCTGATAGGGCATGGTGAACGTGCAGTAAGGGGCGTCCGCCTCCCCTCTACAGGCGCAAGGGCCGCCTTGATCTCCTCCAGCGCCTCCCGGCGGCAGAGGATGCAGGAGATCGCCCGCTTCTTGTCTCCGGCGCTCTCGTCCATCCCCGCCTGGGTTTTCTGTCAGATTCCGGGTCGATCCAGTGGAACTCCATCTCCTCCAGCGTGCGCCCCTTCTGGATCTCCCGGCGCAGGGTGGTGAATTCATAGTCTCCCGGCTCCAGGGCAAGCCCCCGGTCCGCCGCCGCCAGGGCCCCCTCCCGGTCCCCAAAGTGGCTGAGCAGCCTGCCGTACATGAGCCAGCCCCACACATACTCCGGGTCCAGTCCGACTCCCTTCTCCGCGTACTTTAGGGCCTCCTCCAGCCGTCCGCAGTAGGTCAGGGCGCAGGCGTACCGATAGTACCAGACCCCGCTCCGGGCCTGCTCTGCCGCCTGCTCCGAATCCGGCATCCACTGGGCCGCCCGGTAATAATACTCGTACTCATCCACATTGTTGCAGATATAGGAGTACCACAGGGCCGTGTCCAGATCCGCCCGCACCCGCTCCCAGGTGAAGCGCCCCGGCGGACACCGTCCTGAAGCCGCTCCTCCAGGAAGTTCAGCATTTTGTAGAAGTAGCCGGATACCCCTTCGCACATGGACTCCAGCTCCCGCACATCCTCAGCTGTTAGCACCGGGCCAGCCGGTGCTCTCTCTTCCGCTCCGTTCTCCAGCTCTCCGCCGCTCCGTTTGGCCAGCTCCTCCTCACACTCCCGGATCACCGCCGGGGCGTTTTTGTCCTCGGGGTCCAGCTCCATCCACCGCTGGGCGTAAGGGGATGGCCTTCTCCTCCTGCCCCTCCAGGTATTGATAGGCATAGGCCATGCGCATATTCCACTCCGCCTTGTCCCGGCCCTCCTCCCGGACGGCCTCCAGCACCTGGATGGCCCGCAGGAGGGCCTTGTCCCCCTTGCGGCCGGGGGTGCCCTCTTCGCGGTCCCCGATGATGGCGTAGTTTTCCAGCGCCCTGGACAGGGCGTAGGCAAAGCGGTAGTCCCGCCAGTCCTCCGGGATGGCGTTCAGGGCCTGGATGCAGCGGGTGTACTCGTCCTCGTCGTTCCACTGTTCCAGCTGCCGGTAAAAGGCGTCGGCGTTCTCCAGGGTGTAGGGAATGTAGTCCATCCCGGTCAGCGTCTCCTCCAGCTCGTCCTCCTCCGGTCTTTTGAGGGACACCGTCCCGGCCTCCCGGCGGAAGGTGTGGAAGTCGGCCCAGGGGAGATCCGTGTCCGCGAAAAGTCCTGGACCTTGTTCAGGACGGCGGGCAGGTCCCAGGCGATGAAGTCCACATAGCCGCAGAAGATGCCGGTGGCCCCGCCAGTGAGGGTGAGCACGTCCGGGCCGCAGGCACTGCTCAGATAGTCCTCCAGCTCGGCCCGGAAAGCAAAGATCTTGTCGCTGCCCTCCTCTTCCCGCAGGGTGTCCAGTGGATAGCAGAAGAAGCCCGCCACTACGCCGTCGGCGTGGAGGTCATCCATGGAGTCGTTTTCAGCGCTCAGATAGCCGTTGATGAGGGGCGCGCAGTTGGTGGAGCCCGCGATCACATCCAGCCGCCAGTCCGCCTCCGGGTCCTCGTTGGGCTCCATCTCATAGCCGATGTAGTTCTCCAGATAGTCCTCCGGGTCGGCAGCCAGATCCAGGCCCATGCCCTTCAGCTTGTCCGGCAGGCCCGACAGGAGAATAGACGGCTCCCCTTTGGGCTCCTCCAGCACGTCGAAGGCGTCGATGTACCGCATATGGGAAATCTCGCCCAAGACCTGGTCGGTGAGGGTGGTAAGCATCCACCAGGCCCGGCCCCTCCTCCTCCCGGAGCAGGGGAGCAGCTTTTCGCAATAGGCGGACAGGGCGAAGCTGTTTTTTCCCCGCTCCTCCAGCCAGACCTGCACATCCTCCCCGGAGACCTCCCAGCCGTCGTCGGTACGCAGTCCGATGCCGGGGTTGGGCTGGCGGCCCGCCAGGATATTCCAGTGCTCCAGCACCTTTTTCGGTGCGTGCTTCTGAAGTAGACCAGTTCAAACAGCTTGACCTTGTCCCCCTCCGGGGTGAGGATCAGCTCGTGCTTCTGGCCGTTGAAGCCCATTTCGAAGGATATGTCATCAAAGGCCAGGTGCAGAACATCCTCCATCTGGGCCACCAGTTCATCCCCCCGCTGATGGTCCTTGTCCTCATCCATCCTTTGACGCAGCTGTGCCTCCTGCTGAGCAAATTTCTCCCATGCCGCCTCCGTCCGCTCCCGGAAGCACTCCTGAGAACCGGGGCAGAGCGACTCCCCTTTTGACACCATTCAATGAACTCCTGGGTATCCCCGTCACCAGGGCGGGCTTCCAGCGCCGCCTGGAAATAGGGCAGCGCCCGGCCCTCCTGGTCCAGGTAGTAGTAGGAATAACCCATGCGGAAGTTCCAGCAATGGTCCCCCGCGAAATACGCCTCATGGGGCTTCAGCAGTGCAATGGCCTTGCGGAACAGCTCCCGGTCCCCCGGCGCGGCCTGGTTGTTGTAGGCCCGGGCCAGTTCGCTGTCCATCTCCGGGGTGCGCTCCTGGGCGGGGACGGCCCCAAGGCCTCGATGATCTTCTGATACTCGTCGTTTTCGTTCCAGATCTTACACTGGTCCAGCAAAGTCATATGGGTGCTCTCCTTTATTTCTTCCTATTTTGCTATTTCGTTTGTCTATCTGTCTTCCTGCTCCGCAGGGTGCGGGAAGCAGATATCTCCCCCCCAGCGCCCCACAGAGCTTACGCAGGCGTTCCATTGATCATCTCCGCCCTGTGACATTCCGGGCCGTACCCCAGGCCGTGAAACAAAGGTCCCCTGCGCGGTGCCGGGATCCAGCCGGCACCGCGCAGGGGATCAAAAAAGTCCGCAAAAAGCCGGCGCACTCAGGTGCGCTGTGCCGCTCCTCCCCGCAAAGGGGCCGTACTGCTCCATACGCCTCGCTCCTCTCTGTTCTCTCTGATCCGCCCAGGCGTGTCCGGAAGCGTGGGCCTGGGATATGCCTCTATTCTAACAGAGGCCGCAGCAAAAGAACATCCCCCTCTGAATTTCCCTGCCCCCGCTTTTCACGTCATTTATCGTGTCTGATTTGATATTTGCCATGTCAAAATTATAAATCGATATTTAAAACACGTCAATAGCCGTGTTTTAAATTATTTTGTATCCCCTCATCTTGGGTACACTATAAACAAGGGGGGATGGGGCTTGGCACGGCAATTTGACAACCGCGAAAAATGGCGGATCTGTTCTTCGCCATCAGCTATTACCGCAGGCGCAGGGGCATGTCTCAGGAGCAGCCGGCGGAGGAGCTGGGCATCAGCCGCCAGCATCTGCCGCCATCGAGGCCCCCGAACATGAACCGCGGCCTCTCTGAGCTGCTTTTCAACATCGCCACGGTCCTGAGATCGAACCCTATCTTCTGTTGAAATTCAGCCCGGAAAAATGACCTTGACCATACCGGCCATGAAAGCGCAGACGAAGTCCCCTTCGCCTGCGCTTTTCCGTTTCCCCGGGTGCTCCCCAGCCCCTGCGGGCCTTATTTTTTTGCGAAGCGCTCCAGGAAGAACTTGGTGAAGGCCGCCAGTTCCTCCTCCTGGGATACATAGATGTACAGTGACTCGTCTTCCAGCCAGTCGTAGGCATTGATGGCGATATAGCCCCGGCTGTCGGGGTAGATGACAAAGGCGTCGGTGGGGTAGCGGTTGCGGTAGGCCTTCAGAATATCCGCGCGTCGGTAATACACTGGCTCGCCGCAGCCGGAGAGATCCGGAACAGTGGGGACGACCACGATGGTCTGGCTTTCCTCGTTCCACCCCACGATCAGGCTTCCCACCTTCCGCCTGCTCCCGTGGACGAACCCATAGTTGAATCGGCTCACATCCTCGGTATAGCCGGAGATCAGCCTGTACTCGCCTCCGTTTTCCACAACCCGGTCGAACATCTGCCGCATCTTTTTCGCGTTTTCTCCGCTCTTCTCCAGATCCACTTCCGGACCTTTCCACAATTTGCTGAAAAATCCCATAATAGATTCCTCCTGAATGATAGTATGTGATCTCCGCCGGACACAGTGCTTTCCTGTCCTCCGCCCGGTCGGGTGCTTGGGGACATGCTTCGGAGCTCTGCCGGCTCCGTCAAAAATAAAGATATTCTTCATATTTTGTATTTATTTAGGGGAGTCGAAAGCCCGCCGGGTCCGGACTGCTGTGCCAGATATCCCGGCGGGCCGCATCCCCGCTCCGGTCAGGATCCCTGCTCCTTCAGGCGCTCCAGGCGGTCCACGATGGCGTCGATCTGGAAGGCCACCGTCGCATCAGCGGCCCCCGGCACGAACAGCGGCAGACTTTCCGGGATAGCCCGGCGCACGATCATGGCCGTCAGGCTCAGGTTTGTGAACAGCTCCACCCGGTCCCGGTCTGCCCGGACCCCAAAGCACTCCAGGATCTTCCCGAACAGGCGGGCCTGCTTCTCCCGGAACACGCGGCAGTTGTCCGCTGACAGGCGCCGGAAGATCAGCTGCTGCTCCTCAATGGTCAAAACAGCGATGCCGTTTTTCTCACCATAGCAGCATGCATGGAGGAACTGCCGGACCCCCTCCCGCCAGGTCAGTGCCGGATCTGCCATCAGCCGCTCCGCGTAGGCCAGTATCCTGGGTTGCTGGAGATAGAGGGTCTCCACGATCAGGTCCTCTTTCGTCGGAAAAAATGAATAGAAAAAGGTACGGGAAATGCCCACCGCTTTGTAGATCTGCTCCACCGTGGTATGCTGGATGCCCTGCCTGGCCATCCGCTCCAGCGCCTCAGTGACCAGTGCCGCCCTGATCCGCTCCCGGTCCTCCTCAGAATAGGCCACCTTTGGCACACCCGCACCCCCTCAAATAAAAACACTTTCTATAATTTGTTCTTATTTTAACACATTTTTTAAAAATCAAGTACAGGACAGATCTGTGAGCTCCCGCCGTGCTCAGATCACAGCTCGATCTTTTCCGGGAATGCCTCGTTTCTCAGCACCCCCCACATCTTGTCGATATAGGCCAGGGTATAGAAATTTTCATAGTAGTGGTAGTAAACGCGCCCTTCAGCGTCATGCTGTATCTCTCATCCCGCCGGGTGACCAGCCCCATCCATTGTGCCAGCCTCAGCTCCATACCGTACATCTTTTTCAATGGGACGCCGAAAAACTGTTCAAAGGCACCGGCATCCACCTCTGTGCTGTAGGCGGTCCAGAACAGATAATAGACCATCCGCTGACGCAGAGAAAACCGGAGTGTCAGGGAGGTGGGGAGCTTCCCCTTCGTCGATCCTTCTGCAGTATTCTTCCACAGAAAAGGTGTTGATTTTGAACTGATCTCTCAGCAGGGTGGCGGCTGAGCACCCAAACCCCAGAAAATGGTCCCTTGTCATGGAGGAATACACTGCGTCCTGATCCTTTGCAAAGTCCACACAGAGCTACGGATGTATCCCCGGTCCAGGCACCAGCGGGTGATGCCGTCCAAAAGCGCCCGCTTCTCCCCCCTTTCCCATAGCCTGCACCGTGCTGGACGTGAAGGTGAAATCAATGAAGGGATAGATCGCCACATGATTGGCACCGGCCTGGAATGCAGTCTCCAGGTCCATCTCCAGATCCTCCAGGTCCTGTCCGGGCAGGGCAAAAATAAAATCCATGGACACCGTTTCAAAGTGGACCTGGGACAGCGCCTCCCTGCAGGGCTGGGAGGTCCACAGGCCTCCGTCCCAGCAGTCCCTGGAACTTTCTCTGGAAGGACTGGACCCCGATGCTGATCCTGGTCACCCCCGCATCCCGCAGAATGCGCAGGACGGAGGGCACCACATTCTCCGGGTGCAGCTCCACCCCGACGCCCTCGGTGATGATAAAATGCGCCTCGATGGCTTCCATCACCTCTTTCAGCCGGCCGGCCGCCAGCGCCGGCGTACCGCCGCCGAAGTAGAGGCTGGTGACCCTTTTCCTGCCGGGGAGCTGACCGCCCACCAGGTGGATCTCCTGGATCAGCCGGTCCAGATAGCGGTCGCAGACCGCCCTGTCATACTGGACCTTGCAATACGGGCAGAAGCCGCACAGCTCCCTGCAAAACGGGATATGCACATACAGTCCCAGCCCCTCACACTGGGAAAAGGGCAGCTGCTGGTCGTATTCATTTTGAAAGAGAAAGGGCTTGGCCGAGCGGGTCAGCCACATCCTCGTCAGGTCTGTGATGATACTCATGATGCTCCTCAAATATACTTCAGGTAGGTCCGCAGCAGCTCCAGAACGATCCTGGGATGTCCCCGGAACAAGAGGGTGTATTCCGCCACAAAGAAGTAGCCGCACTCCCTGCACAGGCCGGGCACTTCAATGCAGCGCCCGCATGTGGACAGCTTTCCGTTTTTCCACCACCACGCACTGGTGGCACGGCGTGGGGAAGCGGTTCTCGGCTGGGAAAGCGCCGGGCAGATTGAATACAGGCGCGCCCGCTTTCATCATCTCCCTGATAACGCCGCAGCACTCCGCCTTTTCTTCCCGGGTGAGGGCAAGCTCCCTGGTATCGGGATAGGGCGTGTGGAAATTAAAGGAGACCGCCCGCACATTTTTGGTCTCCTGCGCCGCCAGACAGACATCCCGGACTGCGCCTTTGTTGATCTGGTTGATCGCCATATAGAAGCAGATATTGTCGGAAGTGGCGTGCTCCACATGTTCCATGATGGTGTCGTATGTGTCGCCCCGGATGGCATTGTGGCGTGCCCGGTCACCGTCGAGGCTGAGCAGGATCAGATCCGCCTCCGGCAGATCAATGGGGAAGGTGCCGTTGGTCACGACGTTGACCAGGAGAAAGCCCATTTTCTTGGCCTCCACCACCAGGTCCCGCACCGTGCGCGCCCCGTCATGCCACAGGAAGGTCTCTCCCCCGCAGAAGAACAGGATGCGCACCCCCATATGGTAGAGGAGCTCCATCTCCCGGCGGATCTGTTCATAGGGATGGTCCACCGATGTCAGATCGTGGACAGAGCAGTGCCTGTACTTCAGATTGCACCGGTCTGTGACGATCACTGTGCCCAGGATGGGCTTTTTTTTCCCACAGAAGAATGGTCCTGACCCCAAAGGCGGCAAAATGCAGAAATGAAGAAAGCTTCATCCTGTCTCCCCCTCTCCAAAGCGCCCGCCGGACGGCCTGCCCGCAGCCTGTTTGAAACTACTATATCATAGTCCAGCATACACTTCCACCTGTTATGGTGGAAATTCCCCCTTTTCTTCCGCACATGCAGCGGGCATCAGGCATTTCCACGGGAGCCCGTTTCCATTTCCCGCTTCTCCCGCAACGATCTCCTATTCCCTCATCCGCCTGCGGGAACGATGCCCAGCTTAGGAGAAATTTTCTGTCCTGATGCTCTTGGGGCTTGAAATTACCAGGATCATCCCATACAATAGGGATGTCCCCAGCTGTTTTTCCAACCTGCAAGGGCGGGGAGCACCTGCTTCCAGGCCGCTTATGATCGATGGAGTGTTGGTGTCTGTGTTTTATCTGTTTTTCTGCCCGGCCCATAGAGGGGCCCGTCCCGCCCAAGCGGGGCGCCCCCGCCGCTGTGCCCTGTGACTCCCGGGCGTCCTGATTTTTTTATGGCGGTCTACGCCGTGGTGGCCCGCATCCCGGCAGGACAGGTGGCCACCTATGGTCTGGTAGCCTTTCTGGCCGGCCGGCCCAGGGCCAGCCGCATCGTGGGCTGCGCCGTTGGCCCGGGCACCGGAGGGCCTGCCCTGTCATCGAGTCCTGTACCGGGATGGGGGCCTCAGCCCCGCGGACGTGTTCGGCGGAACGGGCATCCAGCGCCTGCTGCTGGAAGGAGAGGGCGTCCCCTTCCTGCCCGATGGCAGGGTGGACCTGTCCCGTTGCCTGTGGGACGGCGGAGGGAAGAAAGGAGCACCAACATGAACGTCACCTTTGAGATCGTCAGGAGTTCTCCTGAGATCCGCACCTATATCACCCAGGCGGACGCCTGTGACCAAGTGCGCCGAGGTGGCCGCCCGCATCCTGACCCAGCTGGGGTACACCTCGAAGGAGGTGGAGCTGGCCAAGATCGCCGCCTTTATGCACGACATCGGCAACGTGGTCAACCGCCACGACCACGCCCTCAGCGGGGCCACCATGGCCTTCCGCATTCTGGACAAGATGGGGATGGAGCCCCGCCGACGTGGCCGCGGTCATCACCGCCATTGGCCACCACGATGACTCCACCGCCTTCCCGGTGAACGCCGTGGCCGCCGCCCTGATTCTGGCGGATAAGACGGATGTGCGCCGCAGCCGGGTCCGCAACAAGGATGGCATCACTTTCGACATCCACGACCGGGTCAACTACGCTGTGGAGCGCTCCGAGGTGCTGCTGGACGTGCCCGGCCGCACCGTCACCCTCTCCCTGTCCATCAACACGCAAGTGTGCGCCGTGATGGACTATTTTGAGATCTTCCTGCAGCGGATGCTCCTCAGCCGGAAAGCTGCCGAGACCCTGGAGCTGAAATTCCGCTTGGAGATCAACGGACAGATCCTGCTTTAGTGCCCCGCTCCCCTCCGCGGCACCGCTTTTTCCCTATTTTCAGGCCGTCTGCCTTTTGGCAGGCGGCCTGCTTTTCTGCCAGAGCCCTGCCCCGGCCGCTCTGTAACCACACTGTAACTTGACCTTTATTTACTTCAAATGTAGTATATTATTACAAACTACAAAAGTAGTAGATTGGAGCGATAGACACTGAGCTGGAAACGACTGGGACTCCCGACACTGAGCTGGCCGTCTCACCCGGGGCCGCTACGCCGCCCGGTGGCGCTGTACTGCCTGGCTGCTCCCTCTCCCCTGCGGCTGGCTGTCCCCTTCCCCTGCTCCCCCATACGGGGCCGGCCGAGGCACCAGTCCAGCTGACCGTCCCCTCCAACCCGGTGGTCTTCACCTATTCGCCGCCTGTCTCCCAGCCCCCGGCGGCCTCCAGCCGCCCAGCCCAGTCCCAGGCCGCGCCCTCCCGGTCTGAGCCTGGTCCAGAATGCCGTCCAGCCGGAGGCCCCGGCGGAATCAGGAGGATTTTCCTCTCCCTCGCCCAGCTCCTCCTGATCCTGTGGCTGCTGGGCGCGGCGGGGGTCCTCCTGTGGAATGTGGGCTATCACCTCAGGTTCTGCCGCTGGCTCCGCCGCTGGGGCCGGGAGGCTGAGGAGACTCCCTGCTGGCGCGGTACCGGGCGCTGGGGGACCAGATGGGCCTGCGCCGTCTGCCCAGGCTGGTCCTCTGCCCCTCTCTGCCCGCCCCCATGCTGGCCGGTCTGCTCCGCCCTGTGATCCTTCTACCGGAGCCCCTCCCCAGAGCGCCCCTCTGGGTGCGCCCCTGCGCCACGAGCTGACCCACTTCCGCCGCCGAGACATCCCCCTGAAGGCCCTGGTGCTCTGGGTAAAAGGCCCTGCACTGGTTCAATCCGCTGATGTGGCTCATGGCCCGGCGGTGGAGCAGGACACAGAGCTGGCCTGTGACGACAGCACCCTGCACGCGCTGCCCGGGGACCAGCGTTCTGCCTACGGCCGTTTCCATCCTTCAGGCCGTCAGCGCCGTCCAAAACAGAAAGGAGGAGGACCAGTCTTGACCCGCCCATGTCCTTACACGCCCCTCTCTACCCCCTCTCCGGCTCCGCCCGGCAGGCGGAGGCGCGCATCCGCAACCTGTTCCAGGGCCCCAAGCGGCGACCGCCAGTCTGGCTGATGGCCCTGACCCTGCTCCTCATTTTCTCCTGCGGCGGACTGGTCACCTGCCGGACAGCCTCCCCCCCCCGGAGGAGGGCGCCCCGTATTCTCCCTTACCACCCCCGGGCGAGTCGGTCCCCTTCTCCCGATCTTCTGGGCTTCTCCGGCACCGCCATCCACACGGTGCGGGAGGACCTTTCGAACTGGTACGAATACCAGATCCGTCTGCCCGAC
>VOFI01003550.1_pt1 | contig 18674 bp, 37 predicted proteins | sample 5384131 | NCBI WGS metagenome assembly VOFI01 (sample SAMN12384728, study PRJNA508395) | human gut metagenome | isolation source: healthy gut H | host: Homo sapiens
GGTATTTTTCCTGCTCAGTCTCCGCATCATTTCTCTTCTCAGCCGGTTCTCAGCATCTGCGGCGAACTGTCGCTGCTCATTTAACCGCTGCTGCGGATGATACGCCCGCATCCTGAGCGAATACTGCTCCAGTTTCTGTCTCTTCCGTTCCAGTATTAACTGCATAAAATGCAGCAGCCTCTCTTCCGCAGCTTCAGGTTCTTTTTTCATCTCCATGAAATCATACACCGCCAGTTCTGCGGCAGCAGAAAGGAGTCGGTGCCCGCAGATCCGCCACAAAATCAATGATCGTTGTATCGGTCTCATGTCCTACCGCTGAAATCACCGGAACAGAACAGTCAAATACTGCCCTTGCGACTTGCCTCTTCATTAAATGCCCAGAGATCTTCCATGCTTCCTCCGCCACGACTGCACGATCATGACATCCACCTTTTCTGCTTCCAGTGCATGGATTCCCTTTACAATACTCTCAGAAGCACCTTCGCCCTGTACCAGTGCCGGATACAGGATGATCTGCACAAAAGGATTCCTCCGCTTCGTAATATTGATGATGTCTCTGACTGCCGCCCCGGTCGGTGCAGTCACAACTCAAGCCGCCGGATATACTTTGGGATCTTCTGCTTGTACTCCGGTGCAAACATTCCCATTTCCTGCAGTTCTTTCTTCAAAAGTTCAAAGCGTTCATACAGAAGTCCTACACCGTCCCGCACGATTTTCTTGCATACAACTGGTATTTTCCATCTCTTGCATAGACATCCACCACACCGAGTACAATGATCTGCTGACCTTCCTCCATACGAAAAGAAAGCCCTGACCTTGAGCCTGCGAACATGACGCAGGCAATCGTGCCGGACTCGTCTTTCAATGAAAATATATATGCCCTGATGTATGGTATTTCAGATTCGATACCTCACCCTTTACATAGATCCGGTTCAGCATGAAATCCACGGGCGAACATATTCTTAATATAAGAATTGACCTGTCTCACCGTATAGACATTCTTCATCCTGATATCTCCGTTCTGCATATACTGACTTACTTCGTCTCATCCCCGTCTGCAGAGCGTGCGATCTTTCCAAGTACCCCGTTGATAAAAGGACGGACTGTCTCCACCGCTGAATCTCTTCGCCAGCTCTACTGCCTCATTGATGGCAACTCCGACCGGTACTTCCTCGTCCCACTTCATCTCATAGACAGCAAGTCTTAAAATGGCAAGATCTACCTTGTTCATCCGGGTAGTCTTCCATCCTTTTGCATACTGGTTGATCAGTTCATCAATCTCTGCAATATGCCCTGCAACCGCCCTCATATTTTTTCCTGGATATAATCTTTATCTTTATCTGCCGCATTCTCAAGCGTCATGAAATAGTATTTCAGATGCTCCTGCATATCCTCTTTCTGGTTAAATTCTTCCTGAAATAACAGCTTGAAAATATGCTCGCGAAGTTCTGTTCTAATCATATTGATTCCTTTCCTTTGTAAACCTACTCCTGATTCTCCATCTCTACGCCGGCCACTTTGATATTCACGTCTGCAACTTCAAGTCCTGTCATGTTCTCGATCGCATTCTTAACCTTTTCCTGCACTTTTCCTGATACTTCTACTACACTGTAGTTATACTTCAGATTCAGGGTCAGGGAAACGGTAACCACGCCTTCCAGCACATCTACTTTAACTCCCTTGGAAAGATTCTTCATCCCGAGTCTGCTGATCAGCTCATTCGTGATATTGCCCGCCATGGATGCTACGCCTTCCACTTCTGTAGCTGCCAGGGCTGCAATGATCGCAACAACTTCATCGGCAATCTTTACTTCTCCCTTTCCTGCGTCATTCTGTATCGTATAAATATTTCTTTCGTCCTTTGCCATGTTCAAAACCTCCTGCATTGTCTGATTCTTTTTTCCATTATAACAAATATCGTTCCGTTTGCAAAGAGGAATTATGACCGCCCGAACTCTGACAGGATCAGTCCTTTGTTTCTTTCCTCTGTCATACGGATACTCCATTCATGTGCAAAAAGCAGCAATGGACGGTTCCCTTCAGATCCTTGATCTTCTTCATATCTGAAGTTCCGCTTAAGTGATCCATATCCACATCTTCGTTTTCAATCCAGCGGATATACTCGTATGGCAGATTCTCCAGCCGGATCTCCACATTATACTCGTTGTTCAGACGGTATTTCAGCACATCAAACTGAAGCACACCCACCACGCCCACGATTATCTCTTCCATTCCGGTATTAAATTCCTGGAATATCTGGATAGCTCCCTCCTGTGCGATCTGGTTGATTCCCTTGACAAACTGCTTTCTTTTCATCGTATCGACCTGACGCACACGTGCGAAATGCTCCGGTGCAAATGTCGGGATTCCCTCATAAGCGAATTTTTCCTTTGAAGTCGTAAGGGTATCTCCGATCGAAAAGATTCCCGGATCAAAAACCCCGATGATATCTCCACCATAAGCTTTGGTGATCATCTTCCGTTCACTCGCCATCATCTGCTGCGGCTGGGAAAGACGGATCTCTTTTCCTCCCTGCACATGGTAGACATTCATTCCTGCCTCAAACTCACCGGAACAGATCCGCATAAATGCGATCCTGTCACGATGTGCCTTATTCATATTCGCCTGAATCTTAAATACAAAAGCTGAAAAATCCTTTTCTTCCATCGGATCTATCTCCCCTTTATCCGACATACGCGGCAGCGGAGATGTGGTCATCTTCAGGAAATGCTTCAGGAATGTCTCTACTCCGAAATTTGTCAGTGCTGAACCGAAAAATACCAGAGAAAGCTGCCCCTTATCTACCAGCTCTGGTCAAATTCCGCAGAAGCTCCGTCCAGAAGTTCGATCTCATCCGCCTGTTTTTTCTTTGCATCTGCACCGATCAGTTTCTCTGTCTCAGGTGCATCAATCTAACCATCTGAACTTCTCCCATGGCCGTTCCCTTTTTTGTATCTGAGAAAAGTTCTACTTCTTTCTTTGCCCGGTCATAAACGCCTTTAAAGGCCTTTCCCGAACCGATTGGCCAGTTCACAGGACAGGTGGCGATCCCCAGTTCTTTTTCGATATCATCCAGCAGCTCAAACGTATCTCTTGCTTCACGATCCATTTTGTTAATGAAGGTGAAGATCGGGATGTGGCGCATGGCACAGACTTTGAAAAGTTTTCTGGTCTGCGCCTCCACTCCTTTGGACGCATCGATGACCATCACAGCAGAATCGGCTGCCATCAGGGTACGATAGGTATCCTCCGAGAAATCCTGGTGACCCGGGGTATCCAGAATATTGATACAGTAACCTCCGTAATTGAACTGCAGTACCGATGACGTGACGGAAATACCTCTCTCCTTTCTCAATCTCCATCCAGTCGGACACTGCATGCTTTGCCGTTGCTTTTCCTTTGACAGAACCTGCCTGATTGATCGCTCCTCCATAAAGCAGAAATTTCTCCGTCAGCGTTGTTTTTCCGGCATCCGGGTGTGATATGATGGCGAAGGTTCTTCTCTTTTTTTATTTCATTCGTAATATCTGACATATGCTTATCTCCTATCGTCCAGGCGCCGGTCGGTTCTTCCGTATCCGTACGGGTGGCATCCAGTAGCTAGTGTATCACAAGTACAGCCATACGGCAAATAGTTTTCCCCGAAATTACTCCGGTGATCCCTTCGTACCCATTCATTCATGAATCGGTGTGATCACAATCCCTTCTGGTGATACTTCCGTCTTTCTTGTAAGGATTTCTTCAATCTTTGCCCTGTTGGCATCTGTCAGTTCTTCTGCCTTTACCACAACATCAACAGAATCATCCCCGATGCTGACCACCGCCTCCGGAAAAAGCCTTTTGCTGCCATCAGCGATTCTATGTCTGCTTCCAGCTCTGCCCTTTTGGTCAGTGCCACCATCTGATCGACTGCATCCTGCTTCTGCTCATCGCTGAGATTTTTATTATCAATGATTGACTGCAATGTTTCTTTTACTTTGTGCCATAACCTGTTCTCTGGACACTTTTGCCTGTGCCACAGTAGTCTCAGCGGTTGTATTGGTCAGTACTGCTTCTCCCGGAGTTCCTTCTGTCTCAGAATCATTACTTAAAAATATCCTCTGATCCGGTCGCCGTATCTTCTTCAGAAATATCCAGAAGTTCTGGTTTGTCAGGTCCGCACTGGTCTGCGTCGTGTCGTCTTTTTCAGTTCCAAACAGCCTTCCTGTATAATTCAGATAGCCGGCTGCCGCAATCATCACCGCCAGTGCTGCAATCATCACCTGATTCTTTTTTTTAATCCCCGCTTCACTATGCTCCTCCTTTTATTCTGTGCCTGCCACATTGCGTTTCATTACTTTTTATTTTATGTGCTTCCACCCCATATAATGCCTGAATCGCACCGGTTATATTCTGCACCACGACCGCGTTGTCACCCCCATCTGCGATCACGATCACTCCTTCTACTTCCGGGAGAGTTTTTGCTCACATAGGGAGCCTGCGTTCCATCGGATTTCTGTTCATAAATGCTCGTTTTATCAGAGGAAGTTTCTTTTGTCATCCGCTTTCCGCCCTGACTGTCCTCTTCTTCCACAGACTGCCCGTCACTCTGCTGATCTTTTTCGACCACATTTTCTTCCGAAGACTTCAGCGTGATCATCACTTTTTACATTCCCCACCCCCTCCACACACTGCAGGGCTTCTTCTTCTGTTTTTGTTCAAGATACCGCTCATATGATCCACGGTTTTCTGTGGTTGTCTCTGTTCCGGTCTCCGCATCTTCCGAATCTGATTTTTTCGGAAATGGCAGCACGATCACCAGCAACAGCAGTCCGGTCAGAAATAGAAGCAGCAGTTTTTTCCGAACCGGCAGTTCTTCCTTGTTCTCTTTTTTCCGATCTTCTCCTTTAACCGGCAAGCCACTCGTTATTCAATGCGAATTTCCTCCACTTCTACAGCCTGGGTTTCCGATACTTTTTTCTGGCTTTTTTCGTCTGCTCCTTCCTCTGATGTCTGATATTCCTCAGGCAGAATTTCTGTCAGATCAGCCGATTCATATAATTTTTGTAATAATTCTTTTTCTGCCTGATCTTCTTTTGCCAGATTTCCCTCATAAAGTTTTTGTGATCATCCGTCTGTTCCCGTCAGTTTCAGCATCGGTTCAAGGAAAAGCAGTAACAGAACCATTCCCGAAAAAAAAGCGTACATATTTTCCATAATCTTTCCCTGGAACTAAATGCAGGATTACCGCACTCAGAACCAGCCATACGGAAAGATTCTGAATCCACTGATAAACCGTTCCCATTCATCTTCCCTCCTTTCAGGAAGTCGCTCCTGCGATCACCGCCAGTGTGATCAGGAAAAAAAAAGTGCCGTGTAAAGGAGAATCTGCAGCAACAGTCCATATCCTTCACTCACCCCGCCAATACACGCTGTAATCCTTTTATCCGACACAGGCTGAACCATTGCTGCTACAAATTTATATATAAAAGCAAGCAGCACCAGCCGGATCACAGGAACTGCACAGACCATAACTGCGATCACCATTCCTGCTGCCCCGATCCCGTTTTTGATCAGCACCGCACTCCCAAGTGCTACCTCTGCCACTCCTCCCGTCACATCACCGATCCACGGGATCGCTTCTACTGTCCGGTTTACCGCACTTCGCTTCACAGTATCAATGGCAGGTGCAAGAAGTCCCTGAAGCACATTGATCCCGACCACACCTGCCAGCAATGTCTTCAGACACCAGGCAATTCCTTTTCTGATCAGATCCGCAAATTCTGACAGCAGATCTTCTCCCGTCAGATTGGAAAGAACCTGTATCATAACAAATACATGCACAATCGGCATCAGAAGTTCCAGGATCACCAGCTCTACTAAATAGATGATCCACAGTACAATATTATAAAATACCAGAGCCGAGGAACTGCCTGCAGCAAATGCAACTGCAAGAAAGTAACTGGGACATAACAGCTTCATAAATTCAGTCAGATAAGAAAGCAGTTGTTCTGTATCCTGCAACGTATGCTGAAAAGTTACAAGTGACAGGGTCATAAGCAGCATATAAAGAATATAGAAGCTGACTTCCGATACCTGCCGGTTCTGAAAGACGCTTGTAAAATTGTTGAACAGGGCAGCAGCTACTGCGATCAGGATCATATACACCAGTATTTTTTTATTCGTGCCGAACTGGTAAAAAACTGTTTCTTTTATAAACTGCACCACTGTACCAGCTGTGGATCCTCCGTTTTCCGAGATCAGTTGCATAAGTATTTCCCGAAAAGAAAGCTTTTCATCCGGAAAAGAGTTTTCATTTCCTGATCCAGTTTTGAAAAATCAAATTCTTCAAATAATGCCTCCTGCACCCGGTCTCTTGCTCTTTTTTTCTGTATTTTCCGCAGCATAAATGACCTTGCTCCCGAACAGAAAAATTAAAATGGCAAGGAATACGGGAAAAAGCATCCTGATCCCCCGCCTCATCCCAAGAACCCCGTCATGACTTCCAACAGAGTCTGAAGGATCGGAAGTCCCATCGCCAAAATCGTCAGCTTACTGAATATCTCAATCTGGGATGCGATGCTCTGATATCCTGCATCTTTGCAGATGCCTGAAGAAAATTCTGCAAGATAAGTGATCCCGATCATTTTTATCATAGTTCCGAGAAAACGCTGATCCACCTTAATATAATTCCCGATCCTGCCAAGTGAATCCACCGCATCTCTGAGCCTTTCCAGCATACAGCCAAATAAGAGCAGGCTCACAGCAACACTGATATAGACGGCATATTCTGATTTTCCACTTTTAAACTGCACTGCAAAAAGGACTCCCAGTACTCCGATCACTCCCACCTGCAACATACTCATTTTCTCCCCTCTCACAACATGAACAACTGCCGGATCGACTGAAACAGATCGTAAATATATGGAAGCACCCACGATAAGACCAGGATCAGTCCTGCAAGACTGGTCAGAAATGCCTGTTCATCTCTCCCGCTGTGCTTTAAGACCTGGCTCAGGATCGACACAAGGATTCCCACTGCCGCTATCTTAAAAATCAGATTGATATTCATATCCCTCCCCTGTTCTACCACAGCAGAATGATCAGGAACAGCCCGCTCATTACGCCCAGCCAGTTGCCGATCTTTCTTTTTTCCTGCCAGTTCTCCTCTCTGCTGCCTGATCATCAGATCCATCTGCTTCATGGAAAGTTCAATGGACCTTCCCATGGTCTCACGGTCTCCCTGTCCTAAAAATGCTCCAAAATCTCTGATCCATTCCCGGTGCTCTTTCTTCAGTCCGGCAGCTCCAAGATCCTTTTCCACGCATCCTTTCCATATTTCTGTGAAATCAGCGTCTGTTCTTTTTTTCGCAGTCCGTCGTGCGGTATGTTCCAGCCAGCTTTTTATATGGCTCTTTTATTTTCGCTGATACATCCATCAGAAGTTCCTGCAACTATGTCCCGGTATATTCCAGTTGTCCCCGGATCATCCCGGCAATATATCGCAGATATTCCATCTGCCTGAGATAATCTTTCAGTCCTTCCCCATAAAGATAGCCTGCTCCTGCAGTTGCCGTCAGCACTAAAATGCTCCCTATAAGTTTCTGCACAACACGCTCCCCCCGTTCATCATAAATTCCCGGGATCTCACCGGGTCCTTTTTCATTTCCAAGCACCACGTATCTCTGGAACATCCTCCTGCGGATCAGGTCTCCCAGTACCGGCTTGTTGGATGCTTCATCCATGTTCAGTCCATGGACGCTTGCGATCATCCGGCAGCCACACTGCATGGCATATTCAATGGCATGGATATCCTCTACCGTTCCGATCTCATCCACTGCGATCACCTGTGGTGACATGGAACGGATCAGCATAATCATCCCTTCGGCCTTCGGGCAGCAGTCCAACACATCCGTTCTTGTTCCTGTGTGATTCTGTGCAATCCCGAGATAACATCCTCCCAGTTCTGACCGTTCATCCACAACCCCACCGAACAGCCCTTCACATATTCATTTCCGTCAGAAATCTGTCGGATCAGATCCCGGATCAACGTCGTTTTGCCGCAGCATGGAGGTGAAATGATCAGTGTATGACACACCTGCTTATTCGCCACGATATAAGGGATCAGCCGATCCGCACATCCAAGTACTTCATGCGAAACCCTGATATTTAATGATGATATGTATTGTATATTTTTCACCCTTTCTTTTTTCCATAATTACTTTTCCTGCCACGCCTACCCGATGACCTCCTTCCACTGTAACAAATCCCTGTCTCAATTCATTTTCATATGCATAGAGAGAATAATGGCTGATATAGTCCATTGTCTCTCTTAATTCCTCTTTGTTACAATGTACGGTTCTGTTCCTGATCTTAATACTATCTCTTCTTTTTCCCCGTACAACCCGCAGCGGCTGTCCAAGTCTCATCCGTATTTCCTGCAATTCTTCCGGCTTTGGGACTGTATTTAAAAGTACTTTTTCTGATCCCGGCTGCAAGAATGTTCAGTATTTGTTCTCTTCTTTCCTGTCGTTCCATCTTGTCCACCCCTTTAAACAATATATGTGCAGGTTGTGGAAATATGCAGCAACGTACTGGCTCTTTTAAGAAAAATCTTCTTAAAAATAAAAAAGCTACCAGATTTTTCTCTGATAGCTTTCTCTTTATTTCAATACCAATTCTTCATTCAGTACTCTTTATTCTGCCACATCTTTCATACTGAAGCTGAATCTTCCCATTTTATCTTTTCCAAGGCATACGACTTTCACAACATCGCCAAGGCTTACAACATCCTCAACCTTTTCAACTCTGTTCTTGGAAAGCTTTTGAAATATGGACCATGCCTTCCTTACCCGGTGCAAATTCCACGAATGCTCCAAATTCTTTAATGCTGACAACCTTTCCCTCAAAAAGCTGTCCTGCCTCGTAATCTGTTACGATCGTATGGATATATTTTGCAGCCTTCTCCATATTTTCTTTCTCTGTACCACAGATGGATACATTTCCGTCATCATCAATATCAATCTTTACACCGGTCTCTTCGATGATTGCATTGATCGTCTTTCCACGCTGTCCTACAACATCTCCGATCTTCTGCGGATCGATCTGCATCTGGATGATCTTCGGAGCAAACTCTCCAACTTCTGCCCTAGGCTCTGCGATTGCTTTGCTCATCACTTCATCCATGATATAAGTTCTTGCTTTCTTCGTCGCTGCGATTGCTTCTTCAATGATCGGTCTTGTCAGTCCGTGAATCTTAATATCCATCTGGATCGCAGTAATACCCTTTATGAGTACCTGCAACCTTAAAGTCCATATCGCCAAAGAAATCTTCCAGGCCCTGGATGTCTGTAAGCACCAGATAATCGTCATCCGTCTCGCCTGTTACGAGTCCTGCAGAAATACCCGCTACAGCAGACTTGATCGGCACGCCTGCTGACATCAGTGACATACTGGATGCACATACACTGGCCGGAAGTAGAACCATTGGATTCAAACGTCTCAGATACAGTACGAATCGCATACGGGAATTCAGCCTCACTCGGAAGTACCGGGAGCAATGCTCTCTCAGCCAACGCTCCATGTCCGATCTCACGACGTCCCGGTCCTCTGGAAGGTCTTGTCTCGCCAACAGAGTAAGACGGGAAATTATAATGATGCATATATCTCTTTGTTGTCTCTGTCTCATCCAGTCCGTCCAGTCTCTGTGCCCTCAGAAAGCGGTGCAAGCGTTGTAACAGTACAGATCTGTGTCTGTCCTCTCGTAAACATTGCTGAACCATGAACTCTCGGAATCAGGTCAACCTCTGCTGCCAGCGGTCTGATCTGATCGATGGCACGTCCATCCGGACGCTTATGGTCTTTCAGGATCATTTTTCTTACGGTCTTTTTCTGGTACTGATATACAGCTTCACCCAGCTTTGCAAGCCATTCTTCATTGTCGGCAAATGCCTCTTCCAGCTTCTCAGTAATGACACGGATATTTTCTTCTCTTGTCTGCTTGTCGTCTGTAAATACAGCTTCTTCCATCTCTGCCGGAGTAACGATTTCCTGGATGGCATCAAATAATTCCTGCGGAACTGCGAAACTCTGATACTCGTGCTTTTTCTTTCCGCACTCTGCAACGATCGTATCAAAGAAAGCAATCACCTTCTGGTTCAGTTCATGTGCTGCAAAGATTGCCTCGATCATCTTATCTTCAGGAACTTCCTTTGCTCCTGCTTCGATCATGATTACTTTCTCTTTTGTAGATGCAACGGTCAGTGCAAGATCCGATACAACCTTCTGTGCGGCTGTCGGGTTAAATACAAACTCTCCATCTACCAGTCCTACCTGTGTCGTAGAGATCGGACCGTCAAAAGGAATATCGGAAATACTTGTTGCCAGTGCGGAACTCCGAGCATTGCTGTCAGTTCCGGACTGCAATCCTGATCAACTGCCATAACGAGATTTTCCAGTGTTACATCATTTCTGTAATCCTTCGGGAACAGCGGACGCATCGGACGGTCAATAACACGGTCTGTCAGAATCGCATTCTCTGATGCCTTTCCCTCACGCTTATTGAAGCCTCCCGGGATCTTTCCTACAGAATACATTCTCTCATTGTATTCTACACTGAGCGGGAAGAAATCAATTCCGTCTCTCGGTTTATCAGAAGCTGTCGCTGTACATAATACAGTTGTATCACCATAGTGCATCAGAACTGCACCGTTCGCCTGCTTTGCCACGCGGTCAACATCCACACGCAGTGTTCTGCCGGCAAGTTCCATTTCAAACTTTTTAAACATATACCTTCTCCTTTGATCTTATTTCATTTCACTTTCTCTGTGGTCAGTCTCTCCTCCGAAACTACTGAAAAACCCATCATCCGCTTCCGGATCATACGCTTTTCAGTGGTCTCGGTCAATATCCCTAATCCACAATCTTTTTTTTATTATATCATACCGTTGTTCCATTAGCAAATTATTTCTTTTAATCAATCTACAGAAAAATGGGACTGTCGCTTTAACGATTTTAAATCGTGAAGCGGCAGTCCCATTTCTATGTAGGCAGCGTGCCAGAGTCTGTGCCTTACATCAAATCCCGGCGACGGATGCTTATCGGATCACGCGGACTCCAAGTACTCCTGAAACTCCTTTGATCTTTGCTGCTACTTCATCTGAAACGATTCCATCTACATCGATTACTGTATAAGCATACTCTTTGCGGCTCTTATTCGTCATAAGGGCGATGTTCAGATCCTCCTGAGCAAGCGTTGTGAACTGTCCGATCATATTCGGAATGTTCTTATGTAAGATCGTAATTCTTTCTGCGTCTCCCTCTGACTCCTACATTGCAGTCCGGATAGTTCACAGAATGTGTGATATTTCCATTTTCAAGGAAATCCCGGATCTCTGCTACAGCCATCTTTGCACAGTTATCTTCAGATTCTTCTGTAGAAGCTCCAAGATGTGGAATCACGATTGCTCCATCTGCACCTTTGATCTCCTGTGTCGCAAAATCTGTGACATAACGATGTACTTTTCCCGATTCAAGTGCCCTCAACGATATCCTTCTGATCTACAAGGACATCTCTTGCAAAGTTCAGGATCACAACGCCATCTTTCATCAGACCCATGGCATCTTTATTGATCATACCCTTTGTATCTTCCAGTGCCGGAACATGAATTGTGATATAATCACACTCTTTATAAATCTCATCAGCAGTCTTCGCATGATGAATATTTCTCGACAGTCTCCATGCAGAATCTACAGAAACATACGGATCATATCCGTAAACTTCCATTCCGAGATGCGTTGCCGCATTCGCTACAAGGACTCCGATTGCTCCAAGTCCGATCACTCCAAGCTTTTTTGCCTTTCAGTTCTGTACCCGCAAATGCTTTTTTTCTTTTTCTCGGCAGCCTTCGCAATATCGCCGTCTTCATCATATCCTTTTACCCAGTTGATTCCGCCGACAATATCTCTGGCTGCAAGCAGCATACCTGCGATCACCAGTTCTTTCACACCATTTGCATTGGCTCCGGGTGTATTGAATACTACGATCCCTTTCTCCGCACAACGATCCAGAGGAATATTGTTGACACCTGCACCTGCACGTGCGATCGCTTTTAAATTCTCTCCGAACTCCATCTCATGCATTTTAGCACTGCGGACCAGGATCACGTCTGCATCTGCAGCATTTTCTGTATTTTCATAATTTGCATCCAACTGACCCATTCCGACAGGAGAGATTGGATTCAGGCAATGATACTGATACATACTACGCATTTTCCTCCTCAAACGTCTTCATAAACTCAACCAGTGCAACCACACCTTCGTACGGCATTGCATTGTAGATACTTGCTCTCATGCCGCCCACGGTACGGTGACCCTTTAAGTTTACAAGTCCTGCCTCTTTTGCTTCTTTTACAAATTTGGCATCCAGATCCTTATCTCCTGTGACAAACGGTACATTCATCAGAGAACGGTCTTTCGGTACAACTGTCCCTTTGAACAGCTTACTCTGATCCAGATAATCATAAAGCACTTTTGCTTTCTTTTCATTGCGCTCCTTCATTGCCTCCAGACCGCCCATCTTCTTCAGCCATTTAAATACCTTGCCGCAGATGTAGATGCCGTATGCGGGAGGCGTATTGTACAGAGAATCCGCATCTGCATGGATCTTATAACGAAGCATCGTCGGAGTTCCCGGAAGAACATCTTCTGTGATCAGATCTTCCCGGATAATCGCGATAACCACGCCTGCAGGTCCGATATTTTTCTGTACGCCTCCGTAGATCACACCGTATTTTGTCACATCTACAGGCTCAGACAGAAAGCAGGAAGATACGTCTGCCACCAAGTGTCTTTCCTTTTGTATTCGGAAGTTCTTTAAATTTTGTTCCGTAAATCGTATTGTTCTCACAGATATACACATAATCGGCATCTTCGGAAACCGGAAGATCGCTGCAGTCCGGAATATAAGAGAACGTCTTATCTTCGGATGAAGCAATTACGTTCACCTTTCCATATTTTGCAGCTTCTTTTGCTGCTTTCTTTGCCCACTGACCTGTCACGATATAGTCAGCTTCTTTCTTCTTCATCAGGTTCATCGGAATCATTGCGAACTGCTGGGATGCTCCGCCCTGTAAGAACAATACCTTATAGTTATCCGGAATATTCATCAGATCTCTTAAATCCTGCTCTGCTGCTGTAATGATTTCTTCAAATGCCTTGGAACGGTGGCTCATCTCCATAACAGACATTCCTGTTCCATTATAATCCATCATTTCCTCTGCAGCTTCTTTCAATACTTCCTCAGGCAGAACTGCAGGTCCAGCCGAAAAATTATATACTCTGCTCATTTTTTCTACCTCCTGTTATTCGTGTATATGCAAAAAAGAGGACAAAGCCTCTTTCTGTCTCATAAATTAACGATTCTTTTTTTCAGATCCTGCTCATCAAACGCTTCGCTGATCGCAGCCCCGGTGCTACCATCGGCCATACTTTATCATCACAGTCGATCATACAGTCGATCAGAACCGGACGTTTGATGCCAGTGCCTTTGCGAATGCTTCTCTGAACTCTTCCTGCGTTGTGGCACGCATTCCTTCTGCTCCCATCGCTTCTGCCAGTTTAACATAATCTACAGCATCTCTCAAGACTGTTGCGGAATATCTTTCATCGTAGAACAGATCCTGCCACTGGCGTACCATTCCAAGTACATGGTTATTGATCACTACTTCAATGACCGGAACTTCATGACGTACCGCTGTCGCAAGCTCATTCATATTCATGCGGAAACAGCCGTCTCCCGCCACATTGATCACCGTCTTATCCGGGCATCCTGTCTTTGCACCGATGGCTGCTCCCAGTCCATATCCCATCGTTCCAAGTCCGCCGGATGTCAGAAGTGTTCTCGGCTTTGTATATTTGAAATACTGTGCCGCCCACATCTGATGCTGTCCAACTTCTGTTGTGATAATCGCATCTCCTTTTGGTCTGACGGTAGATTTCTTCTACAACAAATGAATTCCTGTCAGGACACCTTCATGATATTTCAGTGGATACTTTTCCTTATAATCCTGTATCTTTTCATCCATTCTGCATGATCCTGCTGAGGCAGAGAACTTCATTTAATTTCCTGAGAACTGCCTTGATATCACCGACAACCCCTGGTCAATGATAATATTCTTATTCATCTCCGCAGGATCGATATCAATCTGAAGAATTTTTGCATTCTTTTGCAAATGTCGCCGTATTTCCGGTGACACGATCACTGAATCTTGCACCTACTACCACTAACAGGTCGCACTCGCTGACTCCATAATTGATGCCTTCGTTCCATGCATTCCCAACATTCCTGTGTATATCTTGGATCGGTTTGGAAATGCTCCTTTTCCCATCAGTGAATCCGTAACCGGTGCATCCGTCTTCTCAACAAACTCTTTCAGTTCTTTACTTGCTCCGGAGAGAATCGCTCCGCCACCCACAAAAATAAATGGCTTTTCAGATACGGATCATTTCTGCTGCCGCAGCAACCTCTTTTTCATCTATATGCGTAAATTCACGATTATAAACTCCCGGATTTTCTTTTTTCATATTCTGCCTTCTTCGCAGTTACATCCTTCGGAATATCGATCAGAACCGATCCGGTCTTCCCATCTTCGCAATACGGAATGCCTTACGGATCGTATCTGCAAAGCTGGTTTACATCTTTAACGATAAAGCTGTACTTCGTGATCGGCATTGTCACTCCGGCGATATCAATCTCCTGAAAGCTGTCCTTTCCAAGAAGCGGTACTCTCTACATTACAGGTGACAGGGCGACAACCGGAATCGAATCCATATAAGCTGTGGCAATTCCGTCACAAGGTTAGTTGCTCCCGGACCGCTGGTTGCCAGACATACGCCTACTTTTCCTGTTGCTCTCACGCATATCCGTCTGCTGCATGGGCTACCCCTGTTCATAGGAGGTCAGGATATGGATCTCATCACGATGCTTGTATAATTCATCATACATTCAGGATGGCACCGCCCGGATATCCGAATACAGTGTCAACGCCCTGTTCTTTCAGGCATTCTATTACTATCTCTGCTCCATTTAACTGCATGGTGCTTTCCTCCTGGTACTTTCTTTATTTTGCTTTCGGTACTTCCAAAATTGCACCCACGGTTTCCTTGAAGTAACCATAGAAGCATATCTTGCAAGATATCCCGTCTTTACTTTTGGCTCTCTCGGCTGCCATTTTGCTTTTTCTTGCTGCCAGTTCTTCATCGGATACATCCAGTTCCAACTTCCAGTTCCGGAATATTGATCTTTGATGATATCCCCTTCTTCGACCAGTGACGGCCGCCCACGGCTGCCTCCGGTGATACATGGCCAATAGATGCTCCTCCTGGAAGCTCCACTGAAACGTCCGTCTCTGTGATCAGGGCAACTGTTGAGCCCAGTCATATCCTGCAATGGCTGAAGTTGATTGAGCATTTCTCTCATTCCCATTGCCTTTATCCTCATAACGGATCACGATGACATCTCCTGATTGATCCTTCCGGTCTTGATCGCCTCTGTGGCTTCTTCATCACTCTCAAAGATTCTTGCAGGTCCTCATGAACCAGCATTTCATCGCAGACTGCAGAACGCTTTACAACGCTTCCGTCCGGTGCAAGATTTCCCTTGAGTACTGCAAAGTCCGCCTGTCTGAGAATACGGATTGTCGATCGGTCTGTAACTTCAGGATTCTTGTTCACGCACCCTCAATATTCTCACCCACTGTCTTTTCCTGTTACAGTCCAGGCAGTCTGTATGGAGCAGACCTTTCTTGTTCAGCTCATTCATAACTGCGTAAACTCCACCTGCCCTGTTCAGGTCTTCCATACCAAGTGTGTCCTGCCGGAACAAGGTGGCCAATTTGGTGTCTTCTCACCGATTCCATTTGCAAAATCAATCTCAAAATCCATTCCGATCTTCATGAGCGATTGCCGGAAGATGAAGCATACTGTTCGTAGAACATCCCAGTGCCATATACTGTCAGTGCATTCAGAATTGCATCTTCTGTCATGATATCTCTCGACGGATATTCTTTTCTCACCGATTCCATCACCTGCATACCTGCATGCTTTGCAAGCTGAACCCTTGCGGAATATACTGCCGGAATCGTACCATTTCCTTTCAGTCCCATACCAAAGTGCCTTGCTCAGTCAGGCAGTTCATGCTGTTGGCTGTATACATACCCTCGAACAGGGCCTACAGGTAGGACATGCTTTATTTTCAAATTCACAGATATCTGCATCATCCATCTTTCCTGCAGCATAAGAACCTACTGCCTCCGAACATACTGGAAAGACTGTCTTACTTCCCTTTACATGTCCTGCAAGCAGCCGCCACTGACAAAGATTGTCGGGATATTCACACGGGCCGCTGCCATCAGAAGTCCGGGCACGTTCTTGTCACAGTTCGGAATCATAACCGGAGTCCGTCAAACTGATGTGCCATTGCCCGGGGCTTCTGCAGAATCTGCGATCAGATCTTGTTACAAGAGAGTACTTCATACCAATATGTCCCATGGCGATTCCGTCACAAACTGCGATTGCCAACCATGATCGGTACTCCTCCTGCCATTGCCACTCCCATCTTGATTGCCTCTGTGATCTTATCCAGATTCATATGGCCGGGAACGATCTCATTGTAAGAACTACGACCTGATCAATGGCTTGAAGCCCTCCTCCGTCAGTCCCAGTGCATTGAAAGGGAACGGTGCTATGCCTGCTGAATACCTTTTACCGTATCACTTCTCATTTTCTTTATCCTCTCTTTATATATAGAAATCACAATTTATCATTTAATATAGGAGCAGATCCTGTCACTCCATTCTGCTGTACTGATCTGCTTCCTGCCATCTGACATGATATCGATCGTACGGTAACCATCTTTCAATACTGCTGCCACTGCTGCCCTTCAATCGCATCAGCCTTTTTGTCAAGATCAAAAGAAAATCTCAGCATCATTGCTGGTGACAGGATCGTTGCGATCGATTGGCAATACCCTGACCTGCAATATCCGGTGCAGAACCGCCGCTTGGCTCATACAGACCGAACTTCGTATCATTCAGGCTGGCGCTTGCCAGCATACCGATTGAACCCGTCACCATGCTGGCTTCATCGGAAAGAATATCACCGAACATATTTTCTGTGAGGATAACGTCAAACTGTGCCGGATTCTTAACCAGCTGCATTGCACAGTTATCAACCAGCATATGCTCTAACTCCTACCTCCGGATAATCTGCTGCAACTTCCCTTACGATCTTACGCCATAATCTGATGAGTCAAGGACATTTGCTTTATCTACGCTGGTCTGCCTTTTATTCTCTTCATTACCCCGGCTATCAATCCGCGTCTTTTGCGATTGCAGTTCTCATTATAAGTCAAAGCTCGCATCCTTTGCTGTCACAGCTTAGATCTCTTGGCATTGCTTCTCGCCGAAGCCTGCAGACACTCCGTCGGTTCTCTCATGATCATCAAAATCAGTTGCACAATCTCCTCTTTCAGAGGCATGCCCCTTTCCGATTCTTCAACAAAAGAACTTGCCGGTCTTAGGTTTGCGAATAAGTTCGAGGCCAGCACTCAACTGCAGACCTGCTCCAGCTGGATGGCTCTAACTGATCACCATGGGGATGTCTTTTGCATCTCACGCGTGGATCCCATCAGTACTGCATCACGCGCTGCCCGCGCGAAATTGTCACGGCTTCAAGTCAACGGTACTCTAGCACCATCAATGGTTAACCATCAGAAGCTGCGTGTAGAATGGTATGTCCGCGTACTGCGCGACCTGATCAGAGCAACAACTCAACTTACTCACGTTTGATTTGCGTTATACGCAATTCTTTCCGATATTCATATTCATGTCTCCTCGTATTTTCAAATGTAAAAATACTGAAATTTAATCTATTACGTAATGGCTTTCCAAGTCTTTCAAACAAAAACCAAAGGACCGCTCTAATATTTTTCCCCTTCTTTCGTTTGTTGCATCGCAAAAGGCGTGTCGAGATTTTTTCACATTGTTCTTTTCGAGCCGCAACTTAATCGGTCTGCTTATTCTGCTCCAGAAAGCTTTTTTTCGATCTGAAGACGATCTTGATTTCTGCATCGGGTTCTGCCGGTTCTTCAGCATTGACCGCAAATTCTACGATCACATCATCATCTGTAATATCAATGATAACTCCGTAAAATCCGCTGGTTGTCAGTGCTGTATCGCCAATCGCCACCATCTGCGAGCATCGCCGCCACTCTCTTCTGTTCTTTCTTCTGTGGTTGCATCATTAAGAACCACATACCTACGATCAATACAACTTATCATGAACTCAAATCCCAATTGATGACATTTTGCTCCTCTGCTGCCTGATGAGCAATAAATCTACTATACACAAAAAAATTATTTCTTCCAACATTTTACAAGATTCTATAATTTTTCCTGACTTTTTGCTCCATTTCTTCAAAGTTTCGTTTCTTATACTTGCCCATTCCCCGGCATCCAGCAATCATCCCGGATTTCTTCATCATTGTATTGATACAGATTATGCCAGGAACTTTTTATAATCACCATACCCGGCATCTCTTTTTGCGCTTTCCACAAGCATGATGACGGCTGTAGCTTCTGCATGGGGCAGCCCACCTAAGATCGGACGGTCTCAGTTCATATTTGCATTTGAAAAGA
>VOFI01001894.1_pt1 | contig 18630 bp, 26 predicted proteins | sample 5384131 | NCBI WGS metagenome assembly VOFI01 (sample SAMN12384728, study PRJNA508395) | human gut metagenome | isolation source: healthy gut H | host: Homo sapiens
AGTGGCCAGATGTCGGAAGCGGACCGGGCCGCACGGGAACAGGAACTGGCGGCGCGCATGGGGTGGAAGTACTATCTGCCGGAGGCGGAGCAGGATCCTGCCGTCCGCGCCCAGCTGGATGCTCTGGAGGCAGACCGCCCTGCGCTGACCGACCTGAAACTCATCGACCCCTGCATGGGCAGCGGGCACATCCTGGTTTACGCCTTCGACGTGCTGATGCAGATGTACGAGAGCCAGGGGGTGGAGCCAGCGGGACGCGGCCCAGAGCATCCTGGAAAACAACCTCTACGGCCTGGACATCGACGACCGGGCCGCCCAGCTGGCCTACTTCGCCGTGATGATGAAGGCCCGGCAGTATGACCGCCGCATCCTCACCAGGGGGATTCAACCCAACCTGTATTCTCCCCAGGGCTACGCCGAGGGGAAAGGAATACGGAGCACTGCTGATGGTGGAAGCTTTGGAGGACAAGCCGGCGAGACCGGAGACGATAACCCTGTTTGACGGGAACTATGAGGACAAGTTGAATGCCTGGAATTTCCGGCGGCTGCTGGCCCAGCAGTACGATGTGGTGGTAACCAACCCACCCTATATGGCGGTGAGCAACGGCAACACGGCCCTGAACCAGTTTGTCAAAGCGCATTACCCGGACAGCAAGGGCGATCTGTTCGCCTGTTTTATGGAGCGGTGCGAGGAAATGGCGCGGCCCAACGGCTACCAGGCCATGATCACCCAGCACGCCTGGATGTTCCTCAGCAGTTACGAAAAGCTGCGGACGAAGCTGCTCAATCTGTGGACATTGTGAACATGGCTCACCTGGGCCCCCGGGCCTTTGAGGAGATTGGCGGCGAGGTGGTGCAAACCACTAGCTTTGTGCTGCACAGGACCCATGTGGAAGGATATCAAGGGGCCTACTGCCGCCTCATTGAACCCACCACCCAGCAGGGGAAGGAGGAACTGTTCCTGGCTGGGAAGAACCGCTACACCGCCCAGCAGGCCAACTTCTCCAAAATCCCTGGGTCGCCGGTGGCGTATTGGGTGAGTGAGAATATGATTCGGGCTTTTTGCGGAAATCTAATTTCCGATGTTGCTGATACTTGCATGGGAATGACAACCGGTGATAATGGACAATTTCTCCGCCTATGGTATGAGGTTACATTCGAAAAAATTAAACTTAATGCGAAAGATAGCTATGAAGCAAAAAGGTAGCGGGGCAAAATGGTTTCCCTACCATAAGGGCGGCGAGTTTAGACGTTGGTATGGGAATAATGAATATGTGGTTAACTGGGGAAAACAATGGCACATCGTTAAGGAACTTCCCTGGATCTACAATAAGAAACATTCACTATTACTTTCACAGGGCTATTACGTGGTCTCTTATTACATCTTCACTTATTTCTTTTCGTTATAGACCTTTTGGTTTCATTTTTGGAGATGCAGGGCCTGCAATATTTCCTAAAAAGCGAACTTTTATGTTTTATTTGGATTGTTAAATACAAAAATAATTCAAAATATATCCGAAATTATCAACCCTACAATTAACTGCAGCTCTGGCGTGGTTGCTAATTTCCCCTACTTGGGGGAGATATTAGAAAGCCAAGAAAAAGAAAATCATTCATATTGTAATGGATAACGTGAAAATGTCAAACACAGATTGGGATATAAGTGAAACCTCCTGGGATTTTAAACGGCACCCGTTGGTGTGAGGAAATGCCTATGCTCAAAAAGAAGTGGACTAGGTGGATTGTTATTTGGGTAATTATAGCCTTAGTTGTCTTTATACCGAAAATTATAGATTGGCTGTTCAGCAACTATTTTCTGATTTCACCGCTTTGAAAATCGTAGATGCACATGATGTGATGGGGTATATCGGGGCTATATTGGGGGGTGTATGTGCACTAATCGCCGTAATCGTGGCAGTAAAGCAGTTTTCAATTGAAAAACGTCAATCATTATTCCAAAAAATAAGACAATTTATTATTATCGAGAATTCAAGCGTGAATTTGCTTTTCAAGATACACCGAATATAGAAAAGCAACCTGTAGAATTTAGTCCACAGGTGCCCCCCGTCTTGTTTTTGAAAACATTTCAAACTGTGCTGCAACTGCATTTGCCATTAAGGTTGACTATCATAAAGGTGAGTGGTATCGAATAATTTGTGATTTGATCGGTGGAGCTCTGACAAAATTTTGAACTCTACATTTGAAAGCGACGACTATAAAAATCAAGGCGTTTTCAACGCGAATTCTAAGAGGGAAATAGATTTACCTCTTAATATCGAGTATATCATACATGGAATAAGCTACCGATTATACGAAAATGAGGAAACGCTACGATGCAAAGCAGAACGATGGAATCACTTCTTACGTAAAAATTATAAAATTGCAGAAATTACAATTTACTCGCAGGATGTACTTGGAAATACACACGCAGATGTATATGACATGAACCTTGGCATTTCCGATTGTATGTGCAAGCCAGTCTATGAAATTTTGTTCACCTTTTTTTGAGAAGAAAGTGAGGACATTTGGTATGGGAACACTAATTTCCGACAAATTCACCGCCTTGGCAAGCGGAGTGTGAATCCCGCTTCCAGCAGGTCAAGGCCAACGAGGAGGAGCTCAACCGCATTTTCATCGACATCTACGGCCTCCAGGAGGAACTCACCCCCGAGGTGGCGGACAGGGACGTCACCGTCCACCGGATCTTCCGCACCAAGGAGGAGGTCCCCGAGAGCATGCAGGGCAGCAGCTACGTCCGCACCCTCCGGGATGAGATCGTCTCCCTGCTCTCCTATGCCGTGGGCTGCATGTTTGGCCGCTATGCTCTGGAACAGGGGAGGGCCTTGTCTTTGCCGGAGGCGCGTTTGAGGATGCGTTTCGCCGGGAAGAGGGCGCAGGCGCATCCTCCTCCAAGGAATACCGATACATCCAAGTGGAGGGGCAGTGGGTGGAGGCCTCGTTCCGCCTGATCTACCTGCACCGCTACCAGCCGGATACCATTGCACGCATCCGTACCGATTATGTCCACGAGCAGCAGGCGCGCTACCGTACTGCCATCGAAGATTTGGAAAAACAGGTGGCCGCTGCCACCAGCACCAGCGAGCGTGTCAAGCTGACTAAGCAACTGAACAAAGTGCAGGCGCAGGATAATGAGTTGCACCAGTATGAGGAAAAAGTTCACGCGCTGGCCGATCAGATGATTAAGATCGATCTGGACGATGGTGTGAAGCATAACTATGAGATCTTTTGCTGGACATGGAGAAGTACAGCGAGTCTTTCCGGGCAGACTATACCTCTCTGCTCATGGAGGACCTACATATCGAGCCCAGCCCGCCCCTGCGCAAGACCATGAAGCGGTATGCCACCTTCTTCGCCAACAAGGAGCGGGGTGGACAAGCTGCGCCGCCTGGGGCGGAGTCCTACCAGACGCCTTTGCAGCTTCACATTGCCATTCTGGCCGTTTTAGTAGGGCAGAAGAAGCAAGGGAGCACGGCCCAGGATGTCCTCCAGGCTGTGCTGTCTGGCGGCCTAGAGGAGGAAGACAATGTACCCCTGAACCAGATCAAAAAGTTTGGGGACATCGAGGTCTTTTGGCAGCTTGCGCGGAAATACACCGGTTATCTCCAGGAGGAAGACAAGCCGTTGGGCTTTTTTTGCCGCCCACGTCCTGCTGACGGCCCAGGCCCAGACCATGCCAATGGAGGTTTGGAAAGGGTTGGAGCGGTTCGTCTCCCAGTCCAACACGGCCTACTGCTACAGCCTGGTCAGCGAGTGGAGAGAGCGAGGGGACCGGGGACGCCCTTTGGGCACTTTGCCGCTCGGTGGAACAGGAACCCGTCTGCCAGAACGCTTTGACAAGCTGGAGGTGGAGACCTTGCTCACCGGAGATATCTTCCCCGCCATCCACGAGAGTATCCTGAAACGGTTCTTCCAAGAGACAGCAGAACAGGTGGTGAAAATCGACGGGATGCTAAAGGCCGCAGAGCACCAGCGCACGGCGGGCTGGTACCTTTCCTTCTTCGCGCCCTATTACGAATGTCTGTATGCCATTGCAAAGATGCAGGCCTTTTACCGAGACCACAGCGAAGGTTTCCACCTCGTAGAGCCCAAAGCCGTCTGGAAGCTATATACCGAAACCGCTTGGGAAATGGACCGGTTTTACCGCCAGTTTCACACCGCTTTCGGGGCCTCCCTCAAAGATAGCAACGTAGTCCTGGAGGACAAACTCAAGGGGGCCACGGACTATGTGAAGGGCTCTACCAAAACTGGTTCCTCCAAGAACTGACCCGATGCTGGACCACTGCGGCCGAAGAAGAGCTGGCTCACCTGGGGTACCTCTCAGAGATTGGCAGGCAGCGGGATTTCTACACACACTATGTCCGTCCCCTTACTGGGAAAGGGGGCCGGGTGTTCGTGATCCTCTCCGATGCCCTGCGATTTGAAGTGGCGGAGGAACTGAGCGAGTCCCCCCCCGCACCACCAAGGGGACGGTGAAGCTGGAGGCGGTGCAGAGCATGTTCCCGTCCATTACCAAGTTCGGCATGGCAGCGCTGCTCCCGGGTAAAAACGTTGTCTGTAACGGAAGACATGCATGTGTTCGTCGATGAAATGCCTACCCGGACTACGGCAGACCGGGAAAAGATCCTATGCGCCAGCAACCCCAACAGTGTTGCTGTACAGTATGGAGATATTATTGGCATGAAACGAGCCCAGCGGCGGGAACTGTCCGATCCAGGGGAAAGAAGTCGTATATATCTATCACAATACCATTGATGCCATCGGAGACAAGGCTCCTACAGAGCAAAAAAGGTGTTTGAAGCCTGTACCGATGCCCTGGAAGAACTGGCCGGCCTAGTGCGGGTGATTGTCAACGACATGCAGGGGACAGACATTTTTGATCACGGCAGACCACGGCTTCCTGTATACCTACCGCCCTTTGACGGAAGGGGACAAAGTGGGCCGGGAGGTCGTGACTGGCACAATCTATGAAATCGGTAGGCGATATGCCCTCACATCCCCGGAGGCTCAGGCAGAGCATCTGCTGCCCGTACAACGGACCGGCGTGCTGGAGGGGTTCCCCCCTCAATGGGTATACCCCCAGAGACGCAACACGGATCAAGGTCTCCGGTGGGGGGAGACTACGTACATGGTGGCGTGAGTCTGCAAGAGATGGTGGTCCCTGTGATTGCCTTTAAGAATTTGCGGAGCAAGAGCAAGCAGTATGTGGAAGTAAAAAGCGCGGGGTTGAAGCTGCTCAGCGAAAGCCGCAAAATCACAAACCTGTTGTTTTCCTGGATTTCCTCCAGGAACAACCTGTGGGAGACAAGATACAGCCCTGTACTTATACCATTTTATATGACGGACGGCGAAGGTGTGGTAGTCAGCGACCGACAGACGGTGATCGCAGACCGTACCAGTGCCAATGCTTCCGAGCGAGTGTTTCGGGTTCGCTTTAACTTAAAAAGGCGGGGGACCTACGACAGGAAGCAAGAATACCGCTTGGTGATTGCCAATGGGACGGATGTGCCGGAAGAGGTTGGGTTCCAGATTGACGTTGCCTTTGCGGATGACTTTGGATTTGATTTGTAAAGGGGATGTTAGGATGCAGGACCATACACAAACTGCGGTTCCAGAGGATGCCAACGCAGAATCAACCGAAAGTTGCGGCAAATGTTTGACGGCAGGATTGTCCGGAAAGACTTGACCAAAAAATCAAGGGGGCCAATGTACCTGTCTATGTCTTGGAATTTCTGCTGGGGCAGTATTGCAGTTCGGATGACCCTGATGTGATTGATACGGGGGTCAACAATGTAAAACGCATTCTCGCGGAAAACTACGTGCGACCGGATGAAGCCCAGAAGATCCTTTTCCGTGCTCCGCCAGAGGAAGCTATACAGTAATTGATAAGATTACCGTCAACTTAAACATCAAAAACAGACCGGTATGAGGCAGAGTTTTCTAACCTGGGTGTCAAGAACATTCCTATTTCGGAAGAATATCCCGCCAAATTTGACCGCCTGCTTTGCGGTGGGATCTGGTGCATTGTGCAGCTGGAATATGAGTACATCGAGGAGGACAAAAAGGCTTCCCCGATCCGTATCCACAAGCTGACCCCCCATTCAAATGCCGCATGTCGACATTGAGGAGTTAAAACAGGGCGGAAATCTTTTACCCAAGAGGAATGGATGAAGGTGTTGCTGCGATCCGTGGGCATGGAACCCGACAAGTTTACCGAGCGGGAACGGTGGCTCCTGTTGGCCCGTGTGCTTCCTCTGGTAGAGAACAATTTCAACCTCTGTGAGCTGGGGCCGCGCAGCACCGGTAAATCCCATCTTTACAAAGAGATTTCCCCCCAATAGCATTTTGGTCTCTGGTGGGCAAACGACCGTCGCCAATTTGTTCTATAACATGGGACGGAAAACCGTAGGGTTGGTTGGCCTTTGGGACTGTGTGGCATTCGATGAAGTGGCAGGCATCCAATTTAAGGACAAAGATGGCATCCAAATTATGAAAGACTATATGGCGTCTGGTTCCTTTGCACGAGGGAAAGAGGAAAAAGTCTGCCAGTGCATCCATGGTGTTCGTGGGAAACATCAACCAGAGTGTGGATGTGTTGCTGAAGACTTCTAACCTCTTTGAGCCATTTCCGCCAGAGATGGGAACAGACACCGCTTTTTTGGACCGTATGCACTGCTATATTCCTGGATGGGAGATCCCCAAATTCCGTCCGGAACACTTTACGGATGACCACGGCTTTATCACTGACTACTTGGCGGAGTTTATTCGCGAACTCCGAAAGGAACAGTACGGGGATGCCCTGGATAAGCACTTTCGTCTGGGGAAAAATTTAAATCAACGAGATACCATCGCCGTCCGAAAAATGGTAGGTGGATTTATCAAGCTGATGTATCCAGATGGAGAATACACCAAAGAGCAACTAGAAGAGATTCTAAAGATTTCCCTCGAAATGCGGCGCCGGGTGAAGGAGCAGCTGAAAAAATTAGGCGGCATGGAATTCTATGATGTCAATTTTTCGTATATTGACGCAGAGAGCTTTGAGGAACACTATGTGTCAGTTCCGGAACAAGGTGGCGGCAAATTGATTCCGGAAGGGATGTGCAATCCAGGCCAAATCTATACGATTTCCCACGGAAAGTCCGGGATGATTGGTTGTTTCCGTTTGGAATCACAAATGCTGCCTGGAAATGGAAAGTTTGAACGAACTGGATTAGGATCGGATTCTAAATGTAAAGAAGCAACCAACACCGCTTTCAACTATCTCAAAGCCAATGGAAATAGGATCAGCGGAGCAATTAGCACCACAACCAAAGATTACATTGTCAACTACCAAGATTTACAAGGACTCGGTATGACAGAAACTTTGGCCTTACCCACTTTGATTGCCTTGGCCTCAATTGCATTGGGAAAGCCAACCGTCAGCAGCCTTGCTGTCTTAGGAGAAATCAGCATTGCAGGAACGATGATGAAGGTAGAGGAACTTGCCAATACCCTGCAAGTTTGCCTGGACAGCGGAGCAAAGAAGGTTTTGCTTCCCATTTCTTCCGCTGTCGATCTGGCTTCTGTTCCCGCAGAGCTTGTTGGCTGCTTCAATCTTGTGTTCTATCAAAGCGCAGAGGATGCGGTATATAAGGCACTAGGGGTAGAGTAACTGGAAATTTTTTTTAAATTCGTAATCATTTCAATTGAAAAACTCTTCCATTCCGGGCAATAGAAACCAGAATAGGCAAGAATACCACTCCACAAATATGCCCCTTCTCTCGCCCAAAAACCAGTATATTTCTTTGGTTTTTACTTAGCATCGTAAAGGAGGAACGATAACATCAACACATCGCTTTCAGTTTCCCATCCCAGCATCCCCTATCTATCCCCGCAAAAATCATACAGAGAGGAAAGATCCCCATGAAAAAATCACTGCACTGCTTCTATGCTGCCTTTCCCTGTTCCTGTTTACAGGCTGCGAAGGCAGCACCACCTCCACCGAGCCCAAAACAGAGACCGTGGAAAACCAGGAACTCACCCTTTCCATGAAAGACTGGGACAGCACAGGTTTGGCGTTGGAGGACATCCAGCGGACGGGTACTTACACTGGCGAAGTGGTGGATGGCATCCCCAATGGTACCGGTCGGTTTGATACCCAGAACGAGGAAGGGACCTCTTGGTACTATGACGGCGAGTTTGTCAACGGCGTTTTCCAGGGGGCACAAGGAACCTGTGTCTTTAACGCTGAAAAAGAATGGAACGAAACAGGAACCTATGAGAATGGAGCCTTTACGCCGACCCTGTCCGAGTTGGTGGCTACGGTGCCCCAGTTCATTCTCAATGACTTTACGTTGGCCGAGACATCTGCTACTTTCATCAGCAGCCACGAGAATCTCTTCCCCTGTGAAACCGATGAAGCCATCCAAGAAGCCATTTCCCTCACGGATGACTCCATTGGGTATGTTCAATTGGCTAAGAACACACAGCACCCTATTTAGAAACGCTGTTCACACAGACCTCTCTTACCGCTACACAGGTGTTTGAGAACAATGCTTATGGTCATACTTATACGACAATTCTTGCAAATGACAGGGATTTCAACTACTTTATATTCTACTATATCGGTTCCGTTGAGATTTACGAAGGCGACACCTTCAATGTTCGTGCCCTTCCCTTGGCATACAGCAACTTCGACAATGTGTCCAACGGCCAGACCATCGTAGTGGCTGCCCTGGGCAGCATTATTGAAAAGACGGCATAAAGAGGAAAACCGCCTAACCCAAACAGGCCAAAGGCCCTTGATGTCTGCATGGACACCAGGGGCCTTCTCTGTTGCTATGGACCTCTTTTCCCTATCTTCCTCGCAAGATTTTGCTGTAAGAACCACTCTATGTGCAAAAACAAGAAAAAAATATACTAGAAAATCTATCCTGTTTTACACGGGACGCAGTCTCTAGGGGAAAGATACTCCCCCCAGAGATGTGGCCCCTCTTCCTGCAAAAATTCCTGTTTTTTCAAGTTCTTCATAACCGAAACGTCTCCGCCATCTTATTCGCTGCCGCCCGCATCTGCTTTGGGTCTGGTCTGACATAAAAAGTTCAGCGTGGTACTGGCGTTGGTGTGGCCTAGAATCTCCTGCACGCTCTTTATGTCTGCCCCGCTGCCCAGCAGCAGCGTGGCACAACTGTGACGCAAATCATGGGGAGACAGGTCTGAAGCCCATGCCGCTTCATGAAGCGTTTGACACGCCGGGTCACTGCATCGGGATCCCGGGGAGAAAAGGGGCCTGCCTGTCCGTGGAACAGGAAGCTCTCCTCCAGAACCACATCGGGAAAGCTTTTCTGCTGCTGTGTTCGGAGCTGACGGAGAAGAGAGAGCATACTGTCCAGCAGAGGGACCGCTCGCACACTGGCCGCTGTCTTGGGGGAACTGACCACCGTGCCCTGCGCTGTGGTATGGGTGACATGGCGTTCCACGTGGAGAAGCGCGTGAGTGGTGTCCACGTCCCGCCACTGAAGGCCGAGGCATTCTCCCCCGGCGAAGGCCGGTGGTGAGCATCAGGTACAGCAGACAGCGAAAGTCTAAGGGACAGCTCTCCAGGGCGGAAAAGAAGGTGCGGGCGTCCTCTTCCGAAAGGGCGTCTACCTGGTGTTTGGGCAGTTTGGGTTTCTCTACGGTGTCCATGGGATCCTTTGGAATCAGTCCCTGCTTCTGGGCAAAGGCGAAGATTCGACGCAAGGTGCGGTCATGGTGCTGCACATACTGAGGGCTGAACCCCGTTCCGTGCGGAGGTATGCCAGGAATCTTTGAAGGTCCAGCCCTTGCATCTTCTGGAGGGAATGGCCTTGAAAGTAGTCGACGATGTTCCGCATGGTGTCCTCATAGAAGGCGACTGTCTTTGGTTTATGGGCCCCATCCTCCATGCAGAGAGGGAACCAGGTGTGTCGTACAAAGGAAGCAAAGTCCGTTCTGAGGCGGGACGTTTCGCGGTCCTGCGCCTGCTGGGGATGGCGTAGGTCATATTCATAGGCAGCCCGTGTCTCCCTCTCCCAGGCCTCTGCTGCCCGTTTGGCGGCCTTTGCCGCCTTGGCAGGGGAAAGACCTTGGGGCACCGGCCAGGTGGTACAGCGGAAGATCTGCTTGTTGGCCGCATCCCTGCCGACACAGACGCGGAATTTGTAGGAGACAAGGGCTCCCTTCCTCTTTGGGGGTGATCGTTGCCATGGATAGCATCCTTTCTCTTGGGCTTCCTGGCGTTGGATTCTGCCCAGAAAATCGGCGATGTTGTTGACCTGTTTGTTGACCTCGGTGCAGAATCGCCGGATTTCCCTCCTGCCAACTTTGCAAAAAAAATAACAAAAAAGCACCGAAAACGTGTGTTTTCAGTGCTTTCTTGCTAAAAAAGTTGGTGGACGATACAGGACTTGAACCTGTGACCTCCCGCACGTCAAGCGGATGCTCATACCAGCTGAGCTAATCGTCCGTCTCTTGCGGAGCGAATTTTATTTTATCGGATCCTCCCCATTTGTCAAGCATTTTTTCAAAAAACTTTGGGTTTCTTCTCTCCCCGCCCCGCCTTGGGGAAAATTGACAAGGCCCAGCCCGTTTCCTATAATGGGAGCAAAGACACCTTGGCCGGCGGTTCCGGCCGGGAGGGAGGCCCGCCATGATCGACCTAAACCACATCGCCCGCTACCGGGAGAACAACCGCATCGAGGCCAAGAAGGCCGCCGGGGGCTTCCCCCACAGCCTGTGGGAGACCTACTCCGCCTTTGCCAACACCATCGGCGGTCTCCTCCTCCTGGGGGTGGAGGAGGACCGGGACAAGACCCTCCACATCACCGGCGTGCCCGACGGGCCGGGGTACGCCGCCCAATTCTGGGCCACGGTGCAGGACCCCGCCAAGGTCAGCGCCAACATTTTAGCCCCGGAGGATGTGGCCCTCCACACCGTCGAGGGAAAGCAGATCCTGGTGATCTCCGTGCCCCGGGCGGACCGGCACCAGCGGCCGGTGTACATCGGAGACAGCCCCTTCACCGGGGCCTACCGCCGGGACGGGGAGGGGGACTACCACTGCTCCCCCGAGGAGGTCCGGGCCATGCTCCGGGACCGGGAGGACGCCCCCGCCGACCTGGCCGTGCTGGAGGGCCGCACCCCCGCCGACCTGTCCCAGACCGACCTGCGGCAGTTCCGGGCCCTCATGGCCATGCGCCAGCCCGACCACCCCTGGAACTACCTGCCCGACCCCCCAGTTCCTCCCCGCCGCAGGCATCCTGGGGCCGGGGCAGGACGGGGCGGACCACCCCACCTTGGCGGGGCTCCTTCTCCTGGGCAAACGGAAGCCGCTGCGGGAGGTGTTCCCCCAGTTCCGCTTGACCTACCAGGAGGCTGACACAGGCTTTTTCCCTGTCCACCCCCTCCGGCCGGGGCCCCCGGAGAACCTCTTCTCCTTCTATGGGATGGTCACCCGGCGGCTCACCGCCGTCTCCGCCCTGCTGGCCCAGGACCCCGCAGAGCGGGAACGGCTGGCCGGGGCTATGCGGGAGGCCGTCCTCAACGCCATCCTCCACGCCGACTACTTCAGCCGGGGCGGGCTGGCCATTCTCCGCACGGCGGGGAAGCTCACCGTGTCCAACGGCGGCCTGCTGCGGGTGGACCCGGACCAGGCCCGCCAGGGCGCCGCTGGTGACCCGCGAAACCGGGGGCTGGTGGCCCTCTTCGCCCTGCTGGAGCTGGCCACCGGCACCGGGCGGGGGCTGCGGGGGATCTATGCCCTCTGGGCCCAGCAGGGGGGTGGCAGGCCCCGGTGCTGGCCGAGGCCGCCCACGCAGAGCGCACCGACCTCTCCCTCCCCTCCCCCACGGGCCTTCTCCCGGGAGGAACTCACCCGGCAGCAGATTTTGGAATACCTCACCGACCACGTCTCCGCCGCCCCCGCACCCCTGGCCCAGGGGCTGGGGCTCTCCCTCCGGGAGGTCCAAGGGGCCCTGGCCCAGCTGACCCCGGCAGAACCTGGTGGTGGCCCCCAGGGGCAGCGCTACCAGCTGCGGGCCTGACAGCAATGCAGCGCACCGGCCTGTTTTCCGGCCGGTGCGCTGGTGTACTGTCAGGTCCCCTGCTCCTTCATAATGGGCTGCAAATGCATCAGCAGGTCCACCTTATTGTTGACTTCAAACTTTTATAGATGTTGGCGATGTGGGTGCGGACGGTATAGATGCTGATGTGGAGCTCCTCCGCGATCTGCTCGTTCTTCATCCCGGAAGAGAGGTAGTAGACGATCCGCCGCTCCTGCTGGGTCAGGGTGTTGTAGGGGTGGTTCAGGTTCTTGGGCAGCTCCTTGGTCTGGCAGGTGATGAACATCAGGTGCCAGGTCTGATCAGCCCCTCCGGCGCTGGAGGAGAGGAAGGACGTGTGGTAGAAGGAGATGTCCCCCGACAGGGAGGTGAAGGTCTGGCTGGTGCCCCCTGGGTGGTGAGGCGGTCGCTGATCTCGTTGATCATGGTCTGGACCTCCCGGAACTTGGGGTCCCCCCTGGTAGTTGCTGCGGAGGAAGTGCCCTGGTTGTGGCGGTACTGCTCCCCAGAACACCTGGCTGATCTCCTGGGCGGCCTTGTTGGTCTGCAGGACGGTCATGTCCTGGTTCAGGATCACCGCCCCCATCTTCACATCCTGGAAGAACAGGTGGAAGCAGTCCTGGAACCGGGCCTCGCCGCTGTGGCGGAGGTAGTTTTGGTAGTTGGCCTCCACCAGCTCCGCCAGGTATTCCAGGGGGGGGACGCTCCTCCTCCTGAAAGCCCCTCCTCCCGGGTGCGGAAGAGGCCCATGGAGCCGATCACCCGCTCCCCCTGGTAAAAAGAAGAGCACCGCCTGGTAATATAGGTCCTCGGCGGCCATGTGGATGCCGTAGGGGGTGCGCTCATACTCCTCCAGGGTCATCACATCCTCGGTGAAGATCACCCGCTTGCCCTTGAGGTGGGCCGGCAGGGAGGAGTAGCGGAAAATGTCATCCTTATAGATGTGGTCCTTGTAGTCGTACATGGGCCCGTAGCGGATGCCGTAGGTGAAGTAATTGCTCAACGTGTTGCCCCTGCCGGGCCGCCCCCCCAGAAAGGCCGGGTATTGATAGGGGAAGAAAATGCTGCGCCGAAAGCCAAAGTGCTTGTCGAAGAGCGCCAGCACCTTCTTGGGAAAATTTTCACTGTCCTTGGCCAGGTCCAGGGCAAAGTGCATGGCCGCCTCGTGCCATGTTTCTGCCGTTTTGCTGATAATGGTACCTCCTTTCCCGGCGGAAGAGGCGGCTTCCGTGCCACAAAATGACAGATTTGCTGCACAATTCCCGCCGGATTTTTCCATGATGGCGCTATTATACACAGTTTATACCAAAAATTCAATCGTTTCTCCTGAAAAAGCATCAGAAAAAATTCCGCTCATTTTGCAACTTTTTTCCTTGACAAGGCCCTATGAGCGTGTATAATATAGCTATCTGAGAAACGAAATAAGCCATTTTTGTATGGAGTTCGTATAAAATGGACAAATTCTAATCATTATGGGAGGATACTTAACATGCAACCCAGAGATGTAGTCATCGTCAGCGCCTGCCGGACCGCCATTGGCAAGTTCCAGGGCCAGTTCAAGGACGTTTCCGCCAGAGAGCTGGCCATCACCGCCGGCAAGGAAGCCATCCGCCGCGCTGGCATCGACATCAACACCATCGACGAAATCGTCATGGGCGAGTGCTACACCGCCATGCAGGGTTCCCTGCCTGCCCGCCAGGTCTCCATGCGCATCGGCCTGCCCATCGAGAGCAGCGCCGTCACCGTCAACCAGAACTGCGCCTCCGGCATGCGTGCCCTGGAGATCGCCTGCAACAACATCCAGCTGGGCAAGACCGACATCGGCCTGGTGGTGGGCGTGGAGAACATGACCCAGGCCCCCTTCCTCCTGCCCAAGGCCCGTATGGGTTACCGCATGGGCGGCATCCCCACCGAGGGCGGTGCTGAGCTGTACGACAGCATGATCCACGACGCCCTGTACGACGCTCTGGTCCCCGGCCACATGGGCGTCACCGCCGACAATGTGGCCAAGCTGTGCAACGTCTCCCGTCAGGAGTGCGACGAGCTGGCCGTCATCAGCCACAACCGCGCCTGCGCCGCCATCGACGCCGGCAAGTTCAAGGACGAGATCATCCCCGTCATCCTCCACAACAAGAAGAAGGGCGACATCGCCATCGACACCGATGAGCACCCCATCCGCAACTGCAGCTATGAGACCATCTCCAAGATGAAGGCCGTCTTCACCCCCGATGGTGTCACCACCGCTGCCAACGCCTCCGGCATCAACGACGCCGCCGCTGCGGTCATCGTCATGTCCGCCGACAAGGCCAAGGAGCTGGGCCTGAAGCCCATGGCCAAGATGATCAACATGTGCTCTGCCGGCGTGGCGCCCAAGTACATGGGCATCGGCCCCGCTTATGCCATCCCCAAGTGCCTCAAGGGCGTGAGCATGGACTTCAACGACGTGGACTACTGGGGAGATCAACGAGGCCTTCGCCGCCCAGTTCCTGGGGTCGGCCGCAAGCTCCAGGAGGAGCACGGCTGGAAGGTCGACCTGGAAAAGACCAACGTCAACGGCTCCGGCATCTCCCTGGGCCACCCCATCGGCTGCACCGGCCTGCGGATCATCGTCACCATGCTCTATGAAATGGAGCGCCGCGGCCTCACCGTGGGCGGCGCCTCCCTGTGCGTGGGCGGCGGCCCCTCCATGGCCTCCCTGTGGACCAAGGACATCTAATCCCCCTCCCATGGTTTCGGATCCAACCGGTGCCCTGCACCCTTTGGTAGAACTTCCAAAATGCCTGCCGCGTCTGCGGCAGGCATTTTTTCGTCCAGCCCCGCCCCCGCCTTGCAATTTGGCCCGGGAGGCTACAATAAAGACCACATCCTACAACCACCATAGGAGGAACCCACCATGGACAGCATGTGGCTGGAAGTCATTTTAAATACCAAGGCAGAGGACCTGGACGACCTCTGCGCCAAACTCATCGCCAACGGCGTCCCCGGCCTGGCGGTGGAGGAAGAGGAGGAGTTCCGGGCCTTCCTGGAGGAGAACCGCCAGTACTGGGACTATGTGGACGAGGCCCTGCTGGACCAGATGAAGGGGTCTCCCGGGTAAAGCTCTACGTCACCGACGACGCCGACGGCCAGGCCCAGCTGAAGACCTACCTGGCCGGCATTGACCTGCCCTACACCACCATCCCCCTCCCGGGAGTACGACTGGGCCCACAGCTGGCAGAAGTACTACCGCCCCCTGGCCATCGGGAAACGGCTCTACATCGTGCCCGAATGGGGAGCGGGACACCGCTACCATCCCCGACGGGGCCACCCGGCTGCTGATGAACCCCGGCCTCACCTTCGGCACCGGGTCCCACGCCTCCACCCAGCTGTGCCTGGAAGGGGTGGAGGCCCACGTGCAGCCCGGGGACCGGGTGCTGGACCTGGGCTGCGGCAGCGGCATTTTGGCCATCGCCGCCCCCTGCGCCTGGGGGCCAGCCACGCCACAGGGTGGACATTGACCCCAAGGCCGTGGACGTGGCCTACGAAAACGCCGCCCTCAACGACATCGGCCGGGACCGGTGCCGCTTCCTGGCGGGCAACGTCCTGGCCGACCAGGGCCTGGTCCAGACCCTGGCCCAGGAGCGGGCCCAGCTGGTGCTGGCCAACATCGTGGCCGACGTCATCATCCCCTGGCCCCCATGGTGTCCCAGCTGATGGACCCCCAGGGCACCTTCCTGTGCTCCGGCATCATCGACACCCGGGGGGACGAGGTGGCCGCCGCCCTGGAGGCAGCGGGGCTGGCTGTCACCGGCCGCCGGGAAAAGAACGGCTGGATCGCCCTGGAAGCCCGGCTGGGGTAATGGCCATGCAAGCGAGCGTACATCCCTGACCCTCCCGCCGGACCGGCGGGTGCTGGTGGTCAGACGACATCCACGGCAACCTCCCCTTCCTCCAGGGGCTGCTGAAAAAAGGTGGGTTACTCCTCTGACGACATCCTCATCGTCCTGGGGACATTTTGGAGAAATCCACCGGGGGCTGGACACCCTCCACTACCTCATGGACCTGTCCCGCCGGAACACCGTCTACTTCCTCCAGGGCAACTGTGAGGACGTCACCCTCTCCTTCCTCCGCCACGCCTGGCCCGACGAGGCCGCCGCCCAGTACGGCCAGTTCTGGGGGAGAAATGCGCCTGGGTCTACATGGCCCACCAGGCCAGGGGTGGGCACCGAGGATCCCAAGGACTTCGACGCCGCCCGCCAGGCCATTGAGGCCACTTTCCCGGAGGAGGTAGCCTTCCTCCGGGCCATGCCCACCATCCTCCTCCACGACCGGTACCTCTTCGTCCACGGGGGCGTGCCCCGGGAGGACCGGCTGGAGGACCTCACCGCCCGGGCCTGCATGAAGAACGACGACTTCCTAAACCAGGGCCACGCCTTTCAGCGGTGGGTCATTGTAGGCCACTGGCCGGTGACCCTGTACCGGAAGGACATCCCCCCGCCAAGCCCCTGGTTCTGCCGGACCGGCATCGTCAGCATCGACGGGGATGTAACCTAAAGGCCGACGGCCAGCTCAACGCCCCCTCATCCTCCCCAAGGAGCCTGGGGAAGACTTTGCCTGGCTGGCCTACGACGGCTTCCCGGTGATGGTGGCTCAGGAGGACCAGGCCCCTCCCCCAACCCCATCAACATCCGCTGGGGCCACAGCGCCCTGGAGGTCCTCTCCCTGGGGAGGAGTTCTCCCGCTGCCGCCACCTGGAGAGCGGGCGGGAACTGGACATCCTCACCGACTACCTCCGCCAGGGCCCGGCAGGGCCCTACTGCCTGGACTCCACCGACTATCGGCTGCCCGTCGGGCAGGGGACCGGCTGGCCATCGTCCGCCGCACCAGCCGGGGCGCCCTGGCCAAGAAGGACGGGGTGACCGGGTGGTACCTGGGGAAACTGGGGCCAGCATGAGCCCTACGGAAGGAGATGTCTCCCATCGGAAAGTATGAACCCATCCTCCGCATCGCCGAGCTGGGAAGCCTCACCCGGGCCGCTGAGAGCCTGGGCTATTCCCAGTCCAGTCTGAGCCACCTCACTGCCAACGTGGAAAAGGAACTGGGGTAAAAAGCTTTTCCGCCGGGAACGGCAAGGGGTCACCCTTACCCCGGCGGGAACGGAATTGCTGGGCATCATGGAGGAGATCGAGGCCAAGGAGAACAAACTTCGGGTGGCAGCCGCCGCCCAGCAGAGCAGCACACTGCGCATCGGCACCTTGCCCAGCATCACTGCCACCTGGCTGCCCACGTTGCTGGAGCAGTTTTACGCCCAATTTCCCCGCACCGCCGTCCAACTGGTGGAGCGGGACGGGTATGATGAACTGCTCACCTGCCTGCAGCGGGAGGAGGTAGACTGCACCTTTTATGTCGGCAACCACAGCCCCGCCTGGTCCGCCGCCCCCTCTGTGGCGGGACGAATACGTGGTGGTGGTCCCCGAAACCATCCCCTGGCCCAACAGCCCTCGGTAGGGATGGAGGCGCTCTACCCCTATCCCTTTCTCCCCTCCACAGGCCGGGTAGAGACCAGCCCCTGGCTCGTCTCTACCACCGCCTCTCCCCACCGGAGCGGCTCACCGCCCACCTCTCCACCGACGCCGGGGTGCTGCGGCTGGTGTCCTCAGGGTTTGGGTTCACCATCTTCTCCCGGCTGATCTTAGCGGGTCTGCCCGCCTCCCAGCGGGTGCGGTGATCCCCCGGTTTTGCCCCGGCGGTATATCGAACCATCCTTTTCTCTCCCCCCGCCGCCGCCCCTTTAACGGGGTTACCCAGACCTTCCTGCGCCTCACCAAGGCCTACCTGAAACAGTGGGAAGCCGGCCGGGGTTCCGCCGGACCCCAAACCCACGAAACAATGCCGGAGGGACGGCCCGCCCAGTATACGCAGCCTCCAGAGCGCTTGGGAGATGCCGATATCTTCCGGATGGAAGTCCCCGGGCGGGGGAAAAGGCTTGACATTTCCCCTTCCCGCTGTTATAATTTCAGAGCCGCTTTGAATGGGTTGCAAGTAAGCCGGGAGGTTTCCCCCTCCCCCTTCGCCCCCGACAGCGAGCCCGTAATCAAGGAAAGAGGTGCAATCGCAATGCATGCAATCATCGAGACCGGCGGGAAGCAGTACAAGGTCGCCGAGGGCGACGTTCTGTTCATCGAGAAGCTGCCCCAGGAGGCCGGTGACGCCATCAAGTTCGACAAGGTTCTGGCCATCCTGGACGAGCAGCCCAAGTTCGGCGCTCCCCTGGTGGAGGGCGCTTCCGTGGACGCTTCCGTGGTGAAGAACGGCAAGGGCAAGAAGGTCGTCATCTTCAAGTACAAGCCCAAGAAGGGCTACCGCCTGCGCCAGGGCCACCGTCAGCCCTACACCAAGGTCGAGATCAAGAAGATCAACGCCTAATGATCCAGGCATTTTTTTCAACCGACGGCAGCCGCATCACCGCCTTTACCGTGGCGGGCCACAGCGGCCTGGCCCCGTCGGGGGAAGACATCCTCTGCGCCGCAGTCACCAGCGCCGTGCGCCTCACCGAGTGCGCCGTCAACGACGTGCT
>VOFI01004026.1_pt1 | contig 18626 bp, 33 predicted proteins | sample 5384131 | NCBI WGS metagenome assembly VOFI01 (sample SAMN12384728, study PRJNA508395) | human gut metagenome | isolation source: healthy gut H | host: Homo sapiens
CCATTGGCACTTCGTTCAGTTACGTATTGCTATATGTTTACAGGTTCCTTAACATTTGAAATATGTAGAAATTATATTCAGAAGAGTCGAACTATCAGATGCTTACTTATGAATACTTTACTTGTACGGGAAGAGGTTGCACCCTTGATTTTGCCTGAAAGTGATGAAGTAACAGCAAACGGTTTTGATCACTTATGTATGGAATAGAACACATCTGGTTGGAAAAAGAAATATAAAGTGCGCGAAAAGATCTTTTAAAAAAGGTTTCCGGAATTGCCGAGTGGCAAATATACCGGAGATTCAGGCACAGACAGAGCTGATCAATCAGATTTTGCATACAGATTATGTGGAAAATGCCAGGAATTGATGAATTTGAAAATATCAGGGAAAAATCTGAGATCTTATGAAGTATATTCCGGATAAGAGCAGGGAATAAATATATGACCAATTTACAGACGAAATTCTTTCAACGGAATGGAAAGAAGCAAGTGGAAAAACAATAGTCTGGAAAATTATAAGGTACGAGTAAGATATTATGTCCGACAGCATCAAGGATAACCATAATAAGCTAAGCTGAAAAAAGAATCAGTCACTTACAGAAAAGATGTAGCTGAACTGGAAAAAAATTCTCTGGAGCAGAGCTTGGTACAAAGAGGATTATGAAGCCAGAATTTGGCAGAAAGCCATTGGGAGAATTTGTCCAGAGAAATGGTAGGTCAGAATATGAATACGTAAAGGAAGCTTTTTCAAAGTATCTTAGGATGTAAATCTGGACAGCAGAGCAGATTTATTTTGTAATCAGATCATTGAGTATATTGTTCATAATGGAATGATGAAGGATCTTTCTGTTTGCTGGAATCTCCGTTTACGGATCTGTGACTATTTCGGAAATCTTTACAGATATGGGTGTTTGGCTTGGAATAAAAAAGTCATTGATACGATCAACGCAAATGCTGCTGCATAAACATCTACCTCTGTAAAAACATAAAAATTTACGGATTTACAATAAATTTAACCATAAATCCGGTTGACAAAACCCGGCCGGGAACGTTATAATGGCGGGTTGATAAAAAATTTAAGAAAAAGGCAGGTGAACAGAATGGACAGTTGTGATTCTCATGGGCAGAAGTTGTAGCTCTCGGAGTGAAAGATGGAAGAACAGAGAAGGATGAATGTTCCATTCTGTTTTAAGTGTACAGAATATCTGTGAGAATATTATGTCTCTGTATAATAGAAGGATATATATGACAGGATATATAGAGTGACACAGAGTCTGTACGGTATTATTACATTATAATTGTAGCAGGATTATAATATATATCTTTTTCATTCTTCTCATTCACTAGAATCTTTACAGTAAAGGCGATCATATGTATAAATTCATTTTCGCTTTATACTCAAATCCCCGAAAACAATCACCGAAAATCAACAACAGCATAGACATGCTTTTAACATGTCTGTTTTTGGTGTGCGTGTTTTGTGCGAAACTATGTGAGGAGGATGAGAAAATGACAAAAGAAATCAGGGACTTTTCAAAAAGATATTCTGAGTCTTGATCCGGAAGCAGTGTTTCTCCGGCAGTTTTAAGTGAGAGACTGCAGGTTTCCACGAAACGATCTGGCGGAAGTATTAAGAGAATTAAGCACTGCGGAGCGCAGCAGACTATACCGTATCCTGGAAAGCAGTATGCTGGCAGATGTTTTTGAATATCTGGAGGAAGAAGAAACCGTAAAATATCTGGAAGAGATGGATGTAAAAAAGCGGCAGCCATTCTTTCAAAATGGAAACCGATGCCCTGGCAGATGTTTTAAAGCAGATCGATAAAGAAAAACGCAAGCTTCTGATCCAGCTTCTGGATGAACAGGTGCGGAAAGATATCGAAATGATCGCTCCTTTGATGAGGATGAGATCGGAAGCAGAATGACAACGAACTGCATTGTGATCCGTGAAAATCTGACCGTAAAGCAGGCCATGAGTGAGCTGGTTTCCCAAGCGGCAGATAATGATAATATTTCTACGATCTTTTGCAGTGACGGATAGAGGGGAGTTTTAGGAGCCCTGGATCTGAAGGATCTGATCACAGCAAGACAGGACCACCCATGGAAGAGCTGATCGTAACTTCCTATCCATATGTGTATGGCACTGAGCAGATCGACGACTGTATGGAACGGCTGAAGGATTATTCTGAAGATTCCATTCCTGTACTGGACGATGACAATCGTTTCCTTGGAGTGATCATCCGCAGGGATCATCGATCTGGTAGACGATGAGATGGGAGAGGATTATGCAAAGCTGGCCGGTCTGACTGCAGAGGAAGATCTGAAAGAACCTCTTTTTTGAAAGCATGAAAAAAAAAAAAAGAATGCCCTGGCTGATCGTTCTTCTGGGCCTTGGTATGGTGGTATCTTCTGTTGTGGGAATGTTTGAAAAAGTAGTTACCTGTCTGCCGATCATCATGTGCTTTCAGTCTCGATCCTGGATATGGCAGGAAATGTTGGAACCAGTCCCTGGCTGTAACCATCCGTGTACTGATGGATGAAACGCTGACGGGCAGACAGAAAGCAGAGCTTGTGCTGAAGGAAATGCGGATCGGTCTTTGCAACGGTGGTTTACTCGGTATTCTGTCTTTTGTACTGATCGGATTGTATATCTTCTTATTTAAAGGAAAAACACTCGTATTTGCCTATGCGGTATCCGGCTGTATCGGATTATCCCTTGCTGGTGGCTATGCTGGTATCCAGTGCAGTAGGAACCTGCATTCCGCTGTTTTTCAAAAAGGTTGGTGTGGACCCGGCAGTAGCCTCAGGTCCTTTGATCACTACGATGAATGACCTTGTAGCCGTGATAACATACTATGGAATGAGCTGGATATTCCTGATCGAGATGTTCCACCTGGCTGGCTGAGAGTAAAATGCAGCTATGCTCATAAAAATAGACAGATATCAGAAATCTGTCGAATAACAGAAAAGTTACCAATACAAAAAATTCCGGATCGAAAGATTCGGGATTTTTCTTTACATACAAACAGAAAGCTATTATAATGAAAGACACGCTTTGCCCGTTTAAAACGTTGCAGAAATAAATACAAACAACGGGCAGAAAAAAGAGAACAAAACGATCACATGGGGTGATTGGGGAAAGGAAACAGTAACATGATAGTAACAATGATCGAAAAGGTCTATACATTTCTGTGGGGAGATCTGATAAGGATCCCGCTTCCGGGAGGAAGTACGCTGGGAATCTCACTTCTGATCCTGCTTCTGATTCCGACCGGTATCTATTTTACCATCAGGACAAAGCTTCTGCCAATCCGTCTTTTTCCGGATATGGTACGAGCCCTGTCAGAAAAGAAAAGTGACAAAAATAATCTTTCAGCATTTCAGACGCTGATCGTATCTACAGCTACCCGTGTGGGAATGGGAAACCCTGGTCGGTGTGGTAGCTGCGATCTCGGCAGGAGGTGCAGGAGCGGTATTCTGGATGTGGATCACGGCGCTGATCGGTTCCTCCACTGCTTTTATCGAAGCGACCCTGGTACAGCTCTAGAAAGAAAAGGATCCTCTATATGGTGGCTACAGGGGCGGTCCTGCCTACTATATCCACCGCTACTGGGAAGAAAAACAGGGCAGAAAACGAAAAAAGGTTCTGCTTTTTCCGTTCTGTTTGCCATTTCCGGCTTGATCTGCTGGTGTGGGATCAGTCAGGTTATCAGCAATTCCGTCACAGCGTCTTTCAAAAAAATGCTTTTTGATATTCCGCCGCTGTATACTACCATCGTGCTGGTAGTGATCGCAGCTGTGATCGTGCTTCGGAAAAATGCAACGGTTAAAGTTCTGGATCTTCTGGTACCGGTGATGGCAGTGCTTTATTTTGTGATCACGCTGTTTATTATATTTCACAAATCTTGGAAGTATGCCGGGAGTATTTAAGCGGATTTTTGAAGAAGCTTTTCGGATTTCGTCAGGCTGTTGCCGGCGGATTTGGCGTCGTGCTGATGAACGGAGTAAAAAAGAGGCCTTTTTTCTAATGAGGCGGGAAGCGGCTCCCGCTCCCTGTGCGGCAGCGGCAGCAGAATGTGACAAACCGGTGAAAGCGGGATTTACACAGGCACTTGGAGTATTTGTAGATACGATCGTAATCTGTAGCTGTACCGCTATGATCATGCTTCTGGCCCCGGAAGATCTGGTACAGGGGCTTTCCGGAATGGAACTTCTTCAGACTGCCATGCATTATCATATGGGGCAGTTTGGAGTGATCTTTATTGCTGCAACACTGTTTATGTTCAGCTTTTCCACATTTCTGGGAATCCTGTTTTATGCAAGAGGCAATGTGGCTTATCTTTTCGGTGATAACTGGGGTTCACAGACAGGATATAAGGTGCTGGCACTGGTGATGCTGTTTATCGGTGGGATCGCGGCTTACACATTTGTATGGGATCTGGGAGATGTAGGAATCGGCCTGATGACGATCTTTAATATTTTCATGCTGTATCCTCTTGATGAACTGGAGACTTGGAATCTTAAGAGAGCATGGTCTGGGTCTGAAAGAGATTCAGGAGACGATCGCAAAGATTGATCCGCTGCCGGGTGCAAAGGAGTTTTTGGATGAACTTCGTACCTTCAGCCAGGTGATCCTGATCAGTGATACATTTACGCAGTTTGCAACTCCGCTGATGGAGAGAATAAGATCATTGTGTCCGGTTTTTCGGCAGGTGGCCATCTGGCAGCTTCTCTGGGAGTATTCTGGAATACGGAGGAGCTTGCCGGGATCACGGGAATGGAAAACGAGAGGATCCGTCCCAATGGCATGATCCTGAATTATCCGGTGATCACTTCAGGGGAAGTTGGTCATGAAGAAAGCTTTCGAAATCTTCTGGGAGATCGTTATGAGGAGCTGAAAGATCGGATGTCTCTGGAATTTCAGGTTACGGAAGATACACCCAGAACCTTTATCTGGCATACCTTTGAGGATCAGACGGTGCTGCTGGATAATACACTTCTCTTTGTTCAGGCACTCTATAAAAGGGCATTCCAGTGGAGTATCATGTTTTTTCCGCAGGGACCCCATGGGATCGGCCTGGCAAATGAGCTGACTGCCAACGAAAACGGCAGAGGGATCGCAAGAGCCCTGTGAACCATGGAGTGAGCTTGCAGGAAAATGGCTGAACCGAGAATTCCCATGGTGGAACGGGGCAAAGATCGAAAGATAATACGAGACTGCTGTGTCGGATAAAATATCCTTTTACCGGGAAACCGGTAGAGAGGGTATTTTTATGATTGTGATGCATGTGATGACTGCTGTATTTGTCGGCTGTTTTGTCTGGCTCATCTGATGATAAAAGCTTTGCAGGGCTTTGGTGTGGATCTGGATCAACATTCACATTGCAGAAAGAAAGGAATTTTGATAATTATGGATAAAAATCAGATTTTTATTACCAGTGGTACGGAATATAAAAAGAATGACAAAGGAGCTTCTGGAAAAAGCGGATCTTCAGTCTCATATCGGGGACAGAAAGAAAAAGATCGGGATCAAGCCGAATCTGGTTTCTCCTTCAGAGGCTTCCTGGGGTGCAACGACTCATCCGGAAGTGGTTGCAGGAATTATCGAGTATCTGAAGGAGCATGGCTTCCGGGATATGGTGATGCTGGAGGGATCCTGGGTAGGAGATAAGACAAGGGAGGCCTTTTTGAGACCTGTGGCTTTGACAGGCTTGAGGAAGCGTATCAGGTGCCGTTCTGGGATATGCAGAAGGATAAAGGGGATTTCTGTGGACTGCGGCGGCATGGAGCTGAATGTCTGTGAGCGGGTAAAGGAGCTTGATTTTCTGATCAATGTGCCGGTTCTGAAAGGCCATTGTCAAACAAAGATCACCTGTGCTCTTAAGAATATGAAGGGGTTGATCCCAAATAAGGAAAAGAGACGGTTTCATTTGCTGGGGCTTCATAAACCCATTGCTCATCTGAATATGGGGATACAGCAGGACTTTATTGTTGTGGATAATATCTGCGGGGATCTGGATTTCGAGGATGGCTGGAAATCCGGTAGTGATGAACCGGGTGATGGCTGCCTGTGATCCGGTTCTTGTGGATGCATATGTGTGTCAGATGATGCATTATGAGGTAGCTGAGGTTCCTTATGTGAAGCTGGCAGGTGAGCTTGGCGTGGGCTGCTCAGGGATTTCCCAAAGCAGATGTCAGATTTCTGGAGGATGGTGCGGATCAGAGGATGCCGATATCCAGAAAGGTTGTGGAGCTTGCGGATGCCGTAGAAGAAGTTGAGTCCTGCAGTGCCTGCTATGGTTATCTCATCCCGGCATTGGAGATGCTGAAGGAAGAGGGTTTTTGAGAAGCTGGATGAGAAGATCTGCATCGGACAGGGGTATCGTGGTAAGACAGGAGTGCTTGGTGTGGGACACTGTACCTGTAAGTTTCAGAATTATGTGGAGGGTGTCCGCCGTTGAGGGGATATATATGAGTTTTTGAAAGAGTATATTGGTGAACGGACGCCGGGAAGTGACAGTCCTCCGGGCCGGACTCCGTCGGGGATGCTGCTAAGGTTCCGTGAGCCGGCTAAAACCATTGCGGAAGGGCCCAGAACTCGCCTTCGGCTCAAACAGCTGGGCCCTTCCGCAATAACGCTACGTCTCCGCAGCCTAACCATCATCACCCCTCCTCCGTAGCAGCCCGGAGGACTGTCACTTCCCCGGCTGACGTTTCAGCCGGAGAGGGGTGGAAGCGGACGCGTGGTGTCCTGTCCTTACGTTTTGATGAGTTGAGCGTCCGCAGTTGGAGGTGTGGAAAGAATAGCGTCTGGTCAATAAATATTTTGGTGTTGCTCAATGTGTTGGAATGGTGGGAAGGATACGTCTTCTTGTTGAAAGGTGTTATGCCGATGGGATCGGCACAGCCTGGTGTTTTAAACAAACGCAGAATCCATCACCCTGTTAACAAAGTAACATAACCAAAACGTACGGTTCATAGCGGGGCCTGAGGGAAGGGGTGCAGGGGAAACGGCCTTTCGCAACTACGAGTGCTTCCCCTCCCCTGCGGTTTACTTACGCTTCCAAAGCGTAAAACATTTTCAGAAAAAAAGAATCCTAAAGACATCTCTTTACAATCTCAATAATCTGCTCCATAGAAAACCGGCTGCTGTCAATACAGAGATCATACTGTGTCATATCCAGCCATTTGCTGTCTGTAAAGTATTCATAGTAAGCCTTTCTCTCTTTATCCATTTTTTGACCAGCTTCCGTGCGCTGGCTTCTTCTCTGCCGGTACGGCGTATCACATTCTGAACTCTTTCCTCAAAAGGTGCATGGATAAAAAGTTTAAGTGATTTATCCTTCAGGATACTGGTCGCACAGCGGCCGACAATTACGCAGTCCTCTCTCTGCGGAAGGGACAGGATGATCTTTCTCTGGAGATCATAGAGCACATCGTTCATTGGTACAAAAGAGAAATTATCTGTAAACTGCAGCTCACTGTCAACTTGGGAAATACCCACTGACTGGCTTTTTCTCGTCTACGCTTTGCCAGGGTGTCGAAGGGGATATTGTTTTTCTTGGCAGCCATGTCGATCAGGTTCTTTATCATAAAAACCGATGTCAGGTTTTCAGCCAGAGTCTTGCCGATAAGGCGTCCGTTGCTTCAAACATACGATTGATGGTGATAATACGTTTGCCATAAAGATACCTCCTCCTTTATCTCGGACCGGAAGCAGGAATATCTGATTTCCGGTAGTTTTTCTTATTTCTTTTATAACATATTTCGGTAAAAAATACCAGAAAATAATATATAATTTTTAAAATAATATTTAATATATACAAAAAATAATGGTAGCAGACAGAAAATATAATTAATTATTTGTATTTGTATATAAAAAACAGGATGCCTTTTCACAGATCACACAAAGACTTTACACATTTTTTAAAATATTTTTAAAACAGAGAACATACACAGCATATTTGGAGGTTAAGGAAAATGAAACGACGGTGTAAAGGCTTATGGTGATCATCCCGGTGGCGGCTGTCTGTGTGGCAGGTGCGGGAACTGTGGGATATTTTAAAGTGGCGCATACGAAGCTGGCGCAGAAAACAGCAGCGAAAACGCAATCGGCGGAGGCGAAAAAAGGGAACCTTTCCAAGACGAGTGTGGGTACCGGTAAGCTGGATCTGGCAGAAAATGCGTTTACAGAGCTCCTGATGGAACGCTTTGAGCAGGACGAAGACGCTTTTTCCATTGTGGATCAGTCAGAGATCATGGAAGCCATGTTCGGTGTCACCAACACCATGTCTCTGATGATCAGAACAAATCGCGTTTTTTTATCTGGAAATCCGCACATTGATAAGGTATAATCTATAACAGTTAGAGGAATATCTCTGCCGGGAGGACGGAACTGCCGGCAGGGAACTGCCGAAAGGGATGACAGTAAATTTGAACATCGTGGAGAAATGTGTTTCATGCCTGAATATAAAAAGAATCTTATGATCTGGCCAGGCGCATGGAACAGGAAAAAACAAATCCGGTTCTGGGATACCGTACAGCAGGCTCCCTGGCAGAGCGAAAAACCGGAGATATGCTTTTGGAAGAAATGAAAAAAGCCGGTCTCACACAGGTAAAAAAGATAAGATCCGTGTGGATGCATGGGAATTTAAAAAGCTGTGATGCGCTGCCATGACAGAGGGAACCTGCCGGGAGATCCAGCTTGGCGCATATCAGACAGATTTTTAAGACCAATGGCTTTCAGAGGTTTGATCTTGTATATCTTGGAAAGGGTACAGCTGACGAATATAAGGATATCAATGTGAAAGGAAAGCTGGTTCTTATCGAGATCAATCAGAGAGAAGAATGGTGGATCAACTACCCGGTGTATCAGGCACACCTGAAGGGTGCAGCAGCTCTGATCGCTGTACAGAGCAGAGGATACGCACAGATCGATGATACGGCTTTGAATGCACAGGATATCGCAGGACCTTCCCTGTGCGCCTGCATTTTCCATGTCACGGGCAGATTTTCTTATGATCCGTCAGCTGATGGAGGAAAAAATGAGAATGGGAATCGTGTTCCGGAGCTTTCCGTGGAATTTGATGCGGACACAGAGGTGATCAAAGACCAGTATACCTACAATATCGTTGGCAAAATCCCGGGAACCGATTCGGATTCCATGATCCTGTTAAGTGCTCACTATGATTCCTATTTTGAGGGATTTCAGGACGATAATGCGGCAGTGGCCATGATCATTGGAATTGCCAGGGCGCTGCTCCGTGGTGGCTATAAAACCTCGCCATACTATTGTGGTATGTGCTCTTGCAGCAGAAGAATGGGGATTTCCGACACAAAATATGACTGGTCCACAGGTGCTTACCGCCAGGTATTTGAGGCGAGACCGGGTGGCAGGGGCACGTGATCGCAGATCTGAATTTTTGAGCTTCCGGCTCATGCACACAGTACCAGAGATGCAGTACGATGTACCTATGGTATGCGGATTTTGTGCGCAGCTTCGTGGATGCTGTGCAGATGCCGGAGGGATTTATCCGGAGGGCATGACCACGTTGTATCCCATTGAAACCTGGTCTGATGATTTTACCATGGCTATTTCCGGGATCCGTCCATGGTCAATGATTTCAGCGGTGGCCCGTTTATGGAAAATTATTATCATTCCCAATACGATAACCAGGATGTTTATGAGGAAGAGGTATACAGATTCCATCATGAATTTTATCTGAAACTTCTTCTGGCTATTGACAGCCTTGCTCTGCCGCCAATGGATTTCGGGCGGGTACTGGACCAAAGTATTAAGACCCTGGATACGGATCTGTGTATGCAGACCGGCGCCGACAGTACACTCCTTCTGAAAAAAACAGAAGAGGCAAAAAAGCGGCTGCCATCCTTGCAGAGCAGGTACGGCACTTCAACAGCCTTCCGGAAGAAAAACGTGACTGGAAAAAAGCCGATGCCATTACCGAAAAGCTTCTCGGTGTATTCCGGAAATCCCAGGATTATCTGGTACGTCTGGACTGGGATGACAATGTGATCTTTCCGCAGCAGGCAGTGCAGAACAATCTTTATGCACTGAAGAAAGCGATGGGATATCTGGAAAAAGGAGATCGCCCTTGCGCTGGAGGCTTTTACAGTATTGACAACAACTGTTATGCCTTTCAGTTTGAGCGGGAAGTCTTTTATCATTTTACGGAATATATCTTGAAGCAGTCCCCGGATCGCCTGATGTGGGGAAAAGGGCAGGATCATCCATCATGAGAACCTTTATGATCTTGTGGAAAGGCTGAAGGAAAAGAAGCCGGGTGACAGTCTGGAGGCGGAAAAGCAGAGCCTCAAGGAAGCCTGGGAAAGACAGAAGCGTTATTATGCGGATGATATTGAATATCTGATCCGTGCAGCGGAAAACTCAGGAATCTGATCTGCGAGGTCAGTGATATGTTTGAAAAGGAACAGAATAAAACCATACCTGGAGGAAAGAATGGAAAGCCATAATTTATACCGAGTGAAAGAAGAAGATCTGGATAAGCTGATCCGGATATTGACCGTATGTTTTTCGGAGGATCCTCTGTATCATGCACTGATCCCGGACAGGGGATACCAGAGAAACGGCTGATGCCGGAGCTTTTTACCTGTGATCTTACGGAGTTTTTGAGACCTGCGAGATCTATGCAGACAGCAGTGAGCTGAACAGTATCCTGGTAGTATCCGACGGAACGGAGCATGAAGCAACCTTATAATCTGATGGTGGATTTTTTTGCCTTCTGAAAACAGATGGCTATCTGATCAAAAAGGATCCAAATCTTTACGACCCTGCGGAAATTCATCCAGGGGAAAAGATTATCTTAATTCAGCTGGACTTCCCAGCTTCATACAGCAGAGCTTCATGTGATCTATCTGGCAGTGGCGCCAGAAGATGCAGCATCACGGTCTTGCTGAAAAGCTGATGGATGAGGGTGATCGATTATGCGGACAGGCATAAGCTGATGATCTCTCTGGAAACCCATAATCCGGCCCAGCATGTATGAGAAATTCGGATTTAAATTATACGGCATTGTACAGAAAAAAAGGATTTGATCTGAAGCAGTACTGCATGATCAAGCAGGCATAGAATTACGATGAAACGAAATGGTGGCATGACAAAGTGGTATATCAGATATACCCCAAGAGCTTTTATGATTCCAACGGAGACGGGATCGGAGACATCCGGGAATCATCAGCAAGCTTGATTATCTTAAGGAACTGGGAGCAGATATCCTCTGGCTTTCCCCAATCTATAAATCTCCCCTTGCAGACCAGGGGATATGACATTGCAGATTATTATGCGATTGATCCGGGTTTGGGACCATGGAGGATATGGATCGTCTGATCGCAAGCAAAAAAAAGAAGGAAATGTACATCCTTATGGATCTGGTGGTAAATCACTGCTCCGATGAGCATGAGTGGTTTCAGCAGGCCATTAAGGATCCCGGACGGAAAAAGTATGGAAATTTCTTTTTATATCCGGGACAAAAAGGATGATAAAAGCTCCCTGCAACTGGAGAAGCTATTTCGGTGGTCCGGTATGGGAAGAGCTTCCGGGACATCCTGATAAACAGTATCTCCATGTATTCCACAAGAAGCAGCCGGATCTCAACTGGGAGAATCCTGAAGTAAGAGGAGGAAGTCTACAAAACATCCGCTGGTGGATGGAAAAAGGGCTTGGCGGATTCCGTATTGATGCCATTATCAATATCAAGAAGAAGCTTCCGTTTTCCGATTATCCTGCCGATCGTGCAGATGGGCTCTGCAGCGTCGGGAGGATGCTGGAAGGGAGGCAGAAGGGATTGGAGAATTTCTGGGAGAGATGGAGAAGTGCTTTCATCCTATGATGCTTTTACTGTAGGAGAGGTCTTCAATGAAAGGAAGATGAGATCAAAGATTTTATCGGAGAAAACGGATATTTTTCATCCATGTTTGATTTTGAAGAAACCTGTTTACGGAAAGAGCGAGGATGGCTGGTATGCATCACAAACCGTACCTGACTCGGAAGAGTACAAGAAGTGTATTTTCCATACGCAGAAAAGATTGGGGATACCGGCATGATCTCCAACATTATTGAGAATCATGATGAGCCAAAAGGTGTCTGTCACTATATTTCTCCGGAAGACCGCTGTCGGATTCAAGGAAAGCTCCTGGCAGGTGTTTATTTTCTGCTGAAGAATTCCGTTTATTTATCAGGGGAGCAGGAGATCGGTATGGAAAATATGGGTTTACTTCTATGGATCAGATCGATGACATCAGTACCATCGATGAATACCAGGTAGCGCTCCGTGCCGGATGCAGTGAAGAAGCGCTTGATGCTGCTTCCGCATTTTCCAGAGACAATGCCAGAACTCCGGTACAGAAAATGCGGGATTTTCAGAAGGAGAGCCGTGGTAAGGGTTAAAATTATGTCTCAATTAACGGGTTAACTCCCTCCTTTTTTCTGAGAAAAGATTTTTCAGAAGGAGCCGTGGCTTGGGGTTAATCCAATTATAAGGAGAGATCAATATAGAGTCTCAATTAACGGATAGTAACTCCTCCTTTCTTTCTACAAAAAGCTGACTGCATTGAGAAAGCTCCGGAATATAAAGAAGCGCTTGTATACGGAACATTCGCTCCATATCAGGAAGAACAGAAGAATCTGATCGCATATACAAAGAAACGGTGAGAAAAATCTTCTGATCCTGGGAAATATGCAGGCACAGTCACAGAAGGTATCTTTGCCGGGAGAAGTAAAAGAGGTGCTTCTGAATAATCAGAAAGCTGTGGGATCACAGAAAAAAAATCATTTTGAAACCGTATCAGTTTATCGTTCTGGAGACCGCTGACTGATGCGGCATCAGAACAACAAGAGAAAAAACAATAGCTATTTAGCTGACAGTCTGTTAAAATAAATGCTCGGCTGAAAAAAACAGCCGTAAAAGAAAGAGAATGAGAATTCAGAAGGGAATAAAGTATGCTGAAGATAAAAGAATTACATAAAGGCAGAAAGCCTTGAACAGGCATATGAACTGAACCAGAAAAAAGAACAGCCTGTGTGCTGGGCGGTATGGTCTGGCTGAAGATGGGAAACAGGAACATCATGACAGCCATTGACCTGTCAGGTCTTGGGCTGGATACTATTACAGAAACAGAAGAAGCATTTGTGATCGGCTGCATGACACCACTTCATGCGCTGGGAAACCCACAAAGAGCTGAATGCCTATACAAACAGTGCTATCCGTGAAAGTGTACGTCATATTGTAGGTGTACAGTTTCGAAACTGTGCCACTGTGGGAGGAAGTATTTTCGGAAGATTTGGTTTTTCGGATGTACTGACCATGTTTCTGGCACTGGATACCTGGGTGGAGCTGTACAATGGCGGAACCATTCCGCTGGCACAGTTTGCATCCATGGAAAGGATAACGATATCCTGGTAAAATATCATTGTAAAAACAGCCGCTGAACAGTGTGTACTTAAGTCAGCGGAACAATTCCACAGATTTTCCCGTGCTCACCTGTGCGGCCGCTCTTATTGACGGAAAAGCAAGAACTGTCATTGGGGCCAGACCCGGAAAAGCAATGATCGTGGAAGATGAAGGAAATCTTAAAAGATTTTTGTACAGATGAATGCACAGCAGAAAAAGGATGCAGCAGCATCTTTTGCCGCATATGCGGCGGAACATGTTCCTACAGACAAGAACATGCGTGCTTCAAAAAGAATACAGAAGTCTTCTTGTGAAAGTCCTTACAAAGAAGAGCCTGGGAGGAAGAGATCGGAGGGAGAGCAGAATGAATATCACTTTCTGGCTGAATGGTGTAAAACGGCAGGCAGAGGTACGTCGGATGAACTGCTTCTGGATTTCCTGCGGAAAAACAGCTGTTACAGCGTAAACGTGGCTGTGAGACTGCAAACTGTGGTCTCTGTACTGTGCTGATGGATGAACGTCGGTACTGTCCTGCTCCATGCTGGCTGCCCGCGCAGACGGGAAACGGATCGTGACTCTGGAGGAATGCAGGAGGAAGCAAAGGAATTCGGCGCTTTTATGGCAAATGAGGGAGCAGAGCAGTGTGGCTTCTGCAATCCGGGATTTATCATGAATGTATTTGCCATGTTAAAGGAACTGGAAGATCCCACAGAAGAGGATATCCTGGAGTATCTTTCGGAAATCTGTGCCGTTGCTCGGGATTTGTGGGACAGACCAAGTATCCTGAAATTTCTCGACTATAAAAAGGACAGGAGGAAGGAAAATGAAATACGTAAACAAGCCGGTGCCAAAAACAGATGCAATGTCGCTGGTAACCGGAAAACCGGTCTATACCGATGATCTTGCACCTTCTGACTGCCTGATCGTCAAGATCTTAAGAAGTCCTCATGCCAATGCCTGGGTGGAAGAGATCAAGACAGAGGCTGCAAAGAAGGATCGAGGGGATTGTCTGTATTCTGACCTATGAGGATGTTTCCCACAAAGATTTACTCTGGCCGGGCAGACAGCGCCGGAGATCAGTCCATGGGATCGTTATATCATAGATAAGCATGTGCGTTTTGTAGGGGATCCGGTTGCCATCGTAGCCGGTGAGACAGAAGAGGCAGTAGATAAAGCCCTGAAACGCATTAAGGTAAAATATCGTGTGGAGGAAGCGGTTCTGGATATCCACACAGCCAAGGATAATCCCATTCTGGTGCACCCGGAGGATGACTGGTATATGCCGATCCCGGCCGGCGGAGATAATAAGCGTAATCTCTGTTCCTCAATGTAGAAGAAGTGGGTGATGTGGATGCCATGCTGGAAAAATGTGCGTATACAGTAGATCAGGTTTACCACACAAAAGGCAAATCAGCAGACCATGATGGAGACCTTCCGTACCCTACTGTTATATGGACCATTTTCAGAGACTGACGGTGGTTTCTTCCACCCAGATCCCGTTTCATATCCGAAGGATCGTAGGAAATGCGCTGAACATTCCGTCTTCCAAAGTTCGTGTGATCAAGCCTCGTATCGGCGGGGGCTTTGGTGCAAAAACAGTCTTCTGTCAGTGAGGTTTTCCCGGCACTGGTAACATGGGTTACCGGGCGTCCGTCCAAGATCGTTTTTTCCAGAAAGGAATCCATGATCGCGTCTTCTCCGCGTCATGAGATGGAAGTCCATATCCGTATGGGTGCAGACGAAAACGGTATTGTAAAGGCAATCGATCTTTATACTCTTTCCAACACCGGTGCCTATGGAGAGCATGGGCCTACAACCGTAGGACTTTCAGGCCATAAATCCATTGCGCTGTATCGTCATACGGAAGCCTACCGTTTTGCTTATGATGTTGTTTACACCAATATGCAGGCAGCTGGCGCTTATCGTGGTTATGGTGCAACCCAGGGTATTTTTGCAGTGGAATCTGCAGTAAATGAGCTGGCACATAAGATGGGGATGGATCCGGTAAAATTCCGTGAGCTGAACATGCCTATGGAGGGAGAGGCACTTCCGGGATATCCGGATGTACCGATCAACGGCAGCTGTACCATGGATAAATGCCTCGCCCGTGCAAAGGAAATGATCGGATGGGATGAGAAAAATATCCGTTCCGTGATATGGGTAACGGCAAAGTACGGGGTGTCGGTATCGCTATGGCTATGCAGGGCTCATCTATTGCAGGAATCGATGTCGGCGGAGCAGACATTAAATTAAATGAGGATGGTTCCTATACCCTGGCACTTGGATGTTCTGATATGGGAACCGGCTGTGATACCATTCTTGCTCAGATGGCAGCAGACTGTCTGGATACAGATATGAAAAATATCGTGGTATTCAGTGTGGATACAGATATTTCTCCCTATGATTCCGGTTCTTATGCATCTTCCACAACCTATGCAACCGGAAATGCCGTGATCCAGGCCTGCGGAGAACTCAGAAAGAGAATCCACGCTTTTGGCGCACAGATGCTTGGAGTATCTGCAGAAGGATTCTGATTTTGACGGAGGAAAAGTCCGCACAGAAGACGGAAAAGAGGTAACGCTGCAGCAGATCGCAGGAAAAGCGACCTGTGGGTCTGCAGTGAGCTTCAGGTTGTGAAAGAATATTCTTCTCCGATCTCTCCGCCACCGTTTATGGTAGGTGCCGCTGAAGTGGAGGTCGATAAAGAGACCGGACAGATCGATGTCATTGATTATGTGGGCGTGATCGACTGTGGAACTCCGATCAATCCAAATCTTGCCAGAGTGCAGGCAGAAGGCGGTATCGGTCAGGGAATCGGAATGGTTCTGTATGAGGATGTGCAGTATACAGATAAGGGGGAAAGATCCGTAACAACTCTTTTATGCAGTATAAGATCCCCAACCGTATGGATATTCCAGAAGGTGCGGATCGAGTTTGAGAGCAGCTACGAGAAGACAGGTCCTTTCGGTGCAAAAAATCCATTGGTGAGCTTGTGATCGATACACCTTGTCCAGCTATTGCCAATGCGGTTTATAATGCAACAGGTGTACGTGTCAGAGAGCTCCCGATCACTCCGGAGAAGGTTGCAATGGGAATCCTTGCCAGAGAAGCCGGAGAGAAGGTGTGAAATGCAGGAGCTGATACTGGCAATTGCCGGACTGATCCTGGAGCTGCTGGTATTTTTCTGTGCAGGAAGTCTGCTGACACGGATACTGAAAATGAAGGCGGAAGTAACCATGGAACTGGTCTTGGGATATCTTCTGTATTTTGCGGCTTTTTGAGATACTTGCAGTTCCTATGACACTGAAATGGGTAAAACTGAGTACCTTTTTCGTATCTGTGGATGGTGATCATGGCAGCTTTTGTACTGGCAGCATGTCTGTTTGCGCATAAACTTTGGAAGGGACAGCTGGACCGGATAGGAGAAACATTTCGGAAGCATTCACTGCTGCTGCTTTTTGACCGTTGCGGCAGTGATCCTGCAGTGTTTTCTGGTGGCTGCATATCAGGACGTTACTGCAGATGCAACACATTATATTGGTGCAGTAAGCACTTCTGTGTATACAGACACTCTTGCCCGATACAGTCCGCTTACCGGTGTTATCCAGAGAAATTTTAATCTCCGCTATGATCTTTCTGCATATCCGATGAACAATGCGGTGTGGTGTGTCCTTCTGGGCATCCACCCGATCGTTCAGTCAAGGTCGTGATGTCTGTGATCAACATGCTGATGATCAACCTTCTGATCTACCAGATCGGAAAAAGCTTTTTCGTGGAGATGAAAAAAGCAGACCTGATGGTTCTTTTTGTGTCTGATGCAATTGTTTTTCTTTTTCTATCTATACAACAGGAACCTTTGCGTTTATGCGGGTTTATGAAGGGAAGGCCCTGCTGGCAAATATTTCCATTCCGGCAGCGCTTCTGGTAAGTATACGGCTCTGGCTCAACAAAGATGGCAGAAATAAAGAGAGCTGGGTGCTGCTTTTCATTGCTGCAGTCAGTGCGTTGACGTTTTCAGGATCCTCCCTTATTTATCCTGCAGTAGTCAGTACGGCGATCCTTCCGGTGATGGTGCTGAAGAAAAAAGCTTTCCTACGCGATTCCCTATGCGCTTTGTATGCTGCCGGGATTTTTTGTATGCCCTGGTTTATTTTTCGGCGAAGCTTGGATGGATCGCATTTCCGGCATCATAAGAAACTGGGAAGATACCATAGATAGGAGAAGAAAATGGCGGGAGTAACGATCGAAGAACTGGGATTGCGTTTTTGTGCAGATCTGTATGGAGAATTACTGGAGTGGCTGTCTGTTGCCTGTATTTTTTCTGGCAGGTATACTCTGGGATATTTTTTACCGCAGGAGAAAAGAATCCAGAGTGTTCCTGTATTATCTAGTCTTTCTGGCACTTACGGTATATAATCCGGTTCTTGTAAAATATGTGATACCAAAGGTACATTTTGAAAGTGAATATTATCGTTTATCTGGATCCTTCCGGTGATCCCGGGTGCTGCCTATTATGCTGTACGGATCGTAGAAGCGGTAAGGTTTCGATGGCTGAAGGCTGTAACAGCGCTGATCCTTGCGGCAGTGATCGTCACTACAGGGGACACCTGTTCCCGGCATTGCAAAAGATTATGTGATGGCGGAAACATCTATAAAGTCCCGAATGAGCTGCGCTCAGTATGCGATGTGATCCATCAGGACTGCGATAAAGAACAACCCAAGGTTGTTTTTGACAATGAGCTGAATCTGGTGGCTAGACAGTATGATCCGTCACTGATCCTTGTTCTGGATCGTAATTTTATCCTGTATCGTGCAGGAAGTACCGTGGTAGGAAACTACGAAAACAGCAAGGCCTACCAGATCCAGAAAGTGATCATGGATGTGATCAGTTATCAGATGGATGTAGGGATTGATAAGTTCCGGCGAGGTATTGAAAAGAACGAAACCGATTATCTCGTTCTTCCGGTAGATCTTACAAATCATGACTATATCCGTCAGGACAGGATGTACCCCTATTGCTGAACAAGAAAAATATGTGGTATACAGGTTTGAAGGGGTGAATGTGTTCGCCCTTCTGGCCTGGAAAAATGACAAAGTGCGTAAAATGATACGGAGAACGGAGGAACAGCAAACTACAAATGTGTGATGAATATGTACTGTTTAAAATCTTTAATTTCATGGTTTGTGTTAAAATCATAAA
>VOFI01002808.1_pt1 | contig 18625 bp, 29 predicted proteins | sample 5384131 | NCBI WGS metagenome assembly VOFI01 (sample SAMN12384728, study PRJNA508395) | human gut metagenome | isolation source: healthy gut H | host: Homo sapiens
TATTATACTGTATTACTTCATCCGTATTTTCAAGTACGCCCTTCCCGTGGTCCATCACCTCCGGCTACAGAATCTTACGACATCGTGATTTTTGCGCGAAAGCGTCCACGTCGGCCTTGGCGGCCTGCATGAAGAGGTAGGTGTCGCAGGAGTAGCCGATGAACTTCACGCCCAGATCACGCCACTTCATACCACCCTCCACGGTGTCGGCGAAGCAGCCAAGCTTCACGCCCTTGGCGTTGGCCTTGGCGATGATGCCCTTGATGCACTCCACCACCTCGGGGTGGTCGATCTCGCCCACATGGCCCAGGGAGCTGGACAGGTCATAGGCCCCACGAACACCACGTCCACGCCGGGGACGTCCAGGATCTCGTCCAGATTCTCCACGGCCTTTCTGCCCTCAGCCTGCAGGATCACCACTGTGTCCTGCGCCTTGGAGAAGTATTCGCTGCCGGGCACGGCGCCGAAGCCCGGCGGAGCGGACGAACCGGCAGGTGCCGCGGGTGCCCACGGGAGAGAACTTTGGCGGCGGAGACAGCGGCGCGGGCCTGCTCTGCCGTATCAATCTGCGGGATCATGATGGCGCCGGCCCCCACATCCAGGGCCTGATCAATCCAGATGTCCGTGCCACGGGGACCCGGACTACCGGGCACACGCCCGCCACATTGGCGGCGCGGATCAGATGGGGAAGGGTCTGAAAGGTGGTGGTGCCATGCTCCATATCCAACAGCACAAAGTCATAGCCGGCATAGCCGGCGGCCTCCACAAAGGCAGGGTCGGTACCGATCATGAAGGGACCCAGAGCGCCTTTGTCGGAATCCATGGCAGCCTTGAACCGGGCCACGCTATCCATGGTGGGCATATTCACAGAATACATTGAGATCATCCTTTCTTGCGGGCCCGCGGCAATCTGCCGCGCGACCCTATTTTTCCATTCTATCTTCCGGAAAGATTTGTCAACCAGCAGCCGGAAACGGATCAGGGATTGTACTGGGTATCGTAGTCCCAGGGGCGCCGCCGCAGAGACAGCCGCCGTCGATGTGGTACGCCTGGCCGGTCATGTAGCTGGAAGCATTGGAGGCCAGCAGGATCGCCATGCCCACCAGCTCTTCGGGGCTGCCGGGACGCTTCATGGCGATGCGCTCCCGCAGCCAGGGCGCCCGGGTCGGATGGTCCCAGGTAACCTGCGTCAGGTCGGTCAGGATATGGCCGGGGCTGATGGCGTTGGCCCGGATGCCATATTGGGCGAACTCAATGGCCATAGCCCGGGTCAGAGCTACCACGCCGCTCTTGGTGGCGCCGTAGACAGAGCATCCGCCCAGCATCCCCTCGTCGTTGTGGGAGCCGATATTGATGATGCTGCCGGTGCGGCGCTTGTACATCTCCCGGGCCACCGCCTGGCTCATGAAGAACAGGCCCTTCAGGTTGGTGTCCATGATACGGTCATAGTCCGCCTCCTCCACATCCAGAAGGCCCTCCCGCTTGTTGATCCCGGCCACATTGAACAGCACGTCGATCTTGCCGTATTGGGCTATGACCTCATCCACACAGGCGTGGATGCTGTCCAGGCTGGTGACGTCCAGCTTGTGAACCAGGCGGTGCCGCCTTCGGCAATGATCCGGTCCGCCAGGGGCGTGCACTTGGCGGTTGTGCGGTTGCACAAAGCCACCTCCGCTCCGGCGCGGAGCAGGCCCTCACTGATGGCCAGTCCGATGCCGCCGCCAGCGCCGGTGACCACAATGGTCTTGCCTTCCAGGCCGAAGAGAGACGCGAGATAGCTGTCACTTTTGATTGCCATTATCATTCCATCCTTTCCGGAGCTGCTGTTGTCCGCCCGCCGGCCGCCCCGGCCATTTGGGCGGGGGGCGGGGTGATTCAGTCGAGACACGGACACCGGCAGTTTGTCATGTTATCCGCGGGGAGGCCCCTGCGCCGGGCAGAGGGCCGCCGCGGAAGCTGTGTCTTTTTCGCTTCGTATGTGCTTACTCCAGGCCGGCGCCCTTCATGGCGGAAGAGCATGATCGGTGTAGAAGCTTGTAGAAGCCCTTGCGGGGTTCGCGGGGGATGATACCGGCCTTGGAACGCTCTGCCAGCACCTTGGTGGCCTCCTCCCACAGAGCAGGGGACGCCGTGGATGCCGGTGAGGTTGATGGTGCGGTTCTCCACGCTGTAGGAGACCAAGTCACCCTCCTCGATGAAAGCGATGGGGCCGCCGGCGGCAGCCTCGGGGCTGACGTGGCCGATGGCGGCGCCGCGGGTGGCGCCGGAGAAGCGGCCGTCGGTGATCAGGGCCACGGAGCCGTTGATCCGCTCGTCACAGACGATAGCCTCGGTGGTCATCAGCATCTCGGGCATACCGCAGCCGCGGGGGCCCTCATAGCGGATGATGATGACTTCGCCGGAGATTGATCTCATTGTTGACCACGGCATCGTGGGCGTCCTCCTCATGGTTGAACACGCGGGCCACGGCGTTGACCACCTCCCGCTGGTTCATGGCGCAGGCGGAGTACTTCAGCACAGCGCCCTCGGGGGCGATGTTGCCTTTCAGGATGGCCACGGAGCCCTTCTCGGGGGGCCTTCTCCACCGGGAAGATCACCTGGTCGCGGGTCAGGCCGTAGTTGGCAAGGTAACCCAGGTTCCGGTCGAGACCAGTTGTCCTTGTGCAGGTCTTCAGGTTCTCGCCCAGGGTCTTGCCGGTGACGGTCATCACGTCAGATCCAGCATATCCCGCAGCATCCACTGTACCATAGGCACGCCGCCGGCAAACCAGAAGGACTCGGTCAGCTGGGTGCCGGAGGGGTAGATGTTGCCCAGGTGGGGCACCTGGTGGTTGATCTCGTCGAACAGCTCGATGGGCAGGTCATAGCCCAGCTCCCGGGCGATGGAGGGCAGATGGATGGTGGCGTTGGTGGAGCCGCCAATGGCGCTTGGCGCTGGCATTGCGGAAGCGGCGGAATGATCTGGGGCATGATGTTCTTCTCCACCAGTTCCATGATCTTCCGGCCGGCGACGGGAGTACTGCAGGAGATCCCGCATGTGGTGGCGGGCACCAGGGCCGCGCCGGGCAGGAGTCAGACCCAGGGCCTCAGCCATGCACTGCATGGTGGAGGCAGTGCCCAGGAAGGTGCACGCGCCCACGGAGGCGGGCAGCCGGTCAGCTTATAATCCCGCACTTCCTGGGGCGTGATGGCGTCCTTGCGTTTCTGACGCAGGGGATGTCGCCGGCCACCAGAGGACGTGGTCATGGGCCGGGCCGCATGGAGCCGCCGGGCATGAAGATGGTGGGGATGTCCATCCGGGCCGCCGCCTTCAGGTGGGCGGGAATGGACTTGTCAGCTGGAGGCCAGGATGATGCAAGCCAGGACCACGTTCATGCCGTCATGGCCCTGAGCGCAGCCGTCACAGATGTCCGTGGCATAGTACTTGGCAGGCTTGCCGCCGCGCTCATACACACCGTAGCGCCTGCTCCACCATCATTCAGATGATAGCTGCCGGGGTGGGAGTCGCCGTAAACGCTCTCCACCATGATCTGAGGTTTGAGGATGTCGGTGTCGTCCCAGCCGGTGCCCATTTCCAGGGAATCGAACTGAGCCCAAAGCATCCGGTCGTCATGGCTCTTTTGAATCATAAAGCATTCTCCTTATTTATATATACAACAAAACTGTGGGGGATCTGAAAAGAGAGGAGGCGGCCCGGTCTTTCGACGGGCCGCCTCTCTTTATGCCGCAGAGCTTTGCCCTTTCCGGAGGCAGAACTCCCTGGCGGCAGGGGTGCGGATCAGTGCAGCAGACCTACGGAGGCCAGGATGAAGACACAGATGAAGCCGATCACACCGGCCACGGCGTCCGGGACGGTGATGTACTTCAGGCCCTGCTTCATGTCCAGGTTGAAGAACTTGCTGACCACCCAGAAGCCGGAGTTGGTCACATGGTTGAAAATCAGGGTGCCGGCACCGATAGCCAGGGCAGTGGAGACGGGCTCCAGGCCCAGCAGATCCATCATGGGAGCCACCACACCAACGGCGGTCACGCCGGCGGTAGTCATGGAGCCAACGGCGGTCATCATGATGGCGCCCACCAGGAACGGGATCAGCAAGCCGGGCACGCCGGAATCCTGGATCAGCAGAGCCAGGTCGTTGATGCCGGGGAAGGTCTTGATAACCTGGGAGAAGCCGCCGCCCATGGCGGTGACCAGCAGGGCGATCAGAGCGACCTCCATGCCGCGGGCGATCCAGCTGTTGAGGATGACCTCACGGAAAGACTGGGGGTCTTTTCCGGTAGCATCCAGATTGCTCTTGCGAACAGAAGCCTTGTGGCTCAGGGCCAGGAACATAGTGTAGATCACGCCCATGGACAGGGCCACGACCTTATCGCTGGCAATGGCAACCAGGGTGCGGACCATAGCGTCGTCGGGGGTGGACTCGGGGATCAGCATACCAACAAAGGAGCCGCCGGCGATCAGGATGACGGGAATCAGGATAGTCAGGGAAGGAAGCGAAGGTGTTGGGCAGATCCTTGTCCTTGATGATCAGATCGCTTACCTCGTCGGAGGAGGTTTCCTTGATTTCCGCGGTGACCGCAGGCACCGCGGGGATCCACTCCTTGGCGGTCCAGCGTTTCAGAATGAGCCAAGTCAGGAAGAAGGTGATGACGGTGATGACAATGCCCCAGGAAATCACCATACCCAGGTCAGCACTCAAGGCCACGGAAACGGCCAGAATGCCGGGAGTGGGAGGGACCATGGCGTGGGTCAGGTTCAGACCGGTCTGGGTGAAAGAAGCCATGGTGGACATAGAAATGTGCTTACGCTTGCCCAGCACGTTGGCGATGTTGGAGCAAAGGATAGTTGTAATATCGCCGAACACGGGGATAGACACCACATAAGCCGTCAAGGACGGGGCCAGCTCCAGATTCTTGCCGCGGAAAAGGCGGATGAAGAAGTTGGCGATAGACTTGGCGGCGCCAGTGTCCTGCACGCCCATGGCCAGCACAGCGCCCAGAATGATGGGCATACCCAGGCTGCCCAAGGTGTTGCCAAAGCCGGTGGTAATCAAGGTCAGAGTCTCCATAAAGGAGTACCCTTCGGTCCCAAAGATACCCAGGGTAACACCGAAGCCTAATGCTACCCGAACAGGGGACATAACGGGATTGAGTTTCACCTTTGTCATGAGCAGCATCAGTGCGATGATGGCAATGACAAGGAGAACCAGAAATCCAATTGCAGACATGGTTGTTGTTACTCTCCTTTCCAAATGTAAGCGACCGGCAGAGCCGGTACTGCCTGATGGCGGACGCCGAAAGAGAGACCGCTTTCAGGCCACACAGATGGCACGGTCTGCTCCGGAAAAACAGACTGCCAACCCACAGAATTTTATACAATATTTTTCGACAAAGTCAATTCAAAAATTTGGCGGTGTTCCATGACGGAAATATTCCCTCCTTCTGCGTTTTGGCTAAAGAGCAGGACTGCTTTTTGTTATATGGAGCGAACTGTCAAGATGCTGTTAAATAATCAAAAAGCCGGTGAAAAAACGGTTATTTGCCAAAAAGCCCAACAGTCAAAAGTTTTTTGTTGCACGTATGCATTCGTGTGGTATATAGTTATATATGCGTGTCAAGAAGGCACACGTGTCAGATGCGGCGGCGCCCCAAGGGGTTCGGAATCTTCGATTGAATCGCAGTTTTGCCGGAGACGGTGTTCAGACCCGGACCGCTGCCGTGAAAACTATTCCAATCAAAAGAAGAGACGCCGTCCAGCGCCGCTGGCTGGTGTCACAAGGAGGAATTTATGGAGCGCAGTGAAAAAAATTTTGCAGGGCCTGGGGAACCAGTACTACCGGGCGACGCTGAAGTCCATGGGCTTCACCACGGAGGACCTGAAGCGGCCGGTGATCGGCATCGCCAACGCATGGAGTGAGTGCGTGCCCGGCCATTATAATCTCCGGCAGGTGGCCCAGCGGGTAAAGGATGGCATCTACCGGGCCGGAGGCACCCCATTGAGTTTGGCGTCATCGGCGGCTGCGACGGCATGGGCCAGGGCCATGACGGGATGCACTACATCCTTCCCTCCGGGAGCTGATCGCCAACTCCATCGAGTCCATGGCGCAGATCAACCTGTTTGACGGCCTGGTTCTGCTGGGGTCCTGCGATAAGATCGTCCCCGGCATGCTGATGGCCGCTGCCCGGCTGGACATCCCCTGCATCTTCCTGCCCGGCGGCCCCATGGAGGGCGGTGTGGAGTTTGACGGCCGCCAGGCCGACCAGACCTCCAGCACAGAGGCCTACGGCATGCTCTCCGCCGGAAAGATCACAGAGGCGGAGTATGTGGCTCTCGAGGACACCGCCTGCCCCGGCTGCGGCTCTTGCTCCTATCTGGGTACTGCCAATACCATGTGCGCTCTGGCCGAGGCTTTGGGCATGACCCTGCCGGACGGCGGTCTGGCCCCCGCCACCTCCGCCGTCCGTATGATGATGGCTGAGGAGACCGGTGTGAAGATCATGGAGCTGGTGGAAAAGCAGATCACCGCCCGGAAGATCATCACCAACGGCTCCATCCGCAACGCCATCAAGGCGTGCCTGGCCATGAGCGGCTCCACCAACGCCGTCATGCACCTGACGGCCATCGCCCACGAGGCGGGCTGGACATCAGAGTCCTGGATGAGTTCGACACCCTGTCCCGCACTACCCCCAGATCGCCAAGATGAATCCCGCCTGCAAGTATAATGTCATCGACTTCTATTATGACGGCGGTGTGCCCCGGCTGATGGAGAACCTGCAGACCATGCTGGAGACGGACGCCATGACCGTCACCGCGCATACGCTGGCGGAGAACATCGCCTCTCACAAATACCGCTATCCCGCCACCGGCCTGGTGAATCACACCATGGACGATCCCTTTGGCTATACCGGCGGCGTGGCGGTGCTGCGGGGCAACCTGGCGCCCGCCACCGGCATCACCAAGCCCGGCGCCTTTGACAAGAGCCTGCACCACTTCGAGGGCGAGGCCATCTGCTTTGACTCCGAGGAAGCGGCTGAGGAGAGGCCATCCTGGCCGGCAAGGTCCGCGACGGGCATGTGGCGGTCATCCGGTACGAGGGACCCAAGGGCGGCCCGGGCATGCGGGAGATGTACAAGGCCATGAAGTACCTGTATGGCCGGGGGCTCAGCAAGACTACGGCGCTGATCACGGACGGCCGGTTCTCCGGCACCAACAACGGCTGCTTCGTGGGGCACATCTCCCCGAGGCGGCGGAGGGCGGCCCCATCGCCATCATCCATGATGGCGACCGGATCGTCATCGATATTGAAAGCCGCCGGCTAGGAGATCGCCAACGTCAGGGGTTGGCACCAGAAGATCCACAAGCTGGCAGTGGGCTGATTTTCGGAGAAGCAGACCAGACGCAGATGTCCCGGCGCCGATTACGGCGCCGGGACGTTTTTCGTGCCGTGAGCCTGCCTGCCCACGGAAATTTTCCGACTAACAATCAACCATTCAACATTGCCGGTTCTGCGTTTTCTACTACCACCAGAAAGCATTGCCCGCCGACGTCTATGAGTTTGAGGCCGTATTCATCTAATAACATCTGCTGAATGTCTTGAACAGAAATCTCGCCGTCCGCGATCTCTTCATTCATAGCCGCCGCCCGCTGAAGCACAATTCGGAGTTCCTCCGAAGGAAGAATTTTTTTCCGAATCATTGGCTCTGCGATAATTGCAAATGCCGCAGAGACAGCATTTGCGGTTGTCGTGCGGATAAAATGCGTCAAATCTCCCTCGGTATGAATCACAGAGGAGGATCGCTGGAGCGATAAAGAGACACCGGTCAGCTCCCGGATCTTAACAAGCTCCTGCTCCGTCTCTGCAAAGGTATAGATCTGAGTGGGGGCTTGGTCTATCTGCTGCCAGATATCCAGCAGCTTTTCTGTGGTCATTCCCTCAAAATTGGATAGTGCTGCCAGGAGAACCGCCCACGTCTGCAAGACCTTGCCGTTGGCGGCCTGTTGCTTGAGTTTTCCAGATCATAATTCTTAGGGCTGATTGGAATCCGATTGGGATTGGTTTTCTTTCGCTTCATGGTAAACGCTCCGTAATTTCTTGGAGTATTTTATTGACCGCTTCTCTGGCGGTCCTGACTTGATAATATACCACATCGGACAAGGGCTCACCCATCTCAGCGGAAAAAGTTTATCAAAGGTGCAGTTGTACGTTGCCGGCAGTAGGCTACAAATTGGGAAGACCTGTATCTTTGGTTAGAAAAAGGGGGGGTAGTTCGTGGAGGCGAAAACATAAAACGGTAACTATGTTAGGATAAGCCATGTTTTATTAATACCTGAAGCAAGGGCGGTGCTACATTGCACCGCCCTTGCTTTAGATTGTTATTTCTGAACCTATTTCTTTCTTAACACCGAACCATTAAAGAGTATATCTATATACAGACGGATAGGCCCAATGTCCTGTGTCTTCAACGTTGCGCTCGGTAGTTTTCAACGATCTGCTCTAGTGACGCAATTTGACTCGGTGATAATCCAGATACATCTAAAAAAATAGTCTTTCTGCTTGTTTAGGCCGAGTAGGAAGTCAGTTGTTACCCCTAATGCGCGTGATAAATCAATAAGCCGTTGTAAAGATGGAAGCCTATCCCCGGTTTCGTATAAAGCAATGGTAGAGGCGTTGACCCCTACCCGTTTTGCTAACTGCTTTTGGGAGAGATTTTTCTCGTTCCGTAAGTCTCTTAACGTATTGCCTAATAGCATTTATAATCACCTGCTCTAGGTTAAAATACCACACAGTGCATCTTCTTTTGGTAAGTGATATTGCTTTCTGCCGGAAAGCAAATGCACCACACAGGATATTTTATTTTTGATGATATTTTCGAAAACAATCAATCACTGAAGAAACGGATGAAATCTCTTCTGAAGTCAGGTCAGACACATCAAGAATTTGCTTCGTCTCGTTCTCTACACCCAATAGATAATCTGTTGAGACACCCAAAATCCGCGCCATATCAATCAAAATTTGCAGAGAAGGCAACCTACGTCCCATCTCATAATTGGCTACTTGTGATGCGGATAAGCCTAGTTTTTCTGCTAATTTGGACTGGGACCACCTTTTCTCGTTCCGAAGTCTCTGAAGTATTTGACCAAATGGAATCATTTCTTCCACTCCTTTTGGTCATTGTATATTGAAAAACACTTGCTTGTGGCAAGTGTTTTTGTTGACTTTTAGCAATCCAAATGCTAGACTATGAGCAAGGGGTGGCATGATAGCAATAAAAATACCCCACTATACCCACACAAGGGAATAGTAGAGCAACGATTATTCAAATGATTACATAGCTAAATGGCATTCTGGCGAATTTAGAAAAGAACCAGGGAAACGGACGTGCAGGAGCGCAGAAGGAGCCAAAACCATGCCTCCTCTCGGACCAGCTCTGGGGAAAATTTGATGAGAAGTGAACCATGGAAATGCGCTATCAGAAACTGTTTGAAAAGGGATATATCGGCGGAGTAGAGAGCCGCAACCGTGTCGCAATGACAGCCATAGGAAACGGATTGGCCTCTACAGAGATGACCAAAGAGGAGATCAGCTACATCTTGTCATTATTATATACGCAAAAACACGTACATATATACGAATCAATTCGCGTATAAGTACAGCGACATTCAAAATAAGGAGGCTTTTCTATGAAGAAGCTTCGCTTCGCAGTTCTGGGTGCCGGCGCTGGCGGTCAAACCATGGCGGCATTTCTTACAGAAAAGGGCTACCCCGTTCGCCTGTACGACCACAATCTTACACGGATTCAGCAGTTGCAAACTCTCAAGACAATCCGTGCGACCGGAAAATGGACCTGTCAGGGAACACCAGAGCAAATTACCGATTCCCTGCCGCAGGCGCTGGATGGTGCAGACATCATTCTGGTAGTCACCACCACTGATCACCGCCCACGCCATATCTGCGGGATGCCTGCTTAACCCGCCATTGCTCGCATATTCTTTTGGAGGAGCTTGCCTGTTCCGCCCGCGTGATCATTGCTGAAACCGGAGACTTGATGTTTGCCTGCCGTATGGTGCAGGAAGGGGAGAGGACTATGACTACTACAGACGGACATCACCCCCAGCATTGCCCGTCTGGTCAGCGCCTGCGACTGTGAGCGGCTGGCCGTGTGCCGGGCACTGGGACTGGAAGTGTCCTCCTGGTTGCCTCCCTGCAGAAAACCTACGGTCTGGAGCAAACGGATCTTACGCCGACTTGCTTCAGCACAACGCAGCCTACCGGGCCTCCATGGATCTGGAGCACCGCTTCATCGTGAAAGATCTGCTCTGCGGCATTGTACCGCTGGCCTCCATCGGCGCGGAGCTGGGCGTGGAAACGCCGATCATGAATGCGTTCATCGAAATCGGCTCCGTTGTCTGCGGCCGGGATTTCCGCGCACAGGGGGCCGGACTGCAGAAAAATTGGGATTACATCCGGGGAGAAAACACCGGAACAAATTCGAGCACTGATCCGCTAACCGTGTTCATTCCAGCAGTGTCAGCGGATCCTGCTGAGTGAAAATACCAAGAGGAAAAAAAATGGAGGTTGACGACATGAAGAAGATCTTATCTAGCTTCTGGCCATGGCCACGACCCTCTCTCTGGCATGCGGCAGCCTCAGGATCCCCCCTCTGGCAAGGATCATGGGGATGCCAGCAGACGGAGAGGCCGGCCAGGATCGATGCCGGGTGCGGCATCCGGCACCTTCAACACTGTGGGCGGCCTCTTTGTTCAGTTCTTTAACGACTCGGAACGTTTCGGACAATTCTCCTCCACCGCAACTACCGGCGGCGTCTTAGAATGTCATTTTTATGGCGCGGCGCCTGGGCTTGCAGGCATCATAGGCCAGAGCGTGTTTGTGCAGGCCGTGGACGGCACAGACTCATTTTGCCAAGCGGGCCCGAGACGCGATAACCCTGGTGATTATTGCACCTCTGTACGGCGCCATTTTCCAGCAGTTTGTATCTAAGGATATCCACTCGGAAGCCGATCTCAAAGGGCAAGCTCATTGTCGGCGGCCCGGTTCCGGCGATCTGGCCATTTCGGAGGCTCTGTACGCCGCCATGGGCATGACGTTTGAGGACTTCGAGCCGCTGTATCTGGGCAGCACCGAAGGCGCCGAGACCATGAAGGACGGCCACGCTGACGGCGCCATCGCTCTGACCCAGCTTCCCTTCTCCACCTTTGTGGAGCTGACCAACGCCGACAAGGCGTATCTGATCCCCTGGGCAAGATACCATCGACGCCATGTGTGATCCCCGGCGATCACTCCTATCCTTCCTATTATCCCGCTGTGATCCCTGCCGATACTTATAAGAATCAGACTGAAGAACTGCCCACCTTCGCAACCGGCACCTATCTGTGCTGCCGCGCGGATCTGGGCGAAGAGCTGATTTATGAGATGACCAAATACATGTGGGGAAAACATTGAGCGCCTCAACACCCTCCATGCCGCCGTGGCGGATCAGTGACCATCGACGCGGTGAAGGACATCGAGGGGCATGCCCATCTGTAAGGGGCTGCGGGTGCCGGCCCCGGAGGATCAGGCGGACCGGCACCCTCCTGACAACGGAAGGAGGATTTCGTATGAAGCTGTTTTCAAAGAAACCGGCGGAAGCTAAAAGCGGCGCTTCCGGCGCCGCCAGCACAGAACCCCCAGTGCAGAGCGGGCAGATGAAATCCTGCGGGAATACTCCCGGAGGATAACGAGCGCCAACTGACCAAATGGGTTGCCCGCGTGGTCAACGTATTTTCCCTGTTCATTTCCCTGTTTCTAGTCTACACAGCGGCGTTCGGCCAGCTGCCGGCCATGCAGCAGCGGTCGCTGTACCTGCTGTGTGCCATGGTGATTTTGTTTTTGGTCTATCCGCGTTCAGCAAGCACAGCAAAAAAGGGCGTGGCATGGTATGACTATCTGTTTGCCGCCGCCTCCTTTGGCTGCTGTTTGTATGCGTTTGTCAACTACGAAGATATTTTGCTTCGCTTCGGTATTTCCAATTCCACCGATCAGTTCGTATTTGTGATTCTGGCCGTGCTGATCCTGGAGGGAACCCGGCGTCTAGTCAGTCCCGCGCTGTCCCTGATTACCCTCATTTTCCTGGTCTATGCCTACTTCGGCAATGTCATGCCGGGCATGTTCCAAACCAAGGCCGGCGGTCTTACCCGCATGGCCGATCACATGTTCATGATTCCCGAGGGCATCCGCAGGTCTGGTGCCGGGCTTGTATTACATGAGCGTTTTGTCACCGTGCATCTGCGGAGCAAGAAACTGGGACTCAACGGCATGCCCATGAGCAGCTGCCCAGCGTCCGCCGCCATGAAGAGCCGCCGGGGCCATCTGCTGATCCCTTGCCGCAGTAATCTATCTCATTATCCGCCAGTACACTTATATCTCCTTCGCCGCCCCTGGTCGGCATCATTCTGGTGCTGCTGGGTCTCCCCCACTGAAAAAGGAAACCCGCATGTCCTGAAGCAGATTGCCGCTTTTTGTGGACGGCGGCGAAAACCGCTTCCTCGGTGTCTCCTGCGCCTGTGTGGGCATGATCATTGGTGTGACCACCCCTGACCGGCGTGGGCAACGTTCTGGGCAAACTATGTTCTGACATCTCTCAGGGAAATCTGTTCTTGACCCTAATTTTGGTCATGATTGTGTCCATCATTATGGGCATGGGTATGCCTACAGTAGCCGTATATATTGTGCAGGCTACTGTCACCGCCCCCGTGCTGATGGGTTAGGATTCCCAGCCCCTCACCGCCCACTTCTTCTGCTTCTACCGGCATCATCGCCTGTATCACGCCTCGTGGCTGTTCCTCCATGCCGCGGCGCAACCGCGGGCAGCAACTTTTCTTCCACCGGCTGGGCCGCCTTCAAGATGGCCATCCCCGCCTCTTCTGATCCCATTTGTGTTCGTCTATGAGCCGTATTGTTCACCCGGTGGCAGCAACGTCAATTCCGTTTTTCAATCAAGTGGAAGCGGATATTCCTTGCCTTAGCAGGTGGAATTTGCTGCATCATTCCAAGCATATCACAGACATCATCGGCGTAGCGGTACTGGCCTTTCTGGTCATATCGGAATGCCGCGCAAAAAAACTGGAACAGACCGCCGTTTCATAAAGAAAGGATGAAGATGCCTTCGCGAGTGACATCAAGAGAAAAATCAACAGTGACCTGGATGATCGCATGACTTGACTGGCAGGGAACCCGCGCGGTGAATATTCCCACCGTCATCGTCACCGGCGGCTACATGAAAACCCCCCGTCATGGACGGAGATTATGTGGACTTCATCGACATTGGTGCCAGCATCTCTAAGGTGAAGGAAGGCAAAATGACGCCGGAAAAATTCGAGCTGATTCACACCTGCGCGCCATGCAGTGGCGCCTGCGGCATGATGGGTACTGCCAACACCATGAGCCTGCTGACGGAGACCATCGGCATGTCCCTGCCCGGCAACGCCACCATGGCCGCCGTGTCCGGCGAGCTTCATCAACAGCCGGGAAGCTGGACGGAAGGTGATGGAGCTGTGGGAGAAGAACATCTGTCCCCGGGATATCATCACGGAATCCGCCATTACTAACGCCATCCGGGTCTGTATGGCTATCGGCGGCTCCTCAACACCATCATCCATTATTCCCGGCTGTGGCCACAGAAGCTTGCCTGGACATGGACTGCAGCAGCATCTACGCCGAAGCCAGCTGCGAGGTGCCGCTTCTGGATCGGCATCCGTCCCAACGGCAAATGCTGTATGGCGGACTTTGAGGCTGCCGGCGGCTTGGGGGCCCTTCTCAACGAGCTGACCAGCAAGCTGGACCTGACAGGTATGACCGTCACTGGTAAAACCCCTGGTGAAAAACATTCAGGGCTGTGGCCAACCGCAGAACTAACGTCGTTCGTCTTCGGCCCAGCTCCTGACAGCGATTTATGGCCTCTATTTTGCAAGGGTAATCTGGTACCCTGCGGGCGCATTTACTCAAGTCCAGTTCCTGCCAAGCCCACAGTTCCGGGGCACCCGTTATGGCCTCATGATCGACAGTCATTGCTGCTTTGCGGGACGGCCATCGAAGCTTGCCGGTTCTCATCCTATCAGGCGTCAAGGCTGGTCCGCGTTTCTGTGGCGTCACCACCGCCCCTCAAGGCAGCCACCAAAGATGACGTCGCCACCGTCACCGACGGACGGCTCTCCGGCGCGGCATCCGGCGCGTGCTGGCTACGCCTCCCCGAGGCCGCCCTGCGCGGCGCCGCTGTGCGCGCCGTCCGGGACGGCGACTGGATCCTACGACATTGAAAAGCGGGAGTTGACCATTGGGCTTTCTCCGACGAGGAGCTCAGCGCCGCATAATGAGGCCGAGCTCCCGGCTGGGAGACAAGACAGGCTGGCTGTCCATCTATCCAGCGCTGCGTGGGTTCCATTTTGAAGGGGGCAACCCCTTGGAGGAAATTGTGGGACATAACTGCTATTGGGAGGTGGCCGTCTCACCGGTCAACAGATTATGAATGAGCGAAATCAGGCAGTGAATTGCTGATGCTGCTCTCCGCCCTATCCTTTTTCCCTGATGATGCAGGCGGTGGTCAAACTCTCCGCCACCAATATCGGCACCATGGAACGGGTCTTTTTGCCCGCAACCTCATTAGCATGGCAATCTCCTTTTGTCCTGCTGCAGCGCAGTCACCTGCCGCTGCTGGGCGGTCGAAAATACCAGCCGAGCCCTGCTGGCCCGGTCGTTTTTCGGTTTTCATCGGCGTGGTCATGCTCTTTTATGCCACAGCCGGCGCCCGGCAGGCCGATATTGCCGTGCTCAACCGCACCTCTCCCATCTGGGTGAGCCTGTTTGCTTTGCTGATCCTGCGGGAACGGATCTCCAAAGTGCAGATCGGTATTTTGCTCTGTCTTGCGGAGCTGTCGCGGCCATACGCCCCTCCCTTGACTCAACACACTGCCTCTGTGACCATTTCTCCCACAGCCCATTCCTGCGGCCCGACTACACCGAAGGAAGAAGAACAGATTCGCGGCTGTTTTGAGGAAGCAAAAGAAAACACGCTGGGAAGCGGCGGTTTCGGCCCATGGACATGGTCCTGCACTGGCGCTTCCTGTGGCCCATCCGGGATTTTGCCCCTGATGAACCAGATTTTGATGAGTACTTTCTGACGCAGATGTCCCCACCACCCACCAGCGTCATGGAGTGACCGCCCTAAATTTCTCTTGAAATTCAGGCGGTGGCTGGTGTTAAAGACTGACCTGTGAGCACATAAACCCGACACCGGACTGCTTTGGCTTTTTGAATCATGGTGCGTACATGGACTTTCAAAGTAACGCTGGACCGCCGGAACGATCAGGACAGCACCAGCGGCGGCAATTTTACTTTGGGTGATCTGCGGGCTGCTGGAGAAACTGCTGGGGCCTGCCAAACGATTTATCACAGTGCAGCTACAGGAAAAGATGGCGGCGAGGTGTTTCAGGTCCTACCTTCAGCATGATCGGTGCAGACATTGATTCAAGAACGGTTTGGTGGTGACAGCATGGTAAGGATGTTCTGGGCTTCTGGACAGAGGCACCAGAACGCCCTAGATGTGTCCAATCAGCGTCTGGCAGTCAGCCAGCGTGTGAGGCTGCTATCCGGCGAGGTGCCCTAATCCCACTAAATGGATCACGGAACTGTTCCGTTCCCATCTGTAATGCGGTGCCGCTCCAGCTTTTCGCCGAAACGATGGCGATGCTGCATTGGCTGCCATCCACGCGCGGCCTTTGGGAGGGAAGTCAACGGCGCAGAAACCATCGAGAGAGAATCCCTCTGCGTGACTCACTGGGGACTCTCGGGGGAAACCCATTGCGAGCTGCTTTCTTGCACCTCTTTCGTCAAGTCTCCGGACCGGTACTGGCGGCACTCGTGACGCAGAAATCTGGGTACCTGTCGCAGTTACGCCAACAGTTGGCAGCATGTCCTCGGTAATCTCCAGCGCCCGAGGATCGCTATCTGGAAGCATCCGGAGCGCTGGGCCTCCATCAACTCACGACTGACATAAAGGTATAAAATTAGTGCATCGAAGTTTGTCTCCCGCCCTTTGTAGGCAAACATTTTGGCCTACAAAGGCGGATTTTTGTAGAGGAGCCGAAGAGGATGGTGTGGCAGCCGCGCCCTCCAACGGCAAAGAATCTCAGAGCAGCGCATCCCAGTACCACATCGAGCAGGTGTATAGGGTCAAGCTACTATTACAATGTTGAGCGAGTAAATCAACTTGAAGTCCTTATCCTAGAAATGGATGAAATCAATGTCATATAGGTACAGACTTCACCTTCCACCACTTCGGCATGTTCCATAAGACGGCGGGTGGTTTCTGATCCATCTTCACCAATCAGTAGCTTTCCGTAGACATCCCTCTAAATTGAACAGCGTCATAGGATAACCGCCCATTTCCTGTAGGACATGCTGCTGGTGGCCCTGATCTTTAATTTGCTCAGATCATAGTCCCCCAGGACCGATCAGGACTCTGTTGGGATTTACTTTTTTTCCCGGCTCTTAAGGAAGGGCTCCCTCCTGGAATTATTTTGCGTTGAAAACGGATCGTTGCACAAAGGAGACTTTGCCATACTACCTATCTGGCATAGCAGGAATGCAGCCTTGTATTTCACCATATTCGACGGGAAATGTTTGAGGCGCTATATGTAAAGAAAGATAAATCTAATATAATGATTTCTGGGTAAGCTTGTGGGTATGACGTTTTTGACTTAAAGTGGCTTTGATATCCGGCGTCTTGACCTGGCTCGTCCAGCCGTCCAATCTCAGGGGGTATTTTTCCTTCTATATTACGAGGCTGCTTGTAGCTTTGCCCTTTTAACTTTGAAGGAATTTGCTTTGCATCTTCTTCTGAACAGGTTTCGGTACCAATGAGAGGTTTTACCGCCTGGAACGCATCATATATGGTTTTTGAAGCCCGTTAGGTACGACAAAGAGACTGTTTGGGGAGTGACAACTGTTCCTGTAATAGGCTTATAGTCAGAAGGACCATAATACTTTACTTTGCGGTATTTAGGCTTGTGGCCATACTTTCTCAATACATGATCAATCATTTGACGCAACTGATCGGGAAAAAAGGTTCTGTACTGGAAAAAGTCATGTCATCCACATACAAAGTGAATTTGCAACCGCATTGTTTTGCTAAATCAGAGATTTCTGAAAACATATCGGAGTAAGCATAGAATGCCATAAGCTGACTTGTTGGACACCCGGTTGGAATGCCACCACTGTATGTTATAATGTTCGTCAGGATCTCAGCCACATCAGGGGAAGTTTTTGTTTCTGCACGAAAAACTGGTATACAGGTTCTCGTGTACAGTTGTCATAGAATTTCTTAATATCAATAGTCAGAACATATTTCCCGTTCAAATGCGCTTTCCCGTTGTCTATATAGCACTTGCTTTTTCTCCAGAAATGGAGCCATTCAGGCCGGATGACTCGGTGAAGCAGATAAAGGAATAAAGGATTTGCGCTGGATAGCTTTTAAGTGTCTTATCAGCAGTTCTTTCTCTTTTCCTCAAAGTGCTTTTTTTATCTATTTCAAATTTGTGATACCGATGATGCTATCAATCGTTTTGAGACCACCAAAGGTCAAGACACAGAAGATACTCAAGACGCCTTTTTGTCCGGCATTTATAAAGAGCGCATTGAGTTATGTCATATTTTTTGATTGGTACTTTATTCTTCATCTGGATCACCTGTTGCCGCAGACATATTTTGTATCAGGTGTGCCATCATATTTCTTTGATAAAAGCAGTTTCCTTTTGCCGGACTTTTCTGCTTCATCCATATTTTCAGAAAGTAATATCAAAGAGGACAATCGGATACTGTAAATATCCGCATATTTTTGGAGAAGTCCAAAGATGGTTGCTTTTTTGTTATTTTCAATTTCTGAAAGATAACTTTGCGGAGATGCCAAGTTCGAACTCATTTCACTGGCCTTATATCCATAAATAATGCGCACACGTTTCAGTACATCTCCGATCATGCTTGTCACCTCCCAGCTACTCCAATTCTGATTTATAATACAAGCCGTTTGGCCTAATAAACAAAAAAAATTAGACGGGCTTCCGTTTGCTGCACCACCTCGCCTTACTTCTTAAACATCTCACAGAAGCACTGGATGATTTGTAAAAATCACCAGCAGCACTTCAAAGTGCTCTAAACGCCAACCGAAATAAGGTTTTGCGCCATTTGCGCTTGAACTTGAAACGGTGAGAACTTGGGGGTTCGACGAGTTGCTGGGACTATCCTGCATGAACAGCGATTTTTTATACTTGTTCATAGTATACCTCTTTCGAGGGTCACGAAATATGTTGATGACCCTCCCGGGAAAGAGTTGGTGCATACAGGACAACCCATCTAATTTCTTTGGGCAGGGCCTAAGCACCCGGCTTGGGCCATGCCGGGCGACGGCGCATCGGGCGGTCAAGCCGTGTGCCGCCCCCGTGGGTAGAACACCTTCAAGATGTTCCGCGAGTGCTTATGCACTCCAATTTAGGGGCTAAGACCAGTAGGGGGCTTATGCCTCTACTTCGCAAATAGCAAATTTTCGCGAAGGCGTTTGTGTATCAGAGCCACGG
>VOFI01002963.1_pt1 | contig 18585 bp, 28 predicted proteins | sample 5384131 | NCBI WGS metagenome assembly VOFI01 (sample SAMN12384728, study PRJNA508395) | human gut metagenome | isolation source: healthy gut H | host: Homo sapiens
GGGGATCAGCCAACGATTGCCCTGCTTTTTCGCACCGGCAATTCTCCCATTCTTGCAGAGCGTCGCAACTCTCCGCTCCGTTATATTCCAGCGCACTGCTGCCTCTCTTACCGAGATCATTTCAGCCATGGGGGATACCTCCACGCATAAAATCACAAGTACATTATACCCAAACAAAAGAACAATGTCAACAAAGTTCGGAACAATGTCGTTTCAAAACAGCATTGTTCTTTTCTGCACACAAAACAAGCGGAGGCCATCGACCTCCGCTTGCTTGTTACCCATATACAATTTCCTGCATCACGACCTCGTTTGCCCGATGTCGGATGCCGTTCATCTTCCGCACCCACGCCATCGGGTCATCGGCTTTCAAGGCCTCCGTCACGCCCTCGGTGTCTGCGTATTGTTCTACCAACCGAAGAAAGAGTTCCTGCGCCTGCTCCTCGATGTCTGCGAGGTGCCCATCCAGCACCCCGGCAGTCAGCAGGTTATAATACAGCACCCGGTGATGTTCCTTCAGATAGGCTCGCCGCCGCTGGCCGTAAATGCCGATAGGGCGTTCTTCTTCGGGTGGTAAGCAAACATCCGGCAGGCAGTAGTCGCCCTGCCTTGTGTAAGTGCCGCCCAGCTGCTCAAATAGCGATTCCATATGTGATCCTCCCATTTAAAATTTCCCCGGCAGGTCTGCAATGCAAAATGCACCCGCCTTTCGGTTACAGTCTACCAAAACCGAAAGGCAGGTGCGAGTGTGCGAATTTTTAAATCGCAGATTATTTCTTCATCTTCCTGCTGAATTCATTCAGCGTCTGGATATGCCAGAGGCTTTTGCGGGTGATGGAGCGGAAGGTCAGGGAGCAGAAGAAATCCACAAGAAAAATTTTCGGGATGCAGAATTTCAGTCCTTGAAAGGCTTTCAGCGACCCACGGCTGCACCAGTTGTGGACGGTGGTCAGGGGTGTAGCCGGTCAGGGTCACCACATCCTTTACCGTGACCACATCCGGGTATTTGCGCAGCAGCTTTTCATAGTAGCCGTGCATCTGCCGCAGTGTGTCCTCGGGCAGCTCCTTGAGAGCCTCGCCACATAGTGGGTACCGTACCAGCCCTTCGGTGCAGAGTAGAGTTCAGGAAAAATCGCCCGTTCCTCCAAATATGCTTTCACATCCTCTTTTCGGATTTTATAGCACCGGGTTTTCTTACCCGACCACTCGCAGGGCACCTTGCCGCTTTTGAGCAGATGCAGCGCCGTGGACTTGCTGATGTGGCAGATTCGGAAAAATTGCTCCTTGTTCATCACTTCGGGAACGCTGTCCCAGTTTACGGGGAATACATCCATTTGTAACACCTCAAAAATAAATTTTCGCCGGTTGGAAGCTCTATCCTGCGGTGTATGGCCGTCTCCCGAATTTTCTCTCCTATCTTCCCGCATTTCTCTCCAAAATCGGAAAAATGCCGATTTGAACCCACTTTCAAAAAAAGCCCGTCCCGCAAGGCTTTCCGGGCGAAAAAGCCTGATTTCAAGCGACTTTCGGCGGGTACGGGGTTTACTGAAACGACCCCAAAACGGACACCCCCGTCACAGTTGCATAAAAAGACTCGAAATCGAGTTGTCCGCAAGGGCACGTGGGTTCGAATCCCACCCACTCCGCCAGGAAGTCCTTGAAGCACAATGCTTCAAGGACTTCTATTTTTCCCGAAGATTTCTCAATTCCCATCGTCAGCAGCAAAATGGTGCCCATGGTGCCAAGGTTTGTGGTGCCCCGCCAGCGAATAAGATATTCGGAATTTTCCTGCCGTGGTGCCCGAATGGTGCCCGTCACCTCAAAAGCGGCTTATAAAACGCTATATCAAAATACGTGAGTTCTCCACAGTTCGAGAGGTCACAAAAAGAGATTCGCAGCACTGCGGTGCTGCGGCAAGGCGGAGATGCGCGCGATGCATGAGTATCGCGCGCATCTCCGCACTTCATGTTTTCAGACCGGAACCCAGTACCGCTTCATGGTAGATGTTTAGGACATATAGCTTCCTCTCCATTCTCACATCCACATACTGCGCCGTGACGGCTTCCAGGTTGTTGGAGAGCTGGAGCTGAATGCCGATTCCCTTCAGGCTGTGCCCCAGGATCTGTCCAACCGTATAGAAGTCTCCGGTCAACTGATGCATATTGGTTGCTGCCGTGTGCCGCAAATCGTGAAAACGGATGTGGGGCATCTCCGCGTGACGCAGCAGCTGTCCAAAATTCGCGGAGATCCGCTCCCGCCGCTTAGGGGCGCCGTTGGGCTTTGCGAATACAAGGTCGTTGTCAAAGTACGGATTCCCTGACTGCTTTGCAAAACGCTTCTGTTCCTTCTGGAGTTCCAGATGCCGTTCAAAGTATGGTCTGACGAGCGGTGTAATGGGAAGCGTCCGCTCACTGGATTTTACAGGAGCCATCTCAGAAATCACGGTGGTGTTCGCAGGCGTGTTGAATGGGAGCTGCTCCACAACGCCAATGGTATTTTCAGCCAGATCCACATTCCTCCACCGCAGTCCGATGATCTCGCTGAGGCGAAGCCCATACAATCCTCCCAGCACCACAATCAGCTCCCACTCCGTTCCCATGACAACGGCCAGCAGCTGCCGCATCTGGTCTACCGTGTAGGGATCTGGTGTCTTGCCCTGTTTCCCAAACTTCGTCAGAATATCTCTGGCCGGGTTGCTGCTGATGTAGTGATACCGGCGGGCGTGTTCCAGAGAGACCCCCGTGATCCGGGCGCGTATTTGACCGAGGACTGAGAGGCCCTTTTCAGCGAGCTGCCGGTACATATCGTCCAGCATGGCCGGGGAGAGCTGGTTCAGGAATACATCTCCGATATAGGGGAAAATGTGGTTCTTCATGTGGCTCCGGTAGCTGGCCTCCGTGCTGGGGCGGAGATTTGCAGAGCCATGCCGGTCGATCCACTCCGTCATGTACTCCCGCACAGTCATTTTCCGCTGAACAGCAGAGGGCGGCGTGTATGCCGGGTTCGTCAGCTTCGCTTTCATCTCCGCCTCATGCTGCAAGGCGTCTTTCTTTGTCAGGAAGCCCTTGCGGGAATATGTTTTGCTCTTTCCGCCGGACTTGTACTTGACATTCACGTCGTACACAGTGCCGGCCTTTCCGGTGAGTTCTCCCGCGCTGTTGCGCTTGTTTTTCACGGTCCGCTCTGTAACAGCCATGTATCATTCCTCCTTCCTTTTAGAGGTGGGCGGTGGTTTGCTCTCCAAGCAAACCACCGCCCACCTACTCTTGACGCGCCTAGGGCCAGATGGTAAAATCAGGGTAACGCATCCTTTCAGGCCGCAGCCGGTACTTTGGCCCGCTTGTAATAGTCCAGCAGAGCCTGGACGGTTGTCAGCCGCCGGTTGCCGACTGGCAGATACTCCAACTGCCCATCCTCCATCAGCTGGCGGATGCGGTTGACGCCGAGGCCGCTGATTTTTGCTGCTTGATCCGGGGATAAGAAGAGCGGGAGATCTTCACGCTTTTTCTTGCTGGGCATCGTCTTCCTCCCTCTTTGAAATGATATGTGGTCCACCTTCCGTGGAACTTTCTCCCCTTAGCCACGCAGGCGTTCGAGGCTGTTGTTCCAAAGTTCCATGGGATTCGCTTTTTCTTTAGAGAATTCCCACATGTCCTTGCCGGTTCTCTTTTCCGATACGGATGCGCTTGGCGTAGACGCCTGGAATTCCAGACAAAAGGTCATGGAACTGGCTGAGTGAGAGTGCCTCCAGCCCATTCTGTGCGCAATAATCCACGAATGCCGCAAAGAGGTCCGTATTGAATACGCGAGCCTCCGGGGAGAGGATACAGCGTTCCTTTATAAAGCCGGACAGGACGTTTGATCGATTGACAAACGATTCCAGAAATGCCTTAGAATCCTCCGGTAGAGCAAACACAAAATTCCGTTCCATGAGGTCCTGCAAGGCATGAATCGCAAGGGTCACGATGGAGTCCGCCTCTTTGCAAAGCCTATCCAGCAGGCTCTTATCCTGTTTCTCCGGCGGGATGCTCTGGTTGAAGAGCAGAACCACGAGCCGGTTCGCAAAGGCGGCGGTGGTATCCGCCTCTGTCGTTCGCGGCAGCGTGTTGCCCGCGAATAGCAGCTTGCACCGGGGGATGAAATAGAAGAGGTTCTTTCCCTTTGAATTCGCCCGTGATTCGGTCGCTGCCGGTGACAGACTTGAAAATGGAGATGTCCCGCAAGGCCCTCCCTGCGATCTCGCCGGCGATATTGACCTTCTTCCCCGCCAATTCTGCCCGGGAAAACCGTTCTCCCAGCTGATGAAGCGGTATGTTGGACACGAGCGATGGATCAAATAACCGACTGATGAACTCGGCGATGACACTTTTTCCGGAATTTGGTTGGCCTTGTATGAAGAAAGCACACTTGCCGACGGTCAGGTCCGAGCAAATGTAGCCGATCATCTCCAGAAGCAGCTGCCGCTTTTTAGGGTCACCATCGAGAGAAGAACGGCAGAAATCTTCGAGAACGGGACATTTGATTTGCATTCAGGATCTTCCAGGTAACTGGCCTTGATCTGGTAAGTAAAGCGGAACCGGGGATCGTGCTCCAGCAGCTCGCCAGATTCCAGATTGAAAACCCCATTTTCCAGATTCACCAGTTCTTTGCTCTGGTTGAACTCGTCGCGGCAGCACCGCAGGTCTTCCCGCCAAGTCAGGCGTTGGGCGATTTCGCGGAGATCGTTCGCCAAAAGACTCCGGGTCGTGATTTCCGGGAAGAAGTTTGCAAGCCATGCCGTCAGTTGGGGAATAGGCTGGTAGCAGCCCAGCTCTTCATCGTAGGCAAACGGCTCCGCCATCCTCGGTGAACATGAGAAGTTTAGCTTTTGAGACCTGCTCCACCAGATCGGAGAAGAAATTCGCCCGCTTCCGAGGGCTTTTGGCCGTGGGAGCCGGCGGTTCAGGCTCCTTTTTTCTCCGGAAGCCCCTGGCGCTCCCGTCGGGCGGCTTCCTCCGCCATCTCGCGCATACGTCCACAGAGATCCTGCGAATCGTCATCCTCGTTCTCCCAATCAGGGAACAGAAATTTCGTACTCATCTTGACTCCTCCAGATAGTGTGTAGTAGCCGGCTCGAGAGCTATCATATACAAACTCGGCAATTGCCGCGAACGCTTCTTTTTTTTCATGCGGCTTATTTTGGTTTTCAGAGGACAAATCAGAATACAGAGGGGGCTCAATTTTGCTGTGCCCCTCTGTATTCTGATCTGATTTAGGGATATTCACCATATTTTTTCCTGTTTTACGGCCCGCTTTTTCTACGAATTAGTCGCCTGAATTAAATTAAGCAATGCTAAAAAAGGAAGAGTTCTATGAAAAATTGGGAGATTATAGCATCTCTTTTGGAACGAGAAGAACATGCCTTAGGCTCCGTCGTGGAGTATATGATACACGGATATCAGTCACGGAATATTCCAGCACAAAACATCCGCGAAGAAAGCAATAGTGAATGTCCAGCAGATAATGAGTTATTGATGCCTTGTAAGAATACACAAACCTTCTGGGAAACTATAGAGCGTGAATTTGAACATCACTTTCAAGATATCGATGCGCATTTCAATAAGCTGTTTAAGCTGCGGACCCGGCGACCAGGAGCGAAGAAGCTTCAGCCATTAGACCCATGGTGGTATCTTGAAGATTTGGAAGACTCTTTTGAAGATGTCAAAGAATATTTGCTGATAAGAAATCGCACAAAATGCGAGTGCCTTTTTAAAAAATTAAAAACGAAATCAAAAAGGGCATGGAGCCTACACCCCCTACTTGTCCGAGTGTTCTTGGAAGCATACCATTAGAACGAAAATTCAGGTATGTTCATCAAATGCTCAATTTGGAAGAATCGGCTGTTTGTAGTCTTTTGCCCTTCCTCTTGACTGCTTATATATGCAATTTTAGTAAAAATTTTTTTATTCTGAGAGGGAGTACCTCTGTCGAGAACGCCTTTATCAATGAAGAATGCGGAGTTCCTCTTTCGCAATATAATTTTATTATCGAATCCCTTAAATCATTGAGCCGAATATTTGGCTTTAAGGATTTCTTTACCGAAATCAAGGAAGTGGAACCCCCTAAAAATAGTGAAATGGTGCGTCCTGCGGTATTTCAGCCTTCATCTTTTCCAAATTTAGAGGATCGCCACATACGGGATTTAGTCTTTGAAACATGGTGTGTTGTGATTTACAAATACTTAGCAGGTAATACAGATCCTGTTTGTAATTCTCTTTTGGATAAAATAAGCTTCTCTGACAGCTATATTTTATATCTGTATTACAATAATCAACACCTATACAGTCACTATTTGGCGGAAAGCGGAACATATTCGGACTCCGAGATTCTATCTGATATTTTCTTGCGTTATGAGGGGCATTAATATTTAGCTACGGTTGCAGAGAAAATATTCGACTGCTTCCAAAAGTCAAACGCCAAGAGTGCCCAATCCGAACTGCCGGCAGCTCCCCCCGTTTTCAAGAGCCTGTACATGGTGTTTTTCCCCACACCGAGAAGATCCATGGCCTCGGCGGCGGTCAGCACCACCGGGAGATGTTCCTGCTTATAGATGTCCAGGGTTTCTTTGTATTCGTTATGATCCATTTCCAATTCCTCCATTCTGCGTGATTATCCCCCTGTTTCCCGGATAGCGCCTTGTTTGCTTTTTCCTGTCCCTTTCAAAGAAATATCATTCTTATAGAGCGGCGGCGATTGCTGAATGCCTTTGGCATTCAGCAATCGCTTTTTCATTTTGAAAGGAAAAAGGAGGAAAACCATGCTGAACACACTGCTTTCCGTGATCCGCGCCATTCTGGTGGAGCTGGTAGACCAGCTGCTCCGCAAGGTCTGCACCCTGGGGTGAAGACCGACTCCAGGAGAAATATCCTGGGGATCATCCTGGCTGCCGCCGCTGCCATCTTGTGTACGATCATCGATCAAGTGATGAAGGAGGAATGAGTTATGAAAGAAGAAACCTATATCTGCGCGATTTGCGGACGTGAATACCCCATCTCCCAGCGGGAAGAGTTCGACGGGCAATTCCTTTGCCCTCGCTGTTTTGCAGAGGAAACCGTGACCTGTCATGTCTGTGGAGAACGGATCTGGACCGACGATAATGCCGGGAACAGTGACACGCCGCTCTGCGAGCGTTGCTATGACCGCTATTACGCCAACTGCGTCCGCTGCGGGGAGCTGCTTCACAACGACGAAGCCTACTATGACCGGGATGACCCGGACGAGGAAGAGCCGCTCTGCCATGCCTGCTATACCCGGACCGCCGGCGACCGGGCCATTCAGGACTACTGCTACAAGCCGGAGCCGATTTTCTATGGAGACGGCCCCAGGTTCTTTGGCGTGGAGCTAGAAATCGATGGAGCCGGGGAGTACGGCTCCAACGCCAAAAAGCTCCTGCGGATCGCCAATGAAGAAGAGGAACGGATCTACTGCAAGCATGACGGCTCCCTGGAAGAAGGATTTGAGATCGTCACGCACCCTATGTCCCTGAGCTACCAGCTCCAGCAGATACCCTGGGAGCAAATCTGCAAAGAAGCTGTGAATCTGGGCTACACCAGCCATCAGGCCGGGGACCTGCGGCCTTCATGTCCATGTGAGTCGCTTGGCCTTTGGAGAGACCGAGGAACATCAGGATGCCGCCATCGCCCGTGTCCTCTACTTTTTCGAGAAGCACTGGGAAGAGCTGCTGAAATTCAGCCGCCGCACCCAGCACCAGCTGGATCAGTGGGCATCCCGGTACGGCTATAAGGAGCAGCCCATGGAGATTCTGGATCACGCCAAGAAGGGGTATCACGGCGGGCGCTATACCTGCGTGAACCTCACCAACCGGGACACCATCGAATTCCGGATGTTCCGGGGAACCCTCAAATTCAACACCCTGATCGCCACGTTGCAGCTCGTTGACCGGATCTGCAACGTGGCGATCTATCTGTCTGACGATGAACTGAAAGCTCTGTCCTGGACCTCCTTCGCCTCCGGCTGTCAGGCTCCGGAGCTGGTGCGGTATCTGAAAGAGCGGCGTCTGTATGTCAATGAGCCGGTCATGGCGGAAGTGGAGGTGTGAAGATGTGCTGTCTGTTTGGACTGATCGACATGGAGCTGCGCTTCACCGGGAAGGAGAAGTCCAAGCTGCTCCATGCACTGGCCTCTGCCAGTGAGGCCAGGGGAACGGATGCCACCGGTGTGGCTTACGATTCCGGCAGGAATCTCCATATCTATAAGAAGCCCATTCCCGGCCACAAACTGAACTTCTACGTCCGCGACGACTCCCGCTTCGCCATGGGCCACACCCGGATGACGACCCAGGGCAGCGCCAGGAGAAACTACAACAACCACCCCTTCCGGGGGATCACGCAGACCGGAACCTTTGCCCTGGCCCACAATGGCGTTTTGGACAATGACATCAGTCTGCGGAAGAGCCTTCATCTGCCCAATACTAGGATCGAGACGGACAGCTACATCGCCGTCCAGCTGATCGTGCAGAAAGGCATCCTGAGCTTTGACAGTCTCCGGTACATGGCGGAGCTGCTGGAAGGCTCCTTCACAATTACGGTGCTGGGAGATGGCGGAAGTCTCTACATCGTCAAGGGGGACAACCCCTTCTGCCTGTATTTCTTCCCAGACAGCGGCCTCTATCTCTATGCCTCTACAGAGGACATTCTTCGTCAGGCTCTCCGGAAGCTTCAAGTACCGCTTGGAAAGAGCCGGAAGGTTCCTGTCCAGTGCGGAGAGATCCTGCGGATCAACCAGACCGGGCGGCACAGCCGGGAGACCTTTGATGACAGCAAGCTGTTCCGGTTCAGATACCCCCGGTTCCTGATGAACGATCCATACTGCCGCAGTTTCCCCCATGCGGAAAAAGACACGACCCATTTGGATGAACTGAAAACCGTGGCGCTGGCCTTTGGGTATTCTCCAGAGGACATTGACCTGCTGGCCGCCCAAGGCTTCACCGCCGACGAGCTGGAAGACCTGTTTTACTGTGGTGAGATCTGATCCATTCCCCATTTGGGAGTGGACGCAAAAAAAGAATCGCTTGTCAAAGCGATTCTTTTTGCGTTCATTGCCATGATAAAGGTTTTCAGAAGCTGTTCCGCATAGGCCTGCTCAGAGGAGGAACAGCTACGGAGCAGCTGCGTGATGGGGCTGGAACTCTCGGTGTTCTCCCTGCCAAAAGGATGAAATCCGTGGACAGGCGCAGGACCTCAGAGATCCGGCACAGGGTCTGGACGGACATCCCCTTGACACCCAGCTCAATATCCGAGCAGAACTTAGGCGTCACGTCCAGCAGCTCAGCGAACTGCTCCCGTGTGTAACCCAGAAATTCCCGCTGCCTGCGAATTCTCCCGCCGATTGATACCCAGTCCATAACGCCCCTCCGTTTTTCCTCAGTTTAACCCGGAGAGTTTTATCTATAAATGAACTTGTGGGGTTGAATGGATATAACTTTTAGGGTATAATGACGTTGAACTTTCAGCGCAATTTTTTACATGGACAAAAAGTGTCTATGTCCGCTGCTATGATAGAGACAGGAGGTGGTGGCGTGGAGACAGACAAGAACAGCCGCCTGCTGTATCTCTATGAGATGCTGGTCCGCGGAGAGGGATTGCAGAAAAAAGAAGCCGCTGCTCGCTTTGGTGTCAACGAGCGCAGCATCCAGAGGACATCGACTGCCTGCGTAATTTTTTTGCCAGTCAGGAGCCGCCGCAGGAGATCCTATACAAGGCGAAGGAGCAGCGGTATGAGCTGACCTCCGCCGCCGGGAGCTTTCTCTCCTGCGGGGAGCTGCTGGCGGTGTGCAAAATCCTGCTGGACAGCCGCTCCATGCCGAAGGATGAGATGGAGCCGATTCTGGATAAGCTCCTGAGCCGGTGTGCCTCCCCGCAGAGCCGGAAGCTCCTGGGCCAGATCCTGGCGAACGAGCGGTTCTACTATGTGGAGCCATATCATGGGAAACGGCTCTCGAACCAGCTTTGGACACTGGGACAGGCGATTTGGAGCCATTCCGTGGTCGAGGCAGTCTATCGCACCCAGCAGGGAGAGCGGAAGAGCCGACGGCTCCAGCCTGTGGGCCTGCTGTTTTCGGAGTTCTATTTCTATCTGACCGCTTTTATTGAGGGCATCGACCGGGCAGAGCACTTTGAGAATGCCGATGATCCCTTCCCCACGATCTACCGGGTGGACAGGATCGAGAAGCTCCAGGTGCTGGACGAGCACTTCAGGTGCCATACCGCCGTTTCTCTGAGGGGAGTTCGGAAGCGGGTCCAGTTCATGTACGGCGGGACGTTTTATCTATAAAGGGCCATCCGTGGAGGGGCAGTCTCCACGGCTGGTTTAGTTGATATTTTTCTAGTAGGTGCACCGTGTAATTTGGAAAGACTGCCCCAAAGCGTCATAATGGAAAATGGACGGATGCGCAACGCCTGCGATTCAGATGAAGCCTGTAAAAAAATTTGTGCACCGAGCCAAAAAAAGTGGATGGTCGCAAGTAGATGACCTGTAAAAAAGAGAAAAAGTGGAGGCAACCGTTGCAACGTAGTGCAATTGGTTATCTGGAAAGACAATATAAAGTCAACTACGACCAGAGATATTCAGCGGATGTGGGCGGTGCATTCAATATGAGTACCAAAAACCACCACATCAAATCTCTGTCACATTCGCCCGATATCATCGGATTGTTTTTCTCAGTCTTAAATCAATTTACATCTACATCTTCGTTTGTGAGCGGGGGAAAACTGGTTACTATCAAAACAGAATCCTTTGAATTGCAAGGCAATAACCTTGTCTCTAAAGTTTTCTGCGGCATTGTAAATTGGTTTGGACACATCATGTCCGATGTTGCGGGAAGTTCTGGTAGTCGCGGTAACATTGGAAGAGGATCAGGTGTGGCGATTCCATTTTTTGAACTCTTCCAATTTTGCAACTTCGGAAAATTCAACATTGGACAGGATAAACAAGATTTGGCCACATTGGCTGTTCGAGCCTTTCAAGAGGGGTACGACGCCCGGTTTGGCATAGCCATGTCGCTTCCTGTACTACTTTGTGAGCTATTGGTCCGTTTTATCTGGATGATAAAGCAGCGATTCTATTTCAAGAAGCCATTAAAGGAGTGCATCCCCACCCAGTCACATACCGACTTGCGCATAATGCTCCTTTTCGGACATGGTACATTATGTTTGATGGATGGGGCAGACGCATTGGTCCGTTCTGGTGGAAATTGGCTAATGTTTTTTACTCGTATGAACATCATCGCATGGGGACGTTTCACGGTGCTGGTGCTAAAGGAAATTTGTCTCAGGGCTGGTATTCAAGCGCCTCTGCAAAAGCAGTTGGATGCCTATAGGAGAATCACCGCATCAACCGCCCAATACCAACCGCTTGAAAGTTATATTGACTGCATCGAAGATGAAAAGAGCCTCAATTTCTTTTTGAAAAGAACATGGTGGAGCTTGGAATTTCGATTCCCTGGGGAAGGTGATTTTGACACTTTTATGAGGGATAAGAGCTTCGGCATCTGATTTACGAATGAGCAATTGATATGTTTAGTGTGATCGTTGTGGAGCCTGCTGTCGGCACCTGGATATATCTAAGCTGTATGCAGAGCTGGATCGGGGCGATGGCACCTGCAAATATCTGTCTGGAAATCTGTGCAGCATTTATGAGAAACGTCCATTGCTGTGCAGAGTAGACGAGAGCTACCAGAAATTCTTCAAGGAAGTGATGCCTATCGATACATATTATCGCCTGAACCGCGAGGCCTGCCAAAGACTAAAGAATTTAGAAAAATAGGAGGAATTTACGATGCCATTACCTTTAATTTTAGGAGCTGCAGCAGCAGTTGCCGGAGCAGCTGGTGTTGGGAGTGCAATTCATGGTGGAGTTAAAATGAAAAAGCCAATGACACCATGAAGCAAACTCAAGAGGCACATACAGCCAATGTCAGGCGGTTTGAGATAAGGAATGAACGTTGCACTGCTGCCATGGATCGTCTGGGAAAGCTGGAGCTGGAGATTCTGCAGAGTTTTCAGAAGTTCTCAGACATTTTTGAGCGCATCCAGAATAAGCCGGAGTTCCGCGCTTTCAAGCACGGTGACGTCACGATTCCAACATACAGTCCAGAGGATCTGAAAAGGTGTCGGTCGGTGCTGGTGTTCTACTGGGAGGGCTGAGTGGAGCAGCTTTGGGAACTGCCGGTGGGTTTGCTGCTGCTGGTGCTACTACTGCTGCCGTTATGGCTTTGGGTACTGCCTCCACAGGCACTGCCATCGCCTCGCTTAGTGGTGCAGCTGCCACTAACGCCACGCTGGCTGCCCTGGGTGGTGGTGCACTGGCTGCCGGTGGCGGCGGTATAGCTCTTGGAACCACCATTCTTGGTGCCACCACTCTGGGCATGGGTCTCCTGGTAGGCGGCATTATCTTCAACTTTACCGGAAACAAGCTCTCAGCCAAAGCGGACGAGGCTATGGAACAGATGAAAAAGCCAAGACAGAAATTGACCGAATCTGTGCCTATCTTGAATCTTTGCACATGACAGAAGAACGGTTCGAAAAAGCTCTGTCTGCTACTAACAATGTGTATATGCGACATCTCGCCCAACTGGGCAACTTGGTGATTCTTACCGGAAAAACTGACTGGAACGAATTTACCGATTCGGAGAAGCTTATGACAGAGAACACTGTCCAACTGGTAGCTCTCATCTTCCAGATGTGCAAAGTCCAGCTCGTTCTCTCCAGTGGCTCCACTACCGAGGTCAATCGAATTAACCAGGTCGACATTGATTTGGCTATCAATAGTTCCGATGCGTTCCTGAAAGAAAAGGGACTTACAGCTCTGACTTGATAGAAAGTATAGAGGTTTAAGACAAGTCTACGCCCTCCGCTCCCACATCGTCAAAATTTTGGCCTTCGGCGCCCTGTCGGGAAGGCGTCAAATGAAGGCCTACAACCCCCGTCCGGCCAGGGGGTTGCACGGCCTTCATTTGACGCGGCTCAAGCCGCGATGTCTCTGACGTTACCCTGGGGAGGATAATCGCTTGACGTGGTGCCGAAATGGTGCTTTGGCTGATCTGGGACGATATGAAGTCAGAAATTCACCAGTGTGAAGAAAAAATGGAATTCTTCTATTATATAGCTACTTTCCATGGCAAAAATAAAACGTTATGCACAAATATGAGCAAATATTTTATGCATTATTCATGTCATCAATCGCAGTGAGGGTGAACGCACATTTTATCGGCGAAAAAACGAGTTTGAACTGGGCTTTGACAGGCTATGGCCACAGCTGGTAGAGCGTGGATTGGTAAAGCACAAAGAGTTTCAAGCCATCCTGAATAAAACGGAGTTTAAGTATTCTCTCAAACGAGCCTTACAGATAAACAGATTGCCACCTTGACAAATATTGTAAATGCCATACATACCAGCGCATCACAAAAACAACGAAAGGCAAAAAAGGCTAGGCCCATACTTCTGGAAGGTGATGCAGGAACCGGAAAGACGGTCATTGCATCCTCTTTGTTCTATCACCTTAAGACGAACCCTGATTTCAACGGAAAGCAAGTCGGTTTGGTATTTTCCAATTCTGCCACACGAAGTGAACTAAGATCTGCATTTAAGCGTCTGCCTGGGGGCTATGATAAAGAGATTATTAGCCCAATTGATGTTACAAAAAAGCATTATGACATTATCATTTGTGACGAGGCGCACAGATTACGAAGAAACAAAAATCTGGGTATGTATATTACTAATTTCCGAAGCGGCAACACTAGGCTGGGGTTGGATGATACGCATGACGAATTAGACTGGCTTGTGAAAAACTCCGATTGTCTTGTGTTGCTCTACGATAGAAAGCAAATTGCGTGTCCTTCTGATATTCCTTACGATGTTTTTCATCAACGCCTTGATATTTCACATTGTGGTATCCGTCCGGTAGAACTACAGGATCAGATGCGTATTCGCGCCGGAAACGACTACGTTCCCTATATTCATGCCGTATTGAATCAAAAACAGCTCTCCGCTTTAAATTTCAAAAACTATGAATTCAAGATTTTTTGCTCCTTTAGCGATATGATTGAGACTCTTGATATGAAAGAAAAGTCTGTTGGCTTGTGTAGATTGTGTGGAGGGTATGCTTGGAAGTGGATTGCGAAAGACTCTCCTGATAGACCGGACATATCTATCGATGGAGTTGATGTATGGTGGAATCGCCAGACTGGCGGATGGCTTAGAAACCCGAACGCAAAGCAGGAGATGGGCAGCATATATTCATTGCCTGGGCTTGATCTGAACTATGCTGCGGTAGTTATTGGCCCGGATTTGTATTATGATACTGAAAGCAGAGAAGTTAGAGTTAATCGAAAACACTTTTTGACAATAAAGTGAAACGGTCTGTAGCAGATGATGAATTAAAAAACTATATTCTCAACACTTACGCAGTTCTGCTGACTCGCGGAATATTAGGAACCTATGTATATGTTTGCGATGATGCTTTGCGCGAATATCTAGGGAAGTTTATTCCGATAGTTAGATAAGAGTGTTACTAAAAGATATACGTTGAGAATAAGGCCAGCGCTGAAATTCAACGCTGGCCTTATTATTTAAACATTGGTGCCACTCAACACAGCCCTATGGTATGTATCAAGCACCACCTGTTTCCGATCCAGACGCACATCTACATACTGAGCGGTGACAGACTCAAGGTTATTGGAGATTCCGAGCTGGATACCGATGCCCTTCAAGCTGTGCCCCAGGATCATACCTACGGTATAAAAATCGCCTGTAAGCTGATGCATGTTGGTTGCTGCCGAATGTCTCAAGTCATGAAAACGCATATGAGGCATCCCAGTGTGCCTCAGAAGCTGACCAAAATTCGAGGATACCCGCTCCCGGCGCTCCGGTGCCCCGTTGGGCTTGGCGATAACCACATCATTGTCATAGCAGGCTTGTCCCGCTCCGGTCAGCAAAGTTCTCTGTTCGGCCTGTAATGCCAGCTGGCGCTGAAAGTATGGCAGAGTAAGGTCTGTGATCGGCAGGACACGATCACTGGATTTTACAGGAGCCATTTCATCAATGGTCACTGTTCCCGCCGGTATTCCGAACGGCAGCTGCTCAACCACAGCAAACGTCTTGGATTCAAGATCAATATTTCTCCATCGAAGACCAAGAATTTCAGACAACCGAAGCCCATAAAGGCCTCCGAGAACCACGATCAGTTCCCACTTGGAACCAGCCACATTGGCAAATAGTGTGCTCATTTGCTCGGTCGTATAAGGGTCAGGAGTCTTGCCCTGCTTGCCGAACTTAGTGATAACGTCCCTTGCAGGGTTGTTTTCGATGTAATGGTACTTCCGTGCGTGTTCGAAAGCAACCCCTACAACGCGATGGGCATATTTCACTGAGCTATGGGAGAGACCTTTCTCGTACAACTGCCGGAACATATCATCCAGCATGGCAGGAGTTACCTGCCCAAGCGGAACGCTTCCGATATACGGAATCACGTGATTACGGATATGAGACCTGTAGCTGGCCTTTGTACTGGGACGGAGATTAGCATTTCCGTGCCGCTCGACCCATTCCTCCAAATATTCCTCCACAGTCATTTTCCGTTGGGCAGCTGTAGGTGCAACATAGGACGGATTTGAAAGCTTGTTTTTCATGGCTGCTTCGTACTGCAAGGCCTCTTTTTTTGTGGCAAAACCTTTCTTGGAATGTGTTTTCTGCTGTCCGTTGACTTTGTGCTTGATGTTCACGTCGTAAACTATACCGGGTTTCCCGGTTAATTCCCCGACACTGTTACGCTTATTTTGAACGGTTCTTTCTGTAATAGCCATTTTTGCCTCCTTATAGTTGGATCAGAGTCCCGGAAGGCGTGTGCCTTCCGGGACAGATTTGATTATGCGCTCTCCGCATTCATTTTCTGGATAGCGTCAAACCTCGCCTTAATAGCAGGCTTAGAAGGTGTCTTATGGGTTTCGTAATAGGCCCAGATGGCATTGACGCTGAGTAAGCGGTGGTTGCCGATCTGCAGGTATTCGATTTCCCCCTGTGCCATCAAGGTTCGCAGAGTTGCCTCGCCGATCCCGGAAACCTTTGCCATCATACTGGCCGGCATCAGCATCGGGAGCAGTTCAGGCGGGTCAGATTTCATTTTCTTGGCCATGGCTATTCTCCTTGGGTATTCAGGGGAAGCTTATTGGCAAAGTAAATCTTCCCGGGTTTGAGGAACTCCGGTATAGCCCGGTTCAGCGGGGCAATTTCCCACAGATGGTCGGTTGCTTCGGCTGTTGCCTCGGCAATGCTGCCGAATGCTTTGGTGTAATGTGCACCACGGAAGTACTTGTGCAGGCAATACCTTGCGTGCTCATAGGAATACTCAATCATAACAGCATTATCTCCGAAAACCGCATAAATTCTCATTTCACTTGCCCTCCATCCTTAAGTCGTATTCCTTTTATGTAATTTTGGGATTTCCACCACCGGGCAATCTCACCCGACCATGTTCAATAGGATGTTTTTGAGAAACAAACCGAGTAAATAACCGGGAAAAAGCGTTATCGTTTATACTAAGATTATAAATGCTGCAAAAAGTTCGCAGGCTTCGCAATTATGGACACCTCCATTGGGATCGGGAATAATCCAGTCTTGTACAAATGCTGCCATACATGATTCGAGGTCGCTACTGATTGATGTTGCCTCAGTAACCGCATTGATCTCGTAGTTGCCAGAAAAGATGTAATGCTTACTGCGGAGACAAAAATATGCCTGTAGTGCCCGATTAGCTATACGATCCGTTTCCTCCTTTAGGTTATCGATTAACGACGGCATGCGGGCCTCCTTTGCCACGGGGAAGGCAAAGGGAATTACAACGATACGGTCAATCAATGCCTCATCTCCTTTTGGTGCATAACATGTGATTTGTTGCTAAAACAAATGTTGCCTCGCACTCAAATTCCACCCGAGATTGGAATTTTACATCGGAGGATACTTTGTCGTGGCCACTGAGTTTTTTCAGAGCACTGACTGACTTATCATCGAGCACTCCGGCGGGAAGGTCAGGCGACAAACATATGACCTTGCGACTCAACTCGGACACAGCGAACTTGTCACCAAGTTCATGGACATTCAACGATGAAACGACTTCGTCGGGATAAAGACTGCGGAGAAAATTCGAAATTAAAGATTTGCCTGCGCCAGAGTAACCTTGAAGCAAGAAAATTACTCGCCCATCAAGATCCGGAACAAGACAGTAGCCAATGAATTCCAACACCCTGGCCTCTAACAACCTATCACCACCACTCATCTGATGGAGGAAGGTATCAAAATAGGGCGTAGACAGATTAGCGAAGCTCGGGTTATACTGACATTTAAGGCAGTATGTTGTAAAATATTGGGGTGAATGGGGATGTAGCTGGCCTGTTTTAAGGTCGAGGGTTCCATTCTCAAAAGTTACAAAGCGATAGCGTTCAGTACTGTTTTCTCCCACTTTGCATTCAATGCGAGGTTCGTTGCGAAGACAATCATATACCGATTTAGGAAAACTGGGGGTACCGGCGGCCTTGGCTTGTGAGCGACACTTATCAACAATAAAGCGTAACGCTGTATCTGTTGGATATGGCCGGTAACACTGACCATCAAATATGTGCAGTACATTACTTATTGACTTCATGTGGAAGCGTGTAAGTAAATACTGCGCAGTATCATACGGTGACATTTTGTCTTCTGAGGTAGAGGGAGCGCTCTCAGCGTCGGTAGCTTTTGATACTTTGACTTTCGGAAGCAATTCCTGCACTGTGGGCTGCTCATCCTTTGAAGGAACTTGTATCTGACGGTACACAGGTGTTGACGTGGGTATGGAAGTATTTCTGTACATCGCCGGTTCCGAAACAAGGCCCTTCATCTTGAGGATCTCTTTGTTGCTCATATCGATTGCATCCGGTTCATGAAAGTCCATAGGGATTAACAGATTTCTCGGATTCGGCGGATCGGGGATGCGTTCTCTGGTTTCGTCTATGTAAATAACTTTTGAGTGGTTATTTACGTCCCTAATTGGTCGTGTAGGTATCATGGGTTCGAATAGTTTTTGCTGTGAACCAATGTGCTCAAGGTACGGGTTGGAATGTTTCTTTTCCATGGCAAACTCTCCTTTGCTGATTTTGGTGTCATTTGACTATTTCATCCTGCCACGAAAACTGAAAGTCGAGAATTCGCAACATAAACAACCTTTTTTCAACAAGAGAAAGTTACAAAGGAGAGAAACCATGCCTCGCAAAGAAAAAAGAAGTACTCAAGACCTGTGGAAAAATTGAGACCCAATTTCCTGCTCATGTAACGCAAACCGAGATAGCTATCAGCAAACTCAAGGACGCGGAGCTGATTGACCCCAAAACAGTCTCGTATTATGCAACAAAATTGCGTGAATGTCGGGAAAGAATTGGATTGACTGAAACATCTGTAGGAAATCTACTTAACTTGTCCCATGTTTCAATTGTTGGTTATGAGAATGCCCTCAGGCCAAGGGCATCTATTGACAGAACATATCTTAAGCTGTTTGCTTTAA